>Ga0316622_100002374_pt1 | contig 12996 bp, 10 predicted proteins | sample OWC_Aug_OW2_C1_D_FD_207646 | JGI IMG/M metagenome (GOLD analysis project Ga0316622, IMG submission 207646) | Wetland soil microbial communities from Old Woman Creek delta, Ohio, United States - OWC_Aug_OW2_C1_D5_C | ecosystem: Environmental > Terrestrial > Soil > Wetlands | place: USA: Ohio... | reverse complement strand
CACCTTCGTCCACTCGGCCTGCGTCACCTCGTGCTGGCCGATGTAGATCAGGCGCGACAACGTCACCCGGTGCAGCACTTCATCGTCGTTGCGCCCGGGTTCCGACTCGGGGCTGCCCATCATGAACCATCCGGGCTTGATGGCGATGAGCACCATGCCCGTCGTGGACTCGATGTAGAAATCGGCCGGCCCGGGCGCCACCAGCCGCGTCGCGAACAACGCCACGGCGATCAAGATGGCGACGACCCCGGCTGCCACCCGGACGTTCACATGGAGAGTGTAACGGGGTCGGGCCCGGAAATCAGGCATTTCCGGTTCGAGGTAGAATTGCCGGACTTTCGGACCCGATCCCATAGCATGAGCATCCGGCTCGCCGCGGTCTTCTTTCTCGCGCTGACGCTGCTGCTGACGTGGCCGCTGGCGCTGCACCCGGCTTCCACGACACTGCCGATGGTGCCGGACGGCGATCTGTTCATCTGGACCCTCGCCTGGGACGCCCACGCTTTCATCCACCAGCCGCTCTCGATCTTCGACGCGAACATCTACCACCCCCTGCGGCACACGCTGGCCTTCTCGGAGAACCTGATCGGCAGCGCGCTCATCGCCGCGCCGATCCAGTGGACGACCGGCAACACCGTGCTCGCGCTGAACGTCGTCGCGCTCCTCTCGGTCATGCTCTGCGGGCTCGGCGCCTTCGTCCTGGCGCGCCGCCTGGGTCTCAGCGCGGCTGGTGCAATGGTTGCGGGCGTGATCGTCGCGTACTCGTCGTTGTCTGCGTCTGGCTGTCGATAGGGCCGCCCGTGGGATTGTGGCCGCTCGTGTACTGGCTGCCTGGCATGAGCTTCATCTACGGCAGCCGGCTCCAGTTGGGGCACGTGGCCGGCGCGGGCCGCGTTTACTCGCTGGGCCCTCCCGCGGCACAATAGGGGGTCGGGTGACAGAAGGGGCGTCGCGTAGCCTTCATTCTGTCTTCTGTTTTCTGTCTTCTGTCTTCTGGAGGATCTCTTGACCGACATCCGAGCAACCGCGTTGTGTGCGCTTCTCTCTCTTGGCCTGATTAGCGGGTGCAGCAAGCCGGCTGAACAGCCGGCCGCGTCCCAGGCGCCTGCCGCGGGCCAGGCAGCCGGGGCGGCGGCGCCCATGGTCTCGGGCCCGGTGCTGGAGACGATGAACGCGTCGAGCTACACCTACGTGCGCGTGAAGACGGACGCGGGCGACGTCTGGGCGGCGAGCAGCGAGTTCAAGGTGGCCGTGGGCGACCGTATCACGCTGGCGCTCGAGATGCCGATGGAGAATTTCCGCAGCGAGTCGCTGAAACGCGATTTCCCGCTGATCTACTTCACGACCCGCATCGGCCGCGAGGGCGAGGTGCCGCAGGCGACGCCCGCGATGATGGCGGGCCATAGCCAGACAGGGGCTGCCGACGCCCGCGCTGCCACGGCGCAGGTGACCGAACCGATTCAGGCCGCTCCCGGCGGGACGACGGTGGCCGGCGTCTGGGCCAGCCGGAAGTCCCTCGCTGGCAAGACCGTCACCGTGCGCGGGAAGGTCGTGAAGTTCAACGGCGGGATCATGGGCCGCAACTGGATCCACATCCAGGACGGCACGGGCGCCGCGGCCGACGGCACCCATGACCTGCTCGTCACGTCGGACGCCGCTGCGACAGTCGGAGACGTGATTACCGTCACCGGCACCGTCGCCATCGACAAGGACTTCACGGCAGGCTACGCGTATGCCGTGCTGATCGAGAACGCGAAGATCGAGCTGAAATAGGTTCGTGGAGCCCCGGGTCTTCGGATCGAGCTGAGGCAGATGCGTGGAACCCCGGGTCTTCAGACCCGGGGTTCGGCGATCAGACGCCCGCGCGCGTCGCCTTCCAGGGGACGGTCTTGCCACCGGTGGCGACCGTTCCCTCGATCGTGTTCCCGTTGACGCGGCCAGTGTACTGGGCGCCGTCGATGGTCATGCTCAGTTCCGCGCCCCGCAGCCGGCCGTCGGTGATGGCCGCGCTCGTTCCGTTCTTCTGAAGCGTCCCCGACACCTGCTGGAACGTCTGCACGAACGTCAACTCGCCGCCCGCCGCCTGCCACCGGCCCTCCACCTTGGCCGGCACGATCCAGAGCAGCGCCGTGCACCACGTCTGGCAGCCCTCGGTGACCGTCGCCGTCTCGTCGGCCGTCCAGTCCTCCATCGTGAACGAGTTCGAGACGATGCGTGTGCCTGGCTTCAGGTCCAGGATCTTCGGCCGCAGCTTCATGTTGATCTGCGGCAGCAGGAACATCGTGATCACGGTCGCCTGGCCGAAGTCCGTCTCGAAGAGGTCTGCCTTCATGAAGGTCGCCTTGTCGGAAACGCCAGCCTTCTCGGCGTTCGCCTTCGACAACTCCACCATGTCGGGGTTGTACTCGATGCCGATCGCCCGGGCCCCCCGCTTCGCCGCCGTGATCACGGTGATCCCGTCGCCCGACCCCAGGTCCATCACGACGTCCTGGGTTGTCACCCCCGCCATGTCGAGCATCTTGTCGACAAGGGCCTGCGGTGTCGGCACCCACACGACGTCCTTTCCTCCCTGGCCGACTTCAGGCTTGAACGGTTGTGCCTGCTGGGCGAGGGCGGCGGTCCCCGCGGCGAGCGTCAGGACGAACAGCAGGACGAACGAACGGCGGCAAAGCGGCGTGCGCATCGTGTTGGCCTCCAAGGTGACACACGGGGATTGTAGATCGGCCGGGCGCCGATCTGCTCCGCTTCTCGCCGATGCGTGGCGTCGGCGGACGCTTACTTGAAGATCCCGAGGGCCTTGAGAATCCCGATCAGGACCGCCGCCCCGATGATGGAGATCACGTACCCGGCGACGCTGCTGGTCGCCACGAAGCCGAGCAGGCCGGCGATCCAGAAGCCGAGCGACGAGCCCACGATGCCGACGATGACGTTCGCGATCATCCCCATCTGCGCGTTCGTCTTCATGACGATGCTCGCGAGCCAGCCGACGATGCCCCCGATCACGATTGTGATGATCCAACCCATCCTGCCCCTCCTGGTCGGCTGCGAAACTACTCCAAAGCCAGGTGCCGGTCAATCACGGGTTCAGCCGGCGTTCCGCCCTCGCGGTGCTTCGGCGGGGCAGCCTTCGCCTGGGTCGCTGGCCTGCCCAGCCGTAGCTCACCGAGGTAGGTGGCAAGCCGGAGGGGAGCGAAGAGACCCTTCGACGCACTTCGTTCGCTCAGGGCATTCTCCATGTGAACCGGCTCAGATCCCTGCCGCCCGCCTTGTCGTGGGAGTGCGAAGAAGCCTTCTTGGTTGGCCCACGACTAATGGCCGAAGAACTCTTCCAGAATGGTCCGCAATTCCGGAACATGAAGGGCCGCCACTTCCCACACAATGCGCAGGTCGACGGCCGCGTAGTCGTGCGCGATCACATTGCGCATGCCGCGCATCCTCCGAAACGGCAACTGGGGCAGCGCCTGCCGTGTCTGGTCGGACAAGTGCAGTGTCGCCTCGCCGATGATCTCAATGCGTCGAATGATCGCGTCTTGTTTCTGAGTGTCGGCGCGAAACGCGATCTCGTCGGTGTCGGCTATGTAGGCGCAGATCAGGCGGGCCGCGTCAAGAATGTCCCGAAGGCGTCCGATCTGATCAGCGTCCATACAACTGTACGGCGGTCGCGAGGATGTGATCTCTGGCGAACGCGTTGGGCGATTGTTCGAGAGCCTGCAGAAGGACGAAATCCACCGGTGCACCTACGATCTCCTCGGCTTCTCCCGCCATCTCCAGGATCTCGAGGGTTGAAACGGGAGCCGCGTCGTCCAGGGTCACAAGGAGATCGACGTCGCTGCCGGGGCCGGCTTGCCCTCTCGCCGCGGATCCGAAGACGTCGAGACGCCTGATGGGATGCTTTTCGCAGAATGCACGAAGTGCCAAACGGAGGCCGTCCGGGGAAAGAGCCGGCGCAGGAGATTTCACGCCGTCAGCATAGCTGCATTGAAGGGCCGGTTCAACCGAGGGACGCTGCGTGACGTGGCATCTGATGCCGTTCCGAGCGGTCTGGCGCGTTCGCAACTGAGCCGGGTTGCCGCAAGTCCAATCTGTCGCGACCTGCGTGTCCTTCTGATGATAGGACTCACGACCGGGGTCCCCTGAGCAGCCCCTGGGCGCCGTACTAAAGGCCCGTTCTCAAACAAAGCCGGGCAGGCAAGCTCCGACGTCGACACCGTACCGCCGACAGGAACGCAGGCACCGTTGGCCACGGAGGGAGAGGAACGCCATCCGCAGTGGCGCGTGGCTGTGCAGAGAACGGGCCGAAAACAGGGTCGCTTCGTTGGCCAGTTCCGTGCGCCACCGCCACGAAACCCCCAAGCGGCCGGGGTCGTGAAGCTAAGGGCTTGTCACAGAACAGGTTGCAGTGGCGGAGGGAGAGGGATTCGAACCCCCGGTACGGTTTCCCGTACAGCGATTTTCAAGACCGCCGCCTTCAACCGCTCGGCCATCCCTCCGCGGCTTCGATTATAGGCCGCGGAGGAAGAAGCCAGAAGTCAGAAGAACTTACTTGCGATCGTCAGAAGCCAGAAGGACCCACTTACGATTGTCGGAATCCAGAAGGAGCCGAGCTGCATCGGTGCGTCTTCTTCTGGCTTCTGGCTTCCACTAGCGGCTCTTCCGATAGTTCTCCAAGAGCCGATCCATCACCCACGACGCGCGGGCGCCGCTCTCCCCCGTCGATTCGCACCGGCCGCGGCCGCGCAGCTCGTCGACGATGGTCTGGATGAGCGGCTGATGGACGTGCGGCGGATTGCGGAGGGGCAGGATGTCATCGTGTCCGCCCCGGCGCATGATGACATCCCCATCGGTGAACACCGGCGTCCGCAGTTCGCCGAGCGGTCCGCTGAACACCATCGTGTCTTCCGAGCGATCGGCGTTGAAATTCCAGGCGCCGGTGCCAACCAATCCGCGGCGGAAGCGGAACGAGCCGGCTGTGACGTCCTCCACGGCGTAGGCGCCGCCCGTATTCACGGCGAAGCCCGAGGCCTCCTCGATCGGCCCGAGCAGGAAATCGAGCAGGTCGAGACAGTGCGAGGCGAGGTCATAGAAGAGCCCCGCGCCCGCGATGGCCGGATCGAGCCGCCAGCCGGTCGCGGCATCGCCCTTCGCGAGCGGCTCAGCGATCCGCACGTGCACATCCGTCACGGGGCCGATGGCGCCCGATTCCAGCTGCCGCCGCACCTCGAGAAAGCGCGGCAGCGCGCGGCGGTAGTATGCGACAAAGAGGGGAACGCCGGCTGCGCGGAATGCCTCATTCATGCCCGCGCACTCGTCGTGCGACATGGCCATCGGTTTCTCGACGAGGCATGGCTTCCCTGCCGCCGCCACGCGCAGCGCGAGATCAAGGTGGCTCGACGGCGGCGTGGCAATGTAGACCGCGTCCACGCCGGGATCCCGAATGAGCGCGTCGGCCGTGTCGTGCACGCGTGGCACGGCGTGGCGCCTGGCATAGTCCTCCGCTTTCGCGCGATCGCGCCGCATCACCGCGACAAGGCGGGACCCCTCGGCCTTCTTGAACCCCGGCCCGCTCTTGACCTCGGTGACGTTCCCGCACCCCACGATGCCCCATCGAACCAGATCCATGTGCGCCCGCACCCCCGCGCAATGATAGCGATTTCCGGGGCGGCATTCCCGGACTATCATGCGCGCCATGGCTCGGACGTTCCTCGGTCTGACGATCTCGCGTCGGTCGCTCGTGCTGGCCGCGGTCTTCGCGGGCGCAATCCACGCCGGCGCGCTCGGGGCGCGGAGTGTCGGCCCTGGCTGGGACGCCGGCGCGCAGGCCGGACGGCTCCCGAACGTCGTCCTCGTCCTTGCCGACGACCTCGGCTACGGCGATGTGAGGGCGTTCAACGCCGCCGGCAAGGTGCCCACGCCCCAAATCGACCGCCTGGCGCGAGAGGGCGTCCGTTTCGTGGACGCGCACACCAACGCCGCGGTGTGTTCGCCGACACGCTACGGCCTCCTGACGGGCCGCTACGCCTGGCGCTCGCGGCTCACATCGGGCGTCTTGTGGGGCGAGAGCGCGCCTCTCATCGAGCCGGGGCGCATGACGATCGCGTCGCTTCTGCGCGGCCGCGGCTATCACGCGGCGGCCATCGGGAAGTGGCACCTCGGCCTCGGCTGGGCCGCGCTGCCTGGCGCGACGCCGAGCACGACCACCCAGAACCAAGTCGAATGGATCGACTACGCGAGGCCCGTCACCGGCGGACCGATGTCGGCCGGCTTCCACACCTTCTTCGGCATTCCGGCGTCGCTCGACATGCCCCCCTACGTCTACCTCGCCGACGACCGCGTGGCGCGCCCGCCCACGGAGCGCCTTCCGGGCGTCCCGTCGAGCGACCCGGGGTTCTACCGGCCGGGAATCGCGGCGCCCGGCTTCCGGGTGGAGTCGGTGCTCGGCGATTTGACCGCGCAAGCCGTCGCCCACGTGCGCGAACGGGCTAAGGAACCTGGGCGCCCCTTCTTCCTTTACCTGGCATTGAGCGCACCCCACACGCCCGTTGCGCCGACGCCCGCTTTCGAGGGCCGGAGCGGCATCGGCCGCTACGGCGACTTCGTGGCCGAGACCGACGCGGCCATCGGCGAGGTGGTGCGGGCGCTCGACGACACCGGCCTGGGCCGCGACACGTTGGTGATCGTGACCAGCGACAATGGACCCGCGCCAGCCGGCGGGATCGCGGATGCACGTCGCCTCGGGCACGACGCGAGCGGGGGCTTCCGGGGCGCCAAGGCCGACCTGTACGAGGGCGGCCACCGGGTGCCGTTCGTCGTCCGGTGGCCTGGCGTTGTGCCTGCCGGCACGACATCACGCCGGTTGGTCGCGACAACCGACGTCCTCGCCACGCTGGCCGAGGTCGTCGGCGTGCCGCTGCCGGCCGGGGCGGGCGAAGACAGCTTCAGTTTCGCCGGCGCGCTGCGCGACCCGGAGCAAGCACCGCCCCGCGAGGCGGGCTTCGTCATGCACTCCGTGAATGGCGCGTTCGCGATCCGGCGGGGTCGCTTCAAGCTCCTCCTCGCCCCCGGCTCCGGCGGCTGGAGCGATCCCAAGCCGGGGTCGCCGGAGGAGAAGGGGCTGCCCCCGACCCAACTCTACGATCTCGAGGCCGACCCGAAGGAGTCGACGAATCTCGTGGGCGCCCAGCCCGAGATCGCCGCCCGGCTGGGGAGACTGCTGGCCTCCTTCCGGGACGCCGGCCGCTCGGCCCCCGCTCCGCAGCCCGCACGCCCCGTGGCGGCCGGCGCGCGCTCGCGGCCGAACATCCTCGTCATCCTCAGCGACGACCAGCGGGCTGACACCATCGGCGCGTGGGGCAATCCGTATGTCCGGACGCCCAGTCTCGACCGGCTCGCCGCCGCTGGCGCGTCCTTCACGCACGCGTACATCATGGGCAGCTCCCAGGCCGCGGTATGCGCGCCTTCGCGCGCGATGCTCATGACCAGTCTGCGCCTGGCGACGGCCAGAGACGATCTCGAGGGCCAGACGACCTGGCCCGAACAATTCGCCGCGGCCGGGTACCGGACGTTCATGACCGGCAAGTGGCACAACGGCGCTCCGTCGGCCGCGCGGGCCTTCGAGCGCGGGCGCGGTGTCTTCTTCGGCGGCATGGCGGACCCGTATCGCCTGCCGGTCCACGACTTCTCGCGCGGCGGCTCCTCGCCGGCGACGCGCACGGGCGGGAAGCACGACAGCGAGCTGTTCGCCGACGAGGCCGTTGCATTCCTGGAGGCGCAGAAGGGTGACCGGCCGTTTCTCTGCTACGTCGCGTTCAAGGCCCCGCACGACCCCAGGGTCGCGCCAACGGTCTGGCACGAGCGCTTTCGGACGACCCCGCCGCCGGCGCCGGCGAACCTCGTCCCGCAGCATCCCTTCGACAACGGGGAGATGACGATCCGCGACGAATTGCTGCTGCCCTGGCCCCGCACCGTGACGGCCGTCCAGCGCGAGCTGGCCGATTACTACGCCAGCATCGGCCACCTGGACGAGCAGATCGGGCGCATCCTGGCAACGCTGCGGAGTTCAGGTTTCGAGGAGAACACGCTGGTGGTCTTCTCCAGCGACAACGGGCTGGCGCTCGGCAGCCACGGCCTCATGGGCAAGCAGAACCTCTACGAGCACTCGGTCCGCGTGCCGCTCATCCTCGCGGGTCCGGGCGTCTCGGGAGGCCTGCGGACGGAAAGTCTCTGCTATCTCCAGGACGTCTTCCCGACGCTCGCCGATCTGGCCGGCGTGGCCCCGATCGAAGGCACGGACGGTCGCAGCCTGCGCCCGCTGCTCGAGGACCCCGGCGCTCCTTTCCGCGCCACGATCTTCACCGCGTACCGAAACGTCCAGCGCGCGATTCGCGACAGCCGCTTCAAGCTCATCCGCTACCCGCAGGCGGACCGGACCCAGTTGTTCGACCTGCTCGCCGACCCCCTGGAGCGCGAGGACCTGGCTCCGCGCCCGGATCAGTCGGAAACCCTCGCGCGGATGGGCGCGCTGCTCGAGCGGGCGCGTGCCGAGTTCGGCGACGCTGAACCACTGAAGACCGCCTCGCCGAAACCCGGGTCCTGGTCTCCGCCGGAACCGCGTCCGGCGTCGGCCGGGAAAATCGCGGCCGCGCCGCGCCGCCCGAACATCCTTCTGGCCATCGCGGACGACTGGTCGTTCCCTCACGCCGGCGTGTACGGAGACACGACCGTCCGCACGCCGAGTTTCGACCGCATCGCGCGGGAAGGCGTCCGGTTCACGCATGCGTTCGTCGCCGCGCCCTCGTGCACACCGTCGCGGGCCGCGCTGCTGACCGGCCAGGCGGTCCACCGCCTCGAAGAAGGCGCCAACCTGCACGGATTCCTGCCGAAGTCCTACGCCGTGTATCCCGACCTGCTGGAAGACGCGGGCTACGTCGTCGGCTACGCGGGCAAGGGCTGGGGGCCTGGTCGGTTCGAGCCGGGCGGGCGTGACAGGAACCCCGCGGGGCCGGTGTTCAAGAGCTTCGACGAGTTCATGCAGAAGCGCGAGCCCGGACGCCCCTTCTGCTTCTGGTTCGGCAGCCAGGATCCGCATCGCCCCTACGAGTCGGGAACCGGCGCGCGCGCCGGGCTGAAGCCGGAGAGCGTGCGGGTTCCGCGGTTTCTGCCCGACACCGCAGAGGTCCGGCAGGACATCCTCGACTACTACTTCGAGGTCCAGCGGTTCGATCGAGATCTCGGGTACCTCCTCGAGGCGCTCGAACGCGCCGGGGAACTCGACCACACGATTGTTGTCGTGACGTCCGACAACGGCATGCCGTTCCCCCGGGCAAAAGCCACGGTCTACGACGGCGGTGCGCGCGTTCCACTGGCCATCCGATGGCCGGGTGTCGCGCGCGCGGGCGGTCAGATTGACGAGTTGGTGAGTCTCGCCGACCTTGCGCCCACCATGCTTGAAGGCGCGGGGCTGCAGCCGCTCGCGGCGATGACGGGCCGCAGCCTGCTGCCGCTGCTCCGGAGCCAGCCTCAACCGGGACGCGATCGCGTTTTCGTCGAACGGGAGCGCCACGCGAACGTCCGGCGCGGAGACCTCAGTTACCCGGTCAGGGCAATCCGGACGAAGCAGTACCTGTACATCCGGAACTTCCGGCCCGATCGCTGGCCGGCCGGCGACCCGGAGATCTACGTTGCCGTCGGGCCGTTCGGCGACATCGACGGGGGTCCGACAAAGTCCGTGCTGCTCGATCGGCGGGACGACCCCGCGATTGCGCAGCACTTCAGGCTGGCGACAGCGAAGCGTCCGGCAGAAGAGCTCTACGACCTGAAGCGCGACCCGGAGCAGGTCGACAACGTCGCAGGCCGGCCGCAATACCGTGACGCGCAGCGGCGGCTTCGCGCCGAGTTGGACGCCTGGCTGCGCGAAACCGGCGACCCGCGTATGACCGCCGATGACGACCGCTGGGATCGATTCCCGTACTACGGGCAGCCCGCGAAGTAGCGTCAGGCCGCCACGTCAGCGGCCTGCGAGAGGCAGCCGGAACGCGGCCATCTCCTCGCCGTTGCGGACCAGCAGGATGTCGCCGACGAGGACCGGGTGGTTCCACGTCTTGCCTTCGACGGCCGCGAACCGCGCGAGCGCCCTGAACTGGTCCGGAGTCGCGCCGACCAGCGCCAGTTCACCTTCTTCCGACAGCACCAGCAGCACGTCCTGGTCGGGCAAGAGCAGCAGTTGGCCGTAGCCATAACGCCCGCCCTTCCACTTGCGCACGCCGTCCTCCATGCCGATGCACGCGAGAATGCTGCCGTCGAAGCCGAAGGCGTGGCCCTTGTGAACGACCAGGTCGTTGAAGTACGGCTTCAACCCGGTTGACGTCCAGCGTTCCCGGGTGGTCCATCCGCCAGGTCCGCCGGCCACCGCAATGCGGCGCATGCCGAGCCCTCCGGAGGCGCTGGCGGTGCTGACGAGCACATCACCGTCGGCGGTGAGCGCCGGCTGTACGATCGCCGCTCCCGGCCACGCGTACTCCCACAGCAGCGCTCCGCTGCCGGGCGCGACGCTGGTGACGCCGGCGTCGTGCTGCAGCAGGACCTGGACGACTCCGCCGACCGTCAACCGATGGGGCGAGCTGTAGCCGCCGGCGTGGACAGGGCCAACCCAGCGTGGCTTGCCGGTGGCGAGGTCGTAGGCGGCCAGCGTGCCGGCCGCGGCGACGATGACGTTGTCGCCGACAACCAGCGGGGAGCCGGCGAAGCCCCACGTCGGGACCGCCGTGCCGGTTTCGGACGCCACGTTGCGCGACCACACGATGGCGCCGTCGCCGGCGTTCAGCACGTTCAGGATGCCGGTCGCGCCAAGCGTGTACAGACGGCCTCGGTCGAGTGTCGGCGTCGCGCGCGGACCGGCGCCGCCATTCGACTCCCAGAAGCGGACCGCGTCACGGTGCTGCCACACGGGCTCGCCGGTGGTTGCCTTGTAGCAGGCGACGATCTCGTATTCGCCTCGCTGCTCCTGGGTGAAGAGAAGATCGCCGCTGACCGCAAAGGATGACCAGCCCGGGCCGATTGGCCGGCGCCAGAGTTCGACCGGCGGGAAGCGGGACCAGTCGGTCTCGATCCTCATGCCAGGAGCGATGCCGTCGCGATCGGGTCCGCGAAACCCGGGCCACTCCGCCCCGCTCTTCACGGCCGCCGGCCCCCGAGTGGTCCTGGCCGGAGCTGGTGGCGGCTGCGCCGCCGCGGCTTCATGGCCGGCCACTGGAGCGGGCGGCTGCCCGGGCGTCTCCGCAGCCGCGCGCGCCGACGGAGTGGCCGTTGGCTTGTCATTGGGACGAGACAGAAGCCGCTCTTCGGGAGACGGCGACCACCGCCAGTTGAAGTCCGAGCCGCCCGTGCCGGAGACGCCCCCGGTCCGCAGCAGCGCGAACGCGCCGCACGCGATCAGGATGGTCGCCGCCAGCGACGCGCGCCGGCGCCCGTCGGACAGGCCGCGGCTGGCGATCGCCCAGGCGACGAGCGCCAGGCTCAGGACCGGGATCGCGTACATGACGAGCATGAAGCCCATCATCCCGTTCGCAATCGACGCGTGGACGGTCTGCCTGGTCCCGGCGAGCGCGACAACTGCCAGAGCGATGGCGCCCAGCCGTTCGGACCAGGCCGCCCGGCTGAAGAACACCCACCACAGGAGAACCGCCAATCCGCCGACCAGCCCGCCGATCGCTGCGAGCATGCCGGCGTCGGGAACGACGAGCGGGATGACAAGCCAGGCCAGCCACTGCAGCACGACAGCGATCACGCCCGGCCACAACCGGATCGGTTTCCGCCGAGCCGGTTCGTTCGGGTGCGGTGTGTTCATCAATTGCACCAGACGCGCCCTACGGCCGCGCGATTCTTTCGAGCCCGCCCATGTACGGCCGCAGCGGCTCCGGAATGACGACTGAGCCGTCGCGCTGCTGGAAGTTCTCCACGATCGCGATGAGCGTGCGCCCGACGGCGAGGCCCGATCCGTTCAGCGTGTGCACGTACTCCGCCTTGCCGGTGCCGCCCGGGCGGTACTTGATGTTCGCGCGCCTCGCCTGGAACGCCATCGTGTTGCTGCACGATGAGATCTCGCGGTAGGTGTTCTGGCTGGGCAGCCACACCTCGATATCGTAGGTCTTCGCCGAGGCGAAGCCCATGTCGCCCGTGCACAGCAGCACGGTCCGGTGCGGCAGGCCGAGCCGCCTGAGCACGTCTTCGCCGTTGTCGACCATGCTCTCGAGTTCGTCCATCGACTGCTCGGGCGTGGCGAATTTCACCATCTCCACCTTGTGGAACTGGTGCTGGCGGATGAGGCCCTTCACGTCGAGGCCGTACGAACCGGCCTCGCTCCGGAAACACGGCGTGTAGGCCGTGTAGTACCGCGGCAGCAGGCGGCCGTCGATGATCTCCTCGCGGTGGAGGTTCGTGAGCGGCACTTCCGCCGTCGGGATGAGGTAGAGGTCCCACTCGCCGGCGATCTTGAAGAGGTCGGGTTCGAACTTCGGGAGGTTCCCGGTGCCCAGCAGCGCGGCCGCATTCACCAGGAACGGCGGGTCCACTTCGATGTAGCCGTGCTCGCGCGTGTGCAGATCGAGCATGAAGTCGATGAGGGCCCGGCCCAGCCGCGCGCCGGCGCCGTACATGATCGCGAAGCGGGCGCCCGACATCCTCGTGGCCCGCTCGAAGTCCACGATGCCCAGCCCGACGCCCAGGTCGACGTGCGACTTCGGCTCGAAGTCGAACACCGCCGGCTCGCCCCACTTCCGCACCTCCACGTTGTCGGCCGGGCCCGCGCCGGCGGGGACGGTCTCGTGCGGGAGGTTCGGGATGGTCAGCAGGATCGCGCGCCGCCTGGCCTCGATCCCGTCGAGTTCCGCCTCGAGCGCCTTGATCTCTCCCCCGCGCGCCTTGCTGGCGGCGAACAGGTGGGAGGCGTCCTGGCCGGCCTTCTTCGCGCGCGCCACTTCCTCGCCCGTGGCGTTCTGCTGG
>Ga0316622_100002373_pt1 | contig 13003 bp, 12 predicted proteins | sample OWC_Aug_OW2_C1_D_FD_207646 | JGI IMG/M metagenome (GOLD analysis project Ga0316622, IMG submission 207646) | Wetland soil microbial communities from Old Woman Creek delta, Ohio, United States - OWC_Aug_OW2_C1_D5_C | ecosystem: Environmental > Terrestrial > Soil > Wetlands | place: USA: Ohio... | reverse complement strand
GAATCCTGGGGGAAGCGGGTCCTCACCATCGCCATTTACAGCCTGCTGGCCGAATTCGTCACCGAGTGGAGCATGATGATGGCCTTCTCCGTCCTCGCCAGCGCGCCTCTCGTCATCGCCTTCATATTCCTGCAGCGCTACGTGGTCCAAGGGATGACCGCCGGAGCCATCAAGTCATGACGGATACGCCGCTACAGGATCGTCCCTTCGACGTCGTCGGCTTTGGTGTCAACGCCCTCGACCTGATCGCCATCATCGACGGCTATCCCCAGCCGGACACAAAAGTGCAGTTTCAGACTTTCGACGTCCAGGGGGGCGGTGTCGTGGCCACGGCCATGGCCGCCTGCGCCCGCCTGGGCCTTCGAGCCCGGTACATCGGAAAAGTCGGCGGGGACTTCTGGTCCCACGCCTCACTGAAGACCCTCGCGCGGGAGGGGATCGACGTCCGACACGTCATCCGGGACAAGCGGAGCCCTGGACACGTCAGCATCGTCCTGGCCGACCGGGCCACCGGGCAGCGGACGCTGTTCTTCCGACGCCCGCCTGCCTATGCCATTGGCCCAGAGGAGTTGAGCCGGGAGGCCATGACCTCGGGGCGACTCCTACACGTGGACGGAATAGACGCGGCCGCGGCACGACAGGCGATCGTGTGGGCCCGCGAGGCGGGGATGCGCGTGACGATGGACGGCGAGCGCATCGTGCCCGGGATCGAGGAGGTCTGGCCGCGCGTGGACCTCTTGGTGTGCAACCCACGGTTCATCCGGGGGACGACGGGACACGCGGCAACCCAGGACGGTCTCCGCGAGCTGGCAGACCGAGGCCCCTCCCGCGTGGCCGTGACACTGGCCCAGGACGGCGCGCTCGGGTATGAGAACGGCCGCTGGGTTCGGGTCCCCGGATTTCGGATCGAGCCCGTGGACACGAATGGGGCTGGGGACGTCTTTCACGGGGCCTGCGCCGTGGGCGAACTGCGCGGCTGGCCCCTGGAATGGACGCTCACGTTCGCCAACGCCGTGGCCGCCATGAAGTGTCGCATCCTGGGCGGCCGACGCGGAATCCCGCGACTGCCCGAAGTGGTGGACTTCCTTGCGGCACACGGCCATCGCGATCTTGTAGCCGCCCTCGCCTAATCTCCCGTTGCCTTCCCATCCCCCGGCCGTTCCCGCTCAGCCCTGCCGTGCGCCGGTTTGCCTCAGAGGATGCACCAAAAAACGCGGCGCGGGTCGCGCCGGCATCAGCGCGACCCGCAGCGTGTCCGTTCCGCGAGGGGATTCGACCTTACCGTGCCAGCAGCGCGAGAATGGCGCCGCCCGCCATCACGGAGCCGATCTGTCCCGCCGTGTTCGACCCCATGGCGTGCATGAGCAGGAAGTTGTTAGGGTTGGCCTCCAACCCGACGCGATTGACGACGCGGGCCGACATGGGGAACGCGGAGATCCCGGAGGCGCCGATGAGCGGGTTCACCTTGCCGCGCGAGACGAGGCAGAGCAGCTTGCCGAATCCCAAGCCGGCGACGGTGTCCAGGGCAAAGGCGACGAGCCCCATGCCGAGGATGAACAGCGTGCTGGCGGTCAGGAATTTGTCGGCCGACATGGTGGAGCCGATGGTGATGCCCAGAAAGATGGTCACGATGTTGATCAGCTCGTTCTGAGCGGCGCCGGAGAGGCGCTCCACGACACCCGCCTCCCGCAGCAGGTTTCCGAACATCAGCATGCCGATCAGCGGCGTGGACATGGGGGCGATCATCCCGCAGACCAGCGTGGTGACAATGGGAAAGAGCACTCGGGTTGTTTTTGAGACCGGCCGCTCCGTGTAGGGCATGACGATGGCCCGCTCCGCGGGCGTGGTGAGCGCCCGCATGATGGGCGGTTGGATGATGGGGACCAGCGACATGTACGAATATGCCGCGACGGCGATGGGGGCCAACAGGTCGGGAGCGAGGATGGAGGCCACGTAAATCGACGTCGGGCCGTCGGCGGAACCGATGATACCGATGGAGGCCGCCTGGTTGATGTTGAAGCCGAGGAGCGTTGCCATGAGGAGGGTGCCGAAGATCCCAAACTGAGCGGCGGCGCCGAGGATGACGGTGTACGGCCGCTCCAGCAGCGGACCGAAGTCGGTCATTGCGCCGACCCCAATAAAGATCAAGAGGGGGAACAGTTCGTTGCTGATTCCCATGGCATACAGGACACTGAAGAGGCCCCCGGCCTCATTCATCCCCGTGACGGGAATATTGGCCATGATGCAGCCGATTCCGATCGGGAGGAGCAGGACCGGCTCGTACTCCTTGACGATGGCCAGGTAGATCAGGATCCCGCCCACCGCGATCATGATCAGGTGGCCCCACCCAAAGTTAGCGAAACCCTCGACCAGTTTGGCGGTGACCTTCGGATCAATCATGCCCCTTCACCTATCAGTCATCGTGGTTGGCAACACGTCCGGCCGGCGCGGGGCACGGCGGGGCGTGTAACGGAGTCAATCAAGGACGAGCAGCGCGGCGCCGAAGGCCACGGTCTGGCCCGGCGCCACCAGGACCTCGCGCACGGTGCCGTCCCGCTGCGCCCGGATGCTGTTCCCCATCTTCATGGCTTCGATCACGCACAGTTCGTCGCCCTTGCGCACGGCGTCGCCCGGCTTGACCGCCACCGAGAGAACCTTGCCGGGTAGCGGGGCGGTGACCCGTTCGCCTGCGGCCGGTTGGCCGGAGCGCGGCGGAGCGGACGCCGCCGTCGGCGCGGCGGCGGGCGCGGCTGTGGCAGCGTCGCGGGCGATCTCCAGCCGCTCCGTGCGACCGTCGATCAGCACCGTGGCCGAGGCCCCGGCCATCTCTTTGATCTCCACCGTGTGGGCCTGGCCGTTGACGAGGATCCGCGTGGGTTCCGTCCGATCCTGGTCCACTTGGAAGGTTGAGCCGTCCACGAGGACGGCGGATGCCCCTCCGTCCCCGCTCCGCACCTCAATCGTGTGTGGCTTTCCCGCATGGGCCAGCGAGAGCGACAGGGGGACCGCTGGGGCCCGGCGGGCGACCTCGATCTTCTGCGGCACGCCGTCAACGAGCACCGTGGCCGAGGTCCCGACCATCTCTTTCACCTCGACCGTGTGGGGCTTGCCGTTCACAAGGACTTTCTTGCCGTCGCTGGGGTCGCGCTGCACCTGATAGCTGGATCCATCGAGACGGACCGTCCCCGCACCGGTTGCACCCACCGCGACCTCTACCGCGTGGGAGGCTCCCGACACAGTCAACATGAGACTGGAGGCTCCCACCAACGTGGGCGGGAGCGCTGCGGGTGCTGCGGCAGGCGGCGCGGTCCGCACTGCGACTGCAGCCGCCCCGGTCGAGGCGAGCAGAACCAGTGGGGCGCCGAAGCTCACCGTGTCGCCGGCGGCGACGCACACTTCAGCAACGGTGCCGTCACGGGGCGCCTTCACGCTGTTCCCCATCTTCATGGCCTCGATGACGCACAGCTCGTCACCGCGCCGCACCTGGTTGCCCGCCTTCACTGCTACCGAGAGGACCTTCCCGGGCAGCGGGGCGATGACGGGCTCCACTGCCCCAGGTGTCGTCGGGGCCGCCACGGCCGGAGCCGCGGCCCCGGTGGCCGGCGGCGGAGTCGCTTCAGGCGCGGCTGGAGCCCGGACTTCCAGAAGATCTTTCCCTGTCGCCATCGAGAAGACCTTCGTGAGGAGCATGATGGCGACCATGAGGACGAGAAGGGCCAGGAAAACGATGCCCAACCCGTAGATCGTCACATTCAGCGCCAGCATGAAGTTCACGCTCGTATCCCTCCACGACGAGTGTCAAGTTCCGGCCGGAAAACGTGCGGCGCCGGGGCGCCGTCGCGCCGACCCGGTCCAGCTATCTCGCCGCGACTGCCGCCGCAATGGCGGCCAACTGATCGCCGGTGAGCTCGGTTGCCTTCTTGCCGCGATTCGCGAAGAACTCTTTGGCAACCTGTGGGAAGAGGACGTAGGACAGCACGTCCTCTTCACTCTTCGCAAGCGCACCAATCTCAGCCTTGGCCTTCTCCAATTCCGGCTCCAAGAGGTCGGCCGGGCGACAGGTGATGGGCGCCTCGTCGCCGAGGATCTGCTTCTGGAAAGCCGGGTCGATGGGCGCCGGGGTCCGACCGTACATCCCCTTGACGATGTTGCGGACTTCCTTCGGGACCATCTTGTAGCGCTCGCCCGTGACGACGTTGAGCACCGCCTGCGTGCCGCAGATCTGGCTCGACGGGGTCACCAGCGGCGGATAGCCCAGGTCCGCCCGCACTCGGGGGATCTCCTTCAAGACCTCGGGAAGCTTCCCCTCCTGCCCCTGTTCCCGCAGTTGGTTCACCAGGTTCGAGATCATCCCGCCCGGAACTTGGAACTGCAGGACGTTGGTGTCCACGCCGTGGGTCTTCATTTCCAGATGGGCGTAGTTCTTCCGGACGGAGGCGAAGTACTTCCCGATGGCGGACAGCTTGGCCAAATCCAGCCCGGTGTCCCGCGGGGTACCCGCCATGGACGCCACGAGGGTCTCGGTTGGGGGCTGCGACGTGCCCAGGGACATGCTGGAGATGGCGCAATCCACGAAGTCCACGCCGGCCTCCGCCGCCTTGAAGTACGCCATGGACGCCATACCGCTGGTGTAGTGGGAGTGGAGGGAGATCGGCACTGCGGTAGCGGCCTTGAGCCGCGTGACGAGGTCGTACGCGTCGGTGGGCGAGATCAGGCCGCCCATGTCCTTGATGCAGAGCGAATCCGCCCCGACCTGCAGCAGCTCCTTGAAAGTCTTGACAAAGCCTTCGTTGTTGTGGACCGGGCTCAGCGTGTAGCAGACGGAAGCCTGCACGTGTCCGCCGTACTTCCGCACGGCACGCATGGCGGGCTCCATGTTGCGGATGTCGTTCAGGGCGTCGAAGATCCGGAACACCTGCATGCCGTTCTCGACGGCCTTGGCGACAAACCGATCCACGACGTCATCGGCGTAATGGCGGTATCCCACCACGACCTGTCCCCGCAGCAGCATCTGCAGGCGCGTCTTGGGCATGCGCTTCCGCATGATCCGCAGCCGCTCCCAGGGATCCTCATTCAGGAAGCGCATGCAGGAATCGAAGGTGGCCCCGCCCCAGACCTCCAGGGACCAGTAGCCGACGTCGTCCAGCATCTCCATGGCCGGAATCATGTCGTCCGTCCGCATGCGCGTGGCCAGAAGCGACTGGTGACTGTCTCGTAGGACGGTGTCGCAGATGCCCAGCGGTCTCTTCGTCTGGACTGCAGCCACGGGTCTTCCTCCTTCCGGGTGACATCCCGGCTCGCCGACCTTTGCGGCGGTAGGCGTGCGGTGTCGGCCGGTATGCGGCCGAGTTGTGGTATAGAACGAATCGGCTCGGGGAATGCCGAGAGGAAACCAGCGGGCTGGTGGTGATGTGGGAGCTGCTTCGCCCGAGGCCTCCGGCCCTCCACCGAGCGGTGCCGGCTCTCTGGTCTAACAGGATACTGAAAAACCCCTTTTTCCCCAGGCTGCTCAAAAAGGTCCAGATGAAAGGCGGCGTCACCCATCCGTGTCGGATGGGTACCCGGGGCCGATTGAGGCGTACTGCAGGTACGCCGCAACAAGTGTCCGAGCGTGCCAACGCGGCAGATGGGCTTTTTCAGCAGCCTGCTAGACCCAGAAACCCGAAAAGCGATTGTCAGCTCGTCGAATGCACGTCCTGCCTCGGTGCCGGATCGACGACGCTCAACCGCAGCCACCGGTGCGCAGGAAATATGCCGTCGAGAGCATGGCCGCACCCTGGCCGCCGTGTCAAGGGGAAACGCGCAAAGTCGTGCAAAGTCGTGGAAGGGCGGACGTAAGGTGTTTCAGCGGGTTTCAGAAGGACGACGACGCGGCGTGGTTGGTTGGAGGGAACTGGAGACTCACGTGCTGAGAGAGCCGAGCACAGATCTCGTCACACAGCACGTACCCTTTGGGAGTCAGCCGGAGAACGCGTCCCTCCCGCACCGCCAGCTCCTCTTCGATCATCCAGCGCATCATCCCGCCCTGCCGAACCTGGAGGTCATACCCCAAATCAGCGGCCAAACACGCCAGGTCCAGTCCGCCGCTTCGAAGGCCGAGGAGAATCCTCTCGTGAACCAGCTCGCGCATGCCGATGTGCTCCTCGGATGCGATGGGCAGGAGGCCGCGCGCGAGAAGATCCGTGTACGCTGAGAGGTCCGAGACGTTCCACCACCGTCTCCCGCGCCGGGGCTCGCTTGGCTTCCAGAACGAATGCGCCGACGGGCCGAGGCCCAGATAATCCTCGTGGGACCAGTATGCGCAATTGTGTCGGCAGCGGAATCCCGGGAGGGCGTAGTTCGACACCTCGTACTGCTCGTACCCATGTGTGGCGAGCAGCCCCATGGTCCGCTCGTACATCGCCGCCTCGAGGTCGGCGGGGTTCCCATGGACTCGGCCAGCCTCAACCATCCGCGCCAGCGGCGTGTGACCCTCGACGATCAGACTGTACGCGGCGATGTGCTGCGGCGCCACATCCACTGCCGTGCGGAGGTTCTCCTCCCACTGGTTGAGGGTTTGACCCGGAATCGAGTAGATCACATCCACGCTAATGTTCTCGAATCCTGCCGTGTGGCTCCAATCCATGCAACGGAAAGACTCAGCTCTGTCGTGGATCCGGCCCAGAAAGGCAAGCTCGTGATCGTGGAACGATTGGATGCCGACGCTCAACCTGTTGACGCCGAGGGAGCGAAAAGCCGCGAGCGATGCTTGGGTCACCGTGCCGGGATTGGCCTCGAGCGTGATCTCGGCATTGGACGCGATGCGGAAGGTTGCATGGAGGCAGGTGAGGATGGACTCGATTTGGCTCGGCATGAGGAGCGACGGCGTGCCGCCGCCGAAAAAGATCGTCTCATACGATGCGGAGCCGAACTGATCTCCCCGCAGAACGATCTCGCTCCTCAGTGCCGCGAGGAAGTCTTCAACTGACTCGGCGCTCGCCACCGAATAGAAGTCGCAATAGAGGCACTTGCGCTCACAGAAGGGGATGTGAATGTATAACGAGGCCAGGGCAGAGACCTTTCACGCGCCGCATGCGACCCTCGGCTGTTCAGGGTTTCGGTCCAGCGCCGCCTCTTCCATTACGCCCACGGACGCTCCAACATTTCTCGGGTCTCCTCGACCGCCACCTTCCAGATGGCTTCCATGTCGGCGTCCGGGCGCTGGTGATAACCACCGTAGTTGCCGTCCCCGAGTAGGTCCCGCAGGGATGATGGATCGCGCAGGCGCACGCAGTCCAGGTCCACCATGGGCTTTCGCTCTGACGGCAGCGTGACCCCGGCGAGACGGGTCCATGGGAAATTCTCCATCCACGATCCGTGAGAAGCGACGGGGTCGATCTCCACGACCTTTGCCCAAGTGCGGGGGGCGTTCCACCAGTTGTGGAAACGGACTCTGATCCCCGGGTGGTCGGCCATCCACTCACCGGCAAGCGCCTGCGCCGGCGCGTTTCCGCCGTGCCCATTCACCATCAGGATGCGCCGGAAGCCGCTGGCAGCCAGGCTATCGAGAACGTCACGCACGACCGAGAGGTATGTGTCGACACGGAGCGAGATGGAGCCAGGGTAGGCGCGGAAGTACGGGCTGATGCCGTATGCGAGAGTTGGAAAGACGGGCACGCCGAGGGGTTCGGCCGCCTCGACCGCCACCCGCTCGGCCAGTATGGCATCGGTCCCCAGGCTAAGATGGGCATGTTGCTCGGTGCTCCCGAGGGGGAGCACCGCGCGCTCCTCGCGCTTGAGGTTTGCCTCCACCTGCATCCAGTTCTGCTCGAAGATCCTCATCCGGCCCTCCGTCGGTCCCGGTGCGGCCGCATACGCAACGCTTGACAAGCGCCGCCCGGGCAGCGTCAGCGAACCTCTCTGGCGGGAGAAAGCCAAAAGAGCATGGCGTGGAGAGGCTGCATTGTCAAGAACGAGGAGGAATCTCACGTCAGTCTGCCTGACGCCACACGCGGCCATCCGGCCATGCGTGTGCGTTCCCCGCTTCGTCATGCAACGCGGGAAACGGGGCGTGCAGAGCGCTCGCGCATTTCGCAAGCCTTCCGCCTGAGGTGTCTGGCAATCCAGGGCGTGGGACTCCGCGTCGCGGTGCTGTGGCAGCGTCGCTAGGCCTCTCTTTGCAGTTCCACGATCAGCGTGCGGGTATTTTTGGCAGGAGTGGGGGAGATTTTTACAGGGAGGCATCGTGTTTGTTGGCACATCTGGTGTGTCATTCGGGACTGATTTAGGACAGAAAACTGTATCCGGCTTGAACAAAAAACGTCGAAAGGCTGTGATTCTTCTTGCAAAGACTCCTTAAGTTCGCGAGCATTATCTCGGTTTGAAATCGCGATGAGTGTCCGAGACTTGTGCTGGCATGCCTGGCATGTATATTGCCAACAATTCAGTGTTGTTTGGCGCGGTGGAAGCACGGGCGAACCAATCCGAAGGAGGGTGCCGAGGTGCCGAGATGAATCTCACTTGGCTCGATGCCAGCCTCCTCACCGTGCTCTTTGGCTTGGGCTCCGTGATCGTTCAGAGCCTCAGCCGGCGTGCGGCGCTGGAGGGCAAAGAGAAACAGCAAGCGGCCTGCAGTAGACATGACTGGGTCCGACTAGATTCCCGTGGTCTAGTGTGTCAGCAGTGCGGCAAGATTCCGGGCTAGCGCCATTTCGAGAGTAAGCCTCAAGAAACGCGGATACCTTTAGGTATTGCGCGCCTTCCTTTTTTGTTCTCGCTCTTGTTCCCATTCTCCTCTTGGCTCGACGTGCCGATTCGCCGACAGCGACGACTTTTACCGGCCATTTGCCTTGACTTTGCCCCACCCGAATTGTACCCTGACGCCTGCCAAAAAAACGGTCGGATGCAAGGAGTTGTGGGTATGTTTGGCATCGGCATGCCGGAACTGATCATCATCTTCGTGATCGCGCTGCTGGTTTTTGGACCCAAGGAGCTGCCCAAGATCGGCAAGACCATCGGGAAGGCAATGGGAGAATTCCGTCGTGCGTCCGACGAACTGAAGGAAGGGATTCAGCGCGAGATCGACTTGGCGGAGCGGGACCAGGCCGAGTCGACGCCGTCGCCGGGGACGGCTTCCTCAACTGTGCCGGCGGAGCCGCCCGTGACCACGCCCGAATCCGCGCCGGAGCCACAGCTCGAACTTCCGATGGCCAAAGCGCCCGACTCATCCGCACCGCCTGCTGGCGTCCCCGAGGTCGAGTCCGCCGTCGCGGAGGCGGAAACCCCGCCGAGCCCGTCTCCGGCCGCGGCTTCAGCCGTTGCTTCCGATAGCGTCAAGACTCCCGCGCCTACACCTGCCGAGACCAAGCATGTCTGATGAAGGCCGGATGCCCTTCCTGGCTCACCTCGAGGAGCTCAGGAAGCGGCTCATCATCAGTTTCTCGGTGATCGGCGTGGCCTTCGTCCTCGCCTTCAACGTCCGGGAGTACTGCATCCGCCTCTTGCAGTGGCCCCTCACGACCGACATCATCATGGGTCGGAAGTTTCCCTTCATCGGTTTCAACGACAAACCTCCCATCGCCAAGCTCACGGCGCTCGGCCCCGCCGAGACGTTGTGGACACATTTCAAAGTGGCGTTCATCGTGGGCGCCATGCTGGCGTTACCGGTGATTCTTTACGAGATCTGGAAATTCATCGAGCCCGGTCTCTTGCCGAAAGAAAAGCGATTCGCTCTCCCGTTTGTGATCCTCTCGACGATCTCCTTCTTCATCGGTGTCGCGTTCTGTTTCCTCATCGTCCTCCCCATGGCGATGCAGTTTCTGCTGACCTTCGACCCAAGCATTCAGCAGATGCCACGGTTCGGGGAGTACGTGGATTTCACGCTCAAGTTCCTCCTCGCCTTCGGCGTGATCTTCGAGCTACCCCTGGCCATCACCATCGCGGCCCGTCTGGGGATGGTCACGCCGCAGTTCCTCGCGCGGAACCGGAAGTATGCAATCCTGATAAACTTCATCGTGGCGGCCATTCTCACACCCACCCCGGACGTCTTCAACCAGGCGCTGATGGCCCTGCCGATGTGCGTGCTGTACGAAGTCGGCATCCTGGCGGCCCGCCTCGTCACCCGCCGTCCCAAGCCCGCCGAGGCGGTCTAGCAGGCTGAAGTGAAAAAGGCCCATCTACAGCGTTGCCGCGCCGGGTACCCATCCAGAGGATGGGTGCGGCGCTGCGCGTAAGCGCCAAGTACGCCTCGCGCCTCGGCGGATACCCATCGAAGATGGGTGCGGCGCCTCGTATCTGGACCTTTTTGAGCAGCCTGAGCAAAAGAAGTTTTTCACCAGCCTGCTAATCTCTTCTCGTCCGCGATCGAGATTGTCTGTGGTGCCAGGCCTTGGGTGGATGCGACGCCTCGGGTGTTGCGCCGCGCCGCGATCTGACGGAGAATGGCAGTGGCTTTGGCTCGCCGTCCCTCGCTGAAAGGAGGCTCCCCGTGCTCACCGCGGCCGACGTAGCCCAGATGATCGATCACTCCATCCTACTGCCAACCCAGACCGAAAAAGACCTGGAGGAGGGAATTGCGTACTGCCGGGAGGTCCGAGTCAAGTGCGCGGTCCCCAAGGCGTTCCAGGCGCCCCAGGCCAAGCGGCTTCTGGAAGGGTCCGACGTGCGCCTGTGCATCCCCGTGGCTTTTCCCCAGGGACTCAACGCGCCCGAAGTGAAGCGCTACGAGGCGGAGTGGGCCATCGGCCACGGGGCCCAGGAACTGGACATGGTCATGAACGTGAGTGCCCTCAAGTCCCGCATGTACGACTACGTGGAGCGGGACATCGCCGGCGTGGTCGAGGTTGCGAGCCGCCACGACGTGCCCGTGAAAGTCATCCTGGAGACCTGCCTGCTTACCGACCACGAGAAGGCGACGGCCTGCCAGATCGCCGAACGGGCAGGTGCCCGTTTTGTCAAGACGTCCACGGCCACGCAGCCCGGCGGCGCGACACCGGAGGACATCCGCCTGATGCGCAAGAGCGTGAGCGAGAAGGTCGTGGTCAAGGCGTCCGCCTACGTGACGACCATCGAGAAGGTTTTGACTCTCTACGAAGCAGGCGCCCGCAGGTTCGGAACCGGCTACACGCGGCAGATCCTCGAGGGTTTGCAAGCCCTGTCCAAGAAGGGCTGAGTTGGCGGGGCGCGCCCCGGCGAGCAACCTGATCTGTGACGTCAGCGCCCGGTCACGAGTCGGTCTAGGAAGAGCCGGTGCAGTCGGATGTCGGAAGTGAGTTCGGGATGGAAGGCGGTCGCGAGCAACCGCCTCTCGCGGGCGGCTACCGGTGTTCCATCAGCCAGACGAGCCAGGACCTCCACGGCGGGGCCGACCTCTTCGATGATCGGGGCGCGAATAAAAACGGCGTGAAAGGGATCGTCCCCCAGTGCCGGGATCGAAAGGTCGGCCTCGAAGCTGTCGACTTGTCGGCCGAAGGCGTTCCGCCGGACGGTGATGTCCATAGCTTGCAACGCGGGCATGCCGGTTTCGTCCAGTCGTTTAGCCAACAAGATCATTCCGGCACACGTTCCCCACATGGGGAATCCGTCGCTGGCGAGCTTTCGCAGAGGCTCCAGCAGACCCGAACTGTGCATCAGACGAACGATGGTGGTGCTCTCGCCGCCCGGGATGATCAACCCGTCCAACCCGTCCAGGTCCCGGGGAAGACGCACCTCCCGCACGTCCGACCCCATCCGCTGGAGCACTTCGCGGTGCTCCCGGAAATCTCCCTGCAATGCAAGCACCCCGATAGTCGCCATGCGTCTCACGTAATAGCGCAAAACGGACAATGAACAACCAGTCAATGCGAAGGACGGTTCCTCATTGGCCGGTTTTGCAATGTCCGTTTTTCATTTTGAATTGACAGTGGCATCTACCAGCCGCGCGTCGCTAGCTGCTCTTCGGGTTTCAGGGTGCGGATCTCGATGCCGCGCATGGCCTCGCCCAGTCCGCGCGAGACCTCGGCAATGATCTTGGCGTCCTTGTAGTGGGTGGTGGCCTGGACGATGGCCTTGGCTCGCGCCGCAGGGTCCGCGGACTTGAAGATCCCGGAGCCCACGAAGACCCCGTCCACGCCGAGTTGCATCATGAGAGCCGCATCGGCCGGAGTGGCGATCCCGCCGGCGGCAAAATTGACCACGGGCAGCCGTCCGCTCTTCGCCACCTCCTGCACCAACTCGAAGGGGGCGCCCAATGTTTTGGCCTCGGTCATGAGTTCGTCCGGCCCCATGCCGTGAAGCTTCCGGATCTCGCCGAGGACGGCCCGGGCGTGCCGCACAGCTTCGACGACGTTGCCGGTCCCCGCCTCGCCCTTGGTCCGGATCATGGCCGCCCCCTCGCCGATGCGGCGGAGCGCCTCGCCCAGGTCCCGGCAGCCGCAGACGAAGGGCACCGTGAAGTCGTGCTTCCAGACGTGGTGCTCCTCATCGGCGGGGGTCAGCACCTCGGACTCGTCGATGTAGTCGATCCCCAGCGCCTCCAGGACCTGGGCTTCCACGAAATGCCCGATCCGGCACTTGGCCATGACCGGGATGGTCACACCCCGCTTGATTTGCTCGATGATTGTGGGATCGGACATACGGGCCACCCCCCCGGCCGCCCGGATGTCGGCCGGCACCCGCTCCAATGCCATGACGGCGCAGGCCCCGGCGTCTTCCGCTATTTTGGCGTGCTCCGCCGTCACCACGTCCATGATGACCCCGCCCTTCAGCATCTTAGCGAGGCCGACCTTCACCGTCCAGGTTCCCTTGTCCATGTCTATTCTCCTCTCGTGCAGCCAACGGCAACCCGTCGCGGGGCTGGGTGAGGCCGTGTCCTGCAGTCACATTAGCAGACCGCTTCCCCGAAATCTCGGCCAAGAAGCCAGCTGGAAACGGGAAACTATTCTAATACGTTATTGCGGGTTTGTGACAAGGAGATGACATTCCTGTGACCGACTATCCGGAAGATGAGAATCCCGAGACCTGGGTGGGTGAGAGGGTCGGTCTGTGC
>Ga0316622_100002372_pt1 | contig 13004 bp, 9 predicted proteins | sample OWC_Aug_OW2_C1_D_FD_207646 | JGI IMG/M metagenome (GOLD analysis project Ga0316622, IMG submission 207646) | Wetland soil microbial communities from Old Woman Creek delta, Ohio, United States - OWC_Aug_OW2_C1_D5_C | ecosystem: Environmental > Terrestrial > Soil > Wetlands | place: USA: Ohio... | reverse complement strand
GCTCGCGGATCTGCGCCGCAGGGCGTCAGCGAAGGTCGAAGCCCTGATGGACGAGGAGGCCCCGGAGATCATCGACCGCCAGCTCAGGCTCAGACTGGTCAAGGAGGTGATGGACGAGGCGCTGGGTCTCGGCCCGCTGGAGGATCTGCTCGCCGACCCGGCGGTCACCGAGATCATGGCGAACGGCGCCGACCGGATCTACGTCGAGCGCAGGGGCCGCCTCGAGCTGTCCACCGTCAGGTTCCTCAACAACGAACACCTCCGGCTGGTCATCGAACGCATTGTCGCGCCCATCGGACGGCGCATCGACGAGAAGGTCCCCATGGTCGACGCGCGGCTGGCCGACGGCTCGCGGGTCAATGCGATCATCCCGCCCCTGGCGCTCAGCGGGCCGTCGCTCACGATTCGGAAGTTCGCCAAGTCGTACCTGACCGTGGACGACCTCGTGCGGCTGGGATCGCTGACGCCGCAGATGGCGACGCTGCTCTCCGCGGCCGTGCGGGCCCGGCAGAACATCGTCATCTCCGGCGGAACCGGGTCCGGGAAGACGACGCTGCTGAACCTGCTCGCCTCCTACGTTCCGGCCGACGAGCGGATCGTCACCGTCGAGGACTCCGCCGAACTGCGCCTGGTGCAGGACCACGTGGTCCGCCTCGAGTCGAGGCCGCCCAACATCGAGGGCGAGGGGGCCATCACGATCCGCGATCTCGTCAGGAACGCCCTGCGCATGCGCCCCGACCGGATCATCGTCGGCGAGTGCCGCGGCGGCGAAACCCTCGACATGCTGCAGGCGATGAACACCGGCCACGACGGCAGCCTGACCACGGTGCACGCGAACTCGCCGCCTGACGCGCTGGCGCGCATCGAGACCATGAGCCTCATGTCGGGGCTCGACCTGCCGGCCCGCGCCATCCGCGACCAGATCGCGTCGGCCGTCAACCTGATCGTCCAGCAGGCGCGCCTGCCGGACGGCTCGCGCCGCGTCACGCACATCGCTGAGGTGACCGGGCTGGCCGAGCGGGGATTCGACGTCGGCGACGTCTTCGTGTTCAGGCAGACCGGGATGACCCCCGAGGGGAAGGTCGAGGGGCAGTTCGTGCCCACGGGGCACGTGCCCAAGTTCGTCGAGCAGCTCTCGCGGCGCGGCATCGCCGTCCCGCGCGAGATCTTCCTTCACCAGACGGCATAGCCATGATCGCGTTCAAGCCTCTCGTCCTGCTCCTCGGCGCGGCGGCGGCCGTGTTGATCGCGCTGGCCGGCCTGCCGGCCATCGTCTCGATCTGGAACCGCCGCCTGGATCGCTACACGTCGTGGCTCGTCGGTGCGTGCGCGGAGATCGACGAACCGATGGCTCCCGCGCGGGCCCAGCGCCTGCTGGCGGCGTCAATCCTGGTCCCGTTCGTCGTGTTCACGGCTCTCGCCGCCTGGCCGGTTGGGGTGTGCGCGGCGACCGCCGGAGCCGCCGCGCCCTACCTGTGGCTGAAGGCCCGCCAGGCGGCCTACCGGCGGACGATGGACAACCAGCTGGTCGACGTGCTGGTGCTGATGGCGAATTCGATGAGGTCCGGCCTCACGCTCGTGCAGGCACTCGAGCTGGCGGCGACCGAGTCGAAGCCGCCGATCGTGCGCCAGATCGCAACGGCCCTCCAGGAGATTCAACTCGGACAGAGCATCGACCGGGCGCTGACGAACATGTCGGACAGGGTGGCGCTCCCGGATCTCGAGCTTGCCGTTCACTCGATCGTGACACTGCGCGAGACCGGCGGCAACCTGAGCGAGACCTTCATGACCGTGGCCAACACGATCGTGGAGCGGAAGAAGGTCGAGGGGAAGATTGCGTCGCTGACGTCCCAGGGGCTGTACCAGGGATACGCGATGTGCGCCATGCCCTTCGTGCTGGGCGCGATGTTCTTCCTGATCGAACCGGAGTACATGGGGCCGATGCTCAGCACCGGCCTGGGATGGGCGATGTGGCTGGCGGTCATCGTCCTGGACCTGATGGGCATGTGGCTCATTCTCAAGATCGTGAAAGTCGATGTGTAGGCGCATGACCGCACGCTGGAGCCGGGCCCTCGACCGGCGGGGACAGACCACGTCGGAATACGTGGTCCTCGCCGGCATCCTCGTCGCGATTGCGATCGTGGTGGCTGACGGGCTGGGCTTCTCGCTTCGCCTGGCGCTGCAGACGGCGGCGCGGCGTGTGCTCGGTGTGGTGACGGGGTATCCGTGATCAGCGGTCAGGACACGTCATGGTGATCTTCCACGCTGCCGCGTTGGTGTGCGGGTTCGGCGCCGCGTTTCTCCTGGTCTATGCGCTGACGCCGGGGCCGGCCCAGGTGTACGAACTCAGGCAGCGCGCCGCCGCGCGGGCCGAGGCCCGGGCGATTCCGTCGCCCCTCCTGAGACTCCTCTGGCCGCTGCTGTCGGCCCTGGTGCCGATCACGCGGAGGCTGGGGTCTCCCAAGTACCGCGAGCGGCAGGCCCGCGACATGCCGCGTGCGGACTTCCCGAAAGTGATGACCGTCGACCACCTCATCGCGATGAAGCTGGTGCTCTCCGCAGCCGGCCTGCTGCTGCTCTACGCCGCGACGCACAGCCTGCTGGCCGGAATCCTGGGCGGCCTGGGCGGCTACTTCATGCCGGACCGCATGGTGAAGGAGCGGAAGGCCGCGCGGGAGCAGAAGGTCGTCCGCGCCCTGCCCGGCGCCGCCGACATGATGACGCTCGCCGTCGAGGCCGGCCTGGACTTCGTCGCGGCGCTGCAGCGCGTCGTCGACAAGGCGGGCGCGGGCCCGCTGCGCGAGGAGTTCGCCGTCGTGCTCGGCGACATCCGCCTCGGCGCGAGCCGGGCGTCGGCCCTGCGGTCGTTCGCCCAGCGCGTCAGCGTGCCCGAGGTGGCGTCGTTCGTCGGCGTGCTCGTCCAGGCCGACCGCTTGGGTGCGTCCATCGGCGACGTCCTGCGGAGCCAGGCCGACCGCATGCGAACCGAGCGCTTCCAGCGGGCGGAGAAGGCCGGAGCGGCGGCGTCGCAGAAGCTCCTGCTGCCCCTGGCCGTCTTCATCTTCCCGGCGGTGCTCATCGTGATCATCGGGCCCGCGGCCCTGTCGTTCATCTACGGGGGAGGGTTCTAGCAGCGATGGGGTACCGGCTGCTCTTGCGCTCGCCCACCGGTGAGAAGATCGTCCGCCTGGACGCGCCGGCCGTGATCGGCCGAGGCGCGGACGCGGACGTGCCCGTCGAGAGCTTCCGCCTGTCGCGGCGCCACGCCGAGTTCGTGCCGACGCCGCAGGGCGTGACGGTCCGCGATCTGGGCAGCCGCAACGGGATCGTCGTGAACGGTACCCGAGTCGAGCAGGCGCTGCTCCGGCCGTCGGACCGTGTGCTGCTCGGCGATGTCGCCGTGACTCTCCTGGCCGGCGGCCGCGCGGGGCTCGCAGACGACCCGGCCTCGCTTCGTCCCGCCGGCGATCCGGGTCGGCCGTCCCATCCATCCTGGCCGCCGCCGCCCGGCGGGCCTTCCGCCGCCGGGCCGTCGGAGGCGCAAGGCCTGCCCGCCGGGACATCCGCCGAGCCCTCCGCGTACGAGTCAGCCCGCCCCGCGACAGCCGTGGCCGAGCCCGAGGAGAAGACAACGCTCCTTCCCCGCGGCGGCGCGATGCGTGCCCGTCCCGCCGAGGCGGAGCCGCCGGCGTCCGGCGCCAGACCGCACGCGACGAGCCGTCCCGCATCCACGTGGCGCCCGCGGTTCCGCCTGGGCACCTGGCTGACGCTCGGTGTCCTGCTGGCCTCCACGATTATGTTCTTTGCCACGACGGTGCCGCTCGTGCAGTCGAAGAACGAGGTCATCCGGCGCGAGGCACGGGCGCGCGCGGCCATCATCGCGCGCGCGCTCGGCGCCGAGAACGGGCCCGCCCTCGCCTCGGGTCAGGCGCTCGGCCTCAGCGTGCAGAGCGCGCTCGCGGAGTCCGGCGTCCGAGAGGCGCTCGTGCTCACGCCCCAGGGCCGCGTCCTCGCGCCGCCGGAGCGCATGGACGAGGCTATGACCGATCTCGGCGCGTTCGGCCGCCCCGGTTCCATCCGGGGACTCCAGACCGCGGACCTCGGCGACGGCGTCCAGGCGGCCGTCGCCATCGAGCACGCCGGCCGAAAGTTGGGCGTCGCGTGGGTGCGGCTCGACCCGACGTACGCGAACCAGGAGTCGTCGCCGGTCCTCTTCCTGCTTGCCATTCTCGCCGTCGGGCTGGCGATCTCCGTCCTGATCGGGCTCGCGCTGCAGCGGATGGTGGCCTCCCGGCTCATGGCGCTCGCAACGGACATCGACCTGGCAGCCGCCGGCCAGCTCGACGAGGTACGCGAGTCCCTGGGCGCGCCCGAAGTGGCCAGGAGCGTGAACTTCATCGTCAGTCAGCTGCGCGCGTTGCCGCACACGGCTCCTGAGCCCCTGCTCGCGGCGCTGCCCCCGGTCGCGGCGGAACCAGGGGGCCGGTTGGTGCTCGACGCCTCGTTCGTGATCCGCGAGGTCACACCGGGCGCAGCGGGCCTGCTGCAGTCGGCGCCGGGAACGACGATCCTGGGCCGCCACGTCCTCGAGGTCATCGGCGACCAGGCCATCGTGTCCGCCGTGATCGACGCCGTCTCGTCTGTCGCGGCGCCCGGCGAGGTCACGCAACACGTGAACGGACTGGCCGACGGATCCGAACTGGAACTGCGTGTGCGGCGGTCTGCGGCTGGCGGGCCCATCGAGATGAACCTCCGACGACCGGGGTGATCGCCATGGCGGCGTTGATCTGGGAGCGGCGGGACGGACAGCGCATGGTGTTCCAGCTGCAGGCCATTGAGACCGCCATCGGGCGCGATGTCGGGAACCCGATTCGCATCGAGTCGACCTACGTCTCGAAGCGTCATGCGGTCGTGCGTGTCGACCAGAAGGGATATACGGTCGCGGATCTGGGCAGCGCCAACGGGACCATCGTCAACGGGCGGCTTGTGTCGGTGGCGGCGTTGAACGACGGCGACCGGGTTGAACTGGGCTCGGAGGTGCTGGTCTTTTCGAATCCGAGCGCCGGCAGCGGCGCGTCCGCGCGCCCCGCGTCCGGAAGACGGGGGATGATGTTGGCCGTCGGAGGCGGCGTGGTGCTGGTGGTCGGGCTCGTCCTGCTGGTGCTGGCGGGTAGATTGCCGGAACTCGCGCCATCGGACCGGGCAGGCACGGCGCCCTCCGCCCAGCCACCGCCCTCCGCGCCGCTGCCGGAGGCCGGCCCGCCGGAACTCGCTGCGCTGCCCGGAGCGGCGGGCGCTGCGCCCGCGGTGCCGCTGCCGTCCAGCGATCCGGCGGCGCTCTATGACATGGCCATGGCGCACGTCAAGGGACAGCGGCTTCTCGAGGCCCGCCGGCTCCTGCAGGGCGCGCTCCGGCTCGATCCTGCGAATGCCCTAGTGCGAGAGCGGCTGCTCGAGGTGGACGCCACCATCAGCGCGGACGCCGATCGTCACATGGCGGCGGGCCATCGAGCATTCGGCTACCTGCGCTACGAGGATGCGATCCGCGAATGGGAGCAGGTGCTCGCGCTGGCGGACTCCGCCGATCCGCGGTCGCCGCAGGCCGCCGACGGGATCCGCCAGGCCCGGGAACGGCTGGGGCGGCGCTGAGGATGACCTCATGAACGACGCCGAGCTCGACGACAGGCTGGCTGACCTGCTGACCGGCTACGGGACCGTGAGTCCCGTCCTGCTGGAGCGGGCCCGGGACCTGCAGCGGACGCGCGGCACGACGCTCGGACGGGCCCTGCTCGAGCTGCGCCTCGTGACGCCGGACGTGCTGAGCCGCCTGCTCGAGGAGATCACCGGCGTTCGGGCGGTCGATCCGTCGCTGATGACGATCTACCCGGACTTCGTCGAGCGTCTGGCGGCGCTCATTCCGCCGGACATCGCCGAGGCGCTGCCGGCGTTCGCGATCCAGACCGAGATCAACACGATCCACGTCTGCCTGCTGAATCCGACCGACTCGACGGCGATCTCCGCCCTCGAGGCGCTCTCGGGATGTCGCATCTCGCCCAAGGTGGCGCACGAACTGGCTATGGCGGCTGCGCTCGACGCCCACTACAAGGCGCGTCTCGGGCGGCCGCCCCGCCGGCTCTCGGAGGCGCAGCGCGCGGCCGCCATCGACGCCTGCTATGCCGCACGACTGGACGAGCCGCTGCAGCGGCTCGTCGATCCGGCGGTGTCGCTAATCAACCGGCAGCACGAGGCGCTCGCGCGAGGCGGCGGCGCGCTGGAGCAGATCATCCGCGAACCGGCGGTCATCCGCCTGGTTCACCAGATGATCTGCCGCGCGGCGCAGGCGAACGCGAGCGACATCCACGTCGAGCCGCTGGCCGACCGCCTGCGTGTGCGCGCGCGCCTCGACGGTGCGCTCCGAACGATGTGGACGCTGCCGGCCGCCGCGTCGCTCCCGGTGGTCGCCCGGTTGAAGGCCATGGCGGACCTGCCCATCGAGCCCGCCGCCGCGCCCCTCGACAGCCGCATCAGCGGCGACCTCATCTGGGGCCGGCGGGTGGACTTCCGGTTCTCGCTCGTGCCGTCCGCGACGGGCGAGCGCGTCGTGCTGCGCATCCTGGAACGGTCTCGCGCGCGCCGCAGCCTCGACATGCTGGGATTTCAGCCCGGCGTGTTCGAGCGGGTAAAGGAGGCGTCGGGACTGCCGAACGGGATCCTGCTCGTCACGGGCCCGACGGGCAGCGGCAAGACCACCACGCTGTACGCGCTGCTCGACACGCTCAACAGCGAGGATGTCTGCGTGCTCACGGCCGAGGACCCCATCGAGTCGCGCATAGACGGGACCGGGCAGGTCGCGTGCGACGAGGCGCGGGGCGTGAGCTTCGCCGTCGCGCTCCGCAGTTTCCTGCGCCAGGACCCGGACGTCATCATGGTCGGCGAGATCCGTGACGTCGAGACGGCCGACATCGCCCTGAAGGCGGCACTGACGGGGCACCTCGTGCTCTCCACCCTGCACACCAACGACGCACCCGGCGCGATCGTCCGGCTCATCAACATGAACCTCGAGCCGTTCGTCGTGGCCTCGGCGCTTCGCCTGGTCCTTGCCCAGCGCCTCGTCCGGCGCCTCTGCACCCGCTGCCGGACGCCAGACCTCCGGTCGGCGGCGGTGCTCGAGGCCCTCGGGCCGGGCGCCGAGATGCTGGCCGGAAAGACGATCTACGGGCCCGCCGGCTGCCCGGACTGTCTGCAGACAGGGTTCAAGGGTCGTGTGGCCATCCACGAGGCGCTAAAGGTGACGCCGGCGATCGAGGAGTTGATCCTCGGCCGCGCGGCCGCCAGCGCCGTCCGCAAGGCGGCCCGCGATTCGGGCATGCGCACCCTGAGGGAGAGCGCCCTCACGCTCGTGGCCGAGGGGATTACCTCGCTCGACGAGGCCGTCGAGAGTACCGTGGCCGAGGGCACGACGGCATGAGGAGAGCGTATGATGGACGCGGTTCGCTGCCGTACGCACGCCGCGGCGGGGCGCCGCCGGTGAGTGCCGGACACGGCGGCTGCCAGGAGGCCGGGCCCTGGGGACGGCCCGCTGCATGAGCGACGAGACCTCGATCGTTCGCACGATTGGCCGCTACCACGTGCTGGAGGAGATCGGCCGCGGGGGCATGAGTGTCGTGTACCGGGGCTTCGACCCGGTCATCGGGCGGCCGGTCGCGCTCAAGACCATCGGGTTCCTGTCGGACGACGACGAGGCCAGGACGCTACGCCAGCGCCTGTGCCGCGAGGCCTCGGCGGCCGGCGCGCTCACGCACCAGAACATCGTGACGGTCTACGACGTCCTCGAGGACGGCAGGACCACCGCGGTGGCGATGGAGCTGATCGAAGGCGAGACGCTGGCGGCGATCATCCGGGCGCACGGCGCGCTCCCGCTCGACCGGGCCATCGAGATCCTCGAGCACGTGTGCTCCGCCCTCGACTACGCGGGCTCGAAGGGACTGGTCCATCGCGACATCAAGCCGACCAACATCATGATCACCGCCGACGGGCGGACCAGGGTCATGGACTTCGGGATCGCGCGCACATCGGCCGGGTCGATGACCCAGACCGGCTCGATCATGGGCTCGCCAAGCTACATGTCGCCCGAGCAGGTGCGCGGGCTGCCGCTCGACACGAGGTCCGACCTGTTCTCGGCCGCCGTGGTCTTCTACGAGATGATCACCGGCGAGAGGCCCTTCGGCGGCGACGACGCGGCCACCACGATGTACCGGATCGTGAACGAGCCGCCGCGCGCGATCGAGGAACTCAACGCCAGCATCAGCCCCGCCGTCGCGCAGGTCGTCAAGCGCGCTCTGGCGAAGGACCCGTCCGGGCGCTACGCGAGCGGCGCGGACTTCGTCACCGAACTGAGGCGCGCGGCCGGCATCAGCATCCGGACCTACGCCGCAATCCCGGGCGGCGAAGCAGCCGGACCTCCGGCATCACGACGCCGCTCACGGATCCTGGTGTATGGGGGCGCCGTGCTGGCAGGCCTGCTCCTGCTTGCCGTCGCGCTCTTCAAGTTCGGGCAGGAACCGCAGACGGTCAGCGGGGGAGGGCCGCCGGAAGACAGGCCAGAAGCCATCCGGGCCGAGGCGCTGCCCGTGTCGGTGCTGTCGGAGCCGCCGGCCGCACCGCCGCCGGAAGTGGTGCTGCCATCGGCGATGCCGGACGCCGCGGGGCCTGTGTCAACCGTGCCACCTCCACCCTCGGCAATGCCGGCGCGCGCCGAGGGCCGAGAGGCCCCGGCACGGTCCGAGCAAGGCGTCGACGGTGCCGCGCGGGCCGCAGGCCGGATGTCGCCCGCGGTCAGTCAGGCTGCGGTGCCGCCGGCCGACCCGAAGCCGGCTCCGCCCGCCGAGATGCGCGTGCCGGCTCCTCCGCAAGAGCCTCCTCACCCGGCGGTCCCGAAAGCCGGGAAGCCTGCGGCACCAGCGTCGGGGGCGGCCCCGGCATCGAGTGAGGCGAGGATCAGCGCGGAATTCGACGGCCAGCCATACCCGGTCACGCTTTACGCAGGTGCGGCGATGCTCGGACGCCTCGAGGGGGCCGGCGGGTCGGTCAGCGTCGAAGCCGGTCCGATACAGCTGCGCGCCGTGAGCGAGGCGGTCTTCCTCGACGCGGACGTTGGCTCCTTCGCGCTGCGCCCGGGAGAGCGGCGGACGGTCTCGTTTCCCGGGACGTCGAGCGCGGTGCTGAGCGTCAAGGGCGAGGTCTATACCGGCGTGCGGATCCTGATCGACGGGCGGCAGCTTCCCGGCCCATACCCCGCGCAGGTCCGGCGGATTGCGGCTGGCGTGCACAGGATCACGTACCGGTGGGTCACCGGGTCAGCGGCAGGTCTGGAACTGGGCGATTCGCTCACGATCCCAGCCGGCGGACACTTCATTATTCGGGCGGTACCCGACGATGGCCAGATCGTGGTTCAGCAGCTGCGGTGACAGGGCCCGGTCCGCCTGGCGGATCGGCGCCGCAGGTGTCGTGGCGTCGGCGCTCCTGGCGACGCCGCTGGCGGCCCAGACAGGCGCAGCCCGCCCGGGCTCGGCGTCAGGCCCCGGCGAGTCGCTGCTCGAACAGGCCGCCGCCGCCGAACGCGACCTGCGCATTGGAGCGGCAGTCGATCGCCTCTACCAGTTGCTCATCGAGCACCCCGGCACCCCCGACGCCGCGGCTGCCCGACTGCGTCTGGCGAGACTGCTCGCGCTGTCGGGCCAGCTGCCGCAGGCGATTCTCCAGTGCCAGCTGCTCCGCGACGAACTGCCGCCCGGAGACCCGCAGCGGGAGGAGGCCCTCGCGCTCTCGACCGTGTTGCAGCGACGGCTGCGGGCCGGCCGCGCCCCCGCCGCGCCGTATTTCGGCGTCACCGAGCCGGTCGCAGCCCGCGGCGTCCAGGCGATGGACGAGCCGCGGGCCATCCTGTTCGAAAGCGAAGCGCGGTTCCTGCTCCACGACGAAGGGGCCGGCCGGGTGTACCGGGCAGGGCCCGAGAGCGGCGGCGTGCTGCCTGCGCCTCCCGAGCCGACCGCGATCGCGACGGCTCCCGGCGGCACCCTGTTCGTAGCCGGCAAGACGGGGCTCGTGACAGTACCTGCCGGCCGCACGTCGCAGCTCACGGCCACGTGGGGAGGGCGGGCCCGGCAACTGAAGAAGGTCCGTTCCATGGCGGCGCTCCCCGACGGCAGCCTGCTGGTGATTGACCGCGACTATCAGGGGTTGCTGCGCTGCCAGCTCGCCGGCGCGGCGTGCGCTCCGTGGGGCCCGGCGGGCAGGCACCGCGTCGTCAGGGTCGGCCCGACCGGCTGGGTGTACCTCCTGGATGATCGCGGCGAAGTGGCCAGGGTGATCGACACGGCGCAGCGGCAGATCGCGGTGGTGGGCCCCATCGTCGGCGGGGCGAAGTTCGAGAAGATCGTGGACATCGCGCTCGACGGATCGCACGGCCTGTACCTGCTCGACAGCGATGCGAAGTGCGTCTGCGTCGTGCACTTCGGACTGGGCCCCGACGGCCGGATCGCGCCGCTGCTGACGGCGGCCGCGGCGCTGCCGCAGCAGGGCGACCGCGCCCTGAAGAACCCCTCGGCGCTCGGTGTCAGCCCGAGCGGTTCGCTCTACGTCGCCGGGAAATCGTCCTCCCGCGTCGTGAGGTTCCGATGAATGCGCTCCACGTGTTCATTCGCTTGGCGCTGAGCGCGGGCGCCGCCGGCGCGACGGCCTTCACGGCCGCGGCGCAGGTCCTTCCAGCGCCGGTGCCCCCGCAGCAGGGGGCGGCCCAGGTCGTGCCGCTGGTCGATCCGTTCCAGGGCCGCGTCGATCGGGCGGCTCAACTGCTGGAGACCGACCCGCGGGCCGCCATCGAGGCGCTCGACGCCCTTGCCGTCGAGTCGATCGAGCTTCGCAAGACGAGGGCCCTGACCGCGGTCGAGCGGCCGGCACACCGGCAGTTGTTCATCTTCCGGGCGCGCGGCCACCTGCAGTCGATGAACGACGACAGGGTCGAGGAAAGCCTGCGCGAACTGCTGCGGGTCGATCCGTTCTTCAACCAGGCGCTCGCCCCGCGCGAGCAGGAGGTGCTCGGCGCGATCCGCACGCGCGAAACGGGGCTGCTCGAGGTGAGCAGCGGTCTGCGGGACTGCCGGGTGCTGCTCGACGGCATCGAGATCGGCGTCACCGGCGATGTGCCGGTCCGGGCGTCGCTCGTCAGCGCCACGTACCACCTTCGGCTCGAGAAGCCCGGCTTCCAGGCCGCCAGCGCCCGCGTCATGATCGCCACCGGGCAGACGCTGAGCGTCCAGGACCTCACGCCGAGGGCGCAGGTGCCGCCGGTCGCATTCCTCTCAGACCGAGAGGGCGTCGAGGTCCTGGTCGACAACGCGCCCGTGGGCGCGACGGCGCGACTGCCGGCGCTCCGTGAACGGCTCTCGGCCGAAGAGGCCACGGCGCTCGACGCGATCATAAGCGCCGCGCGTTTCGACCCGGCCACCTCGTCGGGTGTCCTGCTCCGCGATCTTCCCGTGGATCGGTCCGTCAGCGTCCGGTTCAGGGGCGACTGCCTGATCGAGGAGAGCCGGGCGCTGACTGTCACCGCCGACATGCTCGCGGCGCTCGAGGCGGGCTTGCCTCTGCTCTGGTTCGGCGAGGCGAACGCGGTGCGCATGCGGCCCGACGTCGGGACGCTCCGTGTCGCGTCTCTGCCGGCGGACGCCGATGTCTACGTCGACGGCGTGATGGTGGGACGGTCTCCGCTCGAGCGTCAGGTATGCACCGGCGAGCACCGCGTGCGGGTGCGCCACCGCATCGGATCGCACACGGCGATGGCCACGGTGGCCCGGGGGCGCACCGCGACGGTTGACGTCACCCTCAAGCCGGGGCTCGCATTCCTCGGCGCCGTCCAGACCGTGCAGGGCGCGCTGCATTCCGCCCCCGAACTGACGACCGCCGTCGACCGGGCGTTGCCGGCCGCGGTGAAGGGTTTCCGGGTGGCCTCGCTGGTCGGCCTGCCGCCGGAGATCGAGCGCTGGAGCGACAGGTCGACGGCCGAACTGGTGGCCGCCTCCGACCGCGGCGACGCAGACCAGGTGACGCGATGGCTGCGGGCCGCCGCGGAGAACTACGACGCGCCGCTCCTGCTGGCCGCCGTCGCGAGGGGCGTGGCATCCGACACCGGCGCGGCCGTCGATCTCCTGCTGTTCTGGGTGGACCACGCGGCCGCCGACCGGGTTCGGCTGACGCGCGTGTCGCCGGACACGGTCGGCCAGGTCCTGAGGCAGATCGACAGCCCCACGGATCCGGCGGCGCTGGTATTCGCCAACGACATCGGCATCCGCGTCGCCGACTCGCTGCTGTACGACGCGGCGCTCGTTGTCGTGTCCGTCGACACCGGAAGCCCCGCCGCCCTCGCAGGCATCCGGCAGGGCGACGGCATCGCCACGGTGGACGGGGCCGCGATGACGGCGGCGCAGGTGGCCGCCCGCGTCGGCGAGAAACGGCCTGGCGAGCCCGTGGCGCTTCGGCTGACGGGCGCCCAGGGCCGGGAGGTCACCGTGCCCGTGCTGCGGCGTCCCCGACGCGCGCCGGTGTTCGATCCGACGCTGTTCGGCAACGCGCTCATGGCGAAGCTCTCCGCCGCTGCCGCGATGGCCGGCAGCGCTGCCGAGCGGAATCTGATGGGGTTCAACCTCGCGCTCGTGCACGTGCGCTTCTCGGAGTGGCGGACCGCGCTCGATCAGCTGGAGGCGCTCGGCCCATTGGCCGATGGCATGGGAGTCGGCCAGGCTGCCGCCGCGTATTTCCGGGCGCGGTGCCACCTCGAGCTCGGCGACCGCGAACGGGCGCTGGCTGTCCTGCGCGAAGCCGCCTCGGCGGACGCCCAGGTGCTGGCCGACGACGGCGCCACCGTCGGCGCGCTGGTGAAGCTGCGCCTGGGCTCGTTGGGCGAAGCCCCGCGTTCGCCGGTTGTGCGGTAGTTATCCGCCTCCGTT
>Ga0316622_100002371_pt1 | contig 13005 bp, 11 predicted proteins | sample OWC_Aug_OW2_C1_D_FD_207646 | JGI IMG/M metagenome (GOLD analysis project Ga0316622, IMG submission 207646) | Wetland soil microbial communities from Old Woman Creek delta, Ohio, United States - OWC_Aug_OW2_C1_D5_C | ecosystem: Environmental > Terrestrial > Soil > Wetlands | place: USA: Ohio... | reverse complement strand
AAATACTTGTTTTGCAATATCCAAACCCACTACGCTACGATTCATTTCGGACTCCTCTTTGTCCCGTTATATATTCTCAGGTGCATTGTGACACCGTTAAGGGTGGGGAGGAGTCCATGTCATCATTTAAGAGAGCGCGGTTTTAATCCTGAGATTGTAGAAACCACTCTGGCGCATAAGCTGCCGGGCGTTGCTGGCGTTTATTCTCATGCCCAGTATCGAGAGCAGCGCAGGGCCATGCTGCAAGATTGGGCGGATTATCTGGATAGCCTCGTCACCGAGCAGGTTGTAATTCAGGCCAATTTTAGACAAGCAGTAAATTGAACTAAACGGATAGTCTCAAAGCCCTAAGGCTGGCCGTATAATTGAATTTAACCGGATAGCCCGACGGGGCGACAAGCGGGATTCGTCCCCCGTTTCCGGTTAATCCTTTCGGACGGCTTTCACTTTGACGGAGTAAAAATTGAGCAATTCAAAAGATGTGTTACATGTCATACGCAAGCTAGGTGTGACAGGTGTCTTGCAAAGCGTGGCCGCTGCTGCAAAAAATGCTTTCGAAAGAGATGGAAAAAAAGGGCTTTCAGATTTTATGCGTGATAATCCATATCTTAACTCGGAAGCGCAAAACTTTTTTGTAGATGTTTTTGAGGGAAAATTCAGAGCCAAACAAGGTCGCCCTAGAAAAAATGAACGAAATTTTCAATTGTATTTAGAGTACAAAAATCTGCGGAAGTCAGGACTAACCCATGAACAAGCAGGCGCTGAATTATCAACTAAATACTCAGGACTAGATGCTGCATCATTTACCAAGATCTTTCAACGCTTCGAGAAGGTCCCAAAAAGAAGATCGTCGAATTGACGATAAGAAACTTGGACAAAATGTAATATATATGTCCATGACACCCTAAAAAATATTCCCATAATGCCTAAGCCATGCCGTTGCAGTCCCGCAACGGCTAAACCAATAACACGAGGTTTAGACCATGGCTGTAATCTCTCAACCGACAATTCTGCCAACCATCAACCCTTTATATCGCCGTCCAGTCGTTGAGCAGCTGACTGGCGACAAGCGATCAACTCTGTACCGCAAAATCCAAAAGGGACTATTCCCGAAACCTGTGCAAATCGGCGGCGAACGTGTTGCTTGGCCGTCAAACGAAGTGCAGGCGATCGTCAATGCCCGCATTGCCGGGAAATCAGACGAGGAAATAAAGAAACTGGTTACAGCCCTGGAAGCAGCAAGAACGCAGTTAACCGCTGACGCTGCAGCGTAAGGTGGTGAGCATGGAAAAATTGAGAGGGGATGCCGCCCTGGCCGGCAGCGTCCCCGAAAAGAATCTGGCTTATCAAACCGATTCGTATTTTACAGATGCAGCAAGCCAACACAAGCGCGTTCTTGATTGGCTGCAATCGCACCCATTAACCACGCATCAGGCTTATCTAGAGCTTGATGTGTTTCATCCGGCTGCGCGTGTTCTGGAATTACGCGAGCAGGGGCATAACATCGTAACCCACTGGGAAACTGTTTATACCGGCAAAGCAAAGCACCGCGTTGCAAGCTACCTCTTCCATCCCGAAGTATCAACGATGCAAGGTGATAATCATGTTTATTGATTACATCGGCACTGAAAAAGAGCTGATCGCCGAAGCAGCGACATTGTTGGGCAAAACACTGGACGATGTAGAAGCGGGCTGCATTCACAAGGATTATATATTAAGCCAGTTGCGCACGCTTGACGCCTTGATTTGCTTAATCGGTATGTCAGATGATGAGAGGCAGTTGGCGCGAGATTGTTGCAAGGCGGCGTTGCAATGAGTACGCCAGAGAAAAAACTGCCACCATTCGGGAAAGTCTTGGCTGATCGCCAACGGTTCAAAAATCTGCCGTTTCTCGCCGTCGTCTGTGTCGGCGCCGATGCCTGGGCTAATGCCAAGCATTGGAACGGATTGCCCAACGATTGCACAGCAATGGTATTGCCGCATGATATGCCGCCGGCGTCTGTAATCTGGCCGGTATCGCGCTGCACCTGTCTTATCGAATGGAATACCGGGCTGAGCTCGTCGCTGATCATCGAGTTGGTTAAGTGTCTTCTGATCGCGGGTGCTGAACAAGTCACTGTTCGCCCGCTGTTCGTCGACATCAACACACCCGCCGTCGAATACGATCCGGGCTTACCGGTCGGCAATCGCTGGCGGCAGGTTCGCGAAATGATCCGCATGTATTACCCACCAAGGAAGGAGGCCGCCCGTGCTGCCTGATGCAATCGAGGTTGAAAGCCAGGACCTCACGCCCGCTCCTTTCCCATTAATAGCAGCCTCGGAACTGACCATCAAACCGGTACGGATTAACTGGCTGGTGCAAGGCATTATCGAGCGGGATAGCCTTAATCTGTTTTTCGGCGAGCCCGGTGCCGGCAAGTCGCTGTTTGCCTTGGATTGGGCCTTCTGTATGACGGCCGGAATCGACTGGCACGGCTATCGCGCTCAGCAAACCGATGTAGTGATTGTCGCCGGCGAAGGTTTTGCAGGGCTGGCGCGGCGATTGAAGGCGTTAGAGGTGAAATACAGCCGCAAAACGTCTGAACGCCTCTTTATCAGCCAACGCCCGGCGCAACTGCTGGACGAGAAAAACGCGCAGTGGGTCGCCGATAGTATTAAGGCACTTTGTCCAAACCCCGGTTTGGTCATTATCGACACCTTACATCGAAACATGGAGGGTGACGAGAACAGCAGCCAGGACATAGCCAAGTTCATCAACAATCTGGACAACTACCTGAAGCCTTTGGGCGCCGCTGTGCTGGTCGTCCACCACATCGGCCACGGCGACAAGCAACGCAGTCGCGGCAGTTCATCGATTCGCGCGGCAATGGATGGCGAATTCTCCGCAACCAAAGGTGAAGGTGGGATTGTCCTCAGTTGCCACAAGGCCAAGGACTTTGAAGCCTTCAAGCCCCTGCAATTCTCGCTTAAACCGACTGATCTTGATTGGTTGGACGATGACGACGAGCCGATGACCAGCGTTTATTTGGAGCACGTCGGCGAAGCCAAGACGATCAACAAAAAGCCGAAATTAAAGGCACGCGAAAGTGTCATTTTGTCCAGCTTATCAGATGCAATTGCTGCGCATGGTATCGAACCAACAGTCGAGATTAAGGCCAAATTTGCAGGATTTAACCTGATGTCCGGTCAACTTCGAAAAGTCGTACATGTTGATCATTGGCGTAGCGCCGTTTATCCCAGGCTTGATGCTGAAACACCTGAGACCAGAAAAAAGGCTTTTCAGAATGCACGTAAAAAACTATTCGAGCTTGGCAAGGTGGCTGATTTTGATGGGTACTGGTGGCCCATTTATGGATAACAAGCACCGGGGCGAAACGGGAAAAACGGGAAATTGGCCCCGGCTATCCCGGGAAATAGCGGGGTGCACTTCTTTAGAAGTGCCCCGACTCTTCCCGATAGTGGACCGGTCCATGCCCGTTACCCGAGCCGGTCAAAAAAACCAGAATTTATATGCCGGTGAACCGGCAAGGGATTAAAAGCATGAAAGCATCAATCTCAGACAAAACTTATCTGAGCGATTTAACCGGCGCCGAGATTGCCAGCATCAAAAAGTCACTGACCTACCAAAACCCGAAATATCTGGAAGCGCTGAAACAAAGTCGATCCGTTCGCGGCATTCCCAAAACTATTGAATTGTTCCAAGGCACCGATGATGGCTTATCGATACCCCGAGGCATATCGTTGGCGTTGTTGGGGGTGGTGGCTGGCGACGTAATGGACGACCACCACAGTCACCCGGTAGAGATCACCAGCATCATCGAGCCGAGGACATATCAAGAGCGGGCCTTACGGGAAATGGTGTCCGCCGGCGGCGGCGTACTGGTCGCTCCGACGGGATCAGGAAAGACAACTATCGGGATCGAGCTGGCCAGCCGGTTGGGTGAACGGTGCTTGATTCTGGTTAAATCCAAGGACTTGGCCGAGCAGTGGATAGGCGCAATCAAGAAATTTACCGGACTGGATGCCGGCTTGATAGGCGGCGGCAAGTGGAAAGAGAGCGAACAGTTCACCGTCGCACTGGTTCAAACGTTGTTCAAACATGATGGCCCGCTGGATTACGGGCTGGTGATCGTCGACGAGTGCCACAACGTGCCAGCACGACAGGCTTTCGCTGTAATCAACCGGCAACGGGCGAAATATCGTTTCGGCCTCAGTGCTACGCCACAGCGTCGCGACGATCTCGAAATGATGATACATGCCGCTCTTGGTCCGCTCGTAGCTGAAATTGAATCTAGCGAGGTTTCTGGCGCGGTTCTGCCGGTCACTGTCCCGACGCTGCAATATAACTTCCAAGGCAATCCGAAAAGCTGGGTCGATTTCATCAATAAGTTAGCTGAAGATCCCGAGCGTAATAGGCTGATCGTTAACAGCGCCATCAAATCTAGCCGATCAATCGGTACCGCTGTTCTTACCGGCACCGTCGAACACGCCGAAAAACTCCATCAGCGGATCAAACAGCACGGTATCGATGCCTTGTTGTTGCATGGCAAGTTGCCGAAGAAGTTACGCGAAGAACGTATGCATGGCGCGCCCGATTGCCAGCTCATTATCGGCACCTTGTCTCTATTGTCCGAGGGTATCGATTGGCCTCACGTTGGTGCGGTGATATTCGCTAGCCCGGTATCGGCCGCAGTTAACAAAGAAACTCCAGCGGCAACTCGGCTGATTCAATCGATAGGGCGGGCTCGCCGGCCATTCCCCGGAAAATTGGTCGCTCATGTCATGGATATAATCGACGCTAATCGAATAGTCTATAGCGTGCGTCAACGCGGCATGCCGCCATCGATGCTCTGGAACCCTGTGCGCCAATATTGGGACTATATTTTTCGAGATAAAAGCCAGATGGGTTTGAGTGCCAAGCACTTGCCCGATGGCTGCGCGTTTTCTTCCCGTCCGCCTAGTATTTTTAATCCCATCACTGGCAAAGCGGTATTTTTTGACAACTTTAAAGGCAATCTTGCCATGGATAATCAGCTAGTGGTATTGCGCGACGGTTATATCGTCATTGCGAGCTCTCAGAGTGGTGGCGTAGGCGGCGGGCTGATTATCGCCAAAGCCTCTTGCCAGGGCTTGGAAAATGTCATGGAGCAAAGCCCAACCATGCCGGCAGTGTTCTATAAACCTGCGCCTCCTACTCCGCCAGTCCCAACTCCAGCCCTTACCCGACAGCCATCTTTTTGGCAACAACTTGCGGAAGGACTACGAGAAATTCCTCTATTGACCTGGGGAGCGGCAGGAGTGATTGTCATGCTGGAAATATTGCGCCGCAGGCTCAAAGCAGCCAGAGCCGGATACGCTTCCGCAGGCACAACCGCACCATGGTGGCTATCGGCGCATCGCTCCCGCCATAAAAGCCGCTGGCGCTTAGTGTTTTGGAGCATCGTCGCGATTTTAGTGCTACCCCATATCGCTGGTTTAATTAACTTTAAATTGCAACGACAATGGGAATCCTGGTTCGTCGGCGACTCTCAAGCCTTACTCGATCCGGACACCGGACTGATCAAAGACATGGACCACTTGATGGTTTATGACAACGAACAACCCGAAAACCCCGCCATTCCTTGCAGCTTTGTCGGCGTCTGGTCGTCCAGAAACGGCAAGGAAATTTGGCATATCACCATGAGAGCTGACGGCACCTATGAAGTGGGCAATTCGCAAAACTTGCGCTCGCGCGGCCAGGCCAAAGGCCACTGGATGGTGCAAAGAGGCCATGTGGTCTGGCTAGCACCCGGTTATCAGCCCGATATCAACCGCATCAAATCCCACAAGGCGGAACGTTTTAGCTTGTACGAACGCAACTCCTCCGTCACCCAATTCGAGCGGATCGCTGCATTACCGGCAGAGAATTGCCAAGTATTACCGGACACCACCGATTAATGAGTAGCTTGCCCCGCAACGGGTTTATCTATCGGCACCCAAACGGCTTGCGAAGCGCCGTGGTAGCTAAATAACGCGCCACGGTTACTGGCTGCCAGCAGCGGTGTGGTCGAATTGCGAATTTCGAAGCCCAACTGCTCCGGAAGAAGCATTGCTACTTTAATATCACCGACCAAATTGTAAGTATGCAAACGCAAGGCCTTATCGGCGACATATAGCATGCTGGAATCAGGATTGAAAACCACCTTGTCGACTTGCGGCACAATAAATGGAGATTGACCGTGCTCGGGTTCTGGGTCGGCATCGCCCATCACCGGCGTCCCGTCGGTTCGCCACAAATTTAGGGTGTAAAGAAAACTGGCTTTGCCGCTAGCTTCCTGTAAACCGGCGGCTACCCATTCGTTATCCGGGCTGATAGCGCACGGTGTGGCGATGAAATAACTGCCTTGGCCCAGTTTTTCCGATTTCATCGGTATATGCGAGACCTCCGATGGTATCGATGCAAAAGTATCCGCAACATCAAGGCCGGACATTTGGCAATAGAAAACCATGGTACCGTCGTCTGAAAATTTGGACGGCATAAAGCCTAGGGCCTTGGATAAACGGTGGCTGGACAACAGCCGAGGTTGTGGCTCGACCGACCAGCGCTCGACGGTATCGAATGCATGAACATAAAAAGTATCGCCATCGCCGTAAAAGCCTATATGGGAATAACTGGCCGGCAATCCATAGGTGTTGGCCGGAATATCTCTAGGCACCGAGATTGCCGCCAATTTGGGGCTGGTTGAGACATTTTCCAAGGAATAAAGCACAACTTCCTTCTCGTCGTTACCGAGCAAAATATAGCTGTCGTTGGCGTTGAACTGCCGATAACTGATACCAGAGCCCGCGGTAATCGGTATATCGCGAATTGTCGCCACTAAATCACCCGATTTCGCATCTAACAGCTCCATAGCATAGTCGGCGCTTTTACGAGGATTAACACCGACCAGTATATATTTGCCCGTGGAACTCATTCTTCCATTAGCGTGGTAAGGTAAAGACCAAAGCTCCAGGCCGGTTTTGATGCTCCACACATGCATGGACGAGGCCGTATTGATCACAGCGAACAAGCTGTCCGGCGATACATCGACCTTATAAATCGATGTCGAATTGTCGAGTTTAAAGACGACCGGGCCCGTCAATTCGACCGCCATCCCCGGAATCTTCTGCGCAAATTTTGGCGTTAGTGCTTTTACCCCTTTTTCTGCCGCCATAAAACCTACCACCATGGCCATGAAACCAATCAAAGTAATTTGACCGCTGCCTTTTCTGATCATAATGACCGCTGAGACTGCCAGCGCCAAAACGATACTGTGGATAAATAAGTTAAGCACGTTGATTCCTTAAGTTGTTTTACTCCAAAACTCCAGCCAGCATAGGTGAAAGAGCGGCGGGCATTTTAATATACCCCGCTATCCAGCTCGCGGCCATTCGCAAATTTAATATGCCTGGGTTCCCATTGCACTTCAAAACGGTCATGCTCATCCTCCACAAAGTCCCGGTGATCTGCCGAGGCTCGTTCCGAAGCGCAAATAATCTCCGTTTCGCTATACGGCGCAAACTCCTGACGGGTATCGAGCCAGCAAATCGAAGTGGGAAAATAGGATTTTTTCTGACTATCCACAGCCTGTAACGAACCCTGCAACTCTGTGACTGCGGAATCGCCAAGGTTTTCGATCCGGATATGGGCCACAAATACCGGGCTTCTATCCACGGCATAGTTTTTCGGATCGATTTCGGGATGCATCAGGGCTTGGTATTCATTTTTGGTCAAAATTTCAGCTTGACTGACACTGGCGTGGACCACGGCTCGCAACGGTTCTAAACGGGCCTGGCGCTCCGCCATGTGTTGTGCCTGTTTCTCCAGTTCGACACCGCGTTTTTCGTTCCACTTGCACTGTAATGCGATGGCTTCGCCAAAGGTGCGAGCGGTCAGCGGATCATCCGGATCGGCCCATGCGGGATGATGGACATCGCCGTTGCTGCGCTTGACATAGCTTTCGACCAGCAGCCGGTCTTCCGGGGTCAACTCGGCCAATTGTTCCGCTACCGACGATAAATCGGTGCTGCCAAATGGTAAACGAGTTTGGCGAGGGTCCATCCGATAAATCAGCAATCCGGCCAAAACCGCTGCGCCAACAAACAATTGCCACTTAAGACGAAAACTCATTGATTAAACTCCTCGTCGGTCAACGATAGCGCCACTACATTGTCGATCAAGATTTTGGCGGCAAGCCGCTGATTGACCTTATGTAATACGCTGAAATGGTCGGCATGCTGCACCCGGACACAATGCAGCATGGGATTGAGGGGCGGCTCGCACATGGCGTCCAGCGCTGCACTGTTGTTGGAGCCGGACATGCCTTCGATTAGATAAGCCGGATTGCGAATACCCGTCAACCAGTGGATAGGCGAGCGTAATTTCAGCTCGCGCTCGCCATAATCGCTAATAGGCACCGGAAACAGCGACGGCGGATAGCGATCGATTTGATCGACAGGGCCGAACGCAAAAACAGCCTTGAACGGATTCTGTATCTCCGCGACCAATAAAGCCAAGGTACCGCCGGTGCTATGGCCGCCCAAATAAATTCGCTTGGGATCGACATAATCCGATTTCGCCAGCTGCGCTGCCGCGGCCAGTACGTCGTCCACTTCGCCCAAGAACAACTCTTTGCCGTTAGCGTCGCCGTTACCGCCCCGCAAGGTGGGGAAATACATCACGATTCCGGCGTCACGAAACGCACGTACCGACTGATCGTTGCTGTCCGGCCCCGGCGTCCAGAAATCGCCCAGTGAGTTACTGTCGCCGCCGGTCAGCCAAATGATCGCCGCGTGACGCTGGCCGTCATGAGGATCCGGGGTGATAAAAGCCGGCAGCCAATTTTTCTTGGCACCTTGATAATCGCTACGGATAAATAATTCGGCGGGTGGATTGGGTAATGGTGCGGGATTGGCATCTTTGATTTGAATAGCGGTTTGAAAACCAAGCCGCGCCAAAGTCAATTGCGACTGCCCGGCATCGGCCAGCCTTTGGCGTTGCTCTGCCTGTTGCTGGGCTTGCCGCTTGGCAAAGGCTACTTTTTCCGCTTGCACGCTTTCATAGGATGGACGGTCAATACAACGTAAGGTTCTATTGATGGTATAGCCTTCCTCAGCCGCTTCTTCCTGAGCCTGGACATAGGCATTGGGATCGGTAATCGCCGGGCCTATGCATTGGCTATCGAAACTGGCCTGCTGCGCCGCATCTCGATTAACAATTGATCCAGTTTGTTGAGGCAACGGCCCTTTGGACGAAGGCGGCCACAGCAGCCAAATTGCAATCGACAGGAAAAAAGCGGTTTTGAAAAAAGGTGAAATTCCACCGGAACGCTTACGCTTGATGGCATTGGTGCTGGCATGGTTTTGCCACTTCATCGCGGCCATCGCCATTTTCTGCTTTTGATATTGTTGCTGGCGTTGCTCTAGAGCATTTAACAGATTGCCCGGTTTTTGCATTTCGCTCACCAAAGCATCGATCTGCTTCATTTCGTCGGCACTAGCCGACGGGTCAAGTTGCTTGGTGTTGCCGTTTTGCCTGGACACTTTAAATAATGCATAAGCGGCGATTTTATCCTTGCCGATTCCATGTCCGGCGCCATACATTACTCCCAGATTGTATTGAGCCTGAGCATGGCCCTGGCCGGCAGCCAGACGGTAATATTTCAGGGCCTTGGGATAATTCAGAGAGCTGCTCTGCCCCATGCTATGGATAACGCCCAAATGGTATCGAGCCTCCGCAGAATCTTGCGCCGCTGCGGATTCAAACCATTCAAGCGCTTGGTCAAGGTTTGCAATAACGCCTTTGCCGAATTGATAAATTTTGCCCAAAGCCAGCTGTGCTCCAATATCGCCGTTTTGGGCATGGGCTAAAATTTTCGCCAAGGGGCCGTCGTATGCAGCCATCGTCAGGCTCCTTTCTATCGTTTGTTTACAATTTACTTTCCACCAAGCGGTAAAAGTGGCAAAGGCTCAATGCTGATTAACCACAATAACATTTGAAATTAATGATACACGGCAGCGTGATTGTCTTCATTGCTTATTGATTGGCCTCATCTGATTTTTGTGAAGAGTTTAACGTAAGTAACATACTGGCACCGCGTTCTCCGAATGTCTGAATCACGCTCAAATACGGTCATTCCGATTTCCAATGAATCAGACAGCTTTCGGGTCGGTTGGACTCAGTGGCGAACGGCCGCTTTCAGGTATCGGAATTCAATGAAAGCTTACCTTGCGCGTTGGGCGTCAGCAAAATACTAATGCCGATAACAATGCTCACGATTTCTGATTGGGGTGGCACAGGAGCGCGACACGATGATCGAGAATCCTGCCTGGGCGGAAATCGAATCTGCCATCCGTGCCCTAAACAACGAGAATCTGAACGGCCTATATCTCCAACCGGAAAAGAACAATACTGAAACCTAGCCGCGCTGTACATCACCTTCATCAGTTCGTCTATAAAGGCTGGCAAAGCAAAGTCGACACTTCAAAAGCATTCGGTGATTTGCAATAAACAGCGGTTTCACTACTATACGCTGCCACTCAGCCTAGAGCGGCAGCGGTCAACCAAACCGCACACTATCTATCAATCATAATGATAAAGGACGCAATATCATGGCAATTCAAATGAATACCCTAAGCCTAAAACTCACTGTTTTAGCGTTTGCTCTGTTGATATCCGGCTGCACAAAAAGCTTTAACGTTAAACCCGTATCGCCACCGAACAATGGCTATACCTCGTCGACAACAACGGAAACAAGTTCATTTGGGTTAACGGACGCACGTACCGGCGAAGCTAAACCACTGAATGCCGGTACATTGACAGTTGAGCTACCCGACATGGGTGACGAAATGAATTATCTGGGCGACAATCTGGCCCGGGTACTGAGCGCGCAGGGTATTCAGGCGAGCTATGACAAAGCCGGCAGCTCTGATCTCAAACTGAAAGTATTGAACTACCGTATCCGCAATTTGCGCACCAGCGGATTTTCTCCTTATCACACCTTCACGACGTTTAGTGCCGATTTGATCGGTAACGGTGCTCCGCAGCATATCACCGCCTATTTCAAGAACAGTAAGGTGCCAGTTTGGTCATTTGATGAAGTGGAACGGCCCTGTTACCAAATCCCGCTTGAAGTGGTGGTAAAGGAAATCGCGGCCAAGCTAAATACGCGTGTCTTCAAACGGACCGCCTCGAATGAAACCGTGGAAAAGATTGTCAAATCCATCACGCCAGGTCCGGCTGATGCGGCGAGTGAACAGTATCTTAAGGTTTTAGAGCTTGGCTACACCAATAACCCGGCTGCCATCGAGCCGCTGGTTCGACTGACCTCTCACGATGAAACGATTATGCGCGAGGCGGCAATCTCAGCACTTGGTATTCTTGGCGCGAAAGAGCAATTTCCTTTGCTGAAGAACATCTACGAAACAAAAGATAACATTGATAAATCTATGGCGCTGAAGTCTATTGGTGACCTTGATATACCGGAGGCCCGTGATTTTATTCGCCAAGTAAAAATGTCAGAAGAATATAAAGACGATAACACGATAAAAGAAGTGGCTGATCTTTATCCTTAATATTTTGTTTGCAACATGTTGTAGCTACACACGATTCACCAGTTTGAACATGTGTTTTTACCATTCATGCACATTTATGCTTTCTGATACATTAACTTCGGCCTAATTCAACGTAAACTCTATAGGCGGCAAATCCTTTTTTTTATCGTCCTGTTCTGTCGAGTTAACTTGCTTTACTGAATCGATTTCAATTTGATTACGCGTTTCACGGGCTGAGACGAATGGTTCCTTGTTTTGGGGTGGTTCCGTTTTCTTCGGTTGCGGGGATAATTTTTCCAGCCGCTGGATAAATGCACGGCACTGGTTGGCCTGCAATTCTTTATTGGGTGAATGTTCCAGGGCCTTCAGCATGATCTGGAATGCTTGAATCAAGCCAGCATAATCGGGATATTTGCGGTGCATTCCGTTAATAAGTTTGATCGCCGAGGGAAAATCATCTTTGTCGAGGGATACCTGTGCGAGCTGATGCCTTGCCATAGCGGAGTCGGGGATAAAATCGGGTTTGAAATGAATGATTCTGTCATAGATGTTGCACAGCCAATATTCCTGGTTTGAATTTGCCAGGTATTCCAGATAACTGGATCCAAATTGATCGATTCCGTTCATGTTTTTCGTGGCGATAAGGAACTCCATTAATTGCTTTCGGAAATGGCTATCATTAGGAAACAGCTTTACTGCTTCATTTAATAGATTTAGAACGGCGTCATAGTTGCCTTCTTTTAAGTTCACATCGATTTTTACCGAGATTTGCTCACGCTCCGGACGTACTTTTTTTCCGCCCTCCGCCTGCTCTCTGGCGATGTAACCGAGTCTGTCCTGGTACTGAAAGATCATGTATCCCATGATATGAAACATCGCGATGGTGTAATAACTTGATATCATCGATTCCAAAATTCTGGCAAGCACCGGCAATTGGCCCACCACTTCATTGAGAACCCCGACCGAGGCCATCATAATCAGGATAAAGGCTAACAACAGGGCATAGGGTAGTCCGATTGCGGTAATCAAGCCGAATATTTTCAGGGGATTCAATGCGCTGCTAAGCTTATCGGTCAGTCCGAACAGAATTAGAATAGCCGGGAGCCCGAGCGTGGAAATGATGGCCACAAAACCAGCGGCACCTTGTCCAAAAACTTTAAAAGCAGCAATCACTGCCACGCTGATGCCGAGCAGGATGCCCAGCAACTGGGCGACTAGTTTAAGGCCGCCGCCATAAGCGGAAGTGATGTCCGGTGGTTGCATATGTCCTTGGGAGGTATTTTCTAGACAGGCAAAGCAATACTTCATAAAGGCACCTGTGAGCAGAAGCGACCACAAAAACCCGAAAGGCAGGCTAAACAATACAGTGGACAATAGCGAGAACGTAGCAATCATCACTATTGCGTTGACCGCCAAGGGGTAACGAAAGCTCTC
>Ga0316622_100002370_pt1 | contig 13005 bp, 11 predicted proteins | sample OWC_Aug_OW2_C1_D_FD_207646 | JGI IMG/M metagenome (GOLD analysis project Ga0316622, IMG submission 207646) | Wetland soil microbial communities from Old Woman Creek delta, Ohio, United States - OWC_Aug_OW2_C1_D5_C | ecosystem: Environmental > Terrestrial > Soil > Wetlands | place: USA: Ohio... | reverse complement strand
GTACCTGCATGTGCCCTTCTGCCGCCACGCGTGCCCGTACTGCCCCTACACGAAGATCCGTTACGACGAGGCGCTCCTGGACGGCTTCACCAACGCCGCGCTGTCTGAAGTCGACTGGTGGGCGCAGGCGGCTGGACCGTGCGAAATCACCAGCGTCTACGTCGGCGGCGGGACGCCGACCCTCGCGCTCGAGAGCGTTGCACGCGTCGTCGATCGTGTGCGAAGCCGGTTCAAGGTGAGCGGCGACCTCGCCATCGAAACCAGCCCCGCGGATCTCGATGAGGCGGCCGTGTCGCGGCTGAAACAGATGGGCGTCGCGCTGGTGTCGCTCGGCGTGCAGTCCTTTCAGGATGCGCATCTGAAGGCCATCGGGCGGAGCTACGGGCCAAGGACGGCCGAAGACGCCCTCGGCCTTCTGGCTTCAGCCGGTTTCGCCTCGGTCAACACCGACCTGATGTTCGCGCTGCCGGGGCAGTCGGCCGCCGACCTGGTCGCGGATCTCGACCGCGCGGCGGACCTCGGCGCCAACCAGGTGACCGCCTATCCGCTGTTCACGTTTCCTTATACGCCCGTCGGCCGTTACCTCCGGTTGCACGACGTCAGACTGCCGAACTTCCGCGCACGGCACGCCCAGTATCGGGAGCTGTGCCAATGGGGCGCCCGCCGCGGGTTCGATCGCGTCTCCGTCTGGGGATTCAAGAAGGGCAGCGCGCCCCGCTATTCCTCCGTGACCCGCGCCGGCTACATCGGCATCGGCCCGGGTGCCGGATCCCATCTGCCGGGCGGATTCGCCTTCAACAGCTTCGACTACTCGACGTGGCTGCAGGCGGCGCGCGACGGGGGGTCGGCGGTCGCCCTCTGGATGCCGTTCTCGCCGGAACTCGCCGGGTGGTGGTGGTTGTACTGGCGCCTGTACGACACGCGCATCCCGCTCGACGAGCTCGGCGACACGCTGAAGCGGGACGCGTCGTGGATCCGCTCGTGGCTGCGTCTCGGTGAACTGGCCGGCCTCGCTTCGCAGCGCAACGGCACGATGACGCTCACCGACGCGGGCGCCTTCTGGCTGCACCTGGCCCAGAACTACTTCGCCCTCGACTACGTCAACACGCTGTGGAGGGCCGCCCGCCGACAGCCCTGGCCGGCGGCGGTCAGCCTGTAGACACAGGGGCCTGGCTGCTGGCCGGCCCGGGCCGCCTGGGTCGGCATTGCCGCAGCCGAGTGCATGGTAATATATGGGAATTCCGTCAATCGGGCAGGAGGAGTCCCCCCAATGAAGCGATCCACCGTCGCCGTTGTCGCCCTGAGCCTGTTTGCCGTTGGGTGCGACGAGAAACTGAACCCTGTGGCCCCGACGGCCGGTCAGGTGACGCTCGTATCGCAACTCTCCGCGGCGGCGGAGGTGCCGCCGGCGGGCTCGCAGGGTAACCCCGCCGGAGCGCTCGAAGCGGGCGCGACCGGAACGCTGTCGGTCACCATGGTCCCGGCGACCGCCGGCAGCTACACGGCGAGCTTCACGTTCTCGGTTGGCAACCTCATCAAGGCCGGCGTGCTCCCTGCTCCGCTTGATTCGGGCTCCGTCATCGTGGCAGGGCACATTCACTCCGGCGCGGCAGGTGCGTCAGGTCCGCCGGTCGTTCCGCTGCCCATCTCGCAGGCGGCGCCCATCGTGTCGCCGACCGGAAGCGTGATGCTGACCATCTCGAACGTGCCGGTGACCGCCGATGCCGCCAACGCCATTCTCGCGAACCCCGGCGGTTTCTACTTCAACCTGCACTCGGCGCTGAACCCGGTCGGAGTCGTGCGCGGGCAGCTCGCCAAGCAGTAGCGCGCGCCTCGGCAGCCTTGAAGGGCCCGTTTCCTCGCCGGAGGCGGGCCCTTGTTCATTCGCCCTCCGCCGGTCCTGCACCTGATCTATACTCCCGCCGGCCGCGCGCGGCCGGGGACCCCGTCGTGGACGTGTGGCCCAGGAGGCCGTATGCGTCAGATTGCCGGCATCATTTCCCTTGGCATCCTTCTCGCCGCCAGCGCGGGCGCCGCGGCTCCGCAGGCACAGGGGGTAGCGCCCTTGAAGTGGTTCAAGGGCAACACCCACACCCACTCACTCAACAGTGACGGCGACAGCACCCCTGACGACGTGGTGCGGTGGTACCGGGAGCAGAAGTACCACTTCCTGTTCATAACGGACCACAACATGGTCACGCCTGTTGAGGGCCTCAACGACGCCTTCGCCATGCCGGAGCGGTTCCTCCTGATCCGCGGCGAGGAAGTGACCGACCAGGCCGCCGGAAAGCCGGTTCACCTGAACATGCTTGGAGGCGAGGGAGTCGTTCAGCCGCAGGGAGGGGAGAGCGTGGCGGAGGCGCTGCGGCGCAACGTCGCGGCGATCGCCGCCGCGCACGGTGTCATCTCGATCAACCATCCCAACTTCGGATGGGCGATGTCGGCGGCCGATCTGGCCGGCGGAATGGGCGCCCAGCTGATCGAGATTCACAACGGCCATTTCATGGTGAACAACGCTGGCGGAGGCGGGCGGCCGAGCGTCGAGGCGTTGTGGGACAGCATGCTCAGCGCCGGAATCCGGATCTTCGGCGTGGCGAGCGACGACATGCACCAGTTGAAGCAACCGTGGGCGAAGGCCTCGGCCAGGCCAGGGCAGGGATGGGTCGTCGTCCGCGCCGCCGCGCTCACGGCCGAGTCGATTCTGTCGGCGCTGGCGGCCGGTGACTTCTATGCGTCAACGGGCGTCGAGCTCTCCGATCTCCAGGCGACGCCGGCGCGGCTGATCGTGACGGTGAAGGAACAGTCCTACGCCAAGTACACCATCCAGTTCATCGGCCAAGGCGGGCGCATGCTCAAGGAAGCCGCCCGCAGTCCCGCCCAGTACGACATCACGGGCGGCGAAGGCTACGTGCGGGCGAAGATCCTCGACTCGAATGGCCAGGTGGCCTGGACGCAGCCCGTGTTCGTCCCGCTCCGGTGACGGCGCCCGCGCGCATGCTGCTGATCATGCTGCGCGAGGCCGCCGGCGCCTGAGGCCGCGCGCCCGTCCTACCGCATTCCCTGGCCCTGGCTCGACGGCGGCACCATCTTGTTCAAGCGCATGTAGGTGACGATGTTGCCGTAGTGCTCAAAGTCGTGGCTGGTGTTGAAGGCGAGCGCGCTCAGCCTCGGCATGGCTGGCCCGAACGGCATCTTCACCGGCGCCGCGGCCGACGCGTCGGTCGTGGCGGACCACACCTTGTCGCAGTACGCGAACGACGCGGCGAGTCCCGCGCCGATGTCGGCCTTCGTGGTCTTCGTCTTCTCGATGTCGCCGCCGCCCGGCGCCTTCTCACCGGCCGCCGCGCCGCAGATCATGTAGTTGGCGTCGGCGATGTGCGCCAGCAACTGGCCGAAACTCCGCACGTCCGGCGTGGCCTTGTAGCCGTAGAGGTTCTCGGGCACCTGCTCGGCCGCCTTGGTGATGTAGCCCTTCACCATTTCGTAGGCGCCCCTGCTTCCCTGGGTCAGCGGATTCGCCGTGGCCGCCCCGCCCTGAGCGAACGCGGGAACTGCGGCCAGGACACACACCCCCGCGAATGACACTACGCGTCGCATGTGAAGCCTCCCTTCCGTGACAGGACTCCGCTTGGCGCAGCCCTGCAGGTTGATTAGTGAACGCCCTGGACGCAGTCTACCCGATTCGAGGGCCGGCCGCGGAAATGCCGTAGAATCGTGGCATCGAAGGGAGCGGCCGAGTGGCGACTCGAACACCGGCGACAGGATGGGTGTGCGCCGCGGCGGTCGCGGTCGCCGTTCAGGGAGGATCGATGCACGCGCAGACTGGACGCGCGGCGCGCAATTCGATCGGCGTGTTTCTCAGGTGCACGGGCGTGGACGATCCGCTCCGTGCGCTCCAGGCCGTGAAGTCGCTTGGCTTCGACACGATCCAGGTGAGCAGGCTGCCCGACCGTTTCTATACGCCCGAGGGCGCCGCGGAGTTCGCAGGCATGCTGCGAACCGCGGGCATCCGGGCCGATTCGGTCGTCGCCGTGTTCGCGGGAGAGAGCTACGCGGATCGCGACACCGTCGTCCGCACGGTCGGGTTCCGCCCGCTGCAGCTGATCCAGGAACGCCTCGAGTACTTGCGCAAGTGCGTCGACTTCGCCGCCGCCATCGGCGCCAGGATCGTGACGTTCCACATGGGGTTCCTTCCCGAGGACCCCGAGGACCGCGCGTACAGGGCCATGCTGGCGGCGGTGACCGACATCGCCGGGTATGCCGCGAAGAGGAAGATCACAGTGTCCCTGGAGACCGGGCAGGAGACGGGTCAGCAGCTCGCCGCCTTTCTCGACCGGATCACCGTGGCGCGCGTCGGGGTCAACTTCGATCCGGCGAACCTGGTCATCTACGGCGTGGACTCACCCTCACGGGCCCTCAAGCACGTCGTCGGGCGGGTGACGTCGGTGCACGTCAAAGACGCGCTGCTGCCCGAGGCGCCGGGCGTGATGGGACGGGAGGTCCGGCCTGGCGAGGGACGCGCCGAGCTGGCGGAGTGCTTCCAGGTGCTTCGAGCAGCCGGCTTCAGCGGCGCGCTCGTCATCGAGAACTACGTGGCGCGCGGACTGAAGACCGACCCGATGGACGAGTTGCGAATCGCAAAGGCCTTTCTGGACAAGTCCGGATGGTAGACACCCGGGGCTAGCGCAGCCGCTCCGCGCGGATGGTCCGGGTGAGGACGCGTGCGGACACGACGCGAGCGCCGATGCCGGGGCCCTTCGGGATGTCGATGAAGCCGCCGGCGTCGAGGACGACGGGCGGGTCGACGATGTCCTCGTCGAAGTAGTTGGCCGTTTCGGACGTGTCGCCGGGCAGCGAGAAGCCCTCGGCGGTCTGCAGGTGGATGTTGACCGCTCGGCCAATCCCGGTCTCGTCCATGCCGCCCGACCAGACGCCGACTCCGAGCCCCGCGGCGTAGTGCGCGATGCGCATCGACTCCAGCAGGCCGCCGACCCGTCCCTGTTTCACGTTGATGATGCGGCAGGCGCCGATCGAGATGGCCGCGGCCGCGTCGGCGAGGCTGTGGATGGACTCGTCGAGGCAGATCGCAGTCTTCATCCCCCGTTGAAGCGTCGCGTGCTCGATGATGTCGCTGTAGGACAGCGGCTGCTCGACCATCATCAGGTTGAACTCGTCGAACTGGCGCAGGTGGTCCGCATCCTCGAGCGAATAATCGCCGTTCGCGTCCACCATCAACGGCAGGTCGGGGAAGCGCTTCCTGACGGCGCGGACCCACGCGATGTCCTGGCCCCTCTTCACCTTCAGCTTGATCCGGTGATAACCCTTGGCGGCGGCCCGGTCGACGGCGTCAAGCAGTTCCGCCTGCGTCTCCTTCAGCCCTATGCTCAGCCCGGACATGATCTTCTTCGCGGGCCGGCCGAGCAGCTCGTGCAGCGCGATGCCCCGTTGCATGGCGACGAGAATCAGGAGCGCGTTCTCGATGGTCGCTTTCGCCATGCCGTGGCCGCGCACCCGGCGGAACCTCGCGTCCAACTCCCCGATGGTGATGCCCGGCTCGACGAGCGGCATCAGGAAGTCCGCGATGATGTGCCGGGCTGTCTCGTTGGTCTCGTACGCATAGAACGGGTCGGGATCGGAAACGCACTCGCTCCAGGCGGTGACGCCGCCCGACTCGAGGCGCATCAGCATCGCCTCCTTGTCGGTCCAGACGTGGACGCTGGTGCCGAAGGGCGCGACAAAGGGCAGCTTCACCGTGACCAGGTCGGCGTGTTCGACCGGCGGCAGCACCAGGGCTTCGAGTGCGGCGGTGGGAGAAGAGCGGTCTGGCGTCATGTGGACCTCCTCGCCGCGCGAATGGGCGTCGGGCGCCAGTACGCGCTGCGCGTCGCGGGACAGAATACGCCGGGAAGGTCAATCGGGCTGGTAGAGATCGCGGTACGTCGCGAAACGGCGGACCGCCGGGGAGTACCGCGTCGTGTGGCCGGCCGGCGGGTCGTCGTCTTCGGCCGGCTGGTGTTCCGGAGGTGGGCACTCCGGCCGCGGCCCGTCACGAAACCGGACAGGCGCCTGCTCGGCGGCTGCGCACGCCGGGGCCCCGGCCTCAATCTCCTCGAGCAGTCCGAGAGCGAGCTCGAGCGCCGCCGCCACACTCGGTTCCTCATCGATCAGGCAAGGGGCCCGGGTTCCGTTCTCGGGGAGACCTGCCGGCTCCGGTTTCGGCCGCAGCAGGGTAAGGTCCGCTTCCGGAACGGCTTGCCGAGTGTCGCTCCCCAGGAAACGGGCGACCGCGCTGCGCGCCGAAGCCCACCGCCAAGACATCGTTCGTCTCCGCGCGCTCCCCTCAGGGAGGCGGAGCCCGCCCGGCCATCGCGGCCCTCGTGGACGCAGGACCCGGCTGCTGCCCGCCTGGGCAGAGCGTTTCGGCTCCCGTCGGTGCAAAATCGCTACCTCCTCCGCCGAGGAGTGCGAGCGCCGTCCCTCGCGCGGTGTTCTACGAACCGCGCGTCGACGGCCGGGGCCGGAACACCGGCCCGGGGAACGCGAACACCGCGCGGCCGGCGACGGGATTGATGAGCAGCGCGAAGGCGATCCAGAGCGAGATGGCGGCGAGGGCGATGGTGCAGATGCCGATGACGACGCCCAGCCATTCGCCGCCGCCGAGGTGCCTGGCGATGCGGGCGATGTACAGCAGGTCGATGTCGACGAGGAACGCCATCAGCAGCGAGGAAAAGAAGCCGAAGCCGTACGTGAACACGAGGAAGACGATCAGGAAGCAGGCGTCCACGGCGAACACGACCGTGGCGTCGGGCACCTCGCCGCGCGACAGGCTGTCCAGCGCCCACCAGTTGATGATCCAGTTGAAGGCGAACGACGTGAAGAGCGTGCCCCCATAGACGTTCTTGTTCAGCAGGCTGCCCAGTCCGGCGACCAACTGGCCGCCCGCGCCGAACAGCAGGCAGAACATCGCGGCCGTCTTCAGGCCGGAGGGCGTGAGGCTGGCGCCAAACGCGATCGGCACCAGGGCCGCGCACCCGATGGCGAGGCAGATCAGGCCAATTGGTGTCGGGTCTGCGATCGGCAAACCCTGGGTACTCTGCGGCTCGGCGGCGTGTGCCATCAACCCTCCCGGGCGATTCTCTGTGGGAACAGCGGGGCGCCTGATTATACTGCCCGCGCCCGGAGGCGACGCTCGGGTCTGCCGCCGGGCGCCCCATCCCGCAGCCCCGACAGGCCGCGGAACCGTTCCTCACCACGGACCGTAGTCACAATCAACCCGCCCCGCTTCCTGAGGACGCGTTCATGCGCACCAGTCATCGTTCAGCCATCGTCCGACTCGCCGGCCTTGTGCTGGCGCTGTGGTTCCTCCAGTCCGAGGTGACCGTTCAGGTCGGACCAGCGGACCTGGCGCAGGCGCACGCCGGGATAGCAGGCGTCTACCAGATGACCCTGCCCGGCGCAGGGCCGACCGCCGTTCAGGTCTATTTCAAGGACGGCAAGCTTCGGACCGTTGTGGCGGGAGAAGCCACGTCGAGGAGTTACGACGCCGTCGAAGGCCCCGGCCTGAGATTCGCCCGCGCCGCCAGGACGAACGGGCGGGTGCTCATCGAGTTTCTCGAGGATGGGCAGGGGCGTTACACGCGGTTCCGGGTCGTCGACGAATCGGCGAAACTGGATGTCATCGCCACCAGAACGGCCGATCTCGACGATGCCGGCGCCGACCCGGCGTCGCCGAGCGACCGCCAGGGCTATTTCGAGCGTCACTACCGGAAGTCCGAGCACCTGATCCCGATGCGCGACGGCGTCCGGCTGTTCACGCAGGTCTTCAGCCCCGTCGATGGGTCCGAGGAGCATCCGTTCATCCTGTTTCGGACCCCCTACGGCATTCCCCCCTACGGCGAGGACTTCCCGAACACGCCGGTCCCCTCGCTCTTCTTCGCCAAGGAGGGCTACATCATGGTGTTCCAGGACGTTCGGGGCGCATTCATGTCCGAAGGGGAGTTCCGCTACTTCCGCCCGTACGTCGCGCACAAGCGGACGTCCGCCGACACCGACGAAAGCAGCGATGCCTACGACACCGTCGACTGGTTGCTGCGAAACGTCTCCGGCAACAACGGCAAGGTCGGCGTGTGGGGCCCCTCGTACGCCGGCTTCACGGCGGCGATGGCCGCCATCGCCGCGCATCCGGCCGTCAAGGCCGTGTCGCCACAGGCGCCGATGGCCGACCTCTTCCTCGGAGACGACGGGCACCACAACGGGGCGCTGTACCTGGCCCATTACGTGAACTACCTCTACATGATGGGCCAGCCGCGCACCGCGCCGCCGGCGCCGCTGCCGCGGCTCAGCTATCCGACACCGGACGGCTACTCGTTCTTTCTCGGGCTGGGCCCGCTGAAGAACTTCGCCGGGAGAGTGTTCGACAACGCGAATCGGCTCTGGGACGAGACGATGGCCCACGAGACGTACGACGCCTACTGGAAGGCGCGTTCGATCTACCCGCACCTCGAAGGGATCACGCCGGCACTGCTGTTCGTCGGGGGGTGGTACGACGCCGAGGATCTGTCAGGGCCGCTCCAGGCGTACCGGAACGTCGAGCGGCGGAACCCCGGCCTCCGGAACACCCTCGTCATGGGCCCCTGGCGCCACAGCGGATGGAACTTCTACGCCGGAGTGAACGAGAACCGCGGCGTCTTTCCGTTCAGCGGGACGATCGGCTACTTCCAGGAACGGATCGAGTTGCCGTTCTTCAACTACTACCTGAAGGGCAAAGGGGCGCTCACCGCTCCCGAGGCGCTCGTCTTCGAAACGGGCACGGACCGCTGGCGCGAGCATGACGCCTGGCCTCCACGAGGGGCCCGCGCGCAAACGCTGTTCCTTGCGGACGGCGGACGGCTCACGCCGGAACCTCCGCGCGACCGCAGTGGCACCGTGGCGGACGAGTTCCTCAGCGATCCCGGCAAGCCGGTTCCATACACGCAGGAAACGACCGCGCGGTACAACCGGGAGTACTTCGTCGAAGACCAGCGGTTTGCCGCGTCCCGCCCGGACGTGCTGAGCTACATCGGCGATGTCCTCCCCGCGGACGCCACGATCACCGGGCCGATCAGGGCGACGCTCTACGTGTCCACGACGGGCACCGACGCCGACTGGGTCGTCAAGGTGGTCGACGTCTATCCGGACGATGCCCCGGATCCCAGGCCGAACCCCAGAGGCATCCGGATGGGAGGCTACCAGCGGCTCGTGCGCGGCGAGATCATGCGCGGGAAGTTCCGCGACAGCCTCGAGAAGCCCAAGCCGTTCATCCCGGGCCGGGTCACGAAGGTCGAGTTCGAGCTGCCCGACGTGCAGCACGCGTTCCGCCGGGGGCACCGGATGATGATCCAGGTGCAGAGTTCCTGGTTTCCGCTCTTCGACCGGAACCCGCAGACGTTCGTCAACATCAGAACGGCCGGCGAACGCGACTTCCAGAGAGCGATGCACCGCGTCTACAGGACACCCGAGTATCCGTCGGCGATCACCGTGAGCGTGCTTACGGGCGAGCCGGGCGGCCAGGAATGAGGGGCCGGGTATAATCGAACCTGGCCTGCGATCGCCGGCGCACGATGCTCCGGCAGCGAGAGCCCAAGGAACCCCATGAGCCGTACGATCGGATACGCAGCGCATAGCGCGACGACACCGCTCGAGTCATTCCCGTTCGACCGCCGCGAGCCGCTGGCGGGCGACGTCGAGATCGACATCCTGTATTGCGGCGTCTGCCACTCGGACCTCCACACCGCGCGCAGCGAGTGGCCCGGGACGGTGTATCCCATGGTGCCGGGCCACGAGATCGTCGGCCGCGTGACCCGTGTCGGCGGTGGCGTGCAGGGCTTCGCGCCGGGCGACCTGGCGGCCGTGGGCTGCATGGTCGACTCCTGCGGCACCTGCGCGGATTGCGTCGAAGGCCTGGAACAGTATTGCCAGAGCTTTCCAGTACTCACCTACAACAGCCCCGACAAGCACCTCGGCGGCATGACCTACGGCGGCTACTCGAAGCGCATCGTCGTTGACGAGAAGTTCGTGCTGCGCGTCCCGGCCAACCTGCCGCTGCCTGGCGCGGCGCCGCTCCTGTGCGCGGGGATTACCACCTATTCGCCCTTGCGCCACTGGGGCGTGACCCGCGGCAGGAAGGTCGGCATCGTCGGCCTCGGCGGGCTCGGCCACATGGGCCTGAAATTCGCGCACGCGCTGGGCGCCCACACCGTCCTGTTCACGACGTCCCCAGGCAAGGAAGCCGACGCGCGGAGGTTGGGAGCCGACGACGTGGTCATCTCGGCCAACCCCGACGCGATGAAGCGCCACGCCGGAAGCTGCGATTTCATCCTGGACACCGTGTCGGTCCCGCACGACCTGGACGCGCTCACGGCGCTGCTGAAGCGCGACGGCACGCTGTGCCTGGTCGGTGCGCCGCCGCAGCCGCACCCCTCCCCGGCGGTCTTCAACCTGGTGTTCAAACGGCGCCAGATTGCCGGGTCGCTCATCGGCGGCATCCGCGAAACCCAGGAGATGCTCGACTTCTGCGGCCAGCACGGCATCACGTCGGACATCGAGATGATCCGGATGCAGGACATCAACGTCGCGTACGAGCGCATGCTGAAGAGCGACGTGAAGTACCGCTTCGTGATCGACATGGCCTCGCTGTAGAACGGTTTTCACGGTTCGTCTGCGGCGGCCGAAAGGGGCGCATCCTCGTGCGGAACATCCGCGTCGCATCGGTACAGTTCGAGCATGCTGCGGGAGACAAGGAAGCCAATGTCAGGAAGATCCGGCACTTCCTCCGCGAGGCGGCCGCGCAGCAGGTGGAGATCATCGCCTTTCCCGAATGCTGCATCACCGGCTACTGGTTCCTGAGGAACCTGACTCGCGAGGAGTTGCTGGCGCTCGCGGAGCCGGTACCTGACGGGCCGTCCACACAGGCGCTTCTGGAACTGTCCAGGGAGCACCAGATGACCATCGGCGCCGGCCTGATCGAACTCGACGAAGCCGGCCTCATGCACAATACCTATGTGGTGGCCATGCCGGACGGCACCTGGCGTATCCACCGGAAGATCCACGCGTTCGAGAGCGACGACATCGTTCCGGGTTCCGAGTTCACCGTCTTCGACACGCCGCACGGCTGCCGCGTCGGCGTGCTCGTCTGCTACGACTGCAATATCAACGAGAACGTGCGCATCACGGCGCTGATGGGGGCCGAGATTCTCCTGGCCCCGCATCAGACCGGCGGCTGCACCTCGAAGAACCCGCACCTGATGGGGCTGATCGACCGCCGCGTCTGGGAAGCCCGGCACGGCGATCCGGCGGCTATCGAAGCCGAGCTGAAGGGCGACAAAGGGCGGGGATGGCTGATGCGCTGGCTCCCATCCCGCGCCCACGACAACGGGATGTTCCTGGTCTTCAGCAACGGGGTCGGCGTCGACGACGACGAGGTGCGGACGGGCAACGCGATGATCCTTGACCCCTATGGCCGCATCCTCGCGGAGACCTGGACAGCCGATGACGCGATGGTGGTTGCCGACCTGGATGCCAGCCTGTTGGAACACTCCACCGGCAGCCGCTGGATCAAGACCCGGCGCCCCGAACTCTATGGACCGCTGACCGTGCCGACGGGGAAGGAAGCCGACACCCGCTCCGTCCGTTTCGACGAGGTGGGCGGGTAGCGCGCCCTGGGGGCATCCCATGACCGAGCCCGACGCCCCCTCGCCGCTGGTCGTCGTCGCCGGCCACATCTGCCTCGACATCATCCCGGTACTGGCCGAGGAGCCCGACCTGCGTCCGGGCTCGCTCGTCGAGATCGGCCCTGCGGCGCTGTCGGCCGGCGGGCCCGTGGGCAACGTCGGCCTGGCGCTGCACCGCCTCGGCGTGTCCGTCCGGCTGGTGGGCAAGATCGGCGACGACGTGTTCGGCCGAGTGCTGCTCGATGTGATTCGGCGCAGCGACCCTGCGCTGGCGGACGGTATGCTCGTCGAGTACGGAGAAACCACCAGCTACTCGGTCGTGATCAGCCCGCCGGGTGTCGATCGGACGTTCTTGCACTGCGCAGGCGCGAACCACACCTTCGGGGCCGCCGACGTCAGCGTCAATAGCCTCCGCAGCGCGCGGATCCTCCACTTCGGTTACCCGCCGGTCATGCGCCGGCTGTACGCCGACGGCGGCGTCGAATTGCACGCGCTGCTGGCGAAGGCGCACGCATGCGGGCTGGTGACGTCGCTCGACGTCTGTCAACCCGATCCGCACGGCGAATCCGGACGCGTCGACTGGGCGGCGCTGCTGGCCCGCGCGTTGCCCGCGGTCGACGTCTTCGCTCCGAGTTTCGACGAACTGTCGCTCATGCTGCTCGGGTCCGGGGCACACGTGCCGCCCGATCTCGGCTCGCTCAGGCAGCTGTCCGGTCTGGCCCTGACGATGGGGCCGGCCGTCGTCGCGCTCAAGCTCGGCGAGCAGGGGCTGTATGTGCGCACGAGCCGGGGAGGCGCGGGGCTCGAGCGGCTGTGCCGTCTGTTCGGGCTCGACGCGGCGTTGTGGCAGGACCGGGAAGTACTCGCTCCGTGCTTCAGGGCTGTTCGCATCGCCGGCACGACCGGCGCAGGCGACTGCACGATTGCCGGCCTCCTCGCTGCGCTGCTGCGGGGCGAGGACCCGGTTGCCGCCGCAACTGCCGCCACCGCGGTCGGCGCCTGCAGCGTCGAGGAGCCGGATGCCACGAGCGGCGTCCCCAGCTGGCCCGACATTGCGGCCCGTCTCGCGGGCGGCTGGCCGCGCCTGGCGCCTGCCGCGGCCCTCACCAACAACTATGCATGGCAGTGCGATGCCCACGGCACGCTCTTCACCCCACCTGGTCCGGAGACTCCATGAAGTCGCTCGACGCCAGGCTCGCGGCCATCCACGCGGACCCCCTCGGCGCGCCGGACTTCATCCTCGCAGACGCGAAGGATGCCGACATGGGGTTCGGCCTTGCTGCCACCGGGGTCGACC
>Ga0316622_100002369_pt1 | contig 13006 bp, 11 predicted proteins | sample OWC_Aug_OW2_C1_D_FD_207646 | JGI IMG/M metagenome (GOLD analysis project Ga0316622, IMG submission 207646) | Wetland soil microbial communities from Old Woman Creek delta, Ohio, United States - OWC_Aug_OW2_C1_D5_C | ecosystem: Environmental > Terrestrial > Soil > Wetlands | place: USA: Ohio... | reverse complement strand
CCCGAACCATCCGTTCCGATAGGGCTGCTCCGGATGGTCGCAATGACTGTTTTCCCCTGGAGTGCCTCGATTTTCACGGTTGGCCCGGGATCACCAGTAAAGTTCCATCGGATAGTCTGACTGGATCCCTGGGGCCATTCCTCATTGCCGTTTGGATAGGAGACGGTGACTGAACTCTCCGTAGCGAGGAGAACATGGATCCGACTTTCATTGGTGGTGACCGGAAACCCCCCCAGCTGGATCTCTCTCTCAGAAGCCCTCAACCAGGACCCGAAATACCCGGGTGATAGATTGTCAGGATCCATCATGTCCGTATCGTACCCGGCAGTGGCGGCGAAGGGCATCAGAATGTACTTTGCTGCATAATAATCAAGGGCAACGGGATCGGTACTTGCTGCGATGGTATCTGCTCGTGTTGCCACACCATAGGGAGTACTAGGCCCGGATCCTGCGTATCCCTGCGGAACTGCATTAACCCAGGTGGCATCCAGGATATTCAGGTCCGGGTACCGGGTCTCGACCAGAGCAGTACCCATACCACCTCTGTCGATGGAGGCATGCGGGTCTCCCAGGGGAACGGAAACTACCCCAACGTAGTGCTTCAGGTTTGCTGTTACCTCGTATCCGCTGTGGGATTTGAGGACCGGCATATTGATCAGCTTCAACCGGCTGTTGTTGTAGGATCCGTTCTCCCATACGCCGTTCCTGAAGCTGATGTTCGTCCCGTATTTCGTCGTAAATTTCGGGTAGCTCACCTTCAGCCCGGTTCTTGGGTTCTCTGAAGCGGAGACAATATAACCGTCCCGTTTATCTCCCTTGTCATACTCCTGTACAACCGTGTTCCTGATAGTATCCCAAAGGCAGGTGGATACCTTGGAAGACCCTGAAAATGAATCCACAACCTTTTGGAGGGATTGCCCGGTATCTTCTGCGTTTGCCTGCGGCCAGGAGAAGGACCCTCTTCCCTGTCCGTTGTCGGCAATAACAATCTCCCCGGTAAATCCTTCAGGGTGTGCCAGGATAGCTGAAATTACAGCCTTCACGAGATCAGTATTCGTGCCTCCCCGCTCCGGCCACTGGCAGTTGACCTTGATAATGACAACATCATCCCTGCCAATGAGGCCGTCAGGTGTGTGAGTGTCAGAATATGCATAGAAGTTCAGGCCATTGGATTCCATGAGATGCAGCAGCTCAGCAACTCCCCCGTTATATCCGGTTTTTCCCTGGACAATAAAGAGATCTGATGTGGCTGTTGGTTCCATGATTTCAGATCCAAGCTGCCCCCCTGCCGGTTCTGCTTCAACACCTCCATTGGTAATGAAGAGAACTGCGAATATACTGCCGATGAGCAAGAAGCCGCCTATCATCAGAGCGACCTTTCCTGGAGTTGCCCATCGCCGGATCCCAATGAATGCCGCGAGAGGGAGTGCCAGATAGGTAGCGATCCACAGATACCCAGTCACGGCGGCTGCCTGCTGGCAGGGATATGCCAGACGGGAAGGTTTTGTTCCCGATCGGAATAGTAACCACAGGATGCTCATGACCCCGAAAAAAAAGAAACTATGCCTGAACCCGTGGATGACGCGATGTTTCAGATTCAAGAAAAATCCCTCCAGTCCGAAATTTTTCGAATATCAATTCCATCTTTCCGCCACATTTCAAAGACCTTGCGATCGCGGAACCTACGGTACAATCCGATACCACAACCAGAAAAGCCCTCACCAGGGCCATCGGAAAGTGGTGTTTATCTTTTCAGCATGAGGAAAAAGGGTACTGCAGGCCACGAGAGCCTAATAGTTCCGGGTCGCCATCAGGGGAGAGGGGAAACCAGACATCTTTAGGGGAGGTGAGATCGCTTCTGAAGGTACGGTAGTCACTATAGGTGTTTCCGGATCGCTTCCTCAAGCTGTTCCCGGTGAACTACCCCTTCAAACTGTTCAACAACCCGGCCATCCTTTATGACGACAATGGTCGGGGTCACTTGGAGATGATAGGTATCGATATAGGATCGCTCCTTCAGAGGATTGATTGTCTCAAAACGTATCCGGAGTGCAGCCTCGACTTCCCTGTTTATCGGATCCTGCTCCTCGCAGGCTATGCATCCTTCCTGGAAGAACGATATCACCTTAAGCATATACTGTAAAAAAGGGGGGAGGGGCTATAAATAGACGTCCCCTGCTCTCATCCATGGTTCAGACGGACGATTGATATATCGGCGCTCGGATACCCGTAATTCACGGTCACATTTTCAGTGGTCTTTTCGGTGATGACAGAGGTGCGGAGTGCATACTCCGGTGTTGAATTATCATCAAGGTCGATCATCGGGTTTGTCGTGAAGGCGAGGAGCATCTGATCTCCCGGCACTGCCATGGTGAAGTTACCCCCCATTTCAGTAAATTGTTCCGGGGTCATCTCCCTCTGGAGCACGTCACTGTTGGCAAAGACTATTTTTTCTGCCCCTCCCTGTTTCATCCCTTCCAGGGTGGCAGAGATCTGATTTAATTCATCGCCAAAAAGTCCGAAACTGGCCTCCCCATAATCATAACGATAGACCGGGAGAGGAGAGATCATTTCAGTGGAGGTGGAATTGACTGCCATCGTGAGAGGATTGGTATACCATACAATCTCTCCTTTCTCGTAACTGGCATTGAAGACCCGTATATCGGTCGTGAGTACCGGCCGCCCTTCCGTGTCATGGATCGTCAGATCGATGACCGCGGTATCGCCGGTTTTGGCAGGGTTCATGGTGACGAGCCAACTTGTCCCAAGGGACGTTATGATCATAACACCGACGAATAATATACACCCCATTATCAGGAATATCTTCGCCCATGATTTGGTCCAACCTCCCTGTTTTGAAGTTGGTTTTCCTTTTTTATCCGATTTCATTCATTTCAGGTGGTTTTTTTTGGGAGATAAACATTCCATTCCTCTCATTGTTTAAAACCCAATCTTTTTATATAATAAATCCTAACTTTAGGACAGTCCACTCATAACAGGGTGGGTAAGGAGGAATGCAAAGAATGTATCGCAGGAGATATCCGTTCGGTTGGACCTGGCGGGACTTTGACGAGATGATGAGTGAGATGGAGAACCGGTTCTGGGCTCCCTCGGGTCGGCTCCTACCCCCAGGGGGGATTGCTGACCGCATGATGCCCGCGATTCGGGGCGAGTTCCGTGTCGATATCCGCGACCATGATGATGAGATCATCGTGGTTGCCGACCTCCCCGGGGTGGAGAAGACCGATCTCTCGGTCTCTCTCGTGAACCCTGGGATGCTCGAGATCCGCTCGGAGCGGAGGGCTGAGAAAGAGGAGAAGGAGGAGGGATACGTTATGCGGGAGAGGATGAGCGGTGCCATGAGCCGGATTGTCACCCTCCCGCATGATGTCACCGATGCCGGTGCATCAGCCACCTTCAAGAATGGTGTTCTTGAGATCAGGCTGAAAAAGAGTACGACTGAACGCGGATCTCCAATTAACGTAGAATAGTCCGCTTCTGCCCATTCTTTTTCCGAGCCTGAAGACCATCATTTTTTCCATCGCTAAAAGACCCTCCATTTTTTCCGATTGCTTGAAGTGATCTGAACCTGAACCTACATGCGATGGATAAGAAAAAGGTCAGGGACTACATGACCTACGATGTCGTCACCATCGATGTGCACGCAACTACGCGCGAGGTCATGGAGAAGATCCAAAAGACCGGGCATGATGGATTTCCTGTCATCAATGACAGGGAAGTGGTAGGATATGTCTCTGCCCGGGACCTGCTCTTTGTCCCCCCTGCCACACCGGTCGAGAAGGTGATGTCGCAGCACCTGATCGTTGCAGACCCTGATATGAGCGTCAATGATGCAGCCCGCGTCATCTTCAGGTCCGGTATCCAGAAGCTCCCGGTGGTCGACCAGGAGAACAGGCTGCTTGGTATCATCTCGAATACCGATGTGATACGGTCCCAGATCGAGCATGTATCCCCTGAAAAAGTCTTCAACTTCATCACCACCTTAAACAAGCTTCATGGGATCAATCCCGAACTGAAGCGCGAGGTGGTCCCTATCGATCAGCTCATTCCCACCCAGTCAAAAATTTACGAAGATGAACTGGAAGGAAGGATGTACGAGATTCGGAAGGGGCTCGCGGAACCCCTGATCGTGATCCGGCGTCCGGGTAAACTGATCCTTGTGGATGGGCACCACCGGGCTATTGCCGCAAAAAAACTCGGGATAAAATCCCTTGATGCCTACGTGATCGAGGTGAACGAGGACATCGAACTGGGCATGGAGCGGACCGCAAAAGCGATGAACCTGAAACATCTCGATGACATCCAGGTACTTGACTATGCCCGCCATCCCCTCGTCGCTATCACACACCGGCTTGTCCGAAGGGCCTGAAACTGAGGGGAAATGAGGCCTTGATCATAGTATCCCGGTTTTCCTGCCTAGGGTTAACCGTTCTGTGAAGATGCCCCCCCAGTCTTCACAATCATAAGGGAATTGGGGGGGATGTATCCTACGACCCTTCGCACCTACCATCGTATTTTTCATTCAGGAGATGCTCTTTTACGATGGTGTCATCGGTCACCACCACCTCGGGCCATAACCTGGTCTTTGAGTGGATCACCGCCCTGTTCCTGATAACCACCCGTGGCCCTATCACGGTATCGTGTTCAAGACTGCAGTCATCCCCGGTTACCGTGTCATTGTCGATGATACTGCCGCTCACGGTACTGTTCTTTCCGATTATCACGTGATTGTACACCGAAGAAGAGAAGATCTTTGCCCCTGGACGGACGATGCAATGCTCACCGATGCTGGTGTATGGGCCAATCAGTACCTCGTCGCCGATGGTGGTGCCGGTTCCAATTGCTGCAGGCCCTATGATATGGGAGTTCCTGCCGATCGAGATCGAATCACCCATCATGACGGGACCGAGGATCTGGCCTCCCCGGATCGAGATATTCCCCCTGATACTCGTGTAACGGATATCATCGAGTTTCCACCGTTCCGCCTGGCGCAGGGAGGCCGGACTTCCCACATCCGTCCAGTGGCCCCTCGCAAGCCACCCCTTCAGGGCATAACCCTTCTGCATCAGGAGCGGGAAAAGGTCCCGGGCAAAATCGAATTTTGTGCCCTCCGGGATATAGGAGAATATCTCGGGGTTGCAGACATAGATCCCGGTGCTTGCGAGGTTTGAGAAGATCTCCCCCGGCCCCGGTTTCTCCCGGAACCGCCTGATCTGGTAGTTGACGTCTATCTCGGCAATACCGTACTCCGACGGATCATCGATACTGATGAGGCCGATCGATATGATCGGACGCTCTTTTGTGTGGACCCGGTAGAATTCGAGCAGGTTGATATCGGTCACATGGTCCCCACCCACCACGAGAAAATCCTTCCCGTCCAGGTACTCCTGGGCATTTTTCACGCTCCCTGCAGTCCCGAGCTTGGTCTTCTCATGAACATAGGTGATATCGACCCCGAACAGTGAGCCGTCGCCAAGTGCCTCCTCGATAAGGCTGCCCATGTACCCAAGGGTGATGACAATCTCGGAAAACCCGAGGTTGGAGAGATGGGAGACCAGGTGTTCGATCGAGGGGCGGTTCACGATCGGTATGCATGGTTTTGGCCGGTCAAACGTGAGGGGCCGGAGCCGGGTGCCTTCCCCCCCGCACATGATACACACCTTCATACGTCTCTGTTTTACCCGATCGGTTTTAACCATATGGAGAGGGAGGCGGGTACGATCGGGATTGAAACTAATTTATGGGATTCTCTCCAATAGTATCCCGGAAACCATACCATGGAACTGCCTGCCGGAACAAGGAACCCTCTGACACCGCTGGAACTTCGTCTCTCTGTTGCAGTTCCCGTTCTCTGTTTTGGGGGGGTGGCACTCGGCATCTTCCTCTGGAAGGGGGGATATATCCAGGATCCAGGTTCCTTCTACTGGGGATGCATCGCGGGTGCAGTCCTTCTCGCCTACCTTGCCTGGATAAAACCCAGGCGGGATATTGTATCACTCCTCGCACCCCTGTACGCAGTGATCATATTCCTGTTACCCCTCGAGAATAAACCGACCGTACTTTTGCAGCTCCTCTTTGGAGTGAGCCTGACTATCCTGGTGGTGAGGCTGAACCTCCGGTTCAGTACTCCTATAAAAAAATTTGGAGAGGATCCTATGGAGAAATATCTGTATGAGTATATGCACCGCATCACCCCCCTGTACCGTGGCATCGATCGAAAGGCCGCCCACGAAATTGCTTCCGCAGTACTATCCTTCAAGTTCGGACTGTACCCCAACACCATGGCAGGAGCTGACCAGGCTATCGCCATTCTGACAGGTGAAGGCCCGATTGTCACCCTGAAAAAAGCGCTCCGTATCCTGCGGGACCGTGCGGATCGTCTCGAAAAATTTGAGGTCCGGGAATATTCCGCGGAGAAGTTCAGCCCTGGCGATGAACCGTACCTCGCCCTGAATCTCCCTCCCGAGCAGGTCGAGAACAAGGAGGATTTTGCGCTCGATAATTCGATGTTGCTCTGCTACGCGGTTGCCTACCTGTACTCTCCTGATGACGGCCAGATGCTTGATGAACACCAGAATTTCTTCCTGCAGATACTGAATCCTTACAAGGAACTCCTCGGTCTTTGAGACGGGCATACTACTTTTTTCCCCTGTAGTAAGGTGCGGGTTCCTTATCCCTTGTTCCTGCTACCATGATACTTTCAGGGCTGGGGTGGGCAGAGAATACCCCAAAAAATGATGTGAAAACCCTGCTCGTAGCGTTTCTGTCCTGAGTACAGCCAGGCAGTCACCGGTATTGATAAAGAATAGTCTGTCCAAAAAAAATGAAGAATACCGGATATCCTGTCCCCGTTACATTTACGCGATTCCGTGCCCGGAGTTTCAGGAAAAAATTACAGGGAATCGAGGCTGATGCTGTTGAAGTCCTGCATGACCTCGCCGATGGTTTTCACTCCGAACGCAGTCTGGACCACGTTCAGGTCAAGCTGGATGGCAGCATCAACCATGTAATCGAGGATATCGACCGATAGCTCCCGCTGCTGCTTGCTTTTCCGGATCTGGTCGACAAGGAACGAGACCTTTTCCGGATTTTCCATCCGGAGCTTGGCAAGGCTGATCACGCACAGGTAGATACGTGTCAGGTTCCGATCCGTGCCGGTGATGGTATCAAAGAAGTTTTTGATTACCTGGGCCTGGAAGACCTCTCCACCCATATTATATTGAGATATTCTATGTGTGTATTTAAAGTTATCTGACAAAAACAGGATATTTGCGCGTAAATCATGAAAAAAACGTGTCTGACGCGATTACCGCGTCTTCATGGTCGGGCACTGATATGCCCCTGCTACCCTGTCTGATCAGCATATCAGCGTGAGTATGGCGATCAGCGTCAGGAAACGGGAAAAAGAAGATTGGATTCATGAATCTGCTCATTTCGCCGTGCTGACGATCCGTATGATGTCCCTGTCCTGGAGCTCATGGGAATCCTTCACCCGCATCTTTGTCCGGGCATCCACGGCATACAGGAAGCCCTTGCCGATATCGGTATGGACCATGAATGCGAGGTCTCGGGGGGTCGAGCCTTTTTTCATCAGGAAGGCATCGGGAAGTACCCGGCCTTTGCTGTCAGAGAATTTGTGTTCATCCTCCACTGGAAAGACCACGATCAGGTCGAGAACCGTGCGGATAGTATGGTCGATCACCTGCTGAACGCCGGTGCCTCCATACTTCTTCATGACGTCTGCGATCGTACTAAGACCAGCCTTCTGGGGAGGGGAGAGGGCTCGTTCATCGACGAGAGAGAACGTAGGATCTCCCGGGAGGTACCTGATCAGCTTCGCCTGGGCTGCGTTCCGGAGGGCTAGTTCACCTGCAGCGGAGGCAAAGAGGAATCCCTCAGTCTTCAGGGCAGCGATGATCTCCCCAGGTGCCTGGTCCACCTTGTTTCCAACCGGGACCATCGGCTTGCTGATCTTTGTAATCTCCCGGCAGAATTTCACCAGGGCATCGGCATCCGCATGGACCAGGTCGATCCCGGCCTTCTCCTCGGCATCCTTCACATCTTCGGGGGTGATCCCAAGCCCGGTGAGCACTTCTGCGAGCGCCCGGTAAATCGGGTAGGTCTTGGACTGGGCCTGGCGCTGGAGTTTCGCCCAGTGCTTCTCAACAATACCGTAAATCCACATCGTCATCTCGTATTCGAGAAACACCACGTCCTTTCTCGGGTCATGACTCCCGACCCCGACAGGATTTCCCTCGCTGTCGGTCGAGCCGCTTGCATCAACGATATGGAGGATGGCATCTGCCTGCCGCAGATTGTCGAGGAACTGGTTTCCAAGGCCCCGGCCCTTGTGCGCATCAGGGACGAGTCCTGCAACATCCACGAGATTTACCGGGACAAACCTGACCCCGTCATGACAGCTCTCGCAATGGAGGTTCAGGCTTTTACAGGGGCAGACGGTCCGCGTGAAAGCGACCCCAAAATTGGCATTGATCGTGGTGAAAGGGTAATTGGCAATTTCAGCCGGGGCAAGAGTGGCCGCTCTGAAGAACGTGGATTTCCCGCAGTTTGGCTTTCCTGCCAGCGCAAGCGTGATCATAGCAATTTCCTTTAAGTGATACTACCTAATTAACTTGTTATTATGACGTTTACCGCCCGAAACACGTATTATTTTGACGCGCCGGGCCCTGCAAACACTGCCGACTGTGCACGGTTTGCCGCAGAAAGAGCCCGGGAACTCGGGGTAGGGAAGGTGGTGGTCGCAAGCACTTCGGGAGAGACTGCCCGGATCTTTCATGCAGCCCTGAAGGGATCCGGACTCTCCCTGATCGTGGTCACCCACGTGGTCGGGTTCTCACAGCCCGGGATCTGGGAATTTTCCCCGGAAACCGCAGCAGAACTGCGGGAGGAAGGAGTCCGGATCGTCACCGGCACCCATACCCTCTCCGGGCTCGAGCGATCGTTTTCCCGCTCGCAGCGGGTGGGGGGTGGATCGAGGACAGAAGCGGTTGCAGAGGCCTTCCGGCGGGTGATCGCGGTCGGGCTGAAAGTGGCCGTGGAATGTGTGCTTATCGCTGCCGACCAGGGCGTGGTGAGTATAAACGAGGAGGTTCTGGCATGCGGAGGGACGTACAGCGGAGCTGATACAGTCTGTGTCATCAAGCCTTCCCACACGGCATCGTTCTTTGACCTCCAGGTCAGGGAGATCGTAGCCATGCCACGGGTCCGGTAACCATGGTATCTGCTTCTCTGCATTCGGCGATCGCGCTGCTCCGTTCACCGGCAGCATGGATTCCGGGCCTTTTCCTGGGGGGTATTGCGGCTGCCTTTGTTATCACGCAATATTACCTTGGGCTGTTTATTGCCGAACGCCTTCTCGTAATCCTGCTCGTATTAATGCCGCTCTTCATGGCAGGAGTCCTCACCATGGTACATTCCGGGGATCACGGTTTTCATTCGTTTCTATACGGGGGAGTAGCAGGATACTTCCGTATTCTTCTCCCGTCTCTCCTGATCCTCTTTGCCATCATCATCACGATCATGCTCATCCTGATCCCGCTTATGGCCCTTGGATTGGGGGGAACGGTACTCATCTTCTCGGTGCTGACCTGCAGCCTGTCGATCCTCTTTTTTACCCTCTTTTACGATACCGCAGCACTACTCGAGGGGAAGCAGGTCTTTGAATCGATCCGGAGAAGCGTTGAGTTCGTCATTCGAACCACGCATTCCTGCGTCGTTTTTTACCTTACCTCCCTGGTGATAGGGGGAGCGATCTGGTTTGGAACGCTGCTTGTCTGGATTGCATCTCTGTACGAGCGGCTTATCCCGGTCTCCACCCTCACCCCGGAAGAGATGCAAGTCTTCACCCTGGAACAGTTCAATGCCCTTCTCGGCCCGGACGGGATCCTGATCACCTCTCTGGTATTCTTCGCCGGCATCGCACTGGTCTTCTCACTCCTCTACGCGTTCAAGGCCTATTTTTACCGGGATTATGCCAGCACAGGTGAAGGAGATCCAAGGCTCCAAGGTGAATACGACAGCAAGGGACGCTACTACAAGTATTAAACCAGCGCTGCAAGGAGGAGCCCGCAGATTCCTCCCCCTGCCGTCGCGACAAGGTTCGTCCCGGCATTGCCAAATACCCCCTTGTTCTCGATAAGCGCCCCGACGACACTGTCAATATTGGTCCCGATGAACCCCGCGATGGTTCCGACGGCAACGAGGGGGAGCGGGATTGCCCCAAGGAGGAAAGCGATGACGGAGATGATGAAGGCGCCTGCAGCAGCGACCGTCTCGCCAAGGATGGTCACCCCGCCGTTTGTCCCTGCCGGAACCCGCGAAAATGTCGTGATCATGTAGGGCTCCCCCCCGGTCACCCCGATCTCGCTTGCCATCGTATCGGCTGCAGCGGTAGCAACGCTCCCGACAAACAGGGCTGCAAAGAGTGGATTTGCGGTGACTCCCCAGAGGACGGCTGCGGCTGCCGCGATAACCCCATTGGAAAAGACGTTCAGGTAGCCCCGTGCACCGCCGTGTTTCTGTTCCACCCCCATCTTCTCCTTCTCACGGTAATGGTACCGGGTGCTCACCGAGCCGAGGATGAAGAACGCGAGCATGATCAGGAACCACCTGATGTCGGCAAAGACGATCAGGATGATCCCGACCAGGGCACCGGAAAAGAGGCCACTCACATCTGCAGTCCGTGTCCGGTAGGAAAAATAGCCAAACCCGAATGCAATGAGGACAGCGGCAACGATCAGCACCAAGTCCGCCTGGTAGTTCAGTTCGCTGATCAGGTACATGGTCATCGCGATCCCGAGTGCTTCGATCATCAGGGCATCCTCCCTGGTGCGGAGAATTGCCTTAAGGAGTACGGCAACGACAACCCCGAAGAGTACCACAAGGGGGATAACCTGGTGCAGGTACAGCATCACGAGGATGCACCCGGTAAACGCTGCAAGGAGATAAGCAAGGTAGGAGGGAAGATCGCCTCCCCCCCAGCGGAATGCGAGTTCGCCGACCACGATGATGGTTATCGTGCAGCAGAACACGAGGAGGGGAAGGAGCGACAGGCCGTACAGGATCGCGATAGGGATAAGGGCGAGGGCAAAGTACCGGGTTTTCCTGATAAGATACAGGATTAATGAGAACAGGATGATCATGATGGAAAGCACCCAGGGGGGCTGGAGGTAGGGTGCGATAAGGACAAAGGAAAGCGCAAGGAGTGCGCCAAGCGTATCCCCGAACTGTTCGGCCATCCCGTGTATGGTTGGCGCCTTATACAAAAGAGTTTTTTCAACACTACCATGATCCCGCTCTTTTTAAAGCCGGATTATGGGATCACCGAATGAACGTCGGGTATACCCTGCAGCAGGCGTGGCCGGATGTCCCGTTATTCGAACACTATATTTCATGCCAGAACAAATATGAGAAAAATGTCTCCCCCAAAGGATCTCCCCAAAAATTATCATTTTGCTGAAGTGGAGCCCCGCTGGCAGGGCGTCTGGCGTGATGAAGATTACTATTTTGATAAAAAATCCCCTCTTCCGCAATTCGTCATTGACACCCCCCCGCCCTACCCGACAGGGACGTTCCACATCGGGAATGCCTTCAACTGGTGTTATATCGATTTTATTGCGCGGTACAAGAGGATGCAGGGATACAATGTCATGTTCCCTCAGGGATGGGACTGCCATGGTCTTCCCACGGAAGTGAAGGTCGAGGAGATCCACGGCATCACAAAAAACGATGTGCCGAGGGAGAAGTTCAGGGAGATGTGCAGGGAGCTCACCCTCGCAAATATCGGCAAAATGCGGCTGACGCTCCGGAAACTGGGATTTTCCGTGGACTGGTCCAACGAATACATCACCATGCTCCCGGAGTATTACAAAAAGACCCAGTTCTCCTTTCTGAAGATGCTTGCATCCGGTTATATCTACCAGAGTGAACACCCCGTGAACTTCTGCACCCGGTGCGAGACCGCAATCGCCTTTGCCGAGGTTGCCTACGAGCCACGTGAAACCCATCTCAACTACTTTGATTTCGATGGGGTGGAGATCGCCACAACCCGGCCCGAACTGCTCGCTGCCTGTGTTGCCGTGGCAGTCCATACAGAAGACGAGCGGTACAGGGGGATTTCCGGTCGGCACCTTACCGTGCCGATCTTCGGGCATCAAGTCCCGGTCATATCCGACGAAGCCGTAGATCCTGCATTCGGTTCAGGTGCCGTGATGATCTGCACCTTCGGGGACAAGCAGGATGTATTCTGGTGGAAGCAGCACCACCTGGATCTCCGAAAGGCTATCGATCGCCAAGGCAGGATGACCCCGGTCGCGGGAAAATACGAGGGGCAACGCTCGGGCGAATGCAGGGAGGCGATCCTCTCGGACATGAAGGAGCTTGGCATCCTCAAAAAGCAGGAACCCCTGGAGCAGCGGGTCGGGACCTGCTGGCGGTGCAAGACCCCGATCGAGATCATGAGCGAGCGGCAGTGGTTCGTAAAGATCGTCCCGGACGAGATCATGAAGGCTGCCCGCGAGGTGAAATGGACGCCGGGGCACATGTTCCTCAGGATGGAGAACTGGATCGGGCAGATGGAGTGGGACTGGTGTATCTCGCGGCAGCGAATCTTTGCAACCCCGATACCGGTATGGTTCTGCAAGGATTGCGGCACCATGATCCTCCCCGATGAAAAAGACCTCCCGCTGGATCCTACGACCACAAAACCGGATCACCCCTGCGAAAAATGCGGGTGCACCGAGGTTATCGGGGAAGAGGACGTGCTCGATACCTGGATGGATTCCTCCATCTCGGTCCTGAACGTTACCGGGTGGAACGGGACCAGGACTCCTCCCCTGTTCCCCGCCCAGATCAGGCCGCAGGGTCATGATATCATCAGGACCTGGGCGTTTTATACCATCCTCCGGGCAGTGGCCCTCACCGGGAAGAGACCATGGGACGAGATCCTCGTGAACGGGATGGTCCT
>Ga0316622_100002368_pt1 | contig 13008 bp, 14 predicted proteins | sample OWC_Aug_OW2_C1_D_FD_207646 | JGI IMG/M metagenome (GOLD analysis project Ga0316622, IMG submission 207646) | Wetland soil microbial communities from Old Woman Creek delta, Ohio, United States - OWC_Aug_OW2_C1_D5_C | ecosystem: Environmental > Terrestrial > Soil > Wetlands | place: USA: Ohio... | reverse complement strand
GTCTTCTTCGCGGCTGCCTTCTTCTTCGGAGCCGCCTTCTTCTTCGCGGCTGCCTTCTTCTTGGGGGCCGCCTTCTTCTTCGCGGCGGCCTTCTTCTTCGCTGGCGCCCGCTTCTTCTTGGGCGCTGCCGCCGGAGCGGCTGCAGTGGCTTCCTGAGTCTTCTGCACTTCGTCGTCTACCATGAAACCCCTCCACATGCAGGTTGGACATAACCCGCAATGAGTATAAACAAGCATTGAAAAAATACTAGCGATGTGCATCCGCTTTTCATCGCAACGATCTCATCTCCTCGTGAAGCGATGCATCGCCCTTTCGGTGATCACTCCGTCGACCGGAATGTCCCACGCGTTTTTCGGCAGCGCGTCGACGCGCTGAAGCTCGTGTGCGAGACCGACGACGTGCGGACGCCGCCAGTGCGAACGGTGGCGAAGGTACGCGAGGGTGCGGTCGTAGTAGCCGCCGCCCATGCCGAGCCGGTTGCCGTGCGCATCGAAGGCGACGAGCGGAACGAGCAGGAGGTCGAGCTGCCAGGCGTGGTGCGGTGGTCGACGCTGCGGCGCCGGCTCCGGGATCGCGAAGCGGTTCGGCACCAGCGGATCGCCGTCGCGCCACTCGCAGAACCACAGCGACGGCCCCGCGAACGGATGCAGCACCGGCAGGTAGCAGCGCTTGCCGGCGGCGAAGGCGGCCTGCAGCAGCGGCAGCGGGTCGATCTCGCCATCGGCCGCCAGGTAGGCGCCGACGCGCGCCGCGCGCAGGAAGACGGGCTCGCGCCGCAGGCGATTCGCGGCGGCGATGGCATGGTCGCGCTGCTCGGGGGGCGTCAGTGCGCGACGCGCCTCGCGGATCGCGCGCCTAAGCTGAAGAGGGGTTGTGTCAGGGGGCGGAGAGAGAGGGTATCCCCCGCCTGCGCCGTCGCCGGCCATTGTTCTTGAACCTTTCGGTTCAAGTGGGAACGAGGGCCACGCCATCAGGCTTCCCGCTCGGAGGCGGACATGCACACCGGCGCGACCTGCTGGCTCCCGGGGTACAGAGTAGGCTCAAGAAAATACCCGGACGGCTAACGAACGCCGCAGGGGATACCCTGATCCAAGGCTAATCCCAAACCGGTCAGAGTTCCAGCTGGTTGCCGTCGTTGAGGGCGACCTCGACCTTCTCCCGCAGCGCCTTGATGCGGCGCCCGAAGCTGTCGCCGAGCTGGTCGCGCTCGCGCTGGAACTCGAGGAGCTCGTGGGCGAGATTGAGGGCCGTCATGACGGCGATCCGGTCGGTGCCGATCACCCGGCCGCCGGCGCGGATCTCGCGCATCTTCTGGTCGAGGAAACGGGCCGACGCCAGCAGACTGGCCTGCTGGCCATCCTGACAAGCGACACGGTAGTCCTTGTCGAGGATCTGGACGATGATCGGGATCTCGCCGCTCACGCGCCGGTCTCCAGGGCCTTGAGCCGCTGGATCATGGCCTCGACGCGGTTGCGCGCCAGCTCGGTCTTCTCGATGAGCGCGGCACGCTCGGCGACGAGCTGATCCTGGCGCGAGCGCAGCGAGCTGTTCTCGGACTTGAGCGTCTGGCAGGTGCGGATTAGCTCGTTGACCCGCGCCTCGAGGCTGCGGAGGTCGAGATCGGAGGCACCCAGGAGGTCGTCGCGCGGCATGGCGAGACTATAGAAGCCGGATTCCGAATGGGTCAACGTCGGCGCGATGATACTATGAAAATCGTTCTTCCCGACGCGCCGCCCTGGCGTTGCGGGCCACCTTCCAGAGCAATGACGATCGCCACCACCCAGGTCCCCGCTTACCCGCGGCTCGTGCGGCAGCTCGCTTCCGCCGACGTGGACGCGAGCCCCGCCGAGGTCCACGGGATCGCCGTCGGCCTGCTCTGCGCCGGCGCCCAGGACCCGTACGCACGGTGGGAGCACGAGCTGCTCGAGGACGCCGGGGAAGGCAACGTCCTCGCCGAGGAATGCCGGCGCAGCCTGCGCGCGCTGCACGATGCGACCGCCGCCGCGCTGGACGATGCGGACATGAGCCTGACCCTGCTGCTGCCGGACGAGGACCGGCCGCTGGCGGAGCGCGCCGCCGCGCTGCGCGACTGGTGCACGGGCTTCCTATACGGCCTCGGTGTCGCCGGCATCGCCCCCGACAAGGCGCTTTCCGCCGAGGGCCGCGAGGCGCTGCGGGACTTCGCGGAGCTGACCCGGCTGGATGCCGAGCACGTCGCAGACAGCGAGGGCGAGGAGGGCGCACTGACCGAGATCGTCGAGTTCGTCCGCGTCGCCGTCCTGCTGATCCGGGAGGACGTCCAGTCCTGCCGCGAGAGACATTGAATGAAGCCCACCGAGTTCAAGCGCCGCCGGCGCCAGCTGATGCAGATGATGGGACCGGGGTCGGTGGCGATCCTGCCTGCCGCGCCCGAGGTGGTCCGCAACCGCGACGTCCACTACCCCTATCGTCCCGACAGCGACTTCTATTACCTGACCGGATTCCCCGAGCCCGAGGCGATCGCGGTGCTGATCCCGGGGCGCAAGCAGGCCGAGTACGTGCTGTTCTGCCGCGAGCGCGACGAGAAGCGCGAGCGCTGGGACGGCCCCCGGGTGGGGCAGGAGAAGGCCGTCCAGGAGTTCGGCGCCGACGACTCCTTCCCGATCGCCGACTGCGAGGAGATCCTCCCCGGTCTGCTCGAGGCGTGCACGCGCGTGTTCTACGCGATGGGCAGCAACCCCGATCTCGACAAGCGCCTGGCCGACTGGGTGAACCAGATCCGCGGCAAGTCGCGCAGCGGGGTGCACGGGCCGGTCGAGTTCATCGCCCTCGACCATTACCTGCACGAGATGCGGCTCTACAAGAGCCCGCTGGAGGCGCAGCGCATGCGCCACGCGGCGAAGATCACGTCCGCCGCCCACGTCCGCCTGATGCAGACCTGCCGCGCCGGCATGCACGAGTACGAACTGGAGGCGGAGTTCATCCACGAGTGCGCCTCCCGCGGCGCCCGCTTCCAGGCCTACCCCCCCATCGTCGGCGGTGGCGGCAATGCCTGCGTGCTGCACTACGTCGACAACGGCGACGAGCTGAAGGACGGCGACCTGGTGCTGGTCGATGCCGGCTGCGAGTACGGCTACTACGCCTCGGACATCACCCGCACCTTCCCGGTCAACGGCCGCTTCAGCCCCGCGCAGCGCGCCCTGTACGAGATGGTGCTCGCCGCCCAGGAGGCGGCGATCGCCAAGGTGAAGCCGGGCAACCACTGGAACGACCCGCACGACGCCGCGGTGCGCGTGATCACGAAGGGGCTGGTCGACCTGGGGCTGCTGAAGGGGATGGTGCCCCGGCTCGTGAAGGAGCAGGCCTACGCCAAGTTCTACATGCACCGCACCGGGCACTGGCTCGGGATGGACGTGCACGACGTGGGCGACTACAAGGTGGACGGTGCGTGGCGCGAGCTCGAGGCCGGCATGACGCTCACCGTCGAGCCTGGGATCTACATTCCTGCGGGGATGCGTGGCGTGCCGAAGAAGTTCTGGAACATCGGCATCCGTGTCGAGGACGACGTGCTGGTCACCAGCGACGGCCACGAGGTCCTCACCCGCGACGCGCCCAAGTCGGTCGCCGAGATCGAGGCGCTGATGGAGCGGCGGTGAGGATCGAAGCGCTGGCGGTGTCGCGGTAAGCATCGAAGCCCTGGCGGAGCGGTGGTGAGCAGCGATGCCGATCGATGCGCCCGCCGGCGGCGGGCCACTCGGGGCGAACGTGAGACGGCTGTGGGGTGCGCAACGCGCACCCGTGGGCTCCGGACATGACCGACTATGACGTGATCATCGCTGGCGGAGGCATGGTGGGCGCGAGCCTCGCCCACGCGCTCGCCGGCGGCGGCCTGCGCGTCGCCGTCGTCGAGCCCGTCCCGCTCGCCGCCGACAGCCAGCCGAGCTACGACGACCGGGCGATCGCGCTCGCCTACGGCACGCGCCGGATTCTCGAGGGGCTCGGCGTCTGGCCGGCGCTCGTCCCGCACGCCGAGCCGATCCGCCGGGTGCACGTGTCCGACCGCGGCGGGTTGGGCTTCACGCACCTCGACGCGCGCGACGAGTGCGCGGAGGCGCTGGGCTATGTGGTGACGGCGCGGGATCTGGGCAACGCGCTCCTCGCGCCGCTCACCCGCACGACCGGCGGTGGGTCGGGCTTCAGCCCGACGGAACGTCGCGCCGGTGACGCCGGCCTGACGCCTGCCGCGAGTCGCATGGAGCGGGCCGACCTGCATTGCCCGGCACGCGTCGCCGATTTCGTGGTCGAGACGGACCGCGTGCGGGTGATGGTCGAATCGGGGGAGGCGCCGTCCACGGCGCGATCCATCGCCGCTCGCCTCCTCGTCGCCGCCGACGGCGGCCGCTCCGCGATCCGCGAGCGCCTCGGTGTCGCCCAGCGCCACCACGCCTATGGCCACCACGCCGTCATTGCCAACCTGACGCCGTCGCTGCCGCACGAGGGTGTCGCCTACGAACGCTTCATGGAGACCGGCCCGCTGGCGCTGCTGCCCATGACCGGCAACCGCTGCGGCCTGGTGTGGACCGCGCGCGACGCCGACCTCGCCGATGTGCTCGCGCTGGATGATCGCGCCTTCCTCGCGGCGCTGCAGGAGCGCTTCGGCTTCCGGCTCGGCCGCTTCGTCGCGGTCGGCCGGCGCAGCCACTACCCGCTGGAGCTGCGGCTCGCCGAGACCCAGGTGCTCGACCGGGTCGCGATCATCGGCAACGCGGCTCACACCGTGCACCCGATCGCCGGGCAGGGGTTCAACCTCGGCATCCGCGACGTCGCGATGCTCGCCGACGTGCTGATCGAGGCCCACCGCAGCGGACGCGACCTCGGCTCGCTCACCGTGCTGAGGGACTACGAGACGGCGCGGCGGAGGGACCAGCGCACCGTCGCCCTCGCGACCGACGCGCTCGCGCGTCTGTTCGTCAACCCGCTCGGCCCGCTCCGCCTCGCGCGCAATGTCGGGATGACCTTGCTCGACGTCCTGCCGCCCGCCAGGCATCTGCTGGCGCGCGTCGGCATGGGGCTCGCCGGCGTGCAGCCACGGCTGGGGCGGGGGCTGCCGCCCGATCGGTGACCCGGCCGGCAGATATCGCATTGCGGCTGGCACGCCTCTATCTGTCAGAATCGACCTGGGCATAGCGCGGCCAACGGCCGCCCTTTCGTCGGCGCGCGCGGCGCGCCCCATGGACACTCGAGGGATGGAGAACTGCGACGTCATCATCGGCGGCGGCGGCATGGTCGGGGCCGCGCTCGGTTGCGCGCTCGGCGACCTCGGCTTCCGCGTCGCCGTCGTCGAGGCCCGCGAGCCGGTCGGGAGCTGGCCCGCGGAGACCGTCGACGCCCGCACCTCGGCGCTCACCCGCGCCTCGGAGAACATCCTGCGCAACCTCGGCGTCTGGGACCGCATGATGGCGATGCGGGTCAGCCCGTACCGCGCGATGCACGTCTGGGATGCGGCCGGATTCGGCGAGATCCACTTCGACAGCGCCGAGATCGGCGAGCCGGATCTGGGCCACATCGTCGAGAACCGGGTGATCCAAAAGGCGCTGTGGGATCGGCTCGGCGAGATCACGACCGTCGAGCGGATCTGTCCGGCGAAGGTTGCGGCGCTCGACCTGGCTGGCGAGCCGCCGACACTCACGCTCGAGGTCACGGACCACGACAGATCTGAGTCGCGGCCTGGAGGCCGCTCCAACCCGGATGGCGGACCGGCCGCGTCCGCGGCGCGATCGATCACCGCCTCTCTCGTCGTCGCAGCCGACGGCGTGCAGTCGGCCCTGCGCACGCTGGCGGGCCTCGGCACGCGCGGCTGGGCCTACGACCAGCACGCCGTCGTCGCCATCGTCCGGCCCGCGCGCCACCACCGCGACACCGCCTGGCAGCGCTTCCTGCCGACGGGCCCGATCGCCCTGCTGCCGATCGACGATGGCCGCTGCAGCCTGGTGTGGTCGACCTCGCCCGAGCACGCGGTCGCGCTCCAGGGCATGCTGGACGACGAGTTCTGCCGTGCGGTCACCGGCGCCACCCAAGCGCGCCTCGGCGACATCCTCGACACCGGCCCGCGGGCGATCTTCCCGCTGCGCCTCCAGCACGCGGAGAACTACGTCGAGCCCGGGCTCGCCCTGGTCGGCGACGCCGCGCACGCCATCCATCCGCTGGCGGGGCAGGGCGTCAACCTCGGACTGCTCGATGCGGCGACCCTTGCCGACGTGCTCGATCAGGCGCGTCTGCGCGGCCGACCCCTGGGCGCAATGGCGACGCTGCGGCGCTACGAGCGTGCGCGCAAGGGCGCGAACCTGGCGATGATGGGCGCGATGGACGTCTTCAAGCGACTGTTCAGCAACGACAACCCGGCGCTGTCGGTCGCGCGCAACCTGGGCCTCAAGGCCACCGACCTCGCCGTGCCGGTCAAGCACGCGATCATGCGGCGCGCGCTGGGCGTCAGCGGCGAGCGGCCGAGCCTGGCGATACGCAGAGGGTAGGAGCGCCGTCCACGGCGCGATCGACCTCGAGACCTCGGGTGGAACCGAAGCGGCGCCGAGACCCCGAGAATAAAGAGGGGCGCGGTCTTCGAGGGATATCTGCCCGGACGATGATCGCGCGCCGATCGATGAGCCCTCGTGCCTCTGGTCCCCTCCGCGCCCCTGCGTCTCTGCGGTCAGGAATGCCGGATCAACCGAGCCGACGAATGGCGGCGACGCGGGCCTGCCGCAGCGCGTCGGCCACCCGCTCCGGCGCTGAACCGGCAATCGCCGACGCGTCGACCGCGCGCGCCGCCCGGAAGGCCTCGCGCACGCGTCCCGCCTGGGGGTAAGGCCGGTCCTCGAAGCCGAGGCGGCCGCGGTAGTCGGCCTCGCACGCGAGCAGCACGCGATCCAGTCGCTCCGGGCGGCGGAAGGCGTCGATCGCCTCCAGCAGGTCGAGTAGCGTGCCCGGCCGCAGCTCCGCGGCCCTGTGGATGTGGCCGTGGTAACGCGCGACCAGCCGCGCGAGCTCGCGGAATCGTGCCGGCGCGCGCAGCCGGTCGCAGAGCGCGTCGACGATCCCGGCCCCGCGCTCGGCGTGCCCGCGATGGCTGGGCAGTATGTCCGGCGGGGTCATGCCCTTGCCGAGGTCGTGCGTGAGCGCGGCGAACCGCACCACCGGGTCCGCGCCGAGCCGCGCCGCCTGCTCGAGCACCATGAGCGTGTGCACGCCGGTGTCGATCTCGGGGTGCCAGTGCGCGGGTTGGGGAATGCCCCACAGCCGGTCGATCTCCGGAAGCACCGGCGCCAGGGCTCCCAGCTCGTGAAGCTCGGCGAAGAAGCGCTGCGGCGCCGATGCCTGCAGCGCCCGCGCCAGCTCCTTCCAGATGCGCTCGGGCGTGAGGCGGTTCAGCGCGCCGGCGCGGGCGAGCTCGCGGATCAGCGCGCCGGTCCCATCGGCGACGCGGAAGCCGAGCGGGGCGAGCTCGGCGGCCAGGCGCGCGGTGCGCAGCACGCGCAGCGGATCGCTGGCGAACGCCTGCGCATCGGTGTGCCGCAGCACGCGCGCCGCGAGGTCGGGCAGTCCCCCGGTGCAGTCGATGACGTGGCCATCCACGTCCTCGGCCAGCGCGTTTACGGTCAGGTCGCGGCCGCGCAGGTCGTCGTCGAGCGTCACGTCCGGCCCGGCGGTCGCCAGGTCGCCGCGCACCCGGCAGGCGAGTGTGTGCTCCTCGCCGGTGTCGGGGTGGATGAAGACCGGGAAGTCGCGCCCGACGCGGCGGTAGCCGGCGGCCAGCAGCTCGTCCGGGCTGGCGCCGACGACAACCCAGTCGCGCTCGGCGACCGGCCGGCCCAGCAGGCGGTCGCGCACCGCACCCCCCACCAGGTAACGCCGCACGCCGGCCGTCCGCCGCGGCTCAGGTGAGCATCATGCCTTTCTGGATGTTCTTGCCGTTGAAGATCTCGACCATCTCGCGCTTCACGCGCTCCGTGATGCGGCGCTGCTCGCGCGGCGGGATGTCCTCGGAGTGCACGCCGAACAGGTAGTTATCGAGATCGAACTCCCTGAGCATCATCTTCGTGTGGAAGATGTTCTCCTGGTAGACGTTCACGTCCATCCGCTGGTACCGCTCCTTGGTGTCGCGGGTGATGTAGTTCTGGATCGAGTTGATCTTGTGGTCGATGTAGTGCTTGCGGCCGTCCACGTCGCGGGTGAAGCCGCGCACGCGGTAGTCCATGATCACGATGTCCGACTCGAAGGAGTGGATCAGGTAGTTCAGGGCCTTCAGTGGCGAGATCCGGCCGCAGGTCGACACGTCGATGTCCGCCCGGAAGGTGCTGATGCCGTTGTCGGGGTGGCTCTCCGGGTAGGTGTGCACCGTCACGTGGCTGGCGTCCATGTGCCCCACCACCGAGTCGGGGAGCGGGCCCGGGGACTCGGTGTTCGACAGCCGCTCGGCCATGATCGGCTCTTCCGAGATCAGCATCGTGACGCTGGCGCCCTGCGGGTCGTAGTCCTGGCGCGCGATGTTCAGGATGTTGGCGCCGATGATCGTGGCGACGGAGGTGAGGATCTGGGTCAGTCGCTCGGCGTTGTAGCGCTCGTCGATGTAGGCGATGTAGTCCGCCACCTGCTCCGGCGTCGCCGCGTAGCAGATGTCGTAGATGTTGAAGCTCAGCGTCTTCGTGAGGTTGTTGAAGCCGTGCAGCTTCAGCTTCTTCAGGACGGACATCGCCGGATCCTCCCAGGCAGGTTGGCCCAAGAAACCCTGAGGGCAGGCTCCGCCGGGAGTTGCCCCAATCGAGGGCGCGCACCGTAAAGCAACAGGGGGCGCGGCGCAACCGACGCGACCGCTATCCGGAGCGTGCCTGCTCCCAGTCAACCACCGGCGGGTGGTGGATCACCTGCACGACCGTGCCCTCCGGGTCATAGCAGTAGAAGCTGCGGGCGCCGTCGCGGTGGGTGCGTGGAGCGGTGCGCATTCGCACGCCGTTGGCGAGCAGCCAGGCGTGCCAGCTGTCCACCGCCTCCGCCGTCGCCGTGAAGAAGCCGATGTGGTCCAGGCGCTGGCCGGACTCGTCGCGTGGCGCGTCCGGCGCGACCGCGTGCAGCGCCAGGCTGTCGCCGCCCGACGTGAGATAGAGGTTCTGCGGGTCCGGGCGCCACTCCACCCGCATGCCCAGCAGGCCGACGTAGAACTCCTCGCAGGCCGTGATGTCGCGCACGCACAGTGCGACGTGGCGAAAGCCGAAACCGATCGCGGGGCGAACAGGAGTAGTCATCGGCTAACCTCGTTCGTGGTCCATCGCCGCCTGGGGAACCGTCGCACCCCATCGCGGCCTGGAGGCCGCTCCAACCATCGGATGGCTTTCGCTGTGCCGGTAAGGAGCGCCGTCCACGGCGCGATTGTGCGCCGCCTAGGACTCCAACAGCTCGGCGAGCGCGGCGTCCCACGCCGCGCGGCCGAAAGCCTGCTCGGCCAGCAGCGGCAGGGCGATGGGCCCGCCCGCCAGCAGCCGGTCGTGGAGGTCGCGCAGGCTCTCGCCCCGGCCGGCACGCTCGCGCTGGCGGCGCAGGCTCCACAGCGCACGCCAGCCAACGACGGCGGCGAGCGCATCGGCCGGGTTCCGTGTGAGCTCGAGCACGTCGCTCAGCGCACGCTCCGGCGTGACGCCGGGCTCCGAGGCGACGCGCTCGACGGCCCCTGCCGGATCGAGCCCGCGCAGATGCACCTCGATGTCCAGCAACCCGAGCAGGGCGCGGCGCCGCTGCTCGAGGAGACGCGCCAGGCGGTTCTCCTGATCGCACGGGAAGCCTGCCTCCTGCAGCATCTCCTCCGCGTACAGCGGCCAGCCGCGGCTGAGGGTGGTCGAGCAGTTCAGGCGGCGCACCGGGCCCGCAGCCGCCGGACCCTCGGCCGCCGCGATCGTCTGCAGATGGCTGCCCGCCCAGCCGCGTCGCAGGCACTGGCCGGTAAGCACGGCCGGCAGGCGGCTGGCGAGACCCGTGTCGAGACCGTTGAGATAGATCGCGCCCGCCTGACGCGGGTCGCCAAAGGCGGGAGCGACGTAGTCCGGCGCGCAGCCGCCTGGCGTGACGCAGCCCGGCGAGGGCAGCACGCGCAGCTCGGAGTGCTCCGGCACCGTGACGAGCGCGTTGCGCCGCACGAAGGCACGGGTGGCCTCGCACTGGGCACGCGCCAGGTCGAGCTGCTCCGCGCTCGTCAGCGGTGCTCGGATCGCGAGTTGCGCCAGCCATACCGCCGGGTTCGGCCGCCCGGCGACCGCTTCGCTGAGCGCTTCGAGCTGCGCGCCGCTCAGGTCGTATGCCTGGCGGGCGACCTGCTCGAGCGCCGCCACGTCGGTCGGGAGGAAGTGCCGCTGGGAGAGCCGGCGCTCGAAGCGGACCGGTCCGCAGGCGAGGTCGCCCTGGGCCTCCGGTGCCAGTTCCTGTGCCAGGAAGCGGGCATAGTCGGCCAGTGCGCCGCCGGCCTGGTCGGCCAGCGGGCGGATCTCGCCCGGGCTGCGGCAGTGCTCGCGCAGCACCGGGTTGGTGGCGAGGCCGGTGAGATACTCGATGCCCTGCCGCGCGCCTCTCACGCCCGCCTCGACCCAGAGCTTCGGCACGAGGCCGGGGACCGTCGAGAGCTGGGCGCGGGCGTGCCGCAGGTGCTCAGGGATCGCGGCCAGGCAGGACTCGAGCGCGCCGCGGAGCTGCGCCTGCGGGAAGACGATGAGCTGGTGGATCGCGGTCGTCGGCAGGAAGCCTACGGGATCGCGGTGGCGCCAGTCGGCCTCCAGCAGGTCGCGGTGCTCCAGATGGCAGGCGCCGAACAGCAGGCGCAGGTCGATGCACTCGTCCGGGCTCAGCCCGGCGTAGTCCAGCTCCTCGAGCTCGACGATCGCGGTCTCCAGCCAGCCTGTCAGCGCGCCGACGTCGTCGTCGTCGAACGCCGGCAGCCGACCCTCGAAGCCGGACACTCCGGCCTCGATCGCCCGCTCCGGGTGGAAGCGGAACCAGACCTCGTAGAACTCGCGGACGAGGGCACCGAAGGCCCGTCCGGCATCAGACATCGACGATCTCGAAATCGTGCGTGATCTGCGCGGTGGCGCCGAGCATGATCGACGCCGAGCAGAACTTCTCGGCGCTCAATGCGATCGCCCGCTCGACTGCCTTCTCGGCCAGCCCGGGGCCACCGACCCGGAAATGCGCATGGATGCGTGTGAAGACCTTGGGATCTGTCTCCGCGCGCTCCGCGCTCAGCTCGACCTCGCACAGCCGCACGTCGTGGCGGCCCTTGCGCAGGATGTGGACGACGTCGAACTGGGTGCAGCCGCCCATGCCGAGCAGAAGCATCTCCATCGGGCGCACGCCGAGGTTGCGGCCGCCGTGCTCCGGCGGGCCGTCCATGACGAGGGCGTGGCCGCTGCCGGACTCGGCAACCATCAGGGAGCCTTCCACCCACTTCACGCGCGCTTTCATCGAGGTTTGGTCCGGCGCCGGAATTCAGGCGCCGGAGCCTAGCACAGTTCGGCCCGGCAGGGGTTTGCCCCATCCGCCGGCATGCTGCGCCGCGGCTGCGGACGCCGCTCCGTTCATTCGGCTAGACTGCCATCGACGAATGAGCGCGCACCGATGATCGACATCCGCCCGCCCCCTCCGCCCCCTGCCTGGCTGGCACCATTCCTCGCGCGGTGTCACCGGCGCCGGGTGCCGGCCAAGACCGATATCACGCAGGCCGGGGAGCCCGCCGATTCGCTCCTCTACATCATCTCCGGCTCGGTCACGGTGATGGTCGAGAACGAGGAAGGCCGCGAGATCGTGCTCGGCTACTTGAACAAGGGCGAGTTCGTCGGCGAGATGGCGATGTTCCTCGCCCAGCCGACACGCAGCATGAGGGTGCGCACCCGCACTGCCTGCGAGCTCGCCGAGATCTCCTACGCCAAGCTCGAGGTCCTGTTCCACGGCGAGCTGCGCGACCACGTGCGCGAGATCCTGTACGCGATCGGCCGTCAGCTGAGCGAGCGGCTGCTGCGCACCGGCCGCAAGGTCGGCTCGCTGGCCTTCCTCGACGTCACCGGCCGCATCGCCGCCACCCTGCTCGACCTCTGTCGCCAGCCCGACGCGATGACGCACCCCGACGGCATGCAGATCCGCGTGACGCGCCAGGAGCTCGGCCGGATCGTCGGCTGCTCGCGAGAGATGGCCGGCCGCGTGCTGAAGACGCTCGAGGAGCAGGGCCTCATCCACGCCCGCGGCAAGACGATCGTCGTCTACGGAACGCGGTAGGGGGGTGTGGCGTAGTGTCCCCCGGTGGGGCCAGCCTGCGGCGGCCTGCTCGGGACGAACGGCGTTCGTGTTTCGCTCGTGGCGAGTAGCCGCGCACCGGCGTATCGAACCACGAGCGGCGAGGTGCCGTCCGGCGCGGCCTATACTTTCGCCATGTCCGCTCGATCGCCTCGCCTGACATTCGTCATCGGCGCGCTCGCGCTGCTCGCGGGGTGCGCGACCTACCAGCTGCCGCTCGAGATCCGCGAGCCGCCGACACCCGATCCTTCGGTGTACGAGGTGCAGGCCGAGCCGGCCGGCCAGGCCGGGCGATGGGTCCGCTGGGGGGGCAGGATCCTCGACGTACGGAACCGGCCGCAGGTCACCGAGATCGAGGTCCTCGCCACCGCGCTCGGCTACAACGGCGTGCCGGCCATGGACGAGAGCGGTCTCGGCCGGTTCATCGCCGAGGTCCCGGGGTTCCTCGACCCGGCCGAGTACCCCCGCGACCGGCGGATCACGGTGGCGGGGACCGTAACGGGTGTCAGGATCCGGGAGGTCGGCGCCTACCCCTACGACTATCCGGTGGTCGCGGTGGCGCGGCACGTGCTCTGGGCGCCCCCCGCCCCCGAGCCCTACTGGCATCGCTACCCCTACTACGGCCCGCCCTTCTACCCCTGGGGCTGGGGCTACCCCTGGTACCCATGGCGCCCCTGGTACCCCCGCTGGCCGTACTACTGGTGAGTC
>Ga0316622_100002367_pt1 | contig 13010 bp, 16 predicted proteins | sample OWC_Aug_OW2_C1_D_FD_207646 | JGI IMG/M metagenome (GOLD analysis project Ga0316622, IMG submission 207646) | Wetland soil microbial communities from Old Woman Creek delta, Ohio, United States - OWC_Aug_OW2_C1_D5_C | ecosystem: Environmental > Terrestrial > Soil > Wetlands | place: USA: Ohio... | reverse complement strand
CAGCCTGGCGGAGCCCTGACTACAGAGACGCCAATGGCTGGGGAAACACCCCAGCCATCACGTCCGGAATTACGCGGTTGTCATTCCCCCGTCCCGCGGGAGATCAGTGGCTGCACGTCCCTCACCCGCCGCTCGAGCAACCCGCGCATCCTCCGCTTCTCGACCCGACGAACCCCCGCTCGCCCTTGAAGGCAAAGGTGGAGAACTGACGGGTCACGCGAGCGCTCTCGCATTGGGGGCAGCGAACCCGGGCCTGACTGGAGGCAACGCGCTTTTCGAAGGCGTGCGCGCACTTGTCACAGACGTACTCGTAAATCGGCATAGGAGGTCCTCGGTCACACGTCGTCGGGCCGGGCGCGGCGCTACTCGCCGCCGCGCTGGACGTAGCTCTTCACAAACTCCTCGGCATTCTCCTCCAGCACGTCGTCTATCTCGTCCACCAACCGGTCCATCTCTTCCTTCAGTTTCTTCCCCTTGGCCGTCACCGCGCCCGAGCCTTGTTCGCTTTCGGCCGGTGGCGCGCCTTCCGTGCGCTTCTGCTTCCGCTCCTGCTCCGGCATCACCCTCCTCCTTCCCTGTCAGAGCGGGCGGCCATCATCGGCTCGCGACCCAGAGCAGATGCGGCAGTTCCGGGAGCAACAGCCTGTGCAGCCCCAGACGCACTGCCGCCTCGGATCCCGGGAGACAGCAGATCACCTTTCCCCGGCTCACTCCACACAACGCCCGACTCAACATGGCGGCGTTGCCGATCTCCTCGTAACTCAACCGGCGGAACAACTCTCCGAAGCCCGGGAGCACCTTGTCCACCCACGGGGCCACGGTCTCGATGGTGAGATCGCGGCGCCCCGCGCCCGTTCCACCGGTCGTGACCAAACACACGGCCGGGCCCTGCAGAAACCGGCGCACCGCGGCTTGGATGTCCTGCGGCACGTTCCGGACCAACTCGTAGTCCACCAGCGCGTGTCCTGCGGCGTCGAAGAGGGCGCGGATCAGCCGCCCGGACTCGTCGGTCGCCTCGGTGCGACTGTCGCTCACCGTGAGGACCGCATAAGAAACCGTTTGCACCGCGCGCGCCGCAGCGCGATGATCCGGCGCGCCCATCCTCAGCGCCGCCCGGACTGGAGGAACGGGTTATCGCGCCGTTCCACCCCGATACTCGTCGCCGGACCGTGCCCCGCATACACCACGGTCCGATCGGGCAGCGCGAGCAGTTTGGTGTGGATGGAGCGGAGGAGCACCTCCAGGGAGCCCCCATTCAGGTCGGTCCGGCCCACCGACCCAGCGAAGAGCGTGTCCCCGACGAACACAGCGTCGTCCAGACACAGGGAGATGCTGCCGGGCGTGTGTCCGGGCGTCTCGAGGACGCGCAGGGACAGCCCGCCCACGGTGATGGCATCGCCCTCCCGCACCAGCCGGTCCGGATGCGGCGGCACCGGCGCCTTGATGCCGAAGAAGCGCGCCGTCTCCGGCACCTCGGCCAGCAGGGAGAGATCATTCGGGTGCATGACCACCTCGGCGCCCGTCTGGGCCTTGAAGAGCGCGCTGGAGAACACGTGGTCGAAGTGGCCGTGGGTAATGATCACCGAATCCACGCGGAGCCCTTGACGCCGCACGGCATCCAGGACCACGTCGCTTTCCATGCCGGGATCGATGACGACCGCCCGACGAGACGGCTCGTCGACCACCAGATAACTGTTGCTCTGCAGGGGGCCCACGACGAACGTTGTGATCTCCACCAGTTGTCTCCGTCTCGTCCAACGCCCGACGGCTCCGACCTTCCGTGCACGGAGGGCACCGGAGGACGCCATCCGGGCCCACGGCTGCCCGCTGCTATGACAGCCCCTGTTGGATGCGAACCACCGTCGAATAGTCGATGCCGGTCTGGGCCGACAGACGCAAGAGGTCGCGCTCCGTGATGCGCCTCCCGCCCTTGAGGATGGCCTCCAGTTCCCGCCGGACGACCTCCAGCCGTTCGTCACCGTTCGCGCACATGTCCCGCTCCCGAACGCACCCTTACGGGCCTATCCGGATCACCGGACCGGACCCTGCTGTCGCTTTGACTCGCGCCACCATCGCCTCCGCCGCATGCCGGAACGCGTCCGCCATCGGCGATTCCGGATGGGCGGTCACGATCGGCTCGCCGCGGTCGCTCGCCTGACACACCAGGGGATCCAAGGGAATCTCGCCCAGCAGGGGAACGCCCAGTTCCTGGCTGGCCCGGCGTCCGCCGCCCTGTTTGAAGATGGGCGCGGCCGTACCGCAATGCGGGCACACGAACCGACTCATGTTCTCCAGGATTCCGAGGATGGGTACCTTGAGCTGCTGGAACATCGCCAGGGCCTTGTTGGCGATTTGCGTCGCCACATCCTGCGGCGTCAACACGACGATGACGCCCGTGAGGGGAAGCGACTGCGCCAGCGTGAGCTGCGCGTCCCCGGTGCCGGGCGGCAGGTCGATGAGCAGGTAGTCCAGCTCCCCCCAGTCCACGTCGCGCAGGAACTGCTGAATGGCCCCGGCCACCATAGGACCGCGCCACACCGTGGGCGCCCCCTCGGGCATGAGGAACCCCAGCGACATCAGCCGAAGCCCATGCGCTTCCAGGGGGACGATCTTGCCGGCCTTGCTGTGCGGCATGCGATGGACGCCCGTCATGATGGGGATGCTCGGTCCGTAGATGTCCGCATCCAGCAGTCCCGTGCGCGCGCCCGATCGTGCCAGCGCCACCGCCAGATTGACGCTCACGGTCGACTTCCCCACGCCCCCTTTGCCGGAGACGATCGCGATGCTGTGTCCGATACCGTTGTGATTCGTCATGCAGAGGGCTCTCCCAACGCTGAGGGAATCTCAGGGACTTGATACCAGGGCAATGGAGGGGTGTCAAGCAACAACGGGCGGTAGAAATGTGCAAGCGCCCATGGCGGAATCCAATACGGACACTCCGTCCCACTGATCATCGGCCGCGGACTGATAGGTTGCTGAAAAAAGTCGCTTCTCCCCAGGCTGCTCAAAGAGGTCCAGATGCAAGGCGGCGCGCCGGGTACTCATCCGCAGGATGGGCACCCATCGTGAAGATGGGTACCCGGCAGATGGGCCTTTTTCAGCAGCCTATTAACGCGTCCGGTGGCTGTGGATGAGCTGCAGGAACTCCTCGCGTGTCATACGCGAGTCCCGGAAGGCACCCAGCATGCAGGAAGTGATCGCCATGCTGTTCTGCTTCTCGACACCCCGCATCATCATGCAGAAATGGTAGGCCTCGACCACCACCGCCACGCCGGCCGGCTGCAGCGCGTCCTGCAGGGCCCCGGCGATCTGGGTGGTGAGCCGCTCCTGAACCTGCAGACGGCGCGCGAACATGTCCACCAACCGCGCCAACTTGCTCAACCCCACGATCTTGCCGGCCGGCAGGTAGGCGATGTGCGCCTTTCCGTAAAACGGCAGCAAGTGGTGCTCGCACAGCGAGTAGACTTCGATGTCCTTGACGACCACCATCTCGTCGTAGTTTTCCGTGAAGATCGCTTCATTCAGGACCTCGTCCACCGTTCGGTGGTATCCCGACGTGAGATACGCGAACGCGCTTGCCACGCGTTCCGGCGTCTTGAGCAGCCCCTCTCGGTACGGATCTTCCCCTAATTCCTTCAACAGGTCGACGATCAACGGCTGAATCATGTCGGGCTCACTTTCCGGACGGCGGCCACGGTCATCCTCGATCGCCGCGATCCATTTCAAAGAAATTGTTGGGCGTCTCCTCCACCCGCAGCCGAACGAGCCGGCCCGGCGGCAGGGCCTCGTCCAAGAGCCGCCACACTACGAACGTCAGGACCTCCGTGGTGCTGGTCACCCCGTCTGCCGGGGTGATCAGGCCATCGAGGTTGGCCTGGTCGAACCGATCCAGCACCCGCTGCCGTACCACATCAGACAGGCGGTCTCTGCCCTCCGCACTTCCGGTCTCTTCCACAATCGGCCCTCGGATCGTCACCGCGAGGCGGTAAGTGTGGCCGTGCCCGTTCACGTGATTGCAGCGACCGTACAGCCGGCGGTTCTCCTCCGCCGAAAAGCGCGGGTTGTGCATCCGATGGGCGGCCGAGAAACGAAAGAGTTGCGTCACCTCCACGATCGGCACGCTCTCCGCCCCCGCCGAACCCAGGCGCCCGCTCACGACCGCCCGCCCTCGCCATAGTAGTCGACGTAGGATCCGTCGTCCTCGTGTAGGCGCACACGGTAGAGGCCGCAGCCGGTGAGGCGCGGAGCTAAGAGTTCCCAGATGGCGACCGTCAGATTTTCCGGGGTCGGGAGTCGTTCGGCGAACGCCGGCACGTCCACGTTCAGGTTCTTATGGTCGAGACGATCCAGGACCGCGTCCGTGATGAGGTCCTTGAGGGCCTTCAGGTCCATGACCATCCCCGTCTCCGGCGCAGGGGCTCCCTGGATCGTCACCTCCAGGACGTAGTTGTGTCCGTGGAGATTCACGGCCTTCCCGAACCGTCGCCGGTTCTCGTCCTCACCCCAGCGCGGGTTCGCGTAGCGGTGCGCAGCGCAGAACTCCACTCGCTTCGTCACTCGGATCATCCCGCTTCTCCTAACGGCAAGAACCGAAACGGTTGAACCGCCAAGTTCACCCAGCGTTCCGCCGGGTACCCCGAACGCCATGATTGGCAAGGTTCAGAGGGCCAATACAATCCCGGACGCCACCGCCCCAGGGGGAGCCGTTGCAGACCAGACCCTGATATCAGTTCTGCCGGCCTTGGTGGCCCCCGGTGACGCCTTGGCGGTGAAACGATTTCGTCGGATCCGCGTCAGCGGTCCGACAATCTCGGATTGGGACAACGGCAAATCCGATCATCGCGCAGGCTGCTCAAAAAGGCCCAGATGCAAGGCGGTCCGCGCAGAGCCGAGTGAGGCGTACTTCTCGTACGCCGCAACGAGCGCTCAAGCGGACCAACGCAGCAGATGGACCTTTTTCAGCAGCCTGCAAGGGCCGCCTGGACGCGCTCCAGGAACAAGGCCGCCACGCGGTCGGCACGGTAGGCCTCGACGCGGCGGCGGCCCGCCTCGCCCATCCGCCGACGGAAGCCCCGATCCGTCAGAAGGGCTGCCAGTCCCTGCGCGAAGGCGTCTGGGTCGTTGGGATCGGCGAGGATCCCGACCTCCCCGTCGGCTACGGTCTCGGGAACGGCAGCAGCCCGGGCTGCCACGATCGGCTTCGCATTGGCCATGGCCTCGAGGAAGACGATCCCGAACCCTTCCTGGCGACTTGGCAGACAAAAGACTGCGGCCCGTTGATACCGCTCGGCCAACTCTCGCCGGGAGACTGTTCCCAGAAACTCCACGTGACCTTGGAGCGACAGCGTGTCCCGCAGGCGCTCCCAGTCGCGGCGACACGGCCCGTCACCGACAATCCAGCCCTGAAAGGAAATCCCGTCCGTGCGCAGGCGGGCGTAGGCCCGGAGCAACACCGGGAGATTTTTTCGGGGATACATGTGGGCCACGGTCAGCACCGCGGGCGGGTCCGCTTCGCGGGCGGGAATCGTTGCGTGTTCCAGCTCCCAACCTCGAAGATCAATCAACTCGGGCACGAGGACCACCTTCGCGCCGCGAATCCCGTAGGCCTCCACGATTCGATTCCGGGAATAGCCGCTGGTGGCAACCACCACGCGGGCGCGGCGCACCGCCAAGCGCTCGAAGGCGGCTTGGACGCCGAGCATGAGGCGGACGAATCCGCGCTCGTTCTTGAGTTCGTCAGCGATGACACCTTTGATGCTGGCGATATAGGGCGCAACGGGGCAGCGCCCGTAGTGAAAACCGTCTAGGTCGAAGCCGACGACCCAGTCATGCTGCTCAGCCCGAAGGCGCTTGGCGACCAGTACGTTGAACAGCAATCGCTTCAGCGTGAAACTTGGCGACCAGAACGTCGGCGCATACGTCGTGACGCTGACGTGCCGTTGCTTCAGGAACCGCGCCAGCTCGCGGATTCCCACGTAGGTGCCGCTTCCCTCGGACACCGTGAGCGGGGTCGAGGTCACGAACGCCAGGTGGGCCGGCACGACCGACGGCCGGCTCTCTTGGTTGGTCTGGGTGACTCCTAGTGATGAGGACATGACGGGTTAGCCCCGATCCGAAAAAACCGTCTCACCGCCAAGCCGCCACCGGGGGCGCCAAGGCTAAGAGGGCTGATGTCAAATCCGAATCCCGGAAGGTACCTTGTGGTGCGGTGGCGTCCGGGATTGGAAACGGCTTCGACATCTTGCCAATCATGGCGTCCTTGGCGACTTGGCGGTTCAACAATTTCGGATCGGGTTGGATCTCTGGGGCTTGCTAACCTTGGCGCTCTTGGCGACTTGGCGGTTCAACAATTTCGGATCGGGATAACGTCAAAACCGATCATCGCCCAGGCTGCTTAAAAAGGTCCAGATGCGAGGCGGCGCGCGATGGGCCGAGTGAGGCGTACTCCAGGTACGCCGCAACGAGCGCCCGCGGAAGCCAACGCCGCAGATGGGCCTTTTTCAGCAGCCTGCTGAAGACCCAAGCCGGCGCCACCAGGCGGGCGAGGCCTCGGGCGGTGCATTGATGGTGACGCTAATATGGCACCCCGGGAGTGTCAAGGGAAAAGCCCCACGGCCGGGCGGGCTATCGCAGCCAACCGTCCTGCAGAAGCGGCATCCCGACGACCTCGACAAATTGCTTCAGGATCCGGGCTGTCAACCCCCAGATCGTTTGGCCGTCATGGTCGTAAAAGAACACGGAATGCGGGCGGCCGTTCCGATCCCAGATCTCCTCTCGGAAACAGTTGGGCTCCACGAGCGGACGGAGCGGGAGGCGAACCAGCTGCTCGATCTCGAACGAGTCGAGGCGAAAGGGGTACGGGTGGGGCACGAACCCCACGAACGGTCTCACGACGTGAGCCGACGCAGCGGTGACCGTGTCATCCAGCACCCCGACCACGGTCACGTCGCTCCGGTGAAGGCCGATCTCTTCTTCCGTTTCCCGCAGCGCGGTGGTGAGAAGGTCTCCGTCGCCGTCCTGGAACCCACCTCCGGGGAAACTGATTTGTCCTTTGTGGGTCGGCACGAGTTCGGTCCGCTTGGTGAGGACGAAGGAAAGCCCGGTCTCTGTCTCATACAACGGGAGGAGCACGGCCGCTCGGCGGAACCCTGGCGGAGCTTCCTCGCGAGGGCGCCGGCGCGCCAGAATGTCGGCGATGTGGTCACGCAAGCTCATACCCGCCTCCGGGGAGACCGAGGCTGGACCTCACGTCGATGGCCGAGGAGTTGTCGAAAGAACGTGGGGGCTTCGGCATGCCCCGAAGCCCCCACGTTTTTCTGCTACCGGTTGGAGCGGGTAGCGGGGATCGAACCCGCATCCCAGGCTTGGGAAGCCTGTGCCCTACCATTGGACGATACCCGCAGGCGCTGATTTACCTACCAGATTCCCGAGGTGCTGTCAACAGAAACGCGAGAGAACGACTTCGGCGCCCCATGCCCCCGGCCGGTGATCCACAGGAGTCCGACTGCACGTGGACCTCAGTCATTCTGTTTCGTGGGACCGCAAACGTTTGGCGTGAGCGCACATCGTGGCCAGGGAACATTCTCCGCATGCCGGGTGGTGAGGCTTGCACACCTCACGACCGTGATTGACAAGGTGCACGTGGAGGGCGTGGCAGTCGCGGGGCCGGACCAGCGGCCCCAAAAACGCCTGGGCCTTCTCGGGCGTCGGCTGACCGTCGAGTAGACCCAGGCGACGGCAGACGCGGAACACATGGGTGTCCACCGGAAAGGCGGCGCGGCTCAAACCGAAAAGGAGGACGCAGGCCGTGGTCTTGCTGCCGATGCCCTTGAAGCGCCCCAAGTACGCGCGCACCTCCTCGTCCGACAGGTCCCGAAGGAAACTGAGATCGAAGTGGTGCTGCGTCTTCCAGATCTCCTCCAACAGGGCCTTGATGCGAACGGCTTTGATGTTTGCCAGGCCTCCCGAACGGATGGTCGTGATCAGATCCTTGAGCGGCGCCTCCCAGACGGCCTCCCAAGTCCGAAATCGTTGACGCAGTTGCGTGTACGCGCGCTCGCAGTTCGCGGCGGTGGTATTCTGCGACAGGAGCGTGTGGATGAGGGAATCGAGCGGATTGTCCCAGCGTCGCTGCGGCTGGCGCGCACCGTAGACCTTTCGCAGGATCGACGCGATGCGGGCGAGCTTCCCGGCAGAATACATGGAACCCCCGGTCGTGGCGCGAGGGCTACGCTAGCTACAGCGTTGAGGAAAGTCAACGCGAAAAATCGGGAGGCGGGCCGACGGCTCGACCTTTACTTCGCCTCTGCCGTTCTGTATAGTCACATCGGCGAGCGAGGATGTGGCGCGCTGCGAGCCGCGCCGAGAAGGCAGAGGAGGAGGCCGATGCGAACCCGTTTCGTCTGTGTGGCCGGGGCGCTGCTCATCCTGGGGTGGGCGTCGATCGCACTTTCAGCGCAGTCGTCCCGTGTGATTCTCGTTCTGGGCAATGCCTCGTTTATCAATCCGACGAGCGTGCAACAAGCAACCGGCGCCGAGGTCAAGCAAGATCCCGGGATGCCGCTGAAGGACGTCGCCGTTCTTGTCCTCGCGAATACGCCGTTCGCGTCCTTGCCGCAGCCGATCCAGGATGGTCTCGTGGACTACGTCGGGGCGGGCGGAGCCTTGCTCATCACGGGAGGCGCTCAATCGTTCGGGAGTGGTGGGTACAAGGTGGTCGAACCAATCATTCCGTTTCAGATCCGCTCCGACAGCGATTGGCGTTTCATCAGCTTCCGCCCACCTGTCCCGCTGCAGCCCGGGCACCCCGTCGTGGCGGGTGTCGCTTTCTCCACCGTGGGAACAGTGAACGACATGAACCCGCGGCCCGGCGCGGTGGAGATCCTGCAATCATCGGGGGGCGGAAGAGCGGCCGGCCCGGGGGGTGTTGTCGGCGGAGGCAGCTATCTTTACCCGCTGATCGCCGAGGTCGGTGTCGGCTCCGGGCGGGTCATCGGCATCGCCTTCGACCTGAACGACTTCGCCGGCATGCGCGATCGGGACCTGCTCCTTCAGAATACGCTCACCTATCTTCTCGCCGCCTCGCGCATGGGCCTGGGGCGGTAGCCACGGAGGCCGAGCATGACGGCCGAGGCGGATGAGCACAGGGACACGATCGCCGGGCCTCAGAAGGTCGGCGGTCCTTCCTCCGCATCCAAGGGGTTGATGACCAACCCGCTGAGGACCTTGGGGAAGAAGAACGTGGACTTCTGGGGCATGCGCTCGCCGGCCATGGCGACGGCCTGCACCTGCTCCACGCGAGGCGGGTTGAGGAACAGCGCCAGAGAGGCCTCTCGGGTCGTCACCGCCGCCAGGGCCTGCGACTCGTCCCGCGTGTACTGAATGCTGTCGTCGGCCTGCGAGGTGGATGGAACCCCAAGGATGCCTTCGACCACCAGTCGGTGCAGAACGGCCACATCCAGGCGGGCGAACGCCGGCGCGCGGCCCTCGGCCAGCAAGGCCTGCGTGGTCGCGGGATCGGTCAACTCCAGTACCAGGACAGCCGCTCCACCGCCGTACACGGCGCAGGCGATGGCTGCGGCCTGGCGGCGCGCCAGGTCGGCGAGGGCGATCCGCAAGGAGCGCAGCGGATTGTCGGCATCCACGGGGAACGGCGTGATGCGGAAGTGGTGCGCGAGGGCGGCGGCCAGCGCCTCGCCCACACAGGCAGGCTGTCGGCGGATGATCCGATGCGTGGGGAGGATGACGAGCCCGGGGTCGTCGGCTTGCACGAGGTTCATGAGGACGAAGCTGTCGAGTCGGCGGCGCGCGGCGTCGCGAGTGGCCGAGTCATGCGCCTGACGCTCGTTCCGGAAGTTCAACGCCGTCTCGTACCGGTGGTGGCCGTCGGCGATGACGATCGGCCGGTCGTGGAGCGCTGCCCGCAGGGCCTCCACCTCCGCCGAATCCTTCACCAACCACACGCGGTGGCCGACGCCGTCCTCGTCGACGAGTCCAACCGTCGGGTCGGTCTGCAGGTGGCGGTCGAGGACCGCCGCCACCCCGGGATTCGGGCCGGGGCAAAAGCCCAGGATGGCTTCCAGGTTGGCGGGACACGCCCGCATGAGCTGAAGCCGGTCGTCCTTGTAGCGAGCGAAGGTCCGCTCGTGCGGAAAGATGATCCCGTCCGCGTAATCATGCAGCCGCACCAGGGCCAGCATACCGCGCCGCCGCAGGCGATGCGCCTCGCCGATGGAGAACTCCTGCTCGTAGAGATACACCGCGGGCACGGGATCGCGTCGGAGAATCCCCTCGCGTCGCCAGTCGGCAAACGTTTCGGCGGCACGGGTGTACCGGTTGCGTCCCGCCATGTCCGTCTCGTCCTTGGCCAGAATCAGCCGCACCACATTGTGCGGGTGTCGGGCGTAGTACCGCTCTTGCGCCTCGGATGAGATGACGTCGTAGGGAGGCGCCACGACCTGCGTGAGGTCGGGAACGAGGCGAAGATCGTAGCGGAGGGCCCGGAACGGGATGATCTCGGCCATGGACACCCCAGGGAAAACGAAAAAGGTCACGCGACTCGCGCAACCTTAGGAGGCTGACATGACGCATGATCCGACTCATTCACGCTGCCGCCTCACCGGAGTCACCGTACTCGGCGGCCTCCGGCGTGTCAAGGGAAAAGCCCGTAGCCTTGGCCTGTTCTTGCTGGGCGTGGGACTCAGCGCATGCGCCCAACCGGCGTTCGCCCCCGATGCTCCCGGGGTCGCCGGACCCATGCTTCAAGAGGTGCCCGGCCTGCTCGTTGCAGTCGAGGCTGGAGCCTGGAACGCTCGACCCAGCGGCCTCGCGGACACCGTCTTGCCGTTGCTGGTTACGCTGCGCAACACGGGCGACCGCCCGGTGACCATGGCGCGCCAGGACTTCGCCCTCCTCGATCAGGCCAACCGCCAATACCTCCCCATTCCTGCGGTGGATGTGGCGGCCATGTACGGCGGTGGCGGCGGATCCGGTGTGGCTGTCTCTCCGTCCATCGGGTTTGGCGGCTCGTCGGGTGGATGGGGAAATCGCTCGTTCGTCGGCGGGGGGCTGGGAATGACCTTCGGGTCCTGGGGCAGCGATATCCGGGAAATCATCCCTCTGGCCCTGGCGGACGGACCGATCCAGCCTGGCGCGGAGGTGCGCGGTTTCCTGTATTTCCCCCGCCCTGCCCCCGACACCCAGGAGGTGCGTCTGGTTGCCGTGTTTCGGGATCTTCCCGGGACTCCACAGGTGGAGTTCCGTTTCCACCGAGCTCAATAGTTCCGCGGATAGGCAAAACGGGCCGGGCAGGGCCTGCGATAGGTGCGACCGCGCCGCCGGTATCCCGTTGGACCGTCCGGGCGCAGCGGGGCGCGCACGCCGGGCTTTCTCCTTTACGCGTCTCATCCCGATGTGATAGAAATACGTGCGTTTTCACGGCCAACTCGCCGGCTGTCTTTTCGTTCCTGGTTGTCGGGAGGACTCTATGGCGCTCGTCGGGAAGGTGGTGGTCGCTCAGGGGGGCGGACCAACCGCGGTGATCAATCAATCGCTCGCGGGCGTTGTGCTGGAATCCCGGAAGTTCCCGCAGGTGACCAGCGTGTACGGTGCGATCAACGGGGTGCGGGGCATCGTCAACGAGAATTTCGTGGATCTGACGCAGGAGACCACCCACAACCTGGAGCAGGTGGCCATCACGCCCTCCTCCGCGCTGTTCTCCACACGGGATAAGCCGGACAAGAAGTACTGCCAGGAGATCTTCCGCGTCCTCAAGGCACACGACGTCCGTTACTTCTTCTACATCGGCGGGAACGACTCGGCGGACACCGTCCACATCGTGAACGAACAGGCCGAGGTAGCCAGCTATGAATTCCGCGCCATTCATATCCCCAAGACGATCGACAACGACCTCACGATGAACGACCACACGCCCGGGTACGGGTCTGCCGCCCGCTTCGTGGCCCAGGCCTTCATCGGCGCAAACCTGGACAATCGCGCCCTGCCGGGTGTCTACATCGCCGTCGTTATGGGACGGCACGCCGGCTTCCTCACGGCGGCCTCCTCCGTGGCCCGCAAATACCCGGATGACGGGCCGCATTTGGTCTACCTGCCCGAGCGGCCTTTTGACATGGACCGATTCCTGGGAGACGTGAAGGCGGTCCACGACCAGTATGGTCGCTGCGTGGTGGCGGCTTCCGAGGGCATCCAGGACGCCCAGGGGACGCCCATGTTGATCAAGTCCACGGAGATTCTGGAGAAGGACGCCCACGGCAACGTCCAACTGTCCGGCACGGGGGCGCTGGGGGACCTTCTGGGCGAGATGGTGCGCACGAAGCTGAACATCAAGCGGGTGCGGTCGGACACCTTTGGCTACCTGCAACGGTCGTTCTTCGGCTGTGTGTCGGACGTGGACCAGCACGAGGCACGGGAAGTCGGCGAGAAGGCCGCCCAGTTCGCCATCTGGCACAACCTGGACGGGTCCATCACCATCCAGCGGACGGGCGAGTATTCCGTAGACTACCGCCTCGTGCCGCTGCAGGAGGTTGCCGGCAAGACGCGGCACATGCCGGATGCCTTCATCAACGAGGCCGGCAACAACGTCACCGACGCCTTTCGGTACTACTGCCGGCCGCTCCTGGGTTCCGGGCTCCAGTCCGCCCATCGGCTGCGGGCTCCGAAGGTGTCCAAGATCCTGGCGAAGTCGGAGTAGCGTCACACGGGGGGAGTCGTGGCCGGGGTAGTGGCCGTCGTGGACGATCTGTTCTTTGGGGCCAAGCTCCAGGAGACTGCCCGACGCCTGGAGATCCCGCTGGTCCTGCTTCGTGCGTCGCAGGATGTGGCGGCCACGGTCCGCGAGCGCCGCCCGGCACTGCTGATCGTCGATCTCCAATCCGAGACCTGCGCCCCACTCGAGGTCATCCGGGGGATCAAGACCGATCCCGACCTTCGGGCGACTCCGATCCTCGGGTATGTCTCGCACGTGCGAGACGATCTGAAGGCGGCAGCGGCCG
>Ga0316622_100002366_pt1 | contig 13011 bp, 12 predicted proteins | sample OWC_Aug_OW2_C1_D_FD_207646 | JGI IMG/M metagenome (GOLD analysis project Ga0316622, IMG submission 207646) | Wetland soil microbial communities from Old Woman Creek delta, Ohio, United States - OWC_Aug_OW2_C1_D5_C | ecosystem: Environmental > Terrestrial > Soil > Wetlands | place: USA: Ohio... | reverse complement strand
CAGCTGCTGGATGCGGGAGCGATAGGCCGCGTCCAGGTCGTCGATGGCTGACTCGTCCCGGGCACGCATCCGGGCGACCAGTTCCTCATCAGTGCGCGAGTATGTCGAAGGGGTTCGCATGGCTTCCCATCCCAATTCACTGTGCGGTTCAGTCATATGAACCCCAGCAGAGCAAGTTTTATTCCGACCAGAATAGACGCAGATTTCACTTTCCAGATAAGTGTCTTCTAATCAACGACTTGTTGGCGATTCCACGGCCTGGTCCGGTCCGTCTTGAGGGCGTTCTTCTAGGCTGGAGTTACGGCGCCCGTAATACGGTCCCCGTAAGCAGACGATCTTCGGGCCCCTGCCAGAAGAACGGATGAATTGCCTGGACCTCTCCTCACGGAGGATTGGTGCCTGGCTCGATTCCCACTTCTGGCAGAGGTGCACGCATTTCGGCCCCCCTTTGGGGGACCTGGTCCGCGGCGGTTGTGAAACCGGACCTGGTCCGCCTTCAGAGGGTGCGGGAGAAGACCGAGCAGAAGTGGTGGACGAGGTGGTCTTCGACCTCTGGGATGGGAATGTCGCGCCCCGTCAGTCTCTTGAGGGAGGTGACGCCACGGTCGGAGATGCCGCACGGAACGATCAGACGGAAGAAATCGAGGTCGGTCGTGACGTTGAACGCGAACCCGTGGCTCGTGATCCATCGCTGAATCCGCACGCCGATGGCGCCGATCTTGTCGGCCACGACCCAAGCGCCGGTCAACCCCTGGATACGCCCGGCCTGGAACCCGTAGTCCGCCGTCACCCGGATCATGACCTCTTCGAGGTCGCGCACGTACTGGTGCACATCGCACCGGTCCGGCTTCAAGTTGATGATCGGGTAGCCGACGATCTGGCCAGGCCCGTGATACGTCACGTCGCCGCCACGGCCCGTCTCGTGAATCTCGACGCCCAACTCGGCCAGGCGCTCGGGCGTGGCGAGCACGTGCGTGCGGCTCTCGCCGGTCTTCACCCCGAGCGTGAGGACATGCGGGTGCTGGAGCAGCAGCAGCGTGTCGTCGATCTCGTCCGCCGCCCGCTGCGCCACCAGCGCCTGCTGGAGCGCGAGGCCCTCGGCGTAGCCGACGACGCCGAGGCGGCGGACGACGAGCTTCCGGTCAGACAGCATCCGGGTCGAAGTTCTCGATCGTCTTCTTCAGGTGCGACATGAACTCGTCGGCCACGGCGCCATCAATCAGCCGATGGTCGTAGCCGATCGAGAGATACCCCTTCGTCCTGATGCCGATCGCATCGTCTTCGAGCACCGCCACGCGCTTCTCGATCGTCCCGACGCCGAGGATGGCGACCTGCGGCTGGCTGATGATCGGCATGCCGAACTGGGCCCCGAAGACGCCGGGGTTCGTGATCGTGAACGTCCCGCCCTGCACCTCGTCCGGCTTGAGCTGCTTCGCCCGGGCGCGCGCGGCGAGGTCCTGGATGGCGCGGCTCAGGCCGAGCACGTTCTTCTCCTCGGCGTGCTTGATGACGGGCACGATCAGCCCCCAGTCGAGGGCGACCGCAATGCCGAGGTTGATGTTCTTTTTGTAGACGATGTTGTCGCCGTCGATCGACGTGTTGACGACCGGCACGGCCTTGAGGGCGTCGACGGCGGCCTTCATCAGGAACGACATGTAGGTGAGCTTCACGCCCTGGCGCTCGTAGTCGGCCTTGCGCGCCTGGCGGATCTTCGCGACGCGCGTGTAGTCGACTTCGAAGACCGAGTGCACGTGGGCGGAGGTCCGGCGGCTCAACACCATGTGATCGGCGATCTTCCGCCGCATCACGGACATCGGCACGACTTCCACGTTGTCGCCGGGCTTGAACGCCGGCACGTGCGCCGCCTGCTGCGGTGCGGCCGCGCGCGCCGGCGCAGCGGGCGTCCCGCCCTTGTCCAGGTACGCGAGGATGTCGTCCTTCGTCACGCGGCCGCCGAGGCCCGTGCCCGGAACCTGCGAGAGATCGACGCCGTGGTCCTTCGCGATCCTGCGCACCAGCGGCGAGGACTTCTGCTTGTGGCCTTCCTCGGCGATCGGCGTCTGGGTTGCTGCGGCGGCCGGCCTGGGGGCCTCGCCCCCCGCGGCAACCGGAGCGGGCGCTGCGGCAACCGGAGCAGGCGCCGGGGCGACAGCAACGGGCGCCGCGGGAGGCGGCGGCGCAGCCGCCGCAGGCGGGGCCGGCTTGGCAGCCTCGCCCGCAGCGACGGGCGCCGCGACCGTCGTCGCCGCCTCGCCGATGACCGCCACGACCGACTCCACGGGCACGGTCTCGCCTTCCTTCGCCCGGATCTCCAGGAGCACGCCGGCCCACGGAGACGGGATCTCGGCGTCGACCTTGTCGGTCGAGATCTCGAACAGCGGCTCGTCCCGATCGACGCGGTCGCCGACCTTCTTGATCCACCGGACGATGGTCCCCTCCGCAACCGACTCGCCCATCTGGGGCATCACGACTTCGGCCATGGGTCGCCTCGCTCCCTTACTTTCTCGGCGCTGAACAGAAGCAAGAAGCCCGAATCCAGAAGCAAGAAGAGAGGCCCGATCCGCCCGGCTCTGTCTTCCGGCTTCCAGCCATCGTCAGCAGCCCCTTCTTGCTCCTGGCTTCTTGCCTACGCATGTATCGCCGCGCCGTGCGTTGCGTGCGCGGCCTCGCCCACCGCCTCCGACATCGTCGGGTGCGCGTGGATGGTGCGAATCAGCTCCTCGACGGTGATCTCCATCCGGAGCGCCAGCGTCGCCTCCGCCACCAACTCGGTGGCGCGCGGGCCGATCATGTGGATGCCGAGGATCTCGTCGTATTTCTTCTCGGCCACGATCTTCACCAGCCCTTCGGTCTCGTTCGCGATGCGCGCCCTCCCGAGCACGCCGAAGTTGAAGGTCCCGACCCGCACGTCGTACCCGCGGTCCCTCGCGTGTTTCTCGGTGAGGCCCACGCTGCCGATCTCCGGGTCGCAGTAGGTGCACTTCGGCACGTGGTCGTAGTTGATCGGGTGGAACTCCCTGCCGGCCAGCCGCTCGGCCAGGGCGATGCCCTCGGCCGTCGACAGATGGGCCAGCTGGGGGTGCCCCGGTTTGCCGAAGGTGATGACGTCGCCGATGGCCGACACGTTCGGCACGCTGGTCCTGAACTGCTCGTCTACGACGAGGTAGCCCTTGTCCATCTTGAGGCCGGCTTCCTCCGCGCCGAGCCCCGTCGTCACGGGGCCGCGGCCCGTCGCCACCAGGAGGTACTCGGCCTTGAAGGTCCGGTACGTCCCGTCGGCCATCTTCGCGTCGATCTCGACGCCGTCCGCGAGCGACCGGGCCGTCGTCACGGTCGTGGACGTGTGGAACGCGATGCCCTGCTTCTTGAACGACTTCTCGAGCTCGAGGGAGATCGTCTCGTCTTCCAGTGGCACGAGGTGCGGCAGGAGCTCGATCACCGTCACGTCGCTGCCGAACCGCTTGAACGCCGTGGCGAACTCGACGCCGATCGGGCCGCTGCCGAGGACGGCGATCGACGATGGCACGGTGCGCATGCCGATGGCCTCGTCGCTCGTGATGATCCGCGTCCGGTCGATCTCGACGCCCGGCACGCTGCGCGCGTAGGATCCGGTGGCGACGACGATCTCCTTCGCCGACAGCGTCTGCGTCTCGTCGCCGGTGACCTCGACGGTGCCGGGGCCCGCAAGCCGGGCACTGCCTCTGATCCACGTGATGCCGTTCTTCTTGAAGAGGAACTCGACCCCGCGGGTGAGCACCGTGACGATCTTGTCCTTGCGGCTCTGCACCTGGTTCATGTCGATGCGCGCCGGCTGGTCGCCGAGGATGAGGCCCCACTCCTTCGACGCCTGCGCGATCTTCAGTGCGTGCGCGTGCTCGAGCAGGGCTTTCGTCGGGATGCAGCCCCAGTTGAGGCACGTGCCGCCCAGGGTCTTCTGGCGCTCCACGACGGCGACCTTGAGGCCGAGCTGCGCCGCGCGGATCGCGGCCGGGTAGCCGCCGGTGCCGGCCCCGATGATGATGACGTCGAACGCGTTCGCCACGGGTGGTTCTCCTGGTGTCAGTGGATCTTCAGGCGCGCGGCGCGCAGGGCCTCGCTCGCCGGGGCGTACTCCGGCTCGATCTCGAGTGACTCCCGGAAGCACTCCAGCGCCCGGCCGTAGCAGTCCTTGGCCGCGTAGGCGCGGCCGAGGTTGAACCACGGGAAGTGGTAGCTCTCGTACCGGGCCGCGCGCAGCGCGCGCTCCAGCCACGGGATGGCCTCGTCGTGCTTGCCCTGCTCGATCAGGTACGCGCCGATGTCATTGTACGGGTTGCCGAACTCCGGATCGACCTCGATGGCCTTCTGGCACTCCTGGATGGCATCGTCGAGGCGGCCCTGGTAGGAGTACGTCCACGCCAGGAAGGTGTGGGCCTCGGCCGTCGGGAACAGGCCAATGGATGCGCGGTAGAGCGCGGCCGCCTCGTCGAGTTCGCCGCTCATCTGGTGCTCGTAGGCCTGCTGGAACAGCCGCAGGGCCCGGTCGAGCAGCGCCTTTCTCGGGGAGTGTTCGCCGGCCATTCGCAAGCCTCACGTTACCGGCACGGTCGCGAGACTGTCAACAGCGCGGGGCACGGCCGTCGGCGCGGCCGCCGGGCCTTGCTCCCGGCGCTCGGCGGCGCCTACAATCAGCGGGATTTCACGCCCGGCGCCGGAAAGGACGGAACGCGTGGCCCCTGGCTCCAAGACGGTCCTCATCGTCGACGATGACGAAGGCATGCGCGACACGCTGACGGCGATCCTGCGCCGCGAGTACCGGGTGCTGCGGGCGTCGACCGGCGAGAGCGCGCTCGCGATTCTCGACCGCGAGAACGTGGACGTCGTCCTCCTCGACGTGCGCATGCCGGGCATCGGCGGCTTCGAGGTGCTCAAGCAGATCAAGGAGTCGCAGCGCCTCGTCGAGGTGATCATCATCTCCGCCATCAACGAGGTCGAGACCGCGGTCCGCGCGATGAAGCTCGGCGCGTACCACTACATCACCAAGGATTTCGAGTACGACGCCGTGCGGTCGCTCGTGCGCAACGCGTCGGATCGCACGGACCTGCACCGCAAGGTGATGTCGCTGAGCGCCCAGGTGGCCGACGAGCGCGAGCGGCCCCTCGTGACCGGCCCGAGCCGATCCATGCGGGACGTCCTGGATTTGGTCCGCAAGGTGGCCGGCCTCGATACCACGGTGCTCATCCTCGGCGAGAGCGGCACCGGCAAGGAACTGCTCGCGCGGATGATCCACCGCGAATCGGGGAGGGCCGACGGGCCGTTCATGCCGGTGAACCTCGCGGCGATCCCGGCCGACCTGGTGGAGTCGGCGCTGTTCGGCCACGAGAAGGGATCGTTCACCGGAGCCGTGCGCCAGCAGCTCGGCAAGTTCGAACTGGCCGACGGCGGCACGCTGTTCCTCGACGAGATCGGCGAGCTGAAGCAGGATGTGCAGGCCAAGCTGCTCCGCGCGCTGCAGGAGTCGGAGATCGAGCGCGTCGGCGGCGGCCATCCCATCCGGGTCAACCTGCGGATCATCGCGGCCACGAACGTGGACCTCGACAAGGCGGTGCGCGAGGGCCGGTTCCGCGAGGACCTGTACTACCGCATCAACGTCATCCCCATGAAGGTGCCGCCGCTGCGCGAGCGGATCGAGGACCTCGGCGCCCTCGTGACGTTCTTCCTCGGCCGCTACAACGCGAAGTTCAGAAAGCAGCTGCTCGGCGTCGAGCCGTCGGCGATGGACGTGCTCCGCGCCTACCCCTGGCCGGGCAACATCCGCGAGCTCGAGAACCTCATGGAGCGCCTGGTCGCGGTGAGCGACGGCGACTGGATCCGCGACGAAGACCTGCCGTACGAGTACCACCTGGCGCGGCTGACGAGGCCGGAGGCGGCGTCCGAGGGCCTCTTCGATCGCGCGTGCGAGATGTTCGAGCGCAACTTCATCCTGAGGGCCCTCGAGCAGGCCCGCTGGAACGTCACCGCCACCGCGCGCACCCTCGGCATGCCGCTCAGCACCCTCAAGTTCAAGATGGACCGCCTCGACATCCGCGAGATCGCCCGCAAGTTGAGGACGTCGGGGCCTTCCTGACCGCTGATCGGGCCTGAATGGGGTCAGATCCGACTCTGACCCCGGGTTGGCTGCGGTCGGAGTCGGACCTGACCCCAACGCAACGTGTTGCACAAATTGCGACGGGCAAAGGGCCCGCACGTGTCAATTTTTGTCACCTGCATCTGGTGAGGACAGCCCTGCCTGGCGAGTCAGCCCACACCTGACGGTCGCCTCGGAACAGGCGGACCTGGCCCGTAACTCCCATTCTTGCAAGCAGTACGCCACTGGCCCCCCAGGCTGAGCGGCGGGCGCCTGCCCCTCCGGCCAGGCCGGAGGCCAGCTCAAGCAAGGGGAGTGCCGATCGCGGAATAGTGCTTGCAGTTAGGTCGCGCGGCCGAGAGCCGCGATGAAACCGTCTGTCTTCAACGTCCGCGCGCCGCTGGCAAACGGCGAGGTGTTCCTGATGAACACCCTGACCGACGCCCAGGCGGTCGTGTCGGATGACGTGGCGGCGCTGCTCGACCGCCTGGCTGCCGGCGCAGAAGAGGCCGGCAGCGCGGCCAACGACGGCGCCAGCGAGGCCCTCCAGTCCCTCGCGGCGAACGGCTTCCTCGTCGGCCAGGGCCGCTCCGAGCGCGACGCGGTCGAGTCCTTCTTCGCGGCATTCCGCGAGGACACCTCGCAATTGCGCATCACGATCCTCACCACGCTGCAGTGCAACTTCGCGTGCGACTACTGCTACCAGGGCGATCGCGATGACGGCGGAGGCGCGGCCGAGAAGATGTCGCTCGAGACGGCCGCAGAGGTGGCTTCGTGGGTCGTGCGGCAGACCGACCAGGTGCGGCCGAAGCAGCTCGTGCTGACGTTCTTCGGCGGCGAGCCGCTGCTGAACGTGCCGGCGATGGTCGCGATCGCCGAGCGCTGCTCCAGGCACGCCGCGTGGCGGGGCATCCCCCAAATCGTCAACATCATCACCAACGGCCTGCTGCTCACCCCGGAGGTCGTCGAGCGCATGAAGCCGCTGGGGCTGACCGGCGTGAAGGTCACGCTTGACGGCGACCGCGAAACGCACGACCGCAAGCGCCCCCTGCGAGGCGGCCAGGGCACGTTCGATCGGATCATCGAGAACATCCGCCGCGTCGCACCGCTCGTCCCCGTCACAATCGGCGGCAACTTCGACATGGACACGGCCGACCGGTTCCCGGCCCTGCTCGATTTCCTCAAGTCGCAGGATTTCGCGGGACGCGTGGCGAAGGTCTCATTCAAGCCGGTCATCGCGCCGGCGGCGCCAGCCCTGCCCGCGGGCGCCATCCCGCTGAGCCTGTCGGACCCGGCCGCGGCTCCGGCCACCCGCAGCTGCGCGAGCGCGGCGGGAGCGTCGACGGGCCGCCGCCCCGCCGCCCGGCCGGGCTCGCCCTGCGACGGCTGCGGTCTGGTCGACGACACGATGTCGTACCTGCGCGACGAAACGGCGCGGCACGGCTTCCCGACCAGCGACGGCGTGCACATGGGCCCGTGCGAGGTCCATCGGCGGCACTCTCACACCATCGGCCCCGACGGCTCGCTCTATGCGTGCCCCGGATTCACCGGCGAGTTCGCGCTTGCGGTCGGACACATCGACGGCAGGCGCGAGGCCGGGCACGCGGTGGCGGCTCGCCGCCTCGGCCGGCTGGCGCCGTGGCGCCGGTGCGGAGACTGTCCCTTCGTCCCGGTGTGCGGCGGCGGCTGCGCGGTGGCCGCCCATGCCGAGCTTGGCGACATGGATGCGCCCTCATGTCACAGGCGGAGTCTCGAAGCGGCGCTCACCTCGCTCGCGGCCGAAGCCGCCGGCGCAGAAGCAGGAGAGATACAATGAAAGTCAAGGTTCTCAAGAACGCCAAGAACGCGCCGTCGCGGGAAGTGTGCCCGTGGATGATCATGGTTCCTCCGGAGAACAGCAAGTAGGCGATAACCGACGTCACTGGGAACGGGCAGACAGCCGCCGTGCCTGGCGGGCGCGAGCTCGCGCGGCCACATCAGCGTGGGCGCGCGGGCACGCACCGCGCCTGGCCATCATCGGGCTGCTGTCTGCCTTCGCCTGTACGACGGCACCGGCGCCGGACGCACCGAGCGGCCCGATCACGCTCACCATCGGCCTGCCGCAGAGCCGCCAACTCGATCCGCGCCGCATCGCCCCGGCGATCGCCGACATCCTGTCCTTCGAACGCCTCACGACCAGCGACGATGAGGGCCGCACCAAGCCACGCCTTCTCGAGAGCTGGTCGGTCGCCGGCGATGGCCTCACCTGGACTCTTCGCGTGCGGCCCGACGTCAAGTTCCAGGACGGCACCCTGCTGACGGCCGTCGACGTCAAGCAGACCATCGATGCCGCGGTGAACAGCCCGACGGCCCTCGGCAGCTCGGTCTGTCTGGCCGATGTCGCGTCGGTCGCCGCGACGGGCGGCCACGAAGTCGTCGTCGCCCTCAGGCGCCGCTGCTCGTACCTGCTGGACGACATCGATCGCGCCGTGAGCCGCACGTCCGCCGACGGCAAGACGCGGATTGGCACCGGCGCGTTCACCGTGGTGTCGTCCTCGCCGGATGCCCTGGTCTTCGAGGCGAACCGCCACTACCATGACGGCGTGCCGGCCATCGATCGCGTCATCGTCAGGCCGTTCGACGCCCTGCGCACGGCGTGGGCCGACATGATGCGGGGCGAAGTGGACTTCCTGTGGGAGGTCGGCCCCGACACGGCCGAGTTCCTGGCCGACCGGCCGACGGTGGAGGCCAGGACCTTCCTCAGTTTCTACGTCTACGCAATGACGCTGAACGCCGCGAAACCGCCGTTCAGTGCCGGCGCGGCGCGGCGCGGCGTCAGCCTGGCGATCGATCGTGTCGCGATCGTGCAGCAGGCGCTGCGGGGCCGCGGCGTCGCGGCGGACGGCCCCATCTGGCCCCGCTCCTGGGCCCGCGATTCCCGGGCGTCCGGGGCGCTGCACGATCCCGCTGCCGCCGAGGCGCTGCTCCGCGGCCGGCCGCAGGGGCCGGTCGCATTCACCTGTCTCGTCCCGGAGAACTTCTCCATCCTCGAGCGCGTGGCGCTGCTGGTGCAGCAGCAACTGGCCGAGGTCGGTGTCCGCATGCAGCTGGAATCGCTGCCGCCGGACGAGTTCAACCGGCGCATCGTCTCGGGCCGCTTCGACGCGGCGATCCTGTCGATCCTCGGCGGCCCCTCCGCCGCAGGCTTCTATCGCTTCTGGCACTCCGCGGGCGACGCGCGGCGCTGGAACTTCTGGGGCTATCGCAACGCCCTCGTCGACCAAGCGCTCGACGCGGCCCGCGACGCCGCCAGCGAGGCGGAGTTCAGCGGCGCCATGCAGCGGTTCGAGGCCGCGGTCCGCGACGACCCGCCAGCGGTCTTCCTCGCGTGGAACCAGACGGTGCAGGCGGTGAGCCGGCGATTCGTCGTGCCGGCGGATCAGGAGGGGCGCGACGCCATCTACGTGCTCCATCGCTGGCAGCTCCGGCGCCCGGGGAGCGCGTTGCCGTGAGCACCCTGCGCGTGCGCTTCGCGGCGATGCTGGCCACGGCTGCCGTGGTGCCGTTGCTGACCTACGGCGCGGTGTCGGTGTACTCCCTGCGGGAAGGCACGCGGCGGACCGTCACGGACGGCAACCTGAACGTCGCGCGCCAGGTGGGCGAGCAGGTCCGCCGTTACATCTCGACCAACCTCCAGATCCTCCACGCGCTCGCCGCGGATCTCGACAACGCGGGACTGAGCGCCGAGCAGCAGGACCGGATCTTCAAGAACTACGTCCTGCGCTTCCCGGAGTTCCGCGAGCTGACGGCTTTCGACCCGGCTGGACGCCCGACGGCCACGAGCCGGATCGGCGCGCCCTCGGTGGCGCTTCCGGACGGGGACGCCTCGGAGCTGTACGGCGTGCGCATGTCGCCGGTGTACGTCGACAACGACCTGCTGCCGACCGCGCTCGTGGCCGCGCCCATCGGACGCGGCGGGCGGCAGGCCGGCTGGCTGGTCGGCGAGTTCAGCATCGAGGAGCTCTGGCGGTTGACCGGCCGCATCCGCATCGGCGCGTCCGGCTACGCGATGGTAGTGAGCCCGCGCGGCGAACTCCTCGCGCATGGCAACCCCGAGGAACGGTCCAAGGTGGCGCGCGGCGAGAGCCTCGCGTCAGACCCGGTGGTGGTCGCGCTGCGCTCGGCCACACCCGGCACACCGGAGGTCCGCGAGCGCCCCGGCGCGAACGGCGAGCCGATGCTCGTCGTCGGCGTGCTCGTGCCCGACCTCGGCTGGATGGTGCTCGTCGAGCAGCCGACGCGCGAGGCCTTCGCCACCGCGCGCCGGCACGAGCGCGACCTGATTGCCGCCATCAGTCTGGCGCTGCTCCTCATGCTGCTCACGGGGCTGGTCTGGGGCCGGTCGCTCATCCTGCCGATCCGCGACCTGATCCGCGCCACCGAGGCCATTGCCGACGGGCGCCTCGACGAGCGTGTCCGCATCACCTCGAAGTCGGAGATCGGCCGCCTCGGCGACGCCTTCAACCGCATGGCCGGCCGGCTCGGCGAGCTGCAGGACGACGTGCGCAAGCAGGAGCGCCACGCGATGTTCGGGCGCGTGGCCGCGGGCCTCGTGCACGACCTGTCGCACCCGTTCAAGAACATCCAGAACAACTGCCGGCTCGTGCTCAAGATGCACGACGACCCGGAGTACCTCGACCTCTTCAGGCGCACCACCGACCGCGAGTTCGCCCACATCAAGCGCGTGTTCGAGGACCTCCGCAACATTGCGCGGCCGATGCCGATGGAGCGTTTCCCGCTCGATCTGAACAGGCTCGCGGCCGACGTCGCGGAGGCCATGCGCGCCAACGCGTCGGCGGCGGGCCTGACGGTCGACGTGGACCTGGAGCCAGGTCCCCTCTACGTCGAAGGCGACGTCTTCGCGCTCAGCCGCGTGTGCCGCAACCTCGTCATGAACGCGATCGAGGCCACCACGCCCGGCGGCCGCATCACGGTGAGCACGGCCGCCGCCGACGGGCACGCCAGGCTGAGCGTGACCGACACCGGCTGCGGCATCCCCGCGGAGCGCATCGAGACCATGTTCGAGGACTTCCACACGACGAAGCGCCAGGGGCTGGGCCTGGGGCTCGCCATCGCAAAGAAGATCGTGGATCAGTCAGGCGGGACCATCGCCGCGACGAGCCGCGTGGGTGCAGGCACGACGTTCGTCGTGTCGCTTGCACGGGTCCCCGCGCCGGCGGATGGGCTCCGTGGCGAGGCGGGAAGGTAGCGTGTCAGCCGGCCCCCGCCTGCGCGGGGGCCGACTCTCACCCGTGGCGGGCGGGGTCGCGACCCGTTCTCGCGGCCGGATTCAGCGGCCGCGCGGGCCGCGGACCCGGTCCTACTTGTGCGGGAGGACGGCGTCCTTCAGCTGCTTGACGACGCGCGCCTTGACCACGGTCTTGGCCGGGATCTTGATGGCCTCGCCCGTCGCCGGGTTGCGGCCCATCCGCGCCTTGCGCTTCTGGACGACGAGCTTCACCATGCCGGGCAGCACGAACTCGCCCGACCGCTTCAACTCCTTCTCCGAGAGCATCGCCAGCTCTTCGAAGAACTCGCGCGCCGCGGTGCGCTTCACCTCGAAGCGGTCCGCGAAGTGCGCGAACAGTTCCGACTTGCCCATCCTGCGGGCCTCTGCCATGTCGCTCTCCTGGAAACCACGCGCATTCACCACAACCGCAAGCCGGCCGCGCGCGTAGGCGGCAGACCCCGGAATGAAAGCGGAAGTGGAAGAATGCTAGCGCGCGGTTCCGTCACTGTCAATCGCCCCAATGGGCCGGAACCGGCCGTTTTCCGGCGCTAAATGATAAGATCCGACACGATGTCAAGCCCGAAGATCGAGACGTTCGCGAATCCCCGGCCGGGCCGGGAGTACGAGATCGCCATCTCCGCCCCGGAGTTCACGTCGGTCTGTCCCATCACCGGCCAACCCGACTTCGGCGAGATCCGCATCACCTACGTTCCCGGCGAGTTCTGTATCGAGTTGAAATCGCTGAAGTTGTACCTGTTCGGGTACCGCCAGCGCGGCGTGTTCTACGAGGCGGCCACCAACCAGATCCTGGACGATCTCGTCTCGGCCTGCCAGCCGAAGCGGATGACCGTCGTCGGCGAGTTCACACCCCGCGGGGGAATCCGGACAGCTGTCACCGCCGCCTACGCGAAGCCATGAGCGGCAGCGAGCCGTTCGATTTCCCCATCGACGGAACGCTCGATCTGCATGCCTTCGATCCGCGCGACGTGAAGTCGGTGGTCGAGGAGTACGTCAACGAAGCTCGCGCCCGCGGGCTCCAGCAGGTCCGCATCGTCCACGGCAGGGGCAGAGGCGTGCTGCGAGGGGTCGTGCAGGCGGCGCTCGAGGCACATCCTCTTGTCGAGGAATTCTGGGACGAACCGGATTCACACCTGGGTGCGACGGGGGCGAGGCTGGGGGCCGGGGGCTAGGAAAGAGACCATGTCACGCTGCTGCTCGATTCTCAAGGTCACGCTGGTTCTTGGCTTCGTGTTCCTGGCGCCGCTGCGCGCGGCCGCACAGGTGCCGACGCCCGAGGCGTTCTTCGGGTTCAGGATGGGCGCGGACGGCAGGCTCGCCGACTGGCCGTCGATCACCCGGTACTTCGAGACGGTCGCGGCCGCCTCGCCGCGCGTCGAACTGGTCGACATCGGCCCCACCACGGAGGGCCGGCGCATCGTCGGCGCGATCATCAGCTCCATCGACAACATCAGGAACCTGCCCACGCTCCAGATCGACAACCGCCTGCTCGCCGATCCGCGCAAGCTCGCGAACGACCGCGAGGTCCAGGCCATCCTGACGGGCGCGAAGGTGGTGGTGGCCATCGGCTGCAGCATCCACTCGAGCGAGGTCGGCGCCACGCAATCGGCGAACGACC
>Ga0316622_100002365_pt1 | contig 13015 bp, 9 predicted proteins | sample OWC_Aug_OW2_C1_D_FD_207646 | JGI IMG/M metagenome (GOLD analysis project Ga0316622, IMG submission 207646) | Wetland soil microbial communities from Old Woman Creek delta, Ohio, United States - OWC_Aug_OW2_C1_D5_C | ecosystem: Environmental > Terrestrial > Soil > Wetlands | place: USA: Ohio... | reverse complement strand
AGACGCTCGGGCGGATCGGAGAGCCGGCCGCGGCGCCGGCCGTGCGCTCTTTCCTGGAGGCCGGCGACGAGCGGCGGCGCATTCGCGCGCTCGCCGCGCTGGCCGCGTTGCGCGACACGCTGGCGCTTCCGGCGATGGTCGCGCGGCTCGACGATCCCTGGCTGACCGTGCGGGCCGCGGCCTGCGAAGCGGTCGCTTCCTTCGGGGCCGCGGCGGTCGACCCGCTGCTCGCTGCCCGCGCCGCCTCCGCGCCCGGTCTTGGGGAAGGCCTCGCGGCGGGCGCGCAGGCTCCCGGCCGTGCGGCGCGCGCCCACGCGCTGGGCCGGATCGCCGTTGCCCTCGGCGATTCGACCGGATCCGCCGCGGACGTGCGACCCGCGACGGACGCGTTCCGGCGCGCGGCGCAAGCCCTCCTGGCCATGCTCGAGCGGCCCGGCGGAGAGACGCTGCCGATCGAGCGGGCCGCGGCCGTGAAGGCCCTCGTCGCCCTCGGCGGCGATCACGCGGTCGCGGCCGGCCGCTGCATGGAGCGCGAAGCGGATCCGCTCGTCCGGCGCTCCTGGGAGACCGCTCTCGAAGAGCGCCGCCGCGATCCGGGGGACTGAGAGCCGGATTCGAGGGCGGCTTGCGCCGGAAGGCGCGCACCTGGCCGCGGGCGGCCCGGCGCGGACCGTTCCCCGCGGGCGATTCCTGCATGGCCCGCGCGCGGAGCGGATGATAGCCTCCCCGGGTCCCGGATGGAGTGCCGGCCGGGCCGCCCCTCCTCAGGGCGGCGTGGCCGCGATCGTCACGCGGCGGAAGGCCGGCGGCCGATTCCCGGGCCGTCCGCACTCGCCGGCGCGTTTGTCCGGCGCAATCGAGGGGACCGGTGCGCATTCGTTCGCTCGAGGAGATCATCGGCCGCCCGCGCGAGAAGCGCGTCTCCTTCTCGACGCTCATGCCGCGGCGCGTGCGCACGATCCTGATCGTCTCGAGCCTCTACGACTCCTTCACCTTTCAGGAGGACGGCGATCTGAACGAGATGCTCGTCTCCGAGTATCTCGAGCTCAACCTGAGCTCCGCCCCGGCGGTCGAGCGCGTTTCCACGGCCGAGGAGGCGATCGCGCGGGTGAGCGCGGACCCGCCCGATCTCCTCGTCTCGATGCTGCGCGTCGGGGGCATGGATGTCCTCGACTTCAGCCGGCGAGTCAAGGAGATCGCCCCCGGACTGCCGGTCGTGCTGCTCGCCTACGACACCCGCGAGCTGGCGCTCATCCAGGCGCGCGAGGAGCGCGCGGCGGTCGATCGCATCTTCGTCTGGCAGGGTGACGCGCGGCTGTTCCTGGCGATGATCAAGCTCGGCGAGGACCGCGCCAACGCGAAGCATGATGCCGACGCGGCGGGGGTGAAGTGCATTCTGCTCGTCGAGGATTCGGTGCGTTTCTACTCGGCGTACGTGCCCCTCCTCTATACGGAGATCGTCAAGCAGACCCAGGCGCTCATGGCCGAAGGCGTCAACCGCATGCAGCGGCTCGTCCGCATGCGCGCGCGGCCGAAGATCCTGCTCGCCGTCGACTTCGAGGAGGGCGCCGCCCTGGTCGAGCGCTACGGCCCGCACATCCTCGGCGTCATCGTCGATGCCCGCTTCCCCCGGGAGGGGCGGCTCGATGCCGAGGCGGGCGAGCGATTCGCCGAGCTGGTCAAGCGGACCGATCCTTCGATCCCGGTCCTGATGCAGTCCTCGGAAGGCCGCAGCGAGGCCGTGGCGCGCCGCGTGGGCGCGGCGTTCGTAGACAAGAACTCGGAGACGCTGCTCCACGAGCTGCGCGCCTTTCTCACCCGCGACCTTGGCTTCGGCGACTTCGTCTTCCGCCGCCCGGACGGCAGCCTGCTCACGACGGCGCACGATCTGCGCGGCCTGCTCGAGAGGCTGAAGACCATTCCCGACGATTCGCTGCTCCATCACGCCGCGCGCAACGACTTCTCGACCTGGTTGATGGCGCGCACCGAATTCGATCTCGCCAAGGCGCTGCGGCCGCGGACGGTCGAGGAGTTCGGCTCGGCGGAGGCCTTGCGCGGCTACCTGATCGAGGCCCTCGAGTCGTGGCGCGGCCGGTCGACCGCGGGCCTGGTGGCGGACTTCTCGACGGGCGCGTTCGATGGCGGGTCCGCCTTCGTGCGCCTCGGCCCGGGCTCGCTGGGCGGCAAGGGGCGCGGACTCGCCTTCGTCCATTCGTTGCTCGACGCCTACGGGATCGAGGGCCGGCTGCCGGGGGCGCGCATCTTCGTCCCGCCGACCCTGGTCGTCGCGACGGGCGTGTTCGACCGCTTCATGGAGGAATCGCACCTGAGCGCGCTCGCCCTGCAGGAGGCCGACGAAGGGCGGATCCGGGACGCCTTCCTCGCGGCGCGCATTCCCGAGGACGTGCGCGGACAGCTGCGGACGTTCCTCGCCCGGGCGACCTATCCTCTCGCCGTGCGCTCCTCGAGCCTGCTCGAGGACTCCTCGCACCAGCCCTTCGCCGGCATTTACCAGACGTTCATCCTGCCCAATCGCGATCCCGATCCGCAGACGCGCCTGGAAGAGCTCTGCCGGGCGATTCGCCTCGTCTACGCCTCGACCTACTCGGCGGATGCGAAGAGCTACATCGAGGCGACGCCCAACCGGCTCGAGGAAGAGAAGATGGCGGTCGTCATCCAGGAGGTGGTCGGCCGCCGTCATGGCCGCTACCTCTACCCGGACGTGGCCGGCGTCGCCCGCTCGTACAATCACTATCCGATCGGCGCCCAGAAGTCCGAAGACGGGATCGCCTCGGTGGCCCTGGGTTTGGGAAGGACCGTGGTCGCGGGCGGGCCCTGCGTGCGCTTCTCGCCCGCGGCCCCCGGGAGCCTCTATCAGTTCTCCTCGACCGCCGACGCGCTGGAGAGCGCGCAGCGGCGGTTCCTCGCGGTCGATCTCGATGCGCCCGCGCCCGGGCGCACGCCGGACGAGGTCTCCGACGAAGGCAATCTCGTTTGGCTCGATCTCGATCGCGCGGCCGAGCACGGGACGCTGGCTGCGGTCGGCTCGGTCTACTCGCCGGAGAACGACCGGATCTACGAGGGCATCCACCGTCCCGGGATCCGGCTCGTCACGCTGGCCGGCCTGCTCGCGGGCGAGCCTTTCCGGCTCGCCGAGGCGTTGCGCCTCCTCATGGACGTCGGCAAGGCGGGTTTCTCGTGTGACGTCGAGATCGAGTTCGCGCTCAACCTCCGCGGCGCGGCCGAGGGGCCGCACGAGCTCGCCTTCCTCCAGGTGCGGCCCCTCGTCCTGGGTGGTGCGGTGGAGGACCTGGAGATCTTGGCGCTCGATCGCCGCCGCGCGATCTGTGTCTCGGGCGGCGCGCTGGGCCACGGGCTGCTGGAGGGCGTGGCCGACATCGTCTACGTCCGTCCCGAGTCGCGCGATCGCGCCCGCACGCGGGAGATCGCGGACGAGGTCGGCGAGATGAACGCGCGCCTGCGCGCGGCGGGCCGCCCGTACGCGCTCCTCGGTCCCGGGCGCTGGGGCACTGCGGACCGCTGGTTGGGGATTCCGGTCAGCTGGTCGCAGATCTCGGCGGTGCGCTGCATCGTCGAGGAAGAGTGGCCCGACATCAAAGTCGCCCCCTCGCAGGGCACGCACTTCTTCCAGAACATAACCTCGTTCGGCATCGGCTATTTCACGCTCGATTCCGGCGACCCGCACGCGTGCGTCGACCACGCCTGGCTGGACGGGCAGCCCGCCGCCTTCGAGAGCCGGCACCTGCGCCACCTGCACTTCGCGAAACCGCTCGTCGTCGCGGTGGACGGGCGGCGGGGGCTGGGCGTCATCCTCAAACCCGGGGAGACGTTGGCGGGCATCCGCGAGAAGCGCTGAAGCGGCGCGTGGCGGAGTCCTCCCCGGCGCGCTCGCGGCACCCGGCCGCGCGGAATTCCCGGAGCGGCGCGGATCTCGAGGAGCTTCAGGGCCGGTGAGGCGTCGCGCGCCGGAACGCTTCGACAGCCGCGCGATCGCGCGGGATGCCGGTGCGGCCGCCCTCGGCCAGGCACTTCATCGCTGCGACGGCGTTGCAGAAGTCAAGCGCGCCCGCGAGGTCCATTCCATCCAGGCAGGCGACGGCGAAGGCGCCGTGGAAGACGTCGCCGGCTCCCGTCGTGTCGACGGCTTCGATCGCGTAGGCGGGGTAGTCGCGCGCGCAGCCGTCCACGCGGGCGAGGGCGCCTCGCCGGCCCCGCGTGACGACGACGAGAGCGCCGTGCGAGCGTTCTTCGAGGGCGGCCATCGCGCGCTCGATATCGCGCGTGCCGGTGGCCCGCTCCGGGAACCCTTCGTCGACGATGAGGAAGTCGACGAGGGGGAGCAACTCCTCGATCCCCGGGCGGGTGTGCTCGAGGTCCACGAGCACCGGCATCCCGGCGCGGCGCGCGGCGCGCGCGGCGCGCGCGGCCGCACGCGGTTCCTGCGCGTCGGTATGGAGGAGACGGCCTTGCGCGATCGCGCCCGCATCGATCTCCTCGGGGGATGGAATAAGCCCTTCGCTGCGTCCCCAGATGATCGTCCGTTCCCCGCTCGCGCGATCGACGAGGATGAAAGCGCGCTGCGTGAGCGCGCCGGGCCGGACGAGGACTCCCGAGACGTCGACTCCCTCCGCGCGCAAACCGGCGAGATTGGCCTCGCCGTCGCGATCGTCGCCGACCGCGCCGAAGTAGCGTGTCCGGTAGCCGAAGCGCGCCACCGTGACGAGCGCCGTGGCCGCCTGGCCGCCGCCCTGCGCACGGTAGCTCGAAAAGCGCACCTTCTCGCCCGGCTTGGGATAGTGGGGGATCGAGATGAGATGATCGGACGCATTGGCCCCGAGGCCGATCACATCCCAGGAGCGTGTTTGGGGGAGAGGCGGAGGGAACGCGCGGCGCGCGCCCGGTGAGGAGCCTGCCGCGTGCCGGTCGGGCGCCATGCTGCGGACCTCCCCGCGGCTCGAGCGACCGCGGCTCTACTCGGACGGTAGGATGAGCAGCTTCGTGTCGGGCGGAAGCACGCGGTAGAGCGAGGCCGCGTCGTCGCGCGTGAGTTCGAGGAGCAGGCGCACCGGGTCGCGGTCGCGATTCGACAGGTCCTCGAACGAGGCTTTGAGCGGTTCCCAGATGCGGTCGAAGAGCGCCTGCTTGAACGAGGTGTGCTCGCTCAGGCGCGAGCGGATCTCGACGGCGACTCCGCCGGAGAAGCGGATCCAGAAGCGCACCGGGATGCGATAGACCTCTTCGGCCGGAGGGGGAACCGGAACCTCGGGGAGAGAATCGCTCGCGCTTCCCGGGCCGACGACGAGTTCGAAGCGGTCGCGCTCGCGCGGGGGATCGAGGCTGCCGTCCGCGGCGAGGAAGCCGGCGAGATCGGGAGGCGCGCTGCGGTGCAGCGGCGCGCTCGGGATGCCGACCGCGAGCCGCGAGAGGGTGTACCCCTGCAGCACGACCCCTTTCAGCATCAAGCGCAGCATCCGGGCCGACGGATCGACGACCAGATAGAACGCGTTTCCCTGCGCCAGCTCGAGTTCCTTGCGGAGGGCGTCGTTCTTGCGCTCGAGCGCGCTGCGGCGCTGCGGATCACCGGCGGCCGAGGCGGCGCCGCCTGGCGCCGCGGCAGCCGGCAGGCAGAGGAGCAGGGCGAAGCACAGCGCGGTCGCGAAACGTGCCATCCGAGAATCGATCCTCGCTCTCAATAGATGTAGATCGGCGTGCCGATCGGGCACGCTTCCCATACCTTGCGCAAATCGTCGCGCCCCAGGCGGATGCACCCATGGGTCACGCTGCGGCCGAGCAGGCGCTCGTACAGCGTGCCGTGGATCATGTAGCCGTTGCCGAAGTAGAGCGCGTACTCGCCGAGCATGCCGTACTCGAAACGCTCGTTCGGGTCCTTGGGGATCGGCTCGCCCTCCTCGAGGAACGCCCAGTCGGGCTTCTTCCACACCGGGTTCTCGATCTTGTTCAGAACCTTGAATTGGCCGCGGGGCGTGTCGAAGACCCACTTGCGATTGCCGCCGCCCGATTCGATCAGGACGACGCCTCCGCCGGCCGAGCAGACGGCCTCGAGAAGCGTCTCCTTGTGCTTCCGCAGATAGAGACGGTTGTGCGTCTGATCGATCACCAGGTAGGTGCCCTTCGGCACCTTGTCGCCAAGCGCGGCGGTGAGGCGGGAGCCTTCGCGCTCGAGCTTCTCGATGGTCGGGGGGCCGCCCTTGCCCGCATCGCCCCCGCGCGGCGGATCGACTGCCGGCGCCCCCGCGGCGCTCGTGAGATCGGCGAGCGAGCGATAGCGGAAACCACAGGCGCGCACGCCGAACAGCACGCCCGCAAGGAGCAGGAAACCCAGCGGCAGAATCCAGAGGATGTGCCTTCCGCGCCGGCGCGCTTTCCGCGCGCGGGTCGCGCCGTCGGCCGCCGCGGGCGGAGGGAGGACGATCGGGAGGTCGGGGATGGCGCAAATCGCGCGGTCCGCGGGCGGCTCGTCTTTCTTGCGCTTCGAGGTCTTCTTCCCCTTGGGGAGCGTATCGGGCGCGCGCGGACCCGTGGCCGCGGGCGCGACGTTCGGCACCCGCACGGGTTCGGGCGGGGGGCCTTCCTCCAAGGTACGGGCGTCCGGGAGAGGCCGGGCGCTCGCGAGCCTCGACCCGTCTTCCCGCGCGGGGTCCCTTGCCGGCTTCACGCCGGTTCCGCCCGCCGCCTCGCGCTCCGCCGTGTTCGAGCTGAGGGTGCGCAGCACACGGGGCAGGGCGGGAGATCCCGATGTCGATCGAGGGGTGCGGGGCATGTTGGCCTGCGTCACCGGTTATTCGGACGAGCTGCGCTGCAAGAGCGAGCGGGCGAGATTCGAGAAGGTCCCGTCGCGTCCGTCGCCGCCGACGATCGTCACCGGATGGCCCACGTCGACGCGCGAGAACAGGTCGCTCATGTCGGCATTCGAGAGGGCCACGCAGCCGAGCGTCCAGTCGTGGCCGCGGCCCCCCTCGCCATGGATTTCGATGTAGTCGCCGAGGCCGGCATGCCGCGGGATCTCGCCTCGCCGCTGCCGTTCCCGGAAACGCTCCCGATCATCCGCGTTCGGGTAGTCGAGGAGCAGCGCCTTGTAGTACCTGCTCCTGCCGCGGTCCTTCTTCGAGACGATGCGATAGCGTCCCTCGGGAGTCGCGGAATCGCCCGCGCGGCGCTTCTCATACAGACTGTTGCGGCCCATGTCGGCCGCGTACGTGCGCACCGGCCGGCCGTTCTGGTAGAGCTGGACCAGGTTCTTCTCCTTGTAGATGATCACCGCCGGGCCGCCGTTACGGCGCGATCCGTCGATCGTGTCCTGGATCCAGCGCTTCCAGATGCCTACCTGCCGGCCGTCGATGAACCGTTCGGCCAGCGGCAGAACCCCCCGGCAAGCCTGCTCGGCGTCCTTCTCCGCGCGCTCGGCCAGCTCGGCCGCCTGGGAGAATTCCGCCGCGGCGAAGAGGATCTCGGCCTCCCCGGCCAGGGTGCGGGCGCGCTGCAACTGCACCCGCTCCTTGTGCGGGAAGGGCATCTCCTCCGCCACCCGCTCGGCGTTGCCCACGACGCGCCGGGCGCGCTGGAGCACTTGCGAGGCGCTGAAGCGCGCGTCGTCCTTCTGCACGAGGGTGAAGATGGCGGCGCGGCGGGCGAGTTCCGCGGCGAGCAGATAGCGGTTCTCGATCTCGCGGAAATCACGGAAGAAGACCGGCAGGCCCGCCTCGACGCGCTCGGCTCCCTGGGTCAGGCGGAAGGCCGCTTCCGCGGCATTCAGGGAATCAGGTGCCCAGCGGGCGGCGTCCAGGCTGCGGGCCTCTTCCAAAGCGGAAACGGCCCGCTCCCGGGCTTCGATGGGCTGATTGCTCCACCCATTCAACCACGGAGCGATCAGCCAGAGGAGAACGAGTACCCCGCCCACGGGGGCAACCCACCACCAGGGGCGCCTTCGCCGTCGTCGTGCTCTTCCGTTTCGCAGGACACGCCAAGCGTCTGGGGCGGCGGGTCCCGAAGTCCTGCGCCAGTGATCCTGCATGATGACGGCGAAGAGTTCCCGGTTGGTGAACTGGACCGGCGGAGGCGCGACGGTGGCCGCGCCTCCGCCGACCGGCATGGCTTACTTCCTGACGCCGGCCCGGGCCTTCGTCTGCATCTCGATCGCGTTCGTGATGTCGGTCTTGATCCGATTCACGGACTGGAGCGCCGACTGGGCCTTGGCCTTCGCGGACAGATACTTGCCCGACGCGAAGATGCCGTCAACCTCGGAAAGGGTCGACTCGACGCTGGTCAGATCCGCCTCGAGCGCTTTGATGTCCGCCTGCGAGCCCTTGCCGCGCGGAGCGGTCGCGAGCATCTGGCGGGCCTCTTCGAGAGCCGTGCGGGTCTGGGCGATCAGCTCGGTCGCTTCGTTCTTCGCCCGCTCCTTGCCGGCCACCGCATCGGTCTGGGCTTGCTGAGCGGACGTCTGGGCCGCCACAGCGAGCTCCTGCGAGTGCTTGTAGGACCGGAACAGAGCGAACTTCTTCTTCTGAGCATCCAGCTCGGCCTGGAGCGCCGCCTGAGCATCCTGAGCAGCCGCGAGAGCGCGAGGAGCGTACTCCGCCGCCTCGGCCGTCCGGGCCTGCTCGAGAGCGGCCTGCACGCCGTTGATCGCTTCCGTCGGCTCCTTCGCGCAGCCGGCGAACGACATCATGACCACCAAGAGAGCCACCACACCCAAGAGTGTCGCCTTCATAGCCCGAAACTCCTTTCGTTCCTTACCAAAGAGGGGCCCCGTTCGGGCCCCCGTCCTTCCAGCATGCACCTACCCGCCCTGAGCGCATGCTCGCTGATTCGCAGGCACTTTTCATACCAAATTCGCGGCCACGCCGCCAAGTGGAGAAAAGTACCGCCCAGCAAGAGGTTGATTCCGATGCTTTTCATCCACCCGCATTCCCGATCGGGTCGAAATGCCCCATTCGCGCCGCATTTCGGGTGATGTCATCCGATTCCGCGTCGGCCCCGCGGCGCGCCTTACGGAAGTCCTCCTTTCTCAATCCGTAGCGGCGCATGAGGTCATAGAGAAAGCGGGCATTGATTCCCGCAACACGCGCCGTCTCCCCGATCCGTCCTCCGGTCTCGGTGAGAAGCTGCGCGAGGTACGCCTTCTCGAACGCCGCGACCATGTCCCGGCGCGCTTCGACAAGCGGCCGCCGTTTTGCGCCCGAGGCCTTGTCGAATGCCGCGGCGATCGCCCCGCAGCCCGGTTCGCGCCCCTTGGCCGGATCGCTCGCCCGGCCGGTGATCGCCCGAGGCAGGTCGTCGAGACCGATTTCCGCTCCCGCACAGATCAGCACCGCCCGCTCGACCACGTTGATCAATTCACGCACGTTACCCGGCCAGGCGTAGCGCTGCAAGGCCTCGATGACCTCGGGACGGACGCCCGTCACCGGACGGCCCAGATGGCGGCGGAAATACTCCAGGAAGTGCTGGACGAGCGGAAGGATGTCCTCCCGCCGCTCGCGGAGCGGCGGCAGCGTGAGAGTGACGACCGCCAACCGGTAGTAAAGGTCGGGCCGGAACGCGCCCGACTGCATCGCGGCTTCGAGATCGCGGTTCGCGGCCGCCATGAGGCGCACGTCGACGGGGATCGGCCGCTCCCCCCCCACGCGGTAGACGATCCGGTCCTCAAGTACACGCAGGAGCTTGGCTTGCAGGTGGACCGGCAGGTCGCCGATCTCGTCCAGGAAGAGCGTCCCGCGATGGGCCAGCTCGAAGAAACCGCGCCGCTGGCGCGAAGCACCGGTGAATGCGCCCTGCTCGTGGCCGAAGAGCTCGCTCTCGAGCAGATTCTCCGGCAGGGCAGCGCAGTTGACCGCGATGAACGGCCCATCCGCGCGCGGGCCTTCCGCATGCATCGCCCGGGCGAGCCGCTCCTTGCCGACCCCCGTCTCGCCGACGACGAGCAGCGGGCTCTCCGAATTCATGACCCGGCGGGCCATGCCGATGAATCGCTGCATGGACGGGCTTGCCAGGACGAAGTCCTCGAGGCGGTAGCGCTTGTCGGGCCGGTCGACCTTGAAGCGGCGGAGCAGGTCTTCCCGCCGGCGGACGATGAGGGCGTCGAGCGCCCGATCGAGTGGCGGGTCGGGGAGCTCCAAATTCAGGACGGCGAGGCTGCCGGCCCCGAGGAGCGCCGCGCAATCCTGCGCATCCTCGTCGTTTCCGAGGATGATCACGTCCGGCCGGTTGGGCAGTCGGCGCATCATGCCAATCCAGGCCTCGGCGGAGCCGTCCAGCAGGGGACGGTGGACCAGCGCGAGGTCCACGTCCTCGCGGGTAAGCCTCTGGCGAAGCTCCTCTGCTCCCGAAACGGGCAGGACTTCTACTTCGTGTCGCGCGATCAGCCGTCCAACACGATTCCTGGTCGACGGATCGGACGCGGCAAGCAGTCCGCGCAGGCGCATCTTCTGAAAACCTCCGAATCGGCCTTATACCTCCGATTACGGTTTTTTGCAACCTGAAGGTTGTGGTCGGCAGAATGGTGGGATCGCCTCGTAATTCTCACCTCTCGAAGCAATTGGAGCGCCTGATTCCCGGCCGAGCTGCCTTTCGGGGCAGGTTCTTCCTCTCCAGCGATGCGCGCCGGCCCGGCCACCATTCTGCCGACCACAACCCAACCTGAAGCTCATGAGGGGGAATCTCGGGGATTCAGGCGTCAACTGCCCGTGAGTAAGTCAATTAGACGATTGAATCGTCCTGCCGCCATCGCGAGCCCCCTGAGGCCGGGGGGCCGGGAAGCAAGGCCCGGGTGCACGCGGGGCGGCGCCGTCACGGGGCCTCTCGCGGAACGATACGGACATCCCGGCGCTCCCGGCCGCGGACGATCGTCACCGCCAGCGGCCGGCCGACGGGCCACTCGGAAGGGTGGTGCAGGATCTCGTCGACGCTTTCGACCGCCTGGCCGTCCACGGCGACGACGATGTCGCGGACGATCAGCCCGGCCTCAGCGGCGGGACCGCTGGGGTCGAGCGACAGGATCTCGATCGCGCGGTCGCTCGCCAGCTCGTGGTAGCGGACGACGCGGCGGTCGAGGAGGCGAGTCTCGCCGATGATGCCCAGGTAACTGCGGCGAACGCGGCCTCGAGAAATCAGCTGCGCGATCACCCAGCGCGCCGTCGAGGAGGGGATCGCGAACCCGATGCCCTGGGCGAGCGCGATGATCGCCGTGTTGATCCCGACCACGTGCCCTCGCGAGTCGACGAGCGGCCCCCCCGAACTGCCCGGATTCAAAGGCGCCGTGTGTTGGATGATGTTCTCGATCAGCCGGCCGTCCCGGCCCCGGAGCGCCCGGCCTAGGCCGCTCACGACGCCCGTCGAGACCGTCGACTGGAAACCGAGAGGATTGCCCATGGCGACGACCAGTTGGCCGACCTTCACGTTCAGCGGCACGCTCAGAACCGTGTAAGGCAGATCCCGCGAGTCGACGCGCAGCACGGCGAGATCGGTGGCCGGGTCCTGGCCGACCAGGTCTGCGCGCATGCGCTCGCCGTGCGTGAAGATCACTTCGATGCCCAGCGCGCGGTCGACCACGTGACTGTTGGTGACCAGATAGCCGTCGGGAGTGAGGACGAATCCAGAGCCGGCGCCCATCCCTTCGAGTCCGGTCCCGGACGAGAGCCTGCCGATCGCGATTCCGACGACGGCCGGCCCAACGGCCTCGCTCACGGCGATGACCGCCTGGGAATAGGCGTCGAGCAGATCGGCATCCGCAGCACCCGGCACGACCTCGCACGGCCTGCACGAGGAGGCGGCGGGCGAGGCGCTTGCGGATCCGGCCAGCCATTGGAGAGGCGCCCTCGCGTTCATCTTCGTCCTCCTCCCTGAGTCAGCCACCCTGGTTTCCGGGGACCGGTTCCCGCCGCCAGGGAGGCGGGGGCACGCGAGGGAAACGAAAAGCGGGCGGCCCGGCAGGCCGCCCGCTCGATATCTCCGCGCGCCGCTCGAGGCCCGACGCGACCGTGTCCCGGCTCAGACGACGCCGTGGTCCAGCATCGCGTCGGCCACCTTGAGGAAGCCCGCGATGTTCGCGCCGTTCACGTAGTTGCCCGGAGTGCCGAACTCCTCGGCCGTCTGGTGGCAGGCCTGATGGATCCGCTTCATGATGCCGTGCAGGCGCGCATCGACCTCTTCGCGGGTCCAGGACAGGCGCATGCTGTTCTGGCTCATCTCGAGGCCGGAAGTTGCGACACCGCCCGCGTTGGCCGCCTTGCCGGGGCCGTAGAGGATCTTCTTGTCGAGGAAGATCTCGACACCGTCAGGCGCCGTCGGCATGTTCGCGCCTTCGGAGACGAGGTAGACGCCGTTCTTGACCAGGTTCTGCGCGTCCTGGCCGCGGATCTCGTTCTGGGTCGCGCTCGGGAAGGCGCAGTGCGCCTTGTGGTTCCAGAGCGGATTGTAGTCGAGCTTTCCGTCGGCGGGCGTGTAGACCGCGCCCTTGAACTTGTCCGCATACTCCTTGATGCGCCCGCGGCGGACGTTCTTCAGGTCCAGAACGAAGGCGAGCTTCTCGGGCGTGATGCCCGCTTCGTCGTAGATGTAGCCGGCCGAGTCGGAGATCGTGACCGGCTTCGCCTTCAACTGGATGAGCTTCTGGATCGTGTACTGCGCGACGTTCCCGCTGCCGGAGACGAGGCAGGTCTTGCCCTCGAGCGTCTCGTTGCGCGTGGCAAGCATCTCGGCAGCGAAGTAGACCGAGCCGTAGCCGGTCGCCTCGGGACGAACGAGCGAGCCGCCCCAGTTGAGGCCCTTGCCCGTGAGCACGCCGGTGAATTCGTTGCGCAGCTTCTTGTACATGCCGAACAGGTACCCGATTTCGCGGCCCCCCACGCCGATGTCGCCGGCCGGGACGTCGGTGTCGGGACCGACGTGACGGAAGAGCTCGGCCATGAAGGCCTGGCAGAAGCGCATGACCTCCATGTCGCTCTTGCCCTTGGGGTCGAAGTCGGAGCCGCCCTTG
>Ga0316622_100002364_pt1 | contig 13017 bp, 10 predicted proteins | sample OWC_Aug_OW2_C1_D_FD_207646 | JGI IMG/M metagenome (GOLD analysis project Ga0316622, IMG submission 207646) | Wetland soil microbial communities from Old Woman Creek delta, Ohio, United States - OWC_Aug_OW2_C1_D5_C | ecosystem: Environmental > Terrestrial > Soil > Wetlands | place: USA: Ohio... | reverse complement strand
TACAAACTAAGTGTGATGCTCGCTGGTCCGTTTGCACTCAGCACGATGAACTCCACAACGTACCCGCTCCTATGGACGATCTCTGGGAATATAGTGGGCGTCGGGTCAGCGCCCAGGAAGGCTGTATGCAGGAAGTCGCCTCGAGAGTCTGTTTGTGACCGCCGCACCAGTGCAACGAACCCCGACGGGAACGAGGCGTCCAGGACCCCTGTGCTCCTTCCCATTTACTGGTGGGCGAGGCTATTGTACCGGCGAGGGAAGACGAATACGACGATTACAGGGGTGTATCATGGCAACCATGGAGAACACACAGTCTGTCAATTTTGCGCGCACTCGTTTGGGACGAACTGGTCGAGAGGTGGGACGGTTAGGCGTTGCGGCCAGCTACGGAGTCCCGGGAACAGCACTCGAGTGGGCCTTCGAACGAGGTGCGAACTATTTCTTTTGGGGCAGCAGGCGAACCGACTCGTTCGCGGCTGCACTCAGGCGCCTCCGGCCGCAGCGTGAGCGGTTCGTGCTCGTCATCGAATCCTACACCCGGATAGCAAAACTGCTGAGCTGGAGCCTGGAGCGTGCGCTGCAGACTTTGGGCTTCGACTACACGGACGTCCTGCTGTTAGGATTGTGGAACAAGCCGGTACCTCCGAGGATTCTAGACGCAGCGCGGAGGCTCAAGGAGCGGGACCTGGTGCAGTTCCTGGCGGTCTCGACACACAACCGGACCCTAGTGCCTAGGATTGCGGCCGGGCGTGATTTCGACGTGGTGCATTTCCGCTATAACGCTGCCCATCCAGGCGCCGAAGAGGACATCTTCCCGCGCCTGCCCGGTGCCGACCGGCCTGGCATGGTGTCGTTCACCGCAACCAGCTGGGGGCAGCTACTCGGCAAGGCATCTCTTCAAGGACTTCTCCCAGGCACGCATCGGGTTCCCAGATCAGAGCGTGTGCCGACGGCCGCTGACTGTTACCGTTATGTCCTGACCCGGCCGGAGGTCGATGTGTGCCTGACCGGCCCCGCAGATGCTGCGCAAATGGAACACGCGCTCGAAGCAATTCGGCTCGGTCCGATGAACGAAGAGGAGCTGGCGTGGATGCGGCGTGTGGGCCGGGCGGTCGCTGGGAAGTAGGCTCAGCCAAGGCTTGAATGATGGTAAAATCGACGACATGAGGCTTGAAGGAGGCAGATGCCTTTCTTACGTTGAAGGAGCGACCAGCGGTTGGAACCCGGCTGCAGTCGATTGATGGAGGCCATCGCCGAGCATATCCGCCACCGATTCTTCACAGGCAAATCTTCCTTCCGTTAATCCGCCGCTTTCGATCCTGCGCGGCCCGAATTTCCTGATTTCCCGGAATGCTACTTCGGGACAATAATGATCTGCGGACGATCATTACCCTGACATCCCCAGTCATTGGTCATGGCGGGGTAGACAAGCCCCCCAGCCGGACTCTGACATTGCTGCCGTCCTATAGAGCAGGCGGGCGCAATTAACATGATACCTACAGCTTGGCAGCTGGAGAGGCATCATGGGCAGGCTGTAGTGCAAAACTGCAGCCTATTCGGACTATACGCCACGCGTATCAGAAAGACTGATCAGGCCCCGGCAGGGACCTCCTTGCCCATCCCTCGAGCAGGTATGGCTTCAGCACCTCGAACTGTTGTGCCTGATCTTCGATCACTTCTTCGGCTTCCTCGTTTGTCATGTCCTGCGTCTTGGAGACAAATGAGGCCACGCGAGCATAATAGAGCGGGCTCATAGTGTCCACTAGCTGGCGCCGATGGCGCTCCCAGGCGTGAAAAGTCGCTGAGTAATCATATACAATCTTTGACCAGACTTCCGTCGACAGATAGAACTCATCTTCGCTCATCTGACTCAATCGCTTCAGCAGGTCGTAGTTTTCAGGGCGCAGAACCTGCTGCCAGAAGACGCCGAAATGAGCAAATCCCTCTTTATAGATGCGGATCATGCGCGATGTGTCTATGGCAAAGGCATCCGGCTCTCCGTATCCCGGCTCCCCGAAGATGGGCACGGGATCGCTCGGGCCAATTCCGGACCAGAATTCGTAGTAGCGGTCCATCAATAGGAAGAGAGTGAAGATTACTTGGCGGAACATGGGCCCAAGGGATTCTCCAGGATCCTTGACATCGTGGATTTTGGTGCCCAGGTACGATTGACAGATAGGCAATTTGCGGACGATGGGTGTGAGGGTCATCCAAATGTCAATGCCGAACCGGGCGATGTCGCTGTCCCATTCACCGTGGGAAGAATAGTACCTCGCCAGCTCGCCTGACAAGCCGAAATCCCCGCCGATGGGCTGGCGGATGCGTCTTCCGAACAGGGCACGAGTGAGGTTGTACACGATGGTGTTGGTTATGGTCCCGTCGTATTTGTACCTCGTGTAGAGCGGCGCAACGAAATGGAAATTCCCTTCGAGTACCGGCTGTATCAGCGCGGGCACCCAAGCGGAGGTTATGCTGCGAAGGTCCGAGTCAATGACGGCACACGCTTTGACTTCCAGGAAACTTGCCGCTTCGAATATGGACCGCAACGCGGAACCCTTGCCCGGGTCCCCGCGGTAAATCTGGACGATCTTCTCAATGAAGGGATAAACGGTAAGCGTCTGAGCCACATCCCTCGTATCGTCCGTTGAACCCCCATCCGAAATCATGATAAGAGAACGTTTATCCGGATAGTGGATGTGAAGACCGTCACTCACACACTTCACCACATGCTCGATCGTAGACTGGTTGTTGTAGCAGGGGATGCCGATCACGAGATCCGCAGTGCCTATTTTCTCAATCCGGCGGCTGACCCACGGCCGAAGGGAGGTGGTGTATTTCATCACTTTCTCCTCACTGGCCTTCTGCGTTGGACTGTGGGAAAAGCTCGCCCGAAAGGAGCTTCATTACCATCGCATGCCACCCCGCGGGCCCGATCCCTGGAGCACGGAGGATGCCAGGCAGGCGAAGAGTGACATCTTCATCATAAACGCCGCCGGATTTTTGAACTACTACGGGGATATCCACGGCTGACAGCATCGGAACATCATTTGCGCTGTCGCCGATCCCAATTGTGACCGGCCGTTTCCGCTCGGCGTGAGTCAGATCCACAAATCGTCGGATTGCTGCCCCCTTGTCGCTAAATCCAGTGAGGTGAAAAAACCTGCCGCCAGGGACGAGGGCCAAATTGCGCCGCGCGAATGCGACTTCGAGCCTACCGGGTAAATCCGGGCTTTCCTCTCCAATCAGAAAAGGCTCGTCGAATAGACGCTGCTTCGCGAGCGCCGCCTGGAGTCTGTCAAGCTGACACACTGCAGCCACCTCCTCCACCGACATGTCGGAAAAGCCGCGCAGGTCCACCCCCAGGGACCGCCGGACCTCGCGCAAGGCATTTACTATCACGCTGTAAGGGACTCCAAGAGCGATGACATGCCATGAGTCCTGCTGGGGCACTTTATCCGAGGCCATTGACAGATGGCCTGGAGGTATGAAAATTCCACCCCCGTTCTCCGCAATGAAAGGAAGCACGAGATCCAGTCCCACAAGGAGGCTTTGTATCTCCCCGTGCGTTTTGCTCGAACAGAAAACCACCTCGACGCCTTCCTCCAGCGCCAGGCGCAGTGCCGGCAGGGACAAGGCACAGCTATATGTGCTTTCATCAAGGAACGTCCCATCCAAATCTGAGAATATTATCTGGCCGTGATGCATGAGGCTTGTTCTCCGCTTCTGGTGCATGGGAGCCGAGAAACCTCACGACCCATCCTTCTCTCGATGATCCGGGTAAAAGGACCCGGACCGGTGGGAAGAAGTCCCATGAGGGTCACAATGCGTTGATTTCTTGATGTTACCGCGTGGCGGGAAGACTGCCAATGACATATGATAATTGTTGAACCTCGATGCCTCCCCCTCAGCAGCAGGGGTGGATGAGGATGCACGCTCAATTCGGCACAGTCCGAGCTGCCCGACGATATTTCCCGAGGGAATGCGAGGAAAATACAAACTCAGGTTGCACGCGAATTCCAACAGACTATGGAGGACATCCATGCCTGACTTTCATCAAAATATCGTGCCGACAATTACGCAGCTGGAAACCGAGGACCTCGCGCGTATGGAGAAGACCATCAAGCAGTCCATGCGGCGCACGCCGGTCGGGGTCATTATTCCCGCACTGTTCCAGGATCTGTCGTCTCCGGCCATGCAGCACATCATTGATGAGTTGTCCTCCATGGGGTTCGTCAAGCGAGTGTACGTGAGCCTGGATCGCGCGTCGGAGGAGGAATTCCAGCGGGCGCGCGAGATTGTCAAACCGCTCAAGGAAGCCGGCGTGCTGCTCTGGAACGACGCGCCGGAGGTTCGGAAAGTCGTGCAGAAGATCGACGAGGTGTTGCCGGTCGGACCTCGCGGCAAGGGGCAGGCCGTATGGACGGCGTTGGGATATGCCCTGGGAAAAGCCGAGGTTTCCGTAATCGCTTTCCACGACGCTGACATTCTGACCTACGACCGGGGTTTTCTCCTGCGACTGCTCTATCCGGTTGTGCATCTGCGATACCAGTTTGCCAAGGGATTCTATGCCCGGTACTCGGATCGGCTGCACGGACGGGTAACGCGGCTCTTTTACTATCCGTTCGTGAGGGCACTGCGAGACATCCTGCCGAAAAACGATTTTCTCGATTACATGGCGGACTTCCGCTACCCACTCTCCGGCGAGTTCGCCACCTTCGCCAGCATTGCCAGTGAGCTGCTCTTCCCTTCCGATTGGGGCATCGAAGTAGGTATTCTGGCTGAGTTGTACCGGATCATGCGGCCCCACCGCATCTGCCAGGTGGAGATAACTAGGCGCTACGAGCACAAGCATCAGGAATTGGGTGATAGTGCAACCTCCGGGCTGAGCAAGATGGCCTCCGACATCGCCCGTACCTTCTTCAGCCGTCTTTCAGCGGGAGGCTGTGTTTTGAACTCGGATTTCCTGCGGACGCTGAAGCACACCTACCTCACCAATGCCAGGGGATACGTCCATACTTACGAGGCCTTTGCCGACGTCAACAACATCCGGCGATTCGACCAGCACCAGGAGCTGGCGACCATCGAATTGTTCGCCGGGGGACTCGACAAAGCATTTGTTGAATACAGCGACCTCCTCTTCGGCTCACCGCTAATTTCGGACTGGCGCCGCATTGAGGTAGCCCTGGAGGGTACTTCATCTGAGCTGGTCAATGCGTTCGACGCCGCGGCAATCGGAACGCCTGGGTGTAGCGGCTCAGCGGAGCCACTTTAGCTAGCATGCCGCAGTCAGAAGACGTGAATTATGGTGATCATATTGACTCAGGCTCGGTTCTAACTCGCTGATGTCGAAGCAGTTGCTCCATCGAGTCACCAGCCAAAACTGGTACGTTGTCCAGATACGGCATTCGAGTACATAACCACCTCCGGCCTTGGCACGCCTTGGGCGTTTCCTCGAACACGCCACAGCATCCCCAATCGGAGGTTGCCGCGGCTCTGTAAGAGGGTTTCGACGGCAACCGCAGCCCGTCTCGCTAAACGCCATCAGCAAAGGCACCCACGCTCCGGATGCGGACAAGCCAACCGCTGCCTCTTCTTCGACGGCTGCCGATGTTCTATCGATCACACTAGGCATACCCAATTAAGCCTCAATGACATCGAAGTTTCGAACCCTAAAAGAATCATGGTAGGAAAACGACTCCCACATTGTCACACCCAGCGAGTCCTCAGGCCAAGCCTGAGACCAACCTGACGCAATGGCGAGAGCCCGCAGCCTCTCAGCTGCGCGGGGAAGTCTGATTACAGAACTGTAACGTGATTCCAGTCACAGTTGAAAATCCTAAGCCACAGTATCCTTCTGTGAGGCCATGCCGCATTAACCCGTATGAGCTTGGTGACCGGCTATCCGCCTTCTCTTGTTTTGCCGATAGAGACAACAGAGACACTCTATGAAAACGAATCGCGCATTGCTTAAGCAGGCACTGACTCCCGTGACCATCATGGTGATTCCACACCAGGACCTCAGGGCTCTGAATCTAAAGGTGCCCATGATCGGATTGCTCGCCTCAATCCTGCTAAGCACCATCGGCGGAGCCTACGTGTTTTCACTGGCTCTCAATAGCCTGAAATATGAAGCTCGATATCATTCGGCAGCAGAGAAGGTGAGCTACTATTCCGGGCAGTTTTACCGATGGGAATCAACGCTAGCCGGCCTGAGAAGAGCTGAGAGTGAATTTCGGCAGCTGTTTTCTCTCAGTTCCAAAGACGAAGTTCTGCAAAACGCGGACACCTCATTCACTGGATCTCTTGATATTCCCAATCTCGTGAAGGAACTGAAGAAGACGGCTGATTCGGTTGACGAAATCAAGGATTACCTCCGCATCCAGAAGGACATTTACCTCGCAACTCCCAGAGGATTTCCGATTCCGGGGAACATCACTTCAAGCTATGGAAGCAGGGTTGATCCCCTGAGCGGAGAAATCCAGTTTCACTCGGGATTGGATATCTCGGCCAGTCCTGGAGATTCAGTCCGAGCGACGGCGGATGGCGTAGTCAGTCACTCCGGGTGGTCTCAGAACAGCGGATTTATAGTGGTTTTGGAGCATGGATGTGGGTACTCGACAATTTACGCCCACAGCAAAGGGAACGCGGTCAAGGTGGGGCAAAGGATTAAGGCAGGAGATATCGTCGGATATGTGGGCTCCACTGGGAAATCAACAGGGCCTCATGTCCATTATGAAGTGTGGAAAGACGGGAAGAACGTGAACCCGCAGGAATATCTTCGCCGGAGGACGTAATGTTCAACAAAGATGCGGAGAAACTGAGGTCTTTCGTGGGGGCCCAATCAGAGTTCCGTGGTGAACTCACAGTTGCGGGAACCCTCAGGATGGACGGCGTGGTCACTGGCAGAGTCCAGGCAGACGAGGTCATCCTGAGCGAAGCGGCCACGATAAAAGGGGATGTCCTGGCTAGGAAGATCATTGTAGGCGGGAAGGTGGAGGGGAATATCAGGGCCTCGGAACTTGTGGAGATCGGATCAAGAGGGAAGGTGAGAGGGGATATCTTCACGAATAATCTCTCGGTGACGGAAGGGGCGGAGTTTAACGGTAAGATCCAAATGAGAACCGAGGGATCGAAGGTTCTAGACTTCGAGCCCAGGGGGTCGGGAGCTTTCCCTCAACCGGCAGTAGGACAGCCAGGACGAGCCTGATGACCGTACGGTCAACGTATTCGGCCGCAGGTTGTGCCAAGGATGCTCACAGATAACGGTCAGTCGCAACGCGCGACGAGGCACTACCGCGGACCGCAGTTGGACACGCTGCTTTCATTCCTATCCACATCGAGTTCTCGAGGATAGCTGTTTCGTTCATTGGCGGGAACCTGAAAATCCCCAGGAACAGCCTTCGAATACATGACCGCCCCCGATTTTGGCAGGCCTTGGACATTTAATCGAACGCCGCATGCCAACCCAAGTCCGTAGCTGTGGGGGCGCCATAGGAGGTTCCACCGCTGCCTGTTTCAGCACTTGCCTCCTTCATTGCCGGCATGCCGTCGTTCACAACGCCCCCGTCAGTCTGATTCCGTTTTGCCTTTCTCTATCAGCCCTGTATAACTGTCAGTCGCGGAGCCGCCATACTACATACAAGTTGGCCTTCCCCCTCCGCAGGAAAGGAAGAAATGGAGCACAAGAGGATCCTCGAGCTGGCACTGGAAGCACTACAAGACCGAAGATCACAGGTTGAGGCCGAGGTTGAGGCTCTCCGTGGTGAAATGCGCGGAAGTGGTAGAGCCACGTCGACAAGAAAAGCCGGACCCGCCGCAGGCCTATCAGGAAAGCGAAGAGCCAAGACACCCGCAGAAAGAAAAGCCCAATCCAAGCGAATGAAGGCATATTGGGCTGCAAAGAAGGCAGCGACGGCAGCGAATGCGAAAAAGCCGGCTCGCCCAAGCTCCAAGGGTTGATCAGAGAGCGCGGAGTGAACAAGGCACCGACTCCGAGAACCAGGGGGGGTGTTTGCGAGGAGCAGGGCAGACGAGCCTACGCCTTGGCGCGGATCTCGATCGAATATGCAGGATGTCCTTCGTATGCGCCGACGTCCAAAGGCAGCACCGGTTCGTCTGCGGGTTCAGATCAAGCCTCAAGAGGCAAAATGAACCCAGGATCTTGGCGCTAAGACCAGAAATTAGCCGCTTGAGTCGGAGTTTCCCGGCTATATCCAATAATTGCCGTCGTCAGTCCCTCCTTACCTGCTTGCTGACCGGTGGTACTGGCGACCCTATTTCGACGGCGCGCCTCTTAAATACTTGTCGAGGAAATCGAGTATTGCACTGCAGCCTCGTATCTCGTTCTCCTTCTTCACAAATCCGTGCCCCTCATCTGGGAAGACGATGTACTCGGTAGGCACGCCATTCTTCTTTGCCGCTGCGATGATTTCGTCTGACTCAACCTTGAGCACCCTGGGATCATTCGCACCCTGTAAGACCATGAGGGGCGCTTTGATCTTCGAGGCGTTGAACAGAGGCGAGATCCGTCGCAGCCTTTCGCTGTCGACCTTGGGATCTCCCATCTCCGCGTACAGAGCCTGTTTGAAGGACTCCCACCACGGAGGCACATTCTCGAGCGTCCGAACCCAGTTGGATATGCCGAAAAGATCGACACCTACCTTGAACGCATCCGGTTGCAGGGTCAGGGCTGCCAATACCATGTAGCCTCCATAGCTTCCGCCGATAATTCCGATCTTGTGCGGATCGACATACCCGGTGCTCACTAGCATCTTCTTGCTCGCGACCACGTCTCCCAGATCCGCTTCGCCGTGCTTCTGATCATCCATCGCATGGAAAGTCTTACCGTATCCCGAGCTTCCGCGGTTATTAATGTCGAACACTACATAGCCATGGTTTACCAGCGCCTGTGTGACCGCAGAATAGCGAACCTGCGCCTGCCCTCCCGGGCCCCCGTGGACCAGAACGAGTGCCGGCGCTTTGGTAGAAGTCGTGGTCTGGTGTGGCTTGTACAGGAGTCCCGGGACCTCCAGACCGTCGTATGAACTGAATCGTACGCGCTCCGGAACGACGAGGTCCTCGCGTCTGATCCCCGGGTTGAGGGCGTTCGTCAGACGGGTCTGCGTTCCTTTGATTGGTCCAGCATAGAGGTCCGACGGAACGGAGCCGTCAGTGGCATAAAACGCAATCACTGAATCATTCCGCGAAATCTGCATGGACTGGACGAGACCTTTCGGCATGCCTGGCAATTTCAACTCCTGAAAGGTCGCCGGATCATAGATCCGGGAAACCGGCGCGGCATCCTCGTTAATCCAGGCAACTAGATATTTGCCGCTCCTGGAGTATCCGGCACCCAAAACGTCCCATTCGGGCTGGAGCAGAGTACGTTTTTCACCGGTGGCAATTCCGTAGCTCCACAGCGATGAGAATTCATGACCTTCATCCGATACATAGAGGAGGTTTGCGCCATCGGGGGAGAAGTCCGAAGGATAATTCGAGATGTTTCCTTTGTGCGCCGTTATGTTGACCGTTTTCCTAGTCTTACGGTCCAGCAGAAATATATCCGAATCGTTTGTTGTGTAAGGCTTTGTCAGCGCTATGAAACGCTTGTCGCGGGACACCGCGCCTGGATCCAGTCCTTCAAGGTTCTGGTAGATGCGCTCGCGAGCGTATCCGTCAGCTGCATATTCATAGAGATCGAAAAAGCGCTCGTCTCGCTCGTTCGATTGTATGAAAAAGGATCTGTCGTCGTCGGACCAACCAAAAAAGTTGGCGTTCAGCTTCTGCCCAGGGGTGAGGTCTTTTGTGCTGCCGTCGGGATTGCGCACAAATACGTGGCTCAGCTCGTTTCCGCCCTGGTCGCTTGTGTAGAGGATGCGGTCGTCCTTAGGGAAATAGGACTGTGCAAAAATTGAATCGGTGGTGGAGCTTGTGAGCTGCTGCGGCTCGCCGCCGGACACAGGCACGGCATAAGCGTTGAAAATCCCCGATTTGTTCGAGGACACGAGGAGCCTCTTGGCGTCGAAAGAAAAGGAATTCCCGAAATACTCGACGTTTTTGTAGAACTCCGCGACCGAGTGCATTGTCACAGTTGGCACAGGTGGTTCGCGGCGGGAACAGGCGGCAAGCAGTGCGAGCGACATCACGATGGAAACACGCATTCGTCTTTTCATGATCTCCCCCTCTCCAGCATCATCCTGCACTATTTCGACTAAGGCAAGACTCCGATTGCGGCAGTTTTCGACCATCGCTACTCAGACATCATGTGAGCGGACAACAAGATCCCACTGGGCGTCGAGCGTGGGTTGTGGGGGCAGTCGGTTGAGAATAGGCAGGACGAGAAAAACGACAGGTGAGAGGCAGGCAGCGGCGAAGGAGCGGTAATCACTTGCCTGTGGGGCGGAGGCGCTTGAGTTCCTCGAACCAGGGTCGAAAGACCTTGCGATCAGCCTCTCCATTGGTTCGTGGATCTCGCTATTACGCCTGCAATAGCCGTTGAATTGGAACTGTCTTTCATAACCTTTCGCGAGCTCTTTCTGTGGCTACTTCACTGGAACGAGCCGCTTAAGCTCTTCTATCCAGTTCTGGACGAGGATCATTTCGGTCACGGGCTGGGGCTTGGTCTCCGAGTATTTCACCATCAGGAATCCCTGCCCACCGGGCCACGGATCCCAGATCCTGAGGGGGCCTCCTGACCCAAATCCCTCCTTCTCGAACAGCTGACGCGGCTTGCCGGCGGAAAAACCGCCCTTTGTCCGGACATCCACGACCCACACCTGCTCCTCCTGCCGGTAGAATAGCTGCGTCCCGTCTTTCGACCAGATGGGCTCCGAACCTCCTTCCTTCGAGATTTGCCATCTGCCGCCCGGCCCCATAAATGGCCGCACCCAGACCTCCATACGGCCCGATTCGTCCGAGGCGTAAGCCATCCAGCGCCCCTCTGGAGAAATCTCGGGCCAGCCCTCATCCGCCTTGGAGTTCAGAAATGGCATCACCCGGCGGCTCTTCATATCCAAGAGAAGAATGTCCGAGCGTGTTTCCGGATTCGCCTCGACGAATGCAAGAGTCGCACCGTCGGGAGTAAACGACCCGGGGGCTTTCATGTTCTCGTCCGTCGTGAGCCGCTCCATGGGTGAACTCCCATCTGCAGCTTGCCAGTAGAGATCATGCGAGCCGGATTTGCACCAGTCGAAGACCAGGCGTTTTCCGTCAGGCGTCCATGCAGCCCAATCTGCCCGTCCATCCCCCGTCAGTCGGCTCGCGGCACCGCGATTCATGTCATAGATCCACACATGCCATTCTCTTCCCACCGTGCAGTACGCGATACGCTGGCCGTCCGGAGAGAAGCGCGGAGCAGCAAAAGGGCCCTTGAAATCAGCTACGGAAGAGACATTCCCCTTGAGATCCACCCGCACAAGAGAGCCCTCTGGGTCGGGAAAGATCCCCCCGGGCACATAGACCAGCCATCCTGCATCAGATACGCTGTACTGGCCTGCGGAACTATCGGACCCAGAGAACAGAATATTCAGTGCCTGCATCACGTTCGCAACAGCAGGCACAGGCTGGCCGTTGATCTCCAGCCGGTCAAGGTCGAACGCAACGGCCATCAGCGTTGCCTGGCGCAGAAAAACCAAGTGGCCGCTGCGCAGGTAGCGGCCGTCGGCGGCATCCTCAATCACGAGGCGCCACTTCCGTGTCTCAGGATCAAGAAGCGCCAGGCGAGGCTGAAGGTCAAACTCACGCGCCGTGACTGTGAACAACACACCCCTGCCGCTGGGAAGACAGTGGGGGAGGCGGTGGCTCATTTCTTGCTCCGCCTTGTCCGGCACCGTCAGCACCTCAGGCTTGCCGCCTTCAGCAGAAATCCTGGAAAGGCCCATACCGGAAGAGAAGACAATCGTGTTGTCGGTCCCCCAATCTGCTCCGAAGGGCATAGCTGCATCACATAGTGTTGCAGGCACTCCTCCGCTGACGGGCACTTTCTTCAGCTTGCCGCCTTCCCAGAAACCGACCCACCGGTCATCCGGCGAGAGGAAGGGACTGGTGCCTCCCTCCGTTCCCACGATCGGAGCCGCGCCGATCTGATCCATCCGCCGAAGATAGATCTGCCGCTTCTGCTGGGGCGCGGTATTCTCCGGAATGGCGCTATAGATCATAAAGCGACCGTCGCTTGAGACGGCCATAGCGGTGCGAGTCGGCCGTGTCCTTGACAAACAGAGTCCGGTTTCAACCTTCACAGGAAACCGCCCGACAGACGAGGACGGTGCCGGGCGAAGATGCCAGATGACGAAGGCGGATGACGCGCCACCGACAAGCAGTCCGCCGATGACGGCGCTCAGGATCCATGTCCGGTCCGGCCTCCGGGCCAAGACTGGGCCTGGGACCGACGACAGGGCTGGTGCCTCCGCGATCTCGATCCGGGCATCCCCGATATCGCGCAGGCGCTCCATTGGGTCCTTCCGCAGGCACCGATGCAGCAGGTCCTTTAGCTTCCACGGCGTGTCAACCGGAAGCAGCGCCCAGTCCGGTTCGCTTTCCAATATCTTGGCGATGGCTTCAGTGATCGTTTCTCCCGGGAAGGCCCGCTTGCCGGTCAGGCACTCATAAAGTATGCAGCCGAAAGCCCAGATGTCGGCCCGCTTGTCGACAGCCCTACCCTTAGCTTGCTCTGGACTCATATAGGCGGCAGTGCCAAGAATCACGCCTGCGTGGGTCATCTGACTGGTCAAGGTCGGAGACTTGGACACATCGGGGGCGGCAGACTCTCCCTGAAAGGCTTTCGCCAGCCCGAAGTCCAGAATCTTCACCTTGCCCTCGGGAGTGACTTTCACGTTGGCAGGTTTAAGATCGCGGTGGATGATGCCCCTTTCGTGGGCGGCTTCCAATCCCTCGGCCTCGGCGCTCGGCAGAAGTGACCCAGTGGTGCTCGCTTGAGGTGACCCTGTCTGGGATCGGGATTTGGATCAGCAAGTGGAGGGAGATGCAACATCATCCACGCCGAAGGCGTGCCCGTGGATG
>Ga0316622_100002362_pt1 | contig 13020 bp, 11 predicted proteins | sample OWC_Aug_OW2_C1_D_FD_207646 | JGI IMG/M metagenome (GOLD analysis project Ga0316622, IMG submission 207646) | Wetland soil microbial communities from Old Woman Creek delta, Ohio, United States - OWC_Aug_OW2_C1_D5_C | ecosystem: Environmental > Terrestrial > Soil > Wetlands | place: USA: Ohio... | reverse complement strand
CCGACGTCCCGGAGCCCTGTGGCCGAGCCGGCCGTGATCGGCCGCACCGCGAGCCTACGACTCGCACTCGCCGTCATGGCAACGGGTCAACGACCGCCGCGCGAACACCGCGATGGCGTCGAGGAGCTTGGAAGCAGCAAACACGTCGTTGTGGTGCGCCCCGCGCACCGGCAGGAACTGCTTCGGCGGGTTGGCCTCAGCGAACAGCCGCCTGCCGAGCTCGTACGGCACGATCTCGTCACGATCACCGTGGGCGATAAAGATCGGGGCCGCCAGCCCCCGCACGCGGTCGACGGACTTGAAGCCCTCGCCGGCGAAGAGGGCCAGTGGCCCGAAGTGGGCCCGGGCGACGTCCCGCATGCTCGTGAACGTGGAAATCACCGCAACCCCGGCACAGCGGCGGGTGCCGGCCAGCGCGATCGATACGGCGCCGCCAAGCGACTCGCCAAAGGCGATGATGCGGTGCGCCGGGACACCGTGCCGGCGCACGCTGTCATACGCCGCCTGCGCGTCCCCGTACACCCCGGCCTCTGTCGGGCGGCCGCCGCTTTTCCCGTACCCGCGGTAGTCGTACGCCAGCACGTTGAGCCCGCGCGCGGCCAGGCCGAGCAACACTTCGGCGCGACCCGCGATGTTGCCACCGTTCCCATGCGACCAGATGAGCGTGGGGCCATCGCGTGCGCCGCGCACATACCACGCGTGCAGGCGGACACCATCGGCCGTATCGATCCAGCGCTCCTCGGCCCCGGGCGGCGGTGGGCCGACGTCCGGGTCGGGCTGGAAGACCATCCGCTCGATGAGATTGGCAAACATCGCGCCACAATTGTCGGTCTATCCGTCGCCCGCTGCAAGTGGACACCCGCCCCGATCCGGCCTACTGCCCGGTGAGGTTCCCGGTGGCGATCTTCGTAACCTCCTTTGCGGCCATCTCCGGTCGCGGAGGACCGTCGGGAGGAGGCCCAAACACAAAGGGGCAGGTCTGAGACCTGCCCCTTCAGTGACAGCCAACACCCGTCGCGCGTTCGCGATCAGGCGTCGAAGTATAGAGCGAATTCGTGCGGGTGTGGACGCAACCGCATGGCGTTCACTTCGTTCGACATCTTGTAATCGATCCAGGTCTCGATGACGTCCTCGGTGAACACGTCCCCTTGCAGCAGGAACTCGTGGTCGGCGCGGAGGTTCCGCAGAGAGTCCTCGAGGCTGGCCGGCATGCTCGGCACTTCCTTGAGCTCCTCCGGGGTCAGCGCGTAGATGTCCTTGTCGAGCGGCTCGCCCGGGCTCATCCGCTTCTGGATACCGTCGAGGCCCGCCATGAGCATCGCCGCGAAGGCCAAGTAGCCATTACAGCTGGGGTCGGGGAAGCGCACTTCGATGCGCTTAGCCTTCGGGCTGGGGCTGTACATCGGGATGCGCACGGCGGCCGAGCGGTTGCGGCTCGAGTATGCCAGGTTCACCGGCGCCTCGAACCCCGGAACCAGGCGCCGGTAGCTGTTGGTGCTGGGGTTGGTGAACGCGGCCAGCGCCGGCGCGTGCTTCAAAATGCCGCCGATGTAATGCATCGCCATTTCACTCATGCCGCCGTACCCGTTGCCGGCGAACAGTGGCTTGTCACCCTTCCAGATGCTCTGGTGCACATGCATACCGCTGCCGTTGTCGCCGAAGATCGGCTTCGGCATGAACGTCACCGTCTTGCCGTGGCGACGGGCGACGTTCTTGCAGACGTACTTGAACCACATCAGGCCGTCGCCCATCTTGAGGAGCGGCAGGAAGCGCACGTCAATCTCGGCCTGGCCGGCGGTGGCCACTTCGTGGTGGTGCTTCTCGACCCGGTAGCCCACGGCCTCGATCATCCGGACCATTTCCGAGCGAATATCCTGCTGGCTGTCGGTCGGCGGGACGGGGAAATACCCTTCCTTGTACCGCGGCTTGTACCCGAGGTTGGGGTGCTCTTCGCGGCCGGTGTTCCACTGCCCCTCTTGCGCATCGAGGAAGTAGTACCCCGAGTGTTGGTTCTGGGCGTAACGGATGTCGTCCAGGATGAAGAACTCCGGTTCCGGACCGAAGTACGCCACGTCACCGATGCCAGTCGACTGGAGGTAGGCCTCGGCCTTGCGCGCGATGTTGCGCGGGTCGCGGGTGTAGTCCTCCTTGGTGATCGGGTCGACGATGTTGCAGACCAGCGACAGGGTCGCGTCCGCACAGAACGGGTCCATGTTCGCGGTGCCCGGATCGGGGATCACCAGCATGTCGCTGGCGTGAATCGGCTGCCAGCCGCGGATCGACGACCCGTCAAAGCCCGAGCCTTCCTCGAACAGCGCCTCGTCGAGCTCGCTCATCGGGATCGAGAAATGCTGCCAGATCCCCAAGAAGTCATTGAACTTCAGATCGACCGCTACCGCCTTCTGTTCCTTGGCGAACTTGATTACGTCCTTCGGCGTCATGCCGTTGCCCCTCCTCTGGGTTGTCGAATGTGTCGATGTGGCCGCGGTGCGCGTCGGTACTCCTGTTGAGCGGCCACGGCTGCCGGTGCGTTTAGATGGCATCCGGCCCTCGCTCACCGGTGCGGATCCGGACGACGTCGTCCACGGGTTGCACGAAGATCTTACCGTCGCCGATGCGTCCGGTTTTCGCCGCTTTCAGGATTGCATCCACGACCTGGGTGACCTGGTCGTCCTTCACGATGATTTCAAGCTTCACCTTCGGCAGGAAGTCCACCACGTACTCCGCGCCGCGGTACAACTCTGTGTGGCCTTTCTGCCGTCCGAACCCCTTCACTTCACTGACCGTCAGGCCCTGGATCCCGATGCTGCTCAGACCTTCCTTCACTTCATCCAGCTTGAACGGTTTGATGATGGCCTCAACCTTCTTCATGGTGCCTCCTTGGAAACTGCCGCGCTTGTTTATGCCACGAACCGGACCCTGTAAAGCCGACGACCGAGCCTACATGGTATAGGCTGTTTCGCCGTGCTGCGAGAGGTCGAGGCCCTCGGACTCGTCCTCCGGCGCCACACGCAGCGACCCGAGAATAGCGCGCATCGCGCCGTAGATCAGCGCCGTCATAACCGGGGCGAAGATCACGACGAACACGACGCCCTTGAGCTGCACCAGGATCTGCTGGGCGTTGCTTTCCACGCCCGAACCGAGGGTGACCGCGAAGATACCGGAGGCGAGGGCGCCCCAGGTACCGCCCAGTGCGTGTACGCCGAAAACGTCCAGCGAGTCATCGTAGCGGAGCGCCGGCTTCAGGAACGTCACCGCGACGTAGGAGATGATCGACACGCCGGTCCCGATGTAAATCGCGCCCATCGGCGACACGTTGCCGCACGCCGGCGTGATGGCCACCAAACCCGCCACCGCCGCGGTCGCACCGCCGAGGGCCGTCGGCTTGCCACGGTGCAGCGCCTCGATGATGGCCCACACGACCACCGCCATCGACGCCGCCGTGCTGGTGTTCAGGAACGCCAGGGTAGCGAGCGGGCTGGCGCTGAGGGCGCTGCCGGCATTGAACCCGAACCACCCGGCCCACAGCAGGCCGGCGCCGGTGAGGCACAGCGGCAGGTTGTGGGGTGGCATGGCGTCGCGGCCATAGCCCTTCCGCGGCCCCAGCAGGATCGCCAGGACGAGGGCCGAGAAGCCGCTCGACATGTGGACGACGAGTCCGCCGGCGAAATCGATCGCGCCCGCCTTGAAGATCCATCCCTCCGAGGCCCACACCATGTGCGCAATCGGGCAGTAGACGACGAGGAACCACACGGTGATGAACACCACCCAGGCGCTGAATTTCATCCGCTCGGCAACGGCGCCAAGGATCAAGGCCGGCGTGATGATCGCGAACATCGCCTGGAACATGATGAAGACGTACTCAGGAATGTTGCGCGGGGGCGAGGCAAAGTTCGCCGACACCGACTCCAGGGTGACGCCTGCCAGGCCCAGTTTCGAGAAGTCACCCAACCACGCCCCACCTGTGCCGAACGCCAGGCTGTAGCCGACCAGAATCCACAGGACGCCCACGATCCCCGCCGACAGGAAGCACTGCATGAGCACGTTGAGGATGTTTTTCGTTCGCACCAACCCGCCGTAGAACAGCGCCAGCCCCGGCAGGGTCATCATGAGCACCAGCGCCGATGCCGTCAGCACCCACGCGGTGTCGCCGCTGTCCACAGCGGGGGCCGCCTCCTCGGCAACGACCCGGCCTGCGGCCATCAGAAGTACTGAGGCGCAGGCCAGTGATGGCAGCACTCGAATCCGCATTGCACGCATACCGATCCTCCTGTTGGCGATTGTCGGCGCCGTCGAACATGCGCCGCTTCCGAGGACTCTTAGAGCAACAGCGGTGCCACACTGTCGGATCATCATCAGCACGCCGGACCAGCTGGCGGGGCGGCCATGTCGGGGGGGGTGCCGCCTACTACCCGGGCAGCGCTGATTTCTTGGGCAATCTGCGGCCCGGGGAGCACGCGACCCTGGGGGGGGACGCGTCACAGGACAGCGGCCCGATCGGCCCCGGGACGTCGACTCGGGTCGCCGTCCGGGGCCGCAGGCGGAGGAAGCCGGTGGGATCGCCCGTCAGCCCACGCTCTTGCGCAGGAAGGCGGGAATTTCGAAGTGATCGTCGCTGTCGTCCGATAGAGTGAACTCGCCGCTCTGCCCCTCACGAGGCGGAGCGCTCTCCCGCGCCGCTGCCACACGCGGGACGAAGGTCGGGGAGCCCTCATCGTCGATGATCGTACCCATGCGCACGACGGGACGCGACGGGTCGCGGTCACGGTCACGGGGCAGCGACCGCAGCGGTGGGGTGGTTCGGAAGCTGGGCGTGACCGGCTCGCGTGGCAGGCTGAACGGCGGCTTCTTCACCTCGGGCTGTGCCTCTCCGAACCCCGTGGCGATCACCGTGATGCGAATCTCGTCGCCCATGGTTTCGTCGATGACGGCGCCGAAGATGATGTTGGCGTCGTCGTGGGCTTCCTCCTGGATCAGCGTGGCGGCCTCGTTGACTTCGTGAAGCGCCATACTGGGGCTGCCGGTGATGTTGATGAGCACGCCGCGGGCCCCATGGATCGAAATGTCCTCGAGCAATGGGCTGGCGATGGCCTTCTGCGCCGCTTCGACGGCGCGGTTCTCGCCGCTCGCGCTTCCGGCCCCCATAATGGCCATCCCCATCTCGGACATGATCGTGCGCACGTCGGCGAAATCCAGGTTGATCAAGCCGTGCACCGTAATCAGGTCGGAGATACCGCGGACGGCATGCAGGAGGATGTCGTCGGCCTTGCGGAAGGTTTCGAGCATCGTCGTGCTGCGGCCGGCGACGGCGAGCAGGCGTTGATTGGGGATGGCGATGAGCGTGTCGACGGCGTCTTTGAGCTCACGCATGCCGTCCTCGGCCTGCCGCATCCGCCGTTTCCCTTCGAAGGCAAAGGGTTTGGTGACGACGGCAACGGTCAGCGCACCGAGTTCCTTGGCGATGCGTGCAACCACCGGCGCGCCGCCGGTGCCGGTCCCGCCGCCCATCCCGGCAGTGATGAACACCATGTCGCACCCGCCGAGGTGGTCGCGGATGAGTTCCAAGTCGTCAAGCGCGGCCTGCCGTCCGACGTCCGGGTTCGCACCCGCGCCGAGGCCCTTCGTCAGCTGGGCCCCGAGTTGCAGCTTTGTCGGCGCGAAGTTGGCGCCGAGCGCCTGGGCGTCGGTGTTGGCGGCGAGGAACTCGACGCCGGTCAAGCCGGACGCAATCATCGTGTTGACGGCGTTCCCCCCACCACCGCCAATTCCTACCACCTTGATGCGGGCGCCCAAGCCCTCACTCTTGCCAATCCATTCAATCATGCTCCCCTCCTCCAGCGAGGCCCTGTCCCTCGCATCCCCGACGCCTAGAAAAACACTTCCATCCATCCCTTGAGCCGCTGCCGCACCTTGTGGAAGAGCGGCGCGTCGTCCGCACGCAGCGCTCCGCAGTCGTTGGGCCGTGCGCCGTGCTGCACGAGGCCGACCGCCGCCGCAAATGATGGGTTGCCGATCGACTCGGCAGCACCGTTGGGGGCCACGACACCGACCGGCACACCGAGCCGCACGGGCATGCCGAGCACTTGTTCGGCCAGGGCCACGATGCCGTCGAGTTGCGCGCTGCCCCCCGTCAGGACGATGCCCGCCGCCAGCGATTCCTCCGCGCCCGCCTTGACGATGTGCTGCTTGACGAGGTTAAACATTTCCTCGGCGCGCGCCTCGATGATCTGGCTGAGCAGATGGCGTGACAAGAGTCGCGGCGTGCGGCCGCCGACACACGGCACCTCCACCGACTGATCGACGGGCACGATGCGCGCCAAGGCGCATCCGCTGCGCACCTTGAGCACCTCGGCATCGCGAAACGGGGTTCGCAGGCCCGCCGCAATGTCGCTGGTGACGTGATTGCCGCCGACGCTCAGGACCGCGGTGTGGCGCAACGACCCCTCGTCGAACACGAGGACGTCCGTCGTGCCCGCACCGAGGTCCACCAGTGCCACCCCGAGGTCCTTTTCCTCTGGCGTGAGCACCGCTTCGGCCGCCGCCAGCGGCTCGAGCACGAGGTCCGCGACGTGGAGCCCCGTGCGCTGGCAGCACTTGATGACATTTTGCGCCGAGCTGATGGCGGTCGTGATAATGTGCACGCGGGCCTCGAGGCGTACCCCGGACATGCCGACGGCGGCGCGGATACCCTCCTGCCCGTCGAGCACGAAGTCCTGCGACAGCACATGCAGAATGTCCCGGTCAGCAGGCAGCGCGACGGCGCGGGCCGCCTCGAGCACCCGGTCGACATCGGCCTGCACCACGTCGCGACCGCGGACGCCGACAACGCCGTGGCTATTGAACCCGCGGATGTGCCCGCCGCCGACACCGGCCACCACCGTGTGGATCTCGCAGCCCGCCGCCAACTCGGCCTCCTTCAAGGCTTGCTCGATGGCGTGCACGGTGGCGTCAATGTCGACGACGACGCCCTTCCGCAGTCCCTCCGCGGGTGCCGACCCGACCCCGAGGACGGCCAGGCCGGCATCCGTCATCTCGCCGACGACGGCGGCGACCTTCGACGTGCCGATATCGAGTCCGACCAACAGGTCCGATGGCTTGGTCATGACGTGGGCCAAAGGCCGCTCACCCCCTCCCCGAGTCCGTTTGCACTGCCCGTCTCCATGCACCCCACCCCACTGCGCACCGCCACCTCGGCCTGCGGTCCTGTTCCGATGCGCCTTACACGCGCATCCCTCTTTTGGGTGCACGCACGGCGGCGGGATGGCGCTCCTCCACACGCAGCTTTACGACGACGACGTCTCGGAAGGACACATCCACCGCAGCCAACCGCTCCACCTGTCCTTCCCACGCTGCAAACACGCGCGCCGAGCGCGCGAGCTTCTCACGCCAACTTCCCCACCCCAACACCACCGCCACCGCCGTGCGCAGGGGAAACACCGTCAATCCCTTCTCGCGATCCACATGGACTTCCGACACCGCATCGAAGCAGCTGAGCCGCTCGCAGCGTCGCAGCAATTGCAGGGCCCGTTGCATCCCGACCGCAACGAAGTCGGCCTGTTCGGGTCCGTCGAACCCGGTGATGACCGGAAAGTCCCGGCTGTCGTCGCCCCGCAACGGGCCGAGGAGGTGGCCGGCTCGGTCGACGTACTGCAGGCCGTCGAGCCGAACGATGGCCACCGGGCGTCGCTCCGTCACCGCCAGCGCCAGCCGGTTGGGAAAATCGCGCCGCACGCGCACCTCGCGGACCCACGGATGGGCCAGTAGCCGCGCCCGCACTCGTGGCGGTGGCACGTCCCACACGCTCGCCTGCGCACCGATACCGACCCAGTCGAGGATCTCGCTGCGTGACAGCCGGCGGTTGCCGTCGATTTCGACGGTGGTGAGCGCGAAGTACGGATGGGTCTTGATCCAGTGCACCGCCGGCGGCACGACCTGCCACAGGGCCAGCACCAGCGCCGTCGCGCACCCCGCCCCCACCAGCCCGCGGCTCGGGCGTCGCAGGCGCAACCAAGGCGGCCGGCCAGGGAGCAGGGCTCGCAGCCGCTGCCAGCGCGGCCGGCGCTGCCGTGTTCGCCGCCGAGTCTTCACGGCGTCCCCCACTCACCGACCAACTTGATCTCCGGTTCGAGGCGTACGCCGGCCGTCGCCAACACGCGTTGCGTCACCTCGCGCATCAGGGCACACACGTCGGTCGCCGTGGCCCCACCGGTGTTGACGATGAAGTTGGCATGCTGGTCGGACACCATGGCACCACCGTGGCGGAGACCCTTGAGGCCGGCCGCTTCGATCAGGTGCCCCGCGAAGCTGCCGGGCGGGTTCTTGAAGATCGAGCCGGCGTTCGGATAGCCGACGGGTTGCCGCGACTCGCGTCGACGTTTGGCACTGTCACGCTGTGCCGCGATGGCCTGCGGGTCACCCCGCTGCAGGAGTAACCCCAGATGGGTCACAACGAATCCGCGCGGCAGGTCGAAGAAGCGATAGCCGAAGCGGAGCGCGTCGCGCGGGATGCGGCACATTTCGCCCCGCCCATCCACGCCCTCGACCGACTCCACGACGTCAGCCAACTCGCCGCCGAACGCGCCGGCGTTCATGAGCAGCCCGCCGCCCACGGTGCCGGGGATGCCCTCGGCAAACTCCAGCCCGGTCAAGTGCCGCGCCAGGGTGTCGGTCACCAGGCGCTTCAACGGCAGCGCCGCCCCCGCCCGGACGTGCCAGCCAACGCCGTTGGCGCGCCACTCGACAGAGGCCAGCGGCCTGCCGAGGTGGACCACGACGCCGCGCACACCCCGGTCACTGACGAGGACATTCGTGCCGCCACCCAACACGAAGAGTGGGAGACCCGCCGCGGCCGCGAGCTGTTGCACGCGGCGGATCTCCGCTGCATCGGTCACCTCCACCCACACATCCGCCGGTCCGCCGATGCGAAACGACGTATGTCGGCTGAGCGGCTCGTCGAAGCGAACCCGCTCGCCAAGCGCGTGCTCGAACGCCAATCGGGCTGCTGCGTCCGCCACTGCGCGCGTCCCCTCGCCTCTACTGCACGGTGCAGGCGGTCTGGCCGCCGGAGAGACCCCGGACCAGCATCTCGCCCACTTCGTGCACGGAGCCCGCACCCAGGACCACCACCAGATCACCCGGCCGTACGAGCATCTGGGCGATCTCGGGCAGCATCCGCCAGTCGGGCACATAGTTCACGTCGAGGTGTCCGCGCCGGCGCAAGGCCAGATACAGCAATTCGCCGGTGACGCCTTCGATCGGCTCTTCGCCGGCGGGATAAATATCGGTCAACACCAGCTCGTCTGCCGCGTCGAACGCCTCGAGGAAATCGCCGAACAGGTCACGCGTCCGCGAGTAGCGATGCGGCTGGAACAAGACGACGAGGCGGCGCCCGAAGCCTTCGCGAGCGGCCGCCAGCGTGGCGCGGATCTCCGCCGGATGGTGCCCGTAATCGCTCACCACCATGATGCCGCCGACCTCGCCGCACACCTCAAAGCGGCGGTGGATGCCACCGAACTCGGCGAGCGCGGCGCGCACCACCGCGAACGGCACGCCGAGTTCCGTGGCCACAGCGAGCGCCGCCAGTGCGTTGAGCGCCTGGTGGCGGCCGGGCAGGCGCACCATCAACTCGCCGAGCGGGACGCCCGCCCGCTCCACCTGGAAGTGGGTTTCCATGCCGCGCACCACGAGATCGCGCGCCACGAACTCGGCATCTTGGCTAGTGCCGTAGGTGATGGCCCGTTTGCGGACCTGCGCGGCGAGGGCGCGGATCGTCACGTCGTCGAGACACAGCACCGAGGCACCGTAGAACGGCACGCGGTTCATGAACTCGAGGTACGCGGAGCGGACGCGGTCCATGTCCCCGTAATAGTCGAGGTGCTCGGGATCGATGTTCGTGACCACGGTGATAGTCGGCGACAGCATCAGGAAGGTACCGTCGCTCTCGTCCGCTTCCGCGACCATCACCTCGCCCTTGCCGAGTTGCGCGTTGCTGCCGAAGCCGTGCACCTTGCCGCCGATGACCACCGTCGGGTCGAGGTTGGCCCGTTTGAGGATGGCGGCGATGAGCGACGTCGTGGTCGTCTTGCCGTGGGTGCCCGCCACGGCGATGCCCGACTTCATCCGCATTAACTCGGCGAGCATCTCGGCGCGCGGGATAACCGGGATCTTGAGTTCCCGCGCCCGGGCGATTTCTGGATTGGAGAACTTCACCGCCGATGAGATCACAACCACGTCGGTTCCGGGATGGACGGAGTCGGCGTGGTGCCCGTACGTCACGGTCGCCCCGAGGCGCACCAATCGGCGCGTCGCCTCGCTCTCGGTGCTGTCGGAGCCCGTGACCTGATGCCCCAGGTTGAGGAGGACTTCGGCAATGCCGCTCATGCCGACGCCCCCGATGCCGACGAAATGAATATGACGCGCACGTCTAAAGTGTGGTCCCATGTCCCCCTCCCGCGCTGCTGACCAGCGCACACACCTCCACCACCTTGAGCGCTGCGTCAGGTACCGCCAGGCGCCGAACCGCACACCCCATTGCGTCCAGTCGTTCGCGGTCGTCCGCCAACTGCGCCAGCGCAGCGGCCAGTCGGTCCGCGTTCAGGTCTGCATCCAAAATCATCTGTGCCGCGCCCGCGTCGACCAAAATCTCCGCGTTGGCGCGCTGGTGATCGTCGGCAGCGTAGGGATACGGCACGAGAATCGCCGGTTTCCCGACGCTGGCGAGTTCCGCCAAAGTCGTGGCGCCGGCACGGCACACCACCACGTTCGCCCGTCCGTACGCGCTCGCCATGTCGTCGATGAACGGAACCACTTCCGCCGCCACACCCACCTCCGAATACCGCCGCTCCACCCACTCCGCATCCGCAGCGCCGGTCTGGTGAATGATCCGCAGGCCTCGGATCCGAGGCGCCACCAGTGCCGCTGCGCCGACCACCGCGTGGTTCAGTTTGTGCGCTCCCTGACTACCTCCAAAAACGAAAATGGTAAAGTGGTCCGGCATCGGTTCCTGCACACTCTTGAGCTCGCGAACCGGGTTGCCCGTCCGCACCGCACGGCCGGGCGGGAAGAATCGATCGCTCTGCGCAAACGTCGTGCAGACCCGCGTGGCGAGGTGCCCGAGCAAGCGGTTGGTGAGGCCCGGACGGGCATTTTGCTCCAACAGCACCGCCGGGATGCGCCGCGTCCAGGCCGCAACCACAACGGGAAACGAACCGTATCCGCCCACCCCGAGCACGACGGACGGGCGGAAGCGACCGACCAGTCCCCAGGCACGCCCGAGGGCGGCCGGCAACTGCCAGGCGAGTTGCACAACCCCGCGCCACCCGCGGCCACGAACGCCGCGAATCGCGATCGCTTCGAACGCAAAGCGCGTCTTCGGCACGACGGTGGCCTCGATCCCATACGTGCTGCCAATGAACAGGACATCAGCGGCACGAGTCGCGGCAGCCGTCTCCGCCACCGCCAACCCCGGGAAGAGATGCCCGCCCGTTCCGCCACCCGCAACGATCATACGCATCCCTCACCCGGTCATGCGCGACAGCGCCGAGAGGATGCCCACCTGCACGAGGGCGCCGATCAACGCCGAGCCGCCGTAACTGAGAAATGGCAAGGCCAGCCCTTTGGTCGGCAACAACCCGACCACCACCCCGACGTTGATGACCGCCTGCAGCAGCAGGACAAGCGTAAGACCGAATGCCAGCAAACTGGCGAACGAGTCGGGATGCCGCAGGGCGATCCGAAAGCCGCGGATCCCGATGACCGCGAAGAGCCCGAGCACCAGCACCGCGCCGACGACCCCGAGTTCCTCACCGATGAGCGCAAACAGAAAGTCGGTATGCGCCTCCGGCAGGTAAAACATCTTCTGCCGGCTCGCACCCAGCCCCACACCGAACAGCCCGCCCGAACCGAAGGCGATGAGCGATTGGACTAGTTGGAACGCGATGTCCTGGCTGTAGCTCCACGGATCCAGGAAGGCCAGGATGCGTCGCATCCGGTAGGGCGCATGCAGGACGGCGAGCACCACGGGCGGCAGCGCGCACAGCGCGAGGCCCACCAGATGCAGCGGCCGCGCACCTCCAGCGTACAGCATCAGCATCAATACCAGCCCGAGGATCGCCGCCGTCCCGAAATCGGGCTGGGCCGCAACCAGGAGCGTGCACACTCCCACCACGACGACGTGCGGCAACACCCCCTGCACGAAGCTGCCCATCAGCTCCCGCTTGCGCGAAATGGATCGCGCCAGATACAGCACGACGGCGAGTTTGGCGAACTCGGACGGCTGGATGTTGAACGCCCCCGCACCGATCCAGCGCCGGGCGCCACCCCGCGCCATGCCGATGCCCGGAATGAGCACGGCGATCAGGGCCACCACCAGGCACAGGAAGAAGGGGTTCGCCAACCGCTCAAACCACTCGAGACGAACGCGGGACAGGGCAAACAACACGACCGCACCGACGGCCAACGCCACGACCTGCTTGCGAAAGAACACCAGGGGGTCGCCGTACCGATCCTGCGCATAAAAGTAGCTGGCGTTAAACACGGTTACGAGCCCCAGGCCGAGGAGGCCGGCGGTCGCAATCAACAGCCAGACGTCCGGCCGATTGAGGCGCGGCATCACCACACGCCGCTGTAGACTGGCCAGTGGGGGAATCAGGGTCATAGGGCCTCTACCAGTTCGCGGAAGCGTCGCCCGCGCGCCGCGTAATCCGAAAACTCGTCGAAGCTGGCGCAGCCGGGCGACAGCAGGACGGTATCGCCCGCCGTCGCCTGGGCCGCCGCCGTGCGGACGGCCGTCGCGAGGTCCGGCACGACGGTGTGGGCCACCGTGTCCCCGAGCTGGGCGCGGATCGTCGGGCCGGCTGCCCCGAACAGCACCAGATGCTTGACACGCGCCCGCAGCAGTGGGGCGAGTACGCGGAAGTCGCCGCCCTTGTCGTAGCCGCCGGCCAGCAGGACGACGCCATGGTCGAAGCTGGCAACCGACTTCTCAACGGCGCCGACGTTCGTCCCTTTGGAGTCATCGAA
>Ga0316622_100002361_pt1 | contig 13021 bp, 8 predicted proteins | sample OWC_Aug_OW2_C1_D_FD_207646 | JGI IMG/M metagenome (GOLD analysis project Ga0316622, IMG submission 207646) | Wetland soil microbial communities from Old Woman Creek delta, Ohio, United States - OWC_Aug_OW2_C1_D5_C | ecosystem: Environmental > Terrestrial > Soil > Wetlands | place: USA: Ohio... | reverse complement strand
CGATGTTCACGTCGGTGAGCGCGGTGAGGATGATGGGCCCCTTGGCGACCGTCACGAGCTGGGAGTCGTGCTCGGTGTGACCGCCCGTGTCGGTGACGGAGAGGTTGAACTCCACGGCGACCGAGTCGGGAATGTCGTAGGTGAGGGGGCCGATGTCACGCTCGTCGAACCATGGGTAGGTCAAATCCCAGTAGTCGAGCATCAGGTCCTTGAGGTCGTACGTGAACTCGAACGCGCCGTCCTCGAGCGCGCCGGGGCCGATGGTGGCCACCTTCATCCAGTTGGCGCCGTTGAAGAGGTTGATGTCGAGCGACGCCGTGCCCTGGACGGTCTCCCCGAAGAAGTACTTCACGAGCGCGTACGCGTCCACGTCATCCTCGTAGGTGTACCACTGCCCGAGCTCGCCGAAGACTATCTCGAACCTCGGCAGCACGTACTCGTCGACCTTGACGGTTCGCGTCGTCTCGAAGCCGGCCACTATGGCCTTGAGCTGGTAGTCGCCGAGCGGCAGCTGGTCGCTCAGCGGGTAGTCGAAGGACACGACGCCGAAGTCGTCGAGCTCGGCCGTCTTGCGCAGCACGCGGTCGCCGTCCGGGGTCTTGACCTCGAAGGTGGCCTCGGCCCCGGCCTCGTTGGAGGTCGCCCAGAGGTCCTGGCGGAGCACCAGCAGGCGGGCGTGCACGACCTGGCCTGGCTGGTAGATGGGCTTGTCGGTCGTGAGGAACACGCGCGAGACGGCGTAGGGGGTGACGGGGCGGCTCAGGACCTGGCCGCCCGAGCGGACGACCAGCACCGCCTCGCCCTTGAAGGGCGGGACGTAGACCGCGGGGGCCGCAAGGCCCCTCGAGTCGGTCACGCCGGCCACGTTGGCGATGGAGGTGTTGTCGAGCATTACATCGATCGTGTAGGGCTGCCCGGCCTCGGGGTCCCCCGACGCGTCCGTCGTCAGGACAAGGATGGTGTTGTTGGCGCCAGGCGCCAGCGTGGATGGGAGCTGGGCGGTCAGCCCGGAGTCGCCCGCGAGGTAGAGCGTGTCGGCATTGTACACCGCCACCGCGGAGCCCACAACCAGCATCAGGGCGACCAGGGAGAACCTGGTGCCGCGGCCGCCATCGTTCCTGAGGCTCGGACTTCGAATCAGAGGGACCTTCAACCGGACCACCGGCAACTACACGCCCCATGGCATATATACTGCTTGAGGCTGCATGCAGCCGTCCAGCGCTCCTGCAGCATGCCTGCAGCCCTCTCCGCCCGGGCCCGGGAGCCCGGCCGGGCGCCCGACGCCGTCCAGTCCCGGCCGGCCGGTCCCGCCCCGCCCCGCCCCGGTCGAGGGGCGGTCCGGCCCCGCGCGGGGTGGCGCTAGGCTTATCTCGGCCGAGCCCATGATGGTGGCCGCTACGGGTCGCGCGACCGCATTCCTCTCCCCCTACCCTCCCTCACTCCCTACCCTTCCTCCCTCTCTCCCCTCCCCCCGGTTCGCCCGTCCCACCCAACCCATCGGAGGCCCCCAACCTGACCCAGCCCCACAGGACCGTGGACCTCTCCGAGGTCCTATCCGAGACGGACTGCAACCGGGCCGAGGCCGTGCACCTGGACGAGGTCCTCCTCCTCCACGCGGGCGTCCCACCCGGCAGGCCGAGGGGGGGCTGGGAGTGCACCATAACGCTGTTCGTCCTCGAGGACGACTTCGCCCAGAACGAGGAGGTCGAGGCCGAGGTCGGGTTCATCAGCTACAACATCGGGGACGACGACCTGTGCGAGGTCGTTGACATCGAGGTGGCCGAGGGCCTGCGCGGCATGGGGCTCGGCTCCCGGATGCTGGGGGAGGCGCTGGCCGACATGCGGCTCAAGGGGGGGGTCAGGGCCTACGTGTCGGCCTACGAGGCTGGGGAGGGGGACCGGTCCGGCTTCTTCGAGAGGTTCGGGTTCGCGCCCCTCCAAGTCCCTGATGGACGGTGGAGGGCCGACATGCTCCCGTTCCTGATGTGGTTGGAGCTTGGCGGGGAGTGAGGGCGCCGCGCGGGGGGCTCGCGGACGCGACCCGGGCGCCCGGGGGGCGTCCCCCCTACTTCTTCTCCTCGATGGTCAGGACGGTCTCGTGGACCTTGCGGAAGCGGGCGCGGCGCTTCTGCAGCGTGGAGAGGCCGAAGTAGGCCAGGGGCCCGACGACGACCGTGACGACCAGCGCGAGCAGGACCATCACCGCCCAGCTCGTGCGCCCGTCGTCCTCCGACCCGTCCGGCCCCGGGGGCCCGACCTCCTGCGTCACGTTGATCAGCACGAACCCCGTTCCCAAGGCGTAATCGTCCTTGACGGTGACCTCGAGCCGGTGGTCGCCCCCGGTCGAGGGGGCGGTGATCGTCACGAGGTAGCGGCCCACGAGGTTGGTCGTGGTGGTCACCTTGATGCCGCTGCCCTCGAACGTGAGCGTCACCTCCGCTTCCGCCACATCGACGCCGTTGCTCATCTTGACGACCTTGCCAGACACCCGGAGCGGCTGCCCCGGGTCGAGCACCGTGGTCTCCGGGAAGACCGTGACCACGAGGGTGTCCGGCGGGGGCTTCGCGTGCGGTCCGATCATGAAGGTGATCGACCGCGTGTTGTCGTCGAAGGCGCCCTCGGCCTGGCCCAGGGCGATGACGTTGGCGAACACGGAGTGGTTCCCGTCAGTGCCCGTGATGGTCCATGGCACGGTCCAGACGACCGGATAGTGGGCGGGGATGGCGTCCTCGTAGGAGCTCACGAGGCCCGCCGGGGTGAGCGCGTCCACATAGACCGAGAGGTGCACGCGGCTCGCGTTCTGCGGGCCGTTGTTCAGGATGAGGACCTCGATGGTGGCGCGGTCGCCGGAGGGCAGCTGTGTGGCCTCCTGCCTGTAGGAGTCGAGCACTCTGAGACGGACCAGCGTGAGGTCGACGCCGCCGAAGGGCGAGGCGATGATGATGATGGGCGTCCGCGCGACGTTGTCGGTCTCGACGGTCTCGTTGATGGTGTTGTTGGCGTCCACGACCGCCCAGATCTCGTGCTCGCCGGGGACGTTGGCGAGCCAGTTGATCCACGCCGTGCCGGTCGCGCCCGCGGCGATGCTGTCCATCGTAATCCGCCAGCCGATGGGTTCGCCCCCGAGCGCGGGGTTCCCCAGGTAGAAGTCCACCGTGACGTTGGCGGCGCTCGCCGGCCCCACGTTGAGGACCGAGACAGAGACATGGACCGCCGTCCGGTTGTCCACCGGCGAGACGGGGTCGAGCACGAGGTCGTCCGGGGTCACGACGAGGTTCGAATGGACGACGGCCCTCACGACCGTGACGTCCATCTCGATGTCGTTGTTGTACTCGCGCTCCTCGTCTATGGCGCCGGAGGGGTCCAGGCGCAGCGTGAACGTCCAGAGGCCCAGGGCCGTCGAGGTCCAGTTCATGCTCACGACCTCGGCGCCGTACGCCTCGAGCTGGCCTATCTCGGTGCCGTTGACCTTGGAGGGGATGCTGCCCTCGTTCGATGCCCAGAGCTCGACGCGGACCTGCTTGACTCCCCTGGCGCCCACATTGTGGACGGTGGCGTTGAACGTGACGTTCCTCCCAAACACCGGCGTGGGGTCGGACGCGGTGAACCCGGGGGCTATGGTGACGAGGTCCGGGACGGCGCCGCTCGGGTCGAGCTGGAAGCCGCTCATCTGCATGCCAGTGAGCTCGTCTATCGTCACCATCTTGCTGCCGGCGGCGTCGAAGTAGAGCGCCCCGGCGAGCGGGGCGCTGCGCCCGGCCTCGGTGACGTTGCCCTTGACGGCGAACTTGTGCTGGTTGAGGAACTGCATCGTCCTGCCCTGCACCGAGGGGACGATGCCCTCGTACCCGACCCTGTAGTCCCACGTGCGCGTTCGCGTGAGGGCGAAGCCCTGCGCCTCGTACGACGTGGTGACCTCGACGGTGTGCTCCTCGCTCGGGTACTGGGAGAACGGCACTGGCAGCGTCATGAGCCGCAGCGGCTCGCTCGCCGTGACGTTGACCCACTCGGACACGTCGAACCTCTCGGGGCCGGTGTACGATGAGATCTCGACCAGACCGGTGTAGAGCCGTGTCGATGCCAGAAGCGAGAGGTCATTGACCGAGCGCCACTCCCAGCCCGACACCTCGGCCGACATGCCGGTGAGACCGCCGCCGCTCTGGCCGGTCCACATCCCCGAGAGCTGCAACCGTCCCTCGACCTTCAGCACCCACGCGAGCTGGTCGAGCCGCGCGCCCGTGCCACGGACCTCCATCCCCAGGGTGCCGCTCGAGCCGTTGAACGTCACGTCGTAGTCGCCGAGGTGCAGCGGGAGGTAGTCAGGCCCTTCGACCGAGTAGTTCCACCACTCTCCATCGGCCAGGGCGGTGGCTATGATGTCGCCCGGGCCCACCGCGCCCGTGGTAGGGGCCATCTGTAGCGCGCCCGCGAGCACAAGGGCGGTCATCCAGAGGGCCAGGACGTTCCGTCGCTCAGCCAGCGTGGCCATCGCTGCGCGCATACGTGCGGGGGATATAAAAGGCCTTTTACACGGTTTCCATGCATAAGAAGCATCTGGCATGCCCCGCCGGCCGCGATGGCCAAGGGATGCGCCGTGCCGTCCCGGCGCACCGGCGCACCGGCGTCCCGGGGGCGCCGGCATCCGAGGCCCACCGGCCCCCTTGCCCATCCGGCCCCTCAGGTCGGTCCCTCCGCACGGCCCCCGCCTTGCGCGTCCCTTCCGACGCGATGGCCAATCGCCGGGCCCCGCGACCGCAGGCCGGACCGCGCACCTCCAGGTGCCCGCGCGCGAAATGTATTTGTGCCCTCTCCCCCATGCGAGAGTCAGCAGCCGGGGCGCCGCGGTGCCAGCCGTGCGCCCCTGCTGTGCCGCGAGAGCGGGGGGTGCGCTCATCGTCCGGGACGTCCTGCGCAGGCTGCAGCGCGGGGAGCTGACCATCGACGAGGCCCAAGCGGAGCTCGAGGCCCGCGAGGTTTTGCCATCGCGCCCGCCCATGGGCACGCTCGTCAGGCGCGAGGGCGCGAGGCCCACGGCCGCGCTGGTCGCCATCGCGCTCGGCCTCGTGGCAATCGAGCTTGTGTTCGCCTCCATGTTCCTCTGGGGGCTGCTCGATGGGTGGTCCCAGCGGCCGCTCGCGCTGCTGCTGGGGGCGATGTTCCTCACGCTGGGCGTCATCACGGACGTCTACCGACGAGGCTTCCTGCCCGACAAGCTTGTGGTCAAGCGCCGCCGTGAGAAGATCCTCCCGCGGCAGGACTGAGGGGGAGAGGAGATGGACGACGAGGGGCACGGCGATGCGCGGCGGCGGACGGCCGATGAAGGGGCCGACCGCGCCGTCGTCGAGGACGATGCGCCGGTCACTGTCTCCCGTCGGTCGTTCGTCAAGGCAGGTGTGGTGGTCGCGGGCGGCGCGTGGGCGGCCGCCTTCGGCGGCTCCATCATCAAGGGCATCACCTCGACCTCCGGCCAGGAGGGGGGCGCCTCCGCGAACGTGTTCGTCTACTACGTGCCCTCCGGCGAGAGCCCCTGGTACGCGGCCAACGACGGGAAGGATGTGTTGGCCGACGAGTTCCCGCTGCTCGAATCCGCCAAGGTCCTGATACGCGGCAAGAAGGCCGTGCTCGTGCGGGTCGACGAGTCCAAACTCGTGGACCGCGCGGGCTCGGAGCAGGGGTTCGTCGCCTTCGAGAGCAAGTGCACGCACCTCGGGTGCCAGGTCTACTTCCTGGCAGGCACGACGCCCATCGGCGAGTACCCGGACGGCCTCATCTACTGCCCCTGCCACCAGGGGGCGTTCGACCCCTACAGGGGCGCGAAGGTCGTCTTCGGCCCGCCCCCCCAGCCGCTGCCGAGGATCCCGCTCCGGGTCGTCAACGGCAGGCTGGAGGCCGCCTGATGGCGCGCGTCAGGCCGCGCGCGATCGTGGCGGCCCTTGCGTGTGCGCTCGCGGTCGCGGCCGTCGTGATGCCCGCGGTGGGCAATCCGGGTGGCCCCGCCGTCAAGAACTACACGCTCTGCGCTTCTCCGAACTGCCACGGAGATGTGGGAATCAACAACTCAAGCGCGACGCTCGAGATGTGGACCCCTTCCCTCACGGTCTACACCGGACAATCCGACATCGTCGTCTGGGTCAACGTCTCGGGAGCGGAGCAGTACGCGGGCGACTACATCGGCGTGCTGCTGTTCTCCACCCTCTATGACCCAAGCGTCTGGGGGATGCTCGATAGGAACGGATGGACCATCAGGAGCGACCCCAACGGGATGTCGCCCCCCGTCAACTTCGGGATGCTAAAAGCGCTCGGAACAACAGGCGATACTCATGCGGAGTTCAAGTGGACGTTGCAGGCGCCGTCCGAGCCGGGATTCTACCGCGTCGTTGCCCGCATGCAGACGGGCCAGGACCATCTCAATAGGTCCGGGTTCATGCAACCGGTCTCAAGGGACGACCCTGTGGGGCTGTCGTTCAATGTGGTCGACCCGCCCCGGATCATCCGCACAGCCCCGGAGGCCGGGGAGGTCCACGTCTTCACCAACCTCCCTGTCGTGCTCGAGTTCAACCATGAGATGAACCGCTCGTCGGTGGAGGACGCCTTCCGCATCGACCCGCCCACGCCCGGGGCTTTCGAGTGGCAGGGCGCGCTCATGCGGTTCAAGCCAGATGCCGACCTCATCAACCTCACGGTCTACACCGTCACGCTCGCGACCTCGGCCATGGACCTGAAGGGCATCCACATCCTGGCCCCGGTGGTCTTCTCTTTCAGGACGACGATGGGCAAGGACGTCTACCCGCCCCACATCGAGGACATCATAGCCTCCCGCGCGCCCGTCGACGCGGCGGTGCGCGTCCAGTTCGACGAGGAGATGGACCGCACCTCCACTGAGGCCGCGTTCTCGATCGAGCCCCCCGTCGCGGGCGAGTTCGCTTGGGAGGGCCGCACGCTCGTGTTCACACCCGCGGCGCCGCTCGACTACGACACGACGTACACCGTTCGCATCGCGCCGACCGCACAGGACCTTGCCGGCCTCCCGCTCGGCACGCTGTGGGTCGTGACGTTCCGCACCATCGCCGACACCGTTCCCCCCAGCGTCATCGCGGCCTCCCCCAGGAACAACACCAAGGACCTGCCCCTGAACCAGACGGTCGCGCTCGCGTTCTCCGACGACGTCGACCCCCTCACGCTCGGGGGCGCGCTCTCGACCTCTCCAGCGGTTTCGTGGAACGTCACGTGGTCGGGCGCGACCGCGACGCTCGTCCCGAGGCACTTGCTCGAGCGGGGGACCAAGTACACCATCACCATCGGCACGGGCCTGGCGGACGTGCGCGGCAACCACCTCGCGGCCCCCTACATCCTGCTGCTGACGACGACGGGCTCCTCCGACCGCACGCCCCCCACGCTGCTGCGCGCGTACCCCTCGCCAGGGAGCCGCATCGCCCCCGACGGCACGGTCCAGCTGACCTGGAGCGAGGCGATGAACACCACCTCCGTGGAAGCGGCCCTCCTGGTCTCGCCGGCCGCGAACGTCTCGGTCAGGTGGAGCAACGTGACGCTCTCCGTGACATTCCAGGCCCTCGAGTCGGGCCGCGTCTACACCATCAACGTGGGCCCGACGGCCGCGGACGCCGCGGGCAACCCCACGGGGGCCCCCTACGCGCTCAGGTACGTCGCGGCCCCCGCCATCCCGACGCGCGAGCCCTTCTACTACGTGGAGGACTGGATCGAGTCCTGGTGGGACCTCGCACTGGTCGTGGTCGTGGTCGCGCTCGTGGCGGTGCTGGTGGCCGTCCAGCTGAGGGTCGGCTGGAGGCGCGTCGCGCTCACCGCGTTCGCGTGGGTCGAGGAGCGCGTCCGCACGGCGCGGCACCTCTCCCAGGCGCGCATGCTCTACTACTCCATCAACAGGCAGATGCCGCAGAGCCACGCCGAGCGCTACGGCTCAAAGGTGCTGTGGTACTGGTACCCGTTCTACTGCCTGGGCGGGATAGCGCTGCTGTCGTTCGTGGTCTGCTGCGTGACGGGGCTGGTGCTCGCGCTCTACTACGTGCCCTCGACCGAGGGGGACCCGTCGGCGGCGTACGCGTCGGTCGAGCACATCATGAGGGACGTGAGCTTCGGCTACATGTTCCGCGCGCTGCACCACTGGTCCGCGAACGTGATGATCGCGGCCGTGTTCCTGCACATGATGCGCGTCTACTTCACGGGCGCCTACCGCAACCCGCGCGAGCTCAACTGGGTCGCCGGCGTGGTGCTGCTGGGCATCACGCTGCTCTACGGGTTCTCTGGCTACCTCCTGCCGTGGAACCAGCTCAGCTACTGGGCCGGCACGATAGGCCTCGAGATGGCCCGCACGGTCCCCCTCGTGGGCGACTGGTTCGCGCGGCTCGTCTTCGGGGGCATAGAGCTGGGCGAGGCCACGCTCACGCGCATGTACTTCCTGCACGTGCTGTTCCTCCCAGCGGTCGCTGTCGGGGTCATGGCAGTGCACCTCTTGGCCGTCTACATCCAGGGCATCGCGGAGCCTCACTGAGGGGGTGAAGGGGACGACGGCCGATGGAGGGGAGGAGCGGGCCCGGCGGGGCGCGTCGCCGCACGGCGCGCGCCCGGACGACCCCAGGCTCCGCGACCTTGTGCTCCAGTACCTCCGCGTGCGCGCGCTGCTGGACGAGGAGCTCGCGCCCCGGCGCCGCGCGCGCGGCGAGCCGCGCCCGCTCATTGGCTCGCCCCTCTACCCCTCGGAGGCGATGCGCGACCTGGCGCTGTTCTTCTACCTCATGGCCATCCTGTGCCTGCTCTCGGCCGTCGCGCCACCGGAGCTCGGCGACCCCGCCAACCCGGACGTCACCCCGGACCGGCTGCTCCCGGACTGGTACCTGCTCTGGGCGTTCGGCCTGCTCAAGCTTGCGCCGAACGTGGAGCTGTTCGGCGTCCCCTTCATCTCGGGCAAGCTGCTGGGCGTGCTCCTGATCGTCGTCACGTTCGTGGGCGTCCTGCTCGTCCCGTGGATAGACCGCGCCGTCTCCTACGTGGGGCGCTCGTACCTCCGCTACCCCGTGTCCTTCTCGGAGGGCAGGAGACCCAAGCGCCCGATGGCGGACCCGTTCATGGCCGCGCTCGGGGCGGGCGCCCTCACGTACGCGCTCACCGCGTCCGTTTACTCCATCCGCGAGATAATGTACGCCAATTTCACGTGGATGTCCGACGGCGAGCTCGTCGCCCTCGTCGTGGGGCTGCCCTTCGCTGTTGGCATCGCGACCTACGCGGGGCTCATCGCCGCCCGCCGCACCAGGGACTACGAGTGGATGCTCAGCCAGTGTCACGGCTGCGGCAGGTGCGACGAGGTCTGCCCGGTGCGGCCCGTCCGCGACGAGCGGCGCATCAACTTGGTGTACCTGACGGGCTCGGACGCGGACGACCACGTCTGGACCTGCCTGGGCTGCGACAGGTGCTCGGCCGAGTGCCCGCAGGGCATCTCGATGTCGCCCCACACGCTGCGCATGCGGGCCTCGGGGATAGTCGACGAGCCCCATGGGCGGCCTCATCGGTGCCGTGACGTGCTCGCGTGGCACACGCGCCGCGCCTCGCTGGCGGCACCGCCCATGCCCGCGAGGCCCGGGGAGGGCGCCGGCGCCGTCGGACACTTCGCGCCCTGCTCCCATCTGCTGCAGCTCACGCGCGTCACGCACGACTTCAAGGACACGCCCTCCGACACCGTCCGCCTCCTCGAGGCCGCGGGCGCGCGGGTGTACGAGCTCCCCCGCCTGTGCTGCGGCCACGACGCGCTCTGGCAGGGCGACGTGGCGACGTTCGAGCGCCTGCGCGCCGCCAACACCGCGTCCATCCTGGCCTCGGGCGTCGACACCATCGTGACCGAGTGCGCCGAGTGCTACAGGACGCTCGCGCGCGACTACGACCTCGAGGGCGTGCAGGTGCTCCACGTGTCGCAGTACCTGGCCGCGAGGCGGCTCCCGCTCGGACGGGCGCAGAGGCCCGCTGCGATGGACGGGGATATCGCGCATCCGCTCAAGGTCGCCTACCACGACCCGTGCCGCCTCGGCCGGCACATGGGTGTCTACGACGCGCCCCGCGAGCTCATACGCTCGGTGCCTGGCGTCGAGCTCGTCGAGCTCGAGGAGAGCCGCGAGCGCGCCCAGTGCTGTGGCGTGGCCGCGATGATGGGCTGCGACCAGGCCTCGAAGGCGCTGCGCGCGCGGCGCCTCGACCAGGCCGACCGCGCGGGCGCGGACGTCCTCGTGACGACGTGCCCCAAGTGCATAACCCACCTCGTCTGCCTGCAGGACGGCGGGGGCCACGAGGGCCTTCGCATCATGGACCTGGTCGAGCTGCTGGCAGGAGCGCTGCCGAGACCAGAGCCCCCGGCGCGGCCGGCCCAGGCCGAGGAGGCCCCCGAGAGGCCTGCGCACCTTGGGGAGGAGAGCGCGCCCGCGTCCCCTGCCCCTCGCGAGAGCGGGGCTCTCGACGCGCAGGCCGGGGGCGCACCCGAGGGGGAGCTCGAGGACGGAGTCCGGAAGGGGAAGAAGGGCCGCCGTGGGGGACGGCGCTCTGGCAGGAAGGGCAGGGGCCGGGAGGGCACGTCGACGGGGCAGGACGATGGCGCGGGAGGGAGTGGGCGGCCATGACCGCGCGTCGCATCGGCGTCATCGCGTGCTCGTGCTGGACCAGGTCCGAGGGCGGGGTCGACGCCGACTCCATCGTCGCGTTCGCCAAGGGGCTCCCTGGCGTCGCGGTCGCGGAGGCCACCGACGACCTGTGCGGTCGCGGCCATGCCACGCTCGCGTCCGACCTGGTGCGGAGGCACGGCCTCGGGGGGCTCGTGGTCGCCGCCTGCGCGTGCTGCCCCCATGACCAGCGGTGCCCGGCGTGCGACGACGAGCGCGCGCAGCTGCGCGACGACGTGCTCGCGCGCACAGGGCTCCCTTGGGCGCACCACGCGTTCGTCAACGTCAAGTCGCACGCGCGCACGGTCGAGGACGCCAAGACCATGGTCGCGATGGCGGTCGCGAGGTTGCTCGCGGCGCCGGCGGAGGTGCGCTGCGCTGCGCGCAGGGCGCCCCTTCGCTCCGCGCTCGTGGTGGGGGCGGGCGCCCAGTGCCGCGCCGCGGTCCAGGAGCTCGCCACCAGGGGCGTGCACGCGCACCTGGTCGACCAGGCATCGCCCGCAGGCCCCGCGACAGGGCTGCCGGACGGTGTGGAGATGCACGCGCCCGCCCGCGTCAGGTCGGTGTCCGGGGGCGCGGGCGCGTTCGACGTCGAGCTCGAGACGCTCGGGGCGACGATCGCGCTCCACGTCGGGGCGCTGCTCATCGGCCCTGGCCAGGCCGAGGAGCAGGCGCGCGCGCCCACGGGGTGGGGGCTGCCGCACCGCAGCATGGTCTCGCCCCCGAGGCGCGTGCGCGGTGCCTTCCTGGTTGGGACCGACGGTGCCGCCGCGGCGGGCGCGGTCGAGGCGTCCCTCGACAAGGAGGTCGTCGGTCCCGAGCATGCGGCCGTGGTCGACCCGGAGGCGTGCATCGGCTGCCTCAAGTGCGCCCGCGTGTGCCCTTTCGACGCCATCGGGACCGCCCCCAGGCACTTCGAGCTTGGCAGGTACTCGTACGATGGTCGCATCGCGACAGTGGACCCTCTGCTATGCACGGGCTGTGGCGCTTGCGCGGCCGGTTGCATGAACCTCGCCGTGGACCTGCCGGGCTACACCTCGGCCGAGCTCGACTCTCAGCTCGAGGCCGCGCTGCTGCGCACGCGGAGCGTGGGGTTCGTGTGCAACTGGTCGGCCTACCGCGCCTACGACGAGGCCGCCCGCGCCAGGGCGCTGCCCGAGGGCCTTGTGCTCGTGAGGGTGAGCTGCCTGGCCCGCGTGGCCCCGTCGCATATCGCCTTCGCCATCGAGCACGGCGCCGACCCCCTCCTGCTCGTGGGCTGCCGCGAGGACGGGTGCCACTACCGCGGGCGGCGCGCGGTGCTCGACGAGAGCCTGCTATGGGCGCAGGGCGCGCTGCAGATGCAGGGCGACCTCGACCGCGTGAAGGCCATTTGGCTCGGCTCGGCCGACAAGGAGCTGCTCGTGGGGCGCGTCGGCCAGTCCCTGGACGAGCAGCGCGAGGCCAAGGAGCGGGCCGAGGACTCCGCCGCCGCAAAGAGGGCGCCCGCCGGCGCGCCCGGGGGGGTAGACGGCCAATGATGGCGGCGCGCCGGGACTACGACACCGTCGGGCCAGGGGCCGAGGTGCCCCGTGCGTACAGGCTCTGGGTGTTCGGCTCCAAGCTCGCGGGCGTGGCCCTCTTCACGGTCGGCATCGAGCTGCTCACCCGCGGGAGGCCCGCGTGGGCGCTCCTGCTCATCCTCGTGGGCGCGGCCATCGTCCTCGCCCCGGTGAGGGGCCCGCGCGCATGGAGGCGCGCGTGAGGTGCGAGGATGGCGCGGACCGCCTTCCTGACCACCGCCGACGGCGTCCGCCTGGAGCTCGAGGCGGGGCCGAATCCCACGGCCACGCCGCGCGGGTCCTCGGTCATCTGCCACCCCCACCCCCTGCACGGCGGTGACATGCGAAGCCCCGTCGTGATGACGCTCGCAAGGGCATCGCGCGACGCCGGGCTCGTCCCCGTCAGGTACAACTTCAGGGGCACCGGCAGGTCCGGTGGCTCGCACGGGGGCGGCGACGCCGAGGTCGCGGACGTGAGGGCCGCTGCCGCGCACGCCTGCGGGCTCGCCCCCGGCGGCCGACTCGCCGTGATGGGCTACAGCTTCGGCGCGGCGGTCGTGACCCGATGGCTCAGCCGCGGGGGCAGGGCCGACGCGGCCGTGCTCGTGGCGCTGCCTGAGGGCACGGGCGAGCTCGCGTTCGATGGCGTGCCGACGCTCCTCGTCGTCGGCGAACTCGACACCATCTCCCCCCGGCGGGAGGCCGGGCAGCTCGCGCGGGGGCATGCCTGGAGGCTCGAGGTGCTGAGGGGCGAGGACCACTTCCTGTGGACAGGGCTCGAGGCGCTGGAGGGGACGGTGAGGG
>Ga0316622_100002360_pt1 | contig 13022 bp, 13 predicted proteins | sample OWC_Aug_OW2_C1_D_FD_207646 | JGI IMG/M metagenome (GOLD analysis project Ga0316622, IMG submission 207646) | Wetland soil microbial communities from Old Woman Creek delta, Ohio, United States - OWC_Aug_OW2_C1_D5_C | ecosystem: Environmental > Terrestrial > Soil > Wetlands | place: USA: Ohio... | reverse complement strand
AAGTTCTCTGCGTCCTCCGCGTCCTCTGCGGTGAAAGTTTTGACACTACGCTCTACACAAGAAGGGAGCTCATATGGGGAAAAAAGGATGGGTTGTAACGGCAGCCGGGCTCGGTCTCAATCTGGCGCTCGGTATCCTGTACGCGTGGAGCGTCTTCAGCAAACAGCTGACCGAGCCGCTTGACAAGGGCGGGTTCGGATGGACGAAGACCGAGGCGACGCTTCCCTATACCCTTGCGATAGCATGCTTCGCGGTGATGATGGTGCCGGCGGGGCGCCTGCAGGACCGGTTCGGGCCGCGCATCGTCGCGACCGTCGGCGCGGTCCTGACCGGGCTCGGGCTGATCGTAGCCGGGTTCTGCACGCCCGGCGCGATGCTGCCGGCCCTGCTCGGCTTCGGCCTGATGGCGGGGACCGGTATCGGTCTCGGGTACGCCTCGGCGACCCCTGCAGCGGTAAAATGGTTCCCCCCGGAAAAGAAAGGCCTGATCACCGGGCTGGTGGTCGCCGGTTTCGGGCTCGCCCCTGTCTACATCGCGCCCCTTTCGAGGTACCTCCTCGCCGAGTACGGCGTCGGCGGCGCGTTCCGGATCCTCGGCGGCGCGTTCTTCCTGCTGACGCTGCTGCTGGCGCAGTTTATCACGAACCCTCCTGTAGCTGCCGCGCCGGCGGCGAGGCCGGCGGCGCCGGGAAGCGCCGCGTCCGTCGCACCGGCAGAAAGCTCGTGGCGCCAGATGCTCCGGTCCCCCCTCTTCTATTCGCTCTATCTCCAGTATGCCTGCGCCGCGACCGCCGGCCTCATGATCATCGGCCACCTCGCAAAGATCGTCTCGGTCCAGTCGGGCGGAACCATCAAGGTCGGCTTCTATTTTGTCGCGCTGCTTGCGATCTTCAATGCCGGCGGCCGTGTCGCCGCAGGGGTCATCTCGGACCGCATCGGGAGGGCCATCACGATAGCCTTCGTCTGCATCATGCAGGCGATGATCATGTTCTTCTATTCCTATTTCACCACCATCGGTTTCTTCATCATCGGTTCGGCGGTGGTCGGGTTCAACTACGGCGCCTGCCTCTCGCTCTTCCCCGCTACCGTTGCCGACCAGTGGGGGACGAAGAACCTCGGTCTGCATTACGGGATCCTCTTCACGGCATGGGGTGTCGGCGGTGTCGTCGGCCCGATCCTGGCCGGCAGGATCGCTGATGCGACTGGGGCGTATACACTGGCATACCATACCGCCGGCATGCTCCTCATCGGCGCGGCGCTGCTCGCGATGTTGAGCTATATCAACATCTCCGTGAACGTCCCCGAAGGGGAGATCACGATCAAGATCAAGAAGAAGAAGGCGGCTCCGGCGGTCTGACCGGGACAGGGCCCTCTCCCTTGAACCGGGAAATCCGTTTGTAACCACGGGTCCCGCTTCGCGGGACAAACGGATAGAACCGATAAAATTCTTTGAACCGCCAGGGCGCGATGGCCGCAAGGACATCTTGATATCGCGACCTATGGTAGTAATGTCACTTCGCTCGCTCATCCGTGGTTAAATAAGATGTCAATCCTATCTGTGTTCAACCGTGGTTCCCGCAGCCGTTGTCATCTGCATTTTCCTGTTACCAGCTTCGCTAAGGGGAGGTAGGCTTTATGAACGAGATCTATGTGGACCTGGGCTGGGCCGTCGTATTCTCCCTCGTGGGCGGCGTCATCGGCATCCTGCTCATCCTTGCCTCCACGATGTTCATCCCGCGCATCCTGAGCAAACTGACGCCGAACCTGAGCGAGGACGAAGAGATCGCCCGCGGCAACCGCGCCGTGGCTGAATACTTCGGCAGGGTCGTCGGCTCCACCATCATTGCGATCGGCATCGTGATCGCTGCCGCCATCCTCGGCGGGATCATCGCGGCCCTGTTCTGATCTCTTCCCTCTGCCTTCCTCAAATCCAGGAGCGAGCGCTAACCCCGCAGCGGCTCGACTGAGCTCGCCGAAGTCTTGCTGCAGGATTAGCGAGCGATTAGAACCAGTGCTCCTTGAGGATCTTAAACCTGCCAATGACGACCATTGCTCAACGGTTTCTGGTCCTGTTGATCGCCGTTCTCTGCTCTGCCTGGCCGGTCCAGCCGCTCCAGGCGCGGGGCGGGGGCGGCTGTGTCGAGCAGGGTGCGGCTGTGCTCACGCCTGCGGGTCCCGTCCCCATCGAGCGGTTCAAGGCCGGGGACGTGCTGGAGCAGGAGAACGTGGGCCAGGAAGCGACGCAGAAGCAGATCGATTACCAGCACAAGCGGGTGTAGCTTTGTTCTCGCAGAGGAAAAGGAGAAAGCAAAACCAGGCCAGGCATATTTCTCGCCAAGACGCTAAGACGCCAAGAAAGCATAAGCAAGACCCTGGTTCCCTTTGCGAGTTTTGCGGCTTTGCGAGCGATGCCGTTATCAGTTTCATCATTGTCCTGACAAGGAGGTGCATATGCCGCGCGTTCTGATCGACATCAAGGGACAGGACTTCCGGAAGCCTGACCACGACATCGAGCCGTTCTTCGCGAACCGCTGGTCGCCACGGGCCATGACCGGCGAGGAGGTCACGCGTGATGAGTTGATGCGGATGTTCGAGGCCGGCCGGTGGGCCATGTCGTCCATGAACAACCAATCCTGGCGGTTCCTCTACGCCTTCCGGAACACGCCGCACTGGGAGACCTTCTTCGACCTGCTCACGCCCGGCAACCAGGTTTGGTGCAGGAACGCGGCGGCCCTCATCGTCATCGTATCGAAGACGACCTTCGATCATAGCAACAAGCCGGCGCGGACCCATTCCTACGACACGGGCGCCGCGTGGTACAGCTTCGCGCTGCAGGGTACGATGATGGGGCTGGTCGTCCACGGCATGCAGGGGTTCAATTACGACAAGGCAAAAGAGCTTCTCGGCGTGACCGACGAATACGAGGTCGAGGCCATGGCTGCCGTGGGCAGGCCGGGGAACAGGGAAGACCTGCCGCAGAACCTGCAGGAGCGGGAGACCCCTTCGCAGCGGAAGAAGGTAAAGGAGTTCGCGTTCGAGGGCGGATTCGGGAAGGTATAAGTAGCGGACCAGGGTAGTGGCCAGCGCTCAGGTCTCCCATTCCCTTGCCTGTTCCGCAAAAAGGGAGTACGCTCGACTTATCAGAAGAGGGGGTAACAAATGGAAAATACAACGGCAACGATCTCATGTCCGGAATGCAGCGGTAAAGGTTTCATAATGTGTCCTGTCTGCCATGGACAGGGACGACAGCCCAGCAGCAATGCGTCTCAACGTCCGTGCGCGAGTTGCCACGGATCGGGGAAAAGTGTCTGTCCCAAGTGCCGGGGGGCAAGAAAAGTAGCCGGCGAAAAATAGAAACCCTTGAGCGCTTTATCAGGTTCGGTTTCACTGTCTCCCAGTCGCCGTGTCGATTCCCCGTCACCCTGTCGGCCCTCATCGCGGGGAGTATGGTTGAACGGGGGGCAGACAAGGGCGGCAGGTTGACAACTCACCATCTCACGGGCGGACCGTACGGTCCCCTCCGGCCTCTGAAGCAAAAAAAAGCCCCTCACCAGGAGGGGCTTTGTCATTCGATGATCCTCTGTTATTTGCCGATCCGGTCCAGGATCGTCCGGCCATTCAGCGGCCTGACGGGGCGGTTGTTGTCCGGAAAGCCCCCGTACGCGGGGAACTGCGCAATAAGCTCGTGAAGTCTCTCAACGGCAACTGCCGAGACATGCACCGGCTCCTGCAGGACGAACCAGCGCACGCCTTCAGTGCAAGGGGGCGTGGTGAGTGAGCCGGAGTAGGTGTAATAGTTCAGGGACTGGGGAAGCAGGGCCTTGGCATTGATAGAAACGCCCACCGGAACCTCTCCTTCTTCTTCGGGGGCTTTTTCCATGATAAGGTCGACGAGCCGATTCGGGTTATGCCCGATCTCCATCAATATGCCGACGACGGCAAGGTCGCCCAGCATGTCGCGGTGGACAAGGTGAAGCTCCATAGCCGCCTCTTGGCCGTTCACCATGTGCTCACTCGGCGCGTGGAAGTGGAACTGCACGAGGTCGTAGACGTCAAGACCCACGACGAGCCTGCTCGGGTGATGTCCAGCCTCGGCTTCATACGGGACCTCGATGACGTGACCGTTGTTCTCGACCACGAGGGGCCTGTCGAGATAAAGCGGGAAGAGGGCCGGCAGGAACGCCTTCATGGGGTTGACAATATCAATGGGCGTCTGCTTTTTCCCGGTTTCCTGGAAGCCTTCGAAATCCGGGATGATGGCGCCACAGGTCCTGAACTCAGGGGTCAACTCTCCCCAGAAGCTGGGACCCAGGGGGCTCCCTGGGTCATGGTTCCAGTCCACGGCAAATGCGGCAGAAAATGTCGTTGCAACTACGAGGACGATAACAGCTAGCTGGCGGGTGAACGGTCTGATCGATTTCATGTCTTTCCTCCTGAATGGGATTGCTTGGTTTGGTGTCACGACATTGCTGGTGAGACCCCGGAGCCTGCTTCCTGCTGGCTTTTCCTGATCACCTCCTTTCCGCAGGAATCAGACGCGCCGAGACCGTGTGCAGCAACAGAACGTTGTTCCCTGAGACAGGCCAGAGTAGTAAAAAACGCCTCGCGCGCCCCGGCATTTTTTTTTCACGAGCGCTGCGTTGCGGCCTTTCTCCTTGGTGCACCTGGATTGGACCGGAAGAATCACCACGATCGGCGCAAGGGCCAATACCACTCCCTTCAACCGTTGCCTCGAAAGTCCTCTTTTCTGCAACTTTTTATCCGATTGCGATGCGTCGATGAGGTGGGATAGATCAAATTGTAGAACAAAGTCGGCATATGCGCAAGGGCACATCAACTCACCATTTTTTCCAGCCCCCCCAGAATGCATTCCCGCGATGTATAATTCCTTATAAAGATGTTCTGACCTTATCCGGGAAAGGAGAGTGCATTCATGAAAGAGCTTGCAAAGTATGAGGGCCAGGCCTATGCCTTGCTGCGCATGGTGGCGGGATTCATGTTCTTGTTCCATGGCGCCCAGAAGGTCCTGGGGGTCTTCGCCGAGGTGCAGCCGGCGATCGGGTCCCAGATCTGGATCGGCGGGGTCATCGAGCTCGTCGGGGGGCTGGCGATCATGCTGGGACTCGGGACCCGCTGGGCCGCCTTCATCTGCAGCGGCCAGATGGCCGTGGCCTATTTCCAGTTCCACTGGCAGTTCCAGATGGGGGCAGCGTTCTTTCCGATCGTGAACAAAGGTGAGCTGGCCGCACTCTACTGTTTCGTGTTCCTCCTCATCGCCTGTAAAGGCCCGGGTAAATGGAGCCTGGACAGGGCGGCTTGAGACCGGAGGAGGCGATCATGATGGCTCGAGCGGGCAGGCAGATGCGGATCTGCACCCTGCATTTTCTCATCGCGCTTTTCCTTGCGCAGCTGCTCTCCGGTCAAAGCGTGTCGGCGGAAGCGGGAGGGATCGTCCTCACACCCATGGCAACGGGCCTCAGCAAGCCGACGTCCATGACCCATGCCGGGGACAACAGCGGGCGGCTCTTTGTCACTGAACAGGAGGGCCGGATCATCGTGCTCAGAGGCGCTGATTCCCGGAAAGAGACGTTTCTCGATATCTCCGACCGGGTGAGCTGCTGCGGCGAGCGGGGCCTCCTGAGCGTCGCCTTTCCCCCGGACTTTGACAGGAAACGATACTTCTACGTCGACTACACGGACAGGAACGGCGATACCCGGGTCAGCCGGTTCCGTCTGGCCGAAAGCGCCGGCCGGGCAGATCCCGCCAGCGAGGAACTGATCCTGTTCGCGAAGCAGCCCTTTGCGAACCACAACGGAGGCCAGCTCTCCTTCGGCCCGGATGGATATCTCTATATCGCCATGGGCGACGGCGGCTCTGCAGGCGATCCCTTCGGGAACGGCCAGAGGACCGACACCCTGCTCGGCAAGATCCTGCGGATCGACACCGAGAGCAAGGCAAGGCCTTACGCTGTTCCTCCCTCCAATCCCTTCGTGGCCAGGAAAGGTCACCTGCCCGAGATCTGGTCCCTGGGGCTGCGCAACCCCTGGCGGTTCGCCTTTGACCGGAAGACCGGCGATCTCTATATCGCCGACGTGGGACAGAACAAGTACGAGGAGGTGAATGTGCAGCCGCGTTCGAGCAGGGGCGGGGAGAACTACGGCTGGAACATCCTCGAGGGTGCGCATTGTTTCCGGTCAAAGAACTGCGACCGGACCGGTTTGACCATGCCCGTTGCGGAGTACGAACATTCCCGGGGATGTTCCATCACCGGCGGCAGGGTGTACCGCGGCAGGGAGTTCCCTGCCCTGGACGGCGAGTATCTCTACGGGGACTACTGCTCCGGAAGGATCTGGGGACTGCGTCGGGCAGGGAACACCTGGGAGGTCCGGGAGCTCCTGAAGGCCCCGATCGCCATATCCACCTTCGGCGAGGACGAGCAGGGCTCGCTCTACGTGGCGGATTACGACGACGGCAGGATCTACAAGATCGAAGCGGGAAGACAGGAGAGCGGGAGATGAAAAGACGGCAACGTGAGCGGGAGAATGACCTCCTCTCCGGTAAAGAGGTCCTCCCGGTGGTTGGCAGAGAGGCGTGGCGCGACTGGCTTTCGAAGAACCACGCTGGAAAACAGGAGGTATGGATCCTTTTCCACAAGAAGCACACCGGCAGGCCGTCGATCCCCTACGACGACGCGGTAGAGGAGGCGCTCTGTTTCGGCTGGATCGACAGCCTGGTGAGGCGGATCGATGAAGAACGGTACATTCAGAAATTTACGCCGCGGAAGAAGAAGAGCGCATGGTCGGCCTCGAACAAGGAGCGCGTTCAGCGGATGATCGAGCTGGGCAGGATGACCCCTGCCGGCATGGCAAATATCGAGGAGGCAAAGCGGGACGGATCGTGGAGCAGACTGGACAGCGTAGAGCGGCTGTCAGCAATGCCGGTCGCGCTCGGACGGGCGTTGTCCTCCGCGCCCGGCGCGATGGAGAACTTCAGGGAGCTTACGGACACGCAGAAGAAACAGTTCCTGTGGTGGATCGAGAGCGCGCAGCGGGCAGACACGAAGGAAAGACGGATCGCCGCGATCGTGAAACTCGCGGCGAAGAAGAAGACCCTCAGCGATCACTTCTAGCGGTCCCGTATGAAGGACCGTCCGCAGCATGCATAACGTCCATTTCTTCTGCACCGCCGGTCACCGCGCCGCGCAAACACGCCAAGTTGGCTTCTGTTTTACCTGACAATACTGCTTTCCCTGTGCGCTTTAACGCACAAACACGATGGCATGCCTGCGCACGAGTGCGATTGGGCCGCGGAAAAAAGAGGCCTTATTGTATGGGCAACCTGGGGCTCCGCTGCGCTATGCATGCACGGACACGGTTGCACGTTCCGCCTCAGGAGTGTGTCGATCAAAACATTCCGTTCGCATTTGCCGCCTTCCCGGGGATCTCCTGGATAACGTCCCAGTGTTCCACGATCCTGCCGTTCTCGAGCTTGAAGATGTCGACAATGGCATTGCCGGCTGTGCCGGGCTCGCGGATTGCATGCACGTGCAGGATTACATAGTCCCCGTCAGCGAATACCCGCATGATCTCGCTGTGCGAGTCCGGGTACTTTGCCCGAAGGAACTGGAGGAAATTCTGCAACCCAGCCGGGCCGTCGGCTGCCAGGGGGTTGTGCTGGGTGTAGCGCGGGCCCAGATACTTCGAGGCTGCCTCGAAATCCTTCTGGTTGATCGCCTTCTCGTAGAAATCCTTCACGGTCTTCTTGTTCTGCTCCTCCTGCTTGTCTGCCCCGAGGACCGGCTGGGTCATGAGAACCATGCCGAATATAGCTGCCGCCGTAACGATCCTGTGCATACTGTCCTCCTCGTATCGCCTCTGATAAGGCGTTCGATCCATCCATCACTTTATTAGTATAACAGCAAAACGAGGTGTGTTCTCTTATCCCGAAGCGTGACGCATATGATCACTTGGCAAACCAAACGTGAAGGGCGTGAGTGCCGGTGTCAGCCGGTCCTGATCCCGCAGCTTTTCTTCGCGAGGGCGTCAGCGCCGCCGGATCTTGCCGGACCTCCTGTCCTTCCCTGATCTTCGCTCAAGCGGGAGGAGGATGAGCGTGGAGCGCGGAGAACTTCTCCGGTCTTTGGCTGATCGTCGTTCAGCCCGTGTCCTGCGTTCCCGTTCAAACAGCGCAAAGATTCCGTCGAGCAGGTCACGCCGCTTTTCCCGCAAGATTTTCTCATGCGCGGTCTCGCTGCGCACAACGCCCGCCCTCAGCTCGAAACGGTAGTCTCTGATGAGCGCGACAAGGCTCTGCTCGATCTCCGTAAATACCGTCAGGTCCTCATCATCTCTGCCGTCCCGCCCGCCTCCGGTCTTCGCCAGCAGACCGTTGATCGCGCCGGAACTGCGCCGGGCATGCCCGAGGATGGCCTCGTACAGCCCCGCCAGCGCGTAAATATCCTCCCGGACAAGGGCCGTGATCTCCCGGGAGAGCACGGCGACGTCTTTTTTGATATCCTCCAGCTGCTGCCGGGAGACCGGACCGCGCTGCAGGGAATCCCTGATGCTGTTCTTGAACCGCTCCTTGACGTCCTCGATCAGCCGCTGCTCTGCCTGCTGCGAGACCTCGAGACCGACGAGGATGACGATCGACGCCTCACAGAGGCGCTCGATCCTGATCAGGTTGTCCCTGATGTACCGCGCGATGTCGCACAGCTCCAGGGCCAGGTCCGATCGCAGCCGCCTCAGGGCAGCGAGCGCCTGCTTCCGCTCCTCGACCATGCCGCGCAAACGCTCCAACTTGGCCGCATCGTCCTTCCTCTTCGGGTTGAGGCCCGTCATCTCGTCCGCGGCGGACTTGATGAACGCCGCCGGCTTCCGGAGGTCCAGCGCTGTAAGCATGTGGAGGTGATATTTGAACTGCCCCACGGCAAGTTCCATGGCAGGGTGGGCGAATTGCGAAAAACCGAGCACGCCGTAGAACATTCTTTCCCGGATGTCCTGCGCCTCCGCGTCGGAGTGCTGCTGGTGCGCGATCTGCCGGATGTTTTCGATCAGCTCGTGGTACTGGGCCAAGTCGCTGCTGTGCGGCTCCCGGCTGCCCGCTTTTCGGGTGCTTGCGAGAAAATGCCCGAGTTCTTCCTGCGTCGGATTGAGCTCGGCGTTCGATTCGAAACGGAGGCCAAATATGGATGCGTCTTTCGGCATTCCCCTGCTCGTGGTCCTGATGAATATCCCGGATATGGGGTCACGTTGCTCTCCGCGAATGAATGTTCGCGCGGATCGCATCCATTGTTCAATAGCGCGATTCTGCTCCCGTTGCGTATTGCTCTGCAATCAATAATAGAACAGTCTTGCCGTATATGCAAGCCCACAAAAGAGCCCACAAAAAGAGCTGCTTGCCGACGTCGGTCTTTTGTTATGGTATGCATCAGTGCTGCACATCAGGGTCGCAATTGGCCTTACGGGCAATGGGGAACAAGACCCCTACTGAAGATCCATCGATTGCTCTCGACGTACAGCTGCGAATCCGGGCGCGATTCGAATGGCGAAATTACTTTGAGGAGGTGATCTTTTTCTTCTGTCGCGAGTTTTTCGCGCGAAGGCCTGCTTGGGTCATGCAGGAAAGCGGCTGTCACGTGAGAATGCTGTTCTCCCCATGGACCAGTTCATCAAGGGTCTGTGCACGGGACGCCTCTTCACTCCGTTTCGCACGGCGGGGCCTTCTCTTTCAAGGTTCTCAGCCGGCCAGGTGTCAACTCGGTCTCGATCTTGTAGCCTTCCTTCGCGTGGGCGTCCTTTTTCTTCATCAGGAGCCATTCCTTGCCGGTCGATTTCGGCAGATGCTTCATCTGCGCAAGGGCGAAGGCGCCTTTCAACTTCCTTCCCTTCAGTTCAAAGCTGAGCTTGCCGGTCTTGAGCGAACGCTCCGGGTCGTCGGTATCGAGCGGGACGAACGCTCCCTCGTCCCACACGACCACCGGCCCGGCCCCGTAATGCCCCTCGGGGATGACGGCCTCGAAATCGATATACTCCAGCGGATGGTCCGGCACCATGACGGCAAGCCGCTTGTCCGCAGGGCTCATCGACGGCCCTTTGGGGACGGCCCAGGACTTGAGCACGCCGCCAATCTCGAGCCGGAAATCATAATGGAGCCGTTTCGACCGATGCTCGTGGACAACGAACCGCAGGGTAGTTCCCACCATGATCGCCTCCCCAGGATCATCAATAGTCTCGGCAAAGTCTGTACTCGCCCGGGATCGTCATCCCCTGCCTGATTCATGCGGGGGCAGGCCCCGGATCTTGCACCCGGATGCTTTAATCGGGGGCGTCTGTCGGGGATCCGGCGTTGTCCAGGACCAGGACCGGATTCCCGCTCAGGTTCGCCGGGAATGACGAACGCGGCTGTACGAACATGCCTATACGAGTATGATACAATAGGAACACGCGAACCACAAGCGCGGACGAAGGCCTGGACCAAATGACCAAAGAAGCGTATATAAGGAAGACGTTGGATGATCAGTTTCAGCTCTGGCTCGGAAGGGCGTCCCTCTGGGGGTGCTTTCTCTTCGTGTCCCTGGCCTGGCTGGACTACCTGGTCACGCCGGAGAATTTCCGGCTGTTCCTCCGGTACCGTGCCATGGTCGCGTTGCTCCTGCTCCTGGGATATTTTCTTTCCCGACGGATCCCCCGGGCGTATCTCTCGTCACTCGCTTTTTTCCTGGTCGCCGTCACTGCGATGGTCATCGAGCTCATGATCCTTCAGTTCGGAGGACATGAATCACCCTACTATGTGGGCATGATCCTGCTCGGTATCTCGGTCGTGGGTTTTATCCCGGCGCGGTTCTCGTTCCATGTGGCGATCGCGGCAACGAGCTATGCGATCTATGTCCTGCCGATCCTGTTCACGGAAACCATCACCGGCCACTCGGACTTTCTCATCGCGAACACGTTCATGGTCGTGATATTCTCCACCAAGCTGCTGATGCGGTACATGAGCGGGAAGGCCCTGGTCGCCGAGCTGGGCCTCCAGTATGACCTTGGGCAGTATCGCGAGCGCCTCGAACTGGTCGTCGAAGCGAGGACCACCGAGCTTCGGGATGCCGTGACGGACCTGAAAAAGGAGATCGTCGAGCGCCAGCGGGCGGAAGCGGAGCGGCAGCAGGCGGAAGCGGAGCGGCAGCGGCTGCAGGCACAGTTGCTGCGGGTCCAGAAGATTGAGTCCATCGGCCGTCTCGCCGGGGGCGTGGCCCACGATTTCAACAACATCCTGACCACAATCCTGAGCTATACCGAGCTTTCCCTCATGAAGCTTCCCGAGCAAGACCCGCTCCGGGACCACCTGGTCTCCATCCAGGAGGCGAGCGAAAAGGCCGCCGCGCTGACCCACCAGCTCCTGGCTTTCAGCCGCAGGCAGGTCCTAGAATTGAAGCTGATGGACCTGAACACGGTCGTCACGGGCATGGCGGACATGCTGAAGAGGATGATCGGTAAGGACGTGGCCCTGGATATCCGGACCGGGGCACGGGCAGGCTGCGTACGCGCGGACCAGGGGCAGATCGAGCAGGTTCTCATGAACCTTGCGGTGAACGCGCGGGACGCGATGCCGTCCGGAGGCAGCCTCCTGATCGAGACTGCGGATGTTCGCCCGGACAGTGCGTTCCTGCGGACCCTGGGAACGGACGCTCCGGCAGCGCATGTCGAGCTGTCGGTGACCGATTCGGGCGGCGGCATGTCGGCGGAGGTCCGGGAGCGGATCTTTGAACCCTTCTTTACGACCAAGGAATTGGGACGGGGGACCGGCCTCGGCCTGGCCGCGGCCTATGGGATCGTGAAGCAGCACGGCGGCAACTTCATCGTGGAAAGCGAACCGGGAAAAGGGACCGCCTTCCGGGTCTTTCTTCCCGTCGAAACCGGCTCCGAGCCGATCCAGGCGGCGGAGCCGGGCGGCCCGCTGCCGAATGGGTCGGAGACGCTGCTCGTCGTCGAGGACGACGAACTGGTCCGGGGCCTTATCCATGAGGTGCTGGAGCCGCTCGGCTACCGGGTCCTGGTCACGGCATCAGGCGATGAAGCCCTCAGGACGAGCGATTCCTTCGACGGTCACGTGGACCTGCTGCTGACGGACGTGGTGATGCCCGGCATGGACGGGAAGCAGCTCGCCGAGGTCATGCGTACCAGGCGGCCGGGGATCAGGGTGCTGTTCATGTCCGGATACACGCAGGACGCCCTTTCCACGCAGGGGATGCTGGAACCGGGTATCGCCCTGATTCATAAGCCGCTCCGGCCCGGGATGCTGGCCAGGTATCTGCGGCAGGTGCTGGACGGTGTTTAGGTCCCGCCTGCTATCTCCTGAAATTTCTTGACAAACCTCGCTTCCGGCGTATACAATCACACCCTTATTCGGACTGCGGGGAACGCAGTGCTCAACGGAGAACAGTTCGGCCATGATCAAGCTCTATAACACCTTGACGGGGAAAAAAGAAGAGTTCGTTCCGGTAACGCCAGGGACCGTGAACATGTATGCCTGCGGTGTGACGGTATACGATCTGTCGCACATCGGTCACGCCCGCGGCGCGGTCGCCTTCGACGTGATCCAGCGGTACTTCCGTCGCCGGGGATATCGGGTCAAGTACGTGCGGAACTTCACCGACGTGGATGACAAGATCATCAACCGGGCGAAGGAAGAAGGCATTTCCGCAGCCGCGGTCGCGCGCAAGTACATCGATGCCTACCAGGAAGACATGAAGCGTTTGGGCGTGGGCAGGCCCGACGAAGAACCGCTTGCCACCGAACATATCAAGGAGATGATCGATGTCGTCCGGCGGCTCATCGAGAAGGGGCACGCCTACGCCGTGGACGGCGATGTCTATTTCCGCGTTGCGAGCTTCAAGAACTACGGCAAGCTCTCGAAGCGGAACCTCGAGGACATGAAGGCCGGAGCTCGGGTGGAGGTGGACGAGCGGAAGGAAGACCCGCTGGATTTCGCCCTCTGGAAGGCCTCGAAACCCGGCGAACCAGCC
>Ga0316622_100002359_pt1 | contig 13023 bp, 7 predicted proteins | sample OWC_Aug_OW2_C1_D_FD_207646 | JGI IMG/M metagenome (GOLD analysis project Ga0316622, IMG submission 207646) | Wetland soil microbial communities from Old Woman Creek delta, Ohio, United States - OWC_Aug_OW2_C1_D5_C | ecosystem: Environmental > Terrestrial > Soil > Wetlands | place: USA: Ohio... | reverse complement strand
CGCTGGCCGGGGTACTGGCTCTTTACTACGCCGCAGCTTCATGGTGTTTTAGGGCTATGGCCAAGGTGAATACTGCACAGGTAGCTATATTATTTGTAGCATTGTGGTTGTTGGCCGAGTTGGCTCGCGGACTGCTGTTGACTGGCTTTGGCTGGGGCGCGGTGGGTTATGCGCAGGTCGATGGCCCATTGGCCGTGGCCTTGCCGTGGGTAGGCCTGTACGGTGTGAGCGCGCTGGCTGCTGCGGTGGCGGTCTTGCTGGTCCAGGCGCTGCGTGCGCGCCATGGGCGGGCGGCGCTGCCGCCTGCATTGGCACTGGTGGCGGTGTTTGCGCTGCTGCCGCTGGTGCCGGGTGTGTCTGGCAGCTCGTCGGGCCTGCTCAAGGTCACGCTGCTGCAAGGCAACATTGCCCAGGATGAAAAGTTTGACCAGCGCAGCGGTGTACCCCATGCGCTGCGTTGGTATGGTGAGCAGCTCAACGCCAGCCGCAACTCGCTCATCATCACACCGGAAACGGCCTTGCCGGTGTTGCCCGAACAACTCCCCGAAGGGTACTGGCAGGCTTTGCAGCAGCGCTTTGCCAGCGGGGAGCAGGCCGCGCTGGTGGGCATGCCGCTGGGCAATTACACCGAGGGCTATACCAATTCGGTGCTTGGCCTCAAGCCTGGTCAAACCGCGGTCTGGCGCTACGACAAGCACCACCTGGTGCCGTTTGGCGAGTTCATTCCGCCGCTGTTTCGCTGGTTCATCAACCTGATGAACATTCCGTTGGGCGACTTCAATCGTGGGGAGCTGGTGCAACCCACGTTTGACTGGCAAGGCCAGCGTTTGGCCACCTCCATCTGCTATGAAAACCTGTTTGGCGAAGAGCTGGCGGCGCAGTTCGCCGATGCGGCCAAAGCCCCCACGGTGCTGGTGAACCTGAGCAACCTGGGCTGGTTTGGCGAGCACCTGGCAATGGATCAGCATCGCCAGATTGCCCGGCTGCGCACGCTGGAGTTTGATCGGCCGTTTTTGCTGGCGACCAACACCGGACGCACCGCTGTGGTGGATCACCAGGGCCGGGTGACGCAGTCCCTGCCCAACCATGTGGCGCAGGCCCTGAGCGCCGAGGTGCAAGGGCGCAATGGCATCACGCCTTACGCCTGGTGGGCATCGCGCTGGGGGCAGTGGCCGCTGGTGGTACTGGGGTGCCTAGGTGTTTGCCTGGCCTGGATGGGGCGAAGCCGCCAGCCGGCTGGTGTCAAATAGCTTCTCAAAATCGGCCACCGGTACCGGCCTGGAGTACCAATACCCCTGGGCATAGTCGCAGCCTGCGGCAGCCAGCAGGTCGCGTTGCAGCTCGGTCTCAACCCCTTCGGCAATCACTTTCATGCCCAGTGCGTGGGCCATGGCAATGATGGCTTGGCACAGGGCCAGGTCGGTCGAGCCGGCCACCAGGTGGCGCACAAAAGACTGGTCGATTTTGATGTAGTCAATTTCAAACTTTTGCAGGTACGACAGGGATGAGTAGCCGGTGCCAAAGTCGTCCAGCGACACGTTGATGCCTTCGTCGCGCAGCTCCAGCAGCTGCTCCACCACGCCGTCGCTGGTGGACAGCAGCAGGCCTTCGGTGATTTCCACCACGATGCTGTTGCCGCTCAAACTGCGTGCGCGCAGCTGCTCGATCCATGGGGTGTGGGCCGGGTTTGGGTTTTCAAACTGCAGGGGGGATTTGTTGACGCTGATCTGGAACTGCGGGTGCAAGGTCTTGCGCCAGGTTTGCACCTGGTTGGCGGCCTGGGCAAAAACCCATTCACCCAGTTCCACGATCAGCCCGCTGGCCTCCGCCACGGGAATGAATTCGGCCGGGCTGATCATGCCGCGCGTCGGGTGCTGCCAGCGCAGCAATGCCTCGGCCTTGTGAATGGCACCGGTGGCCAGCTCCACAATGGGCTGGTAGAACACGCGAAAGTCCTGGACTTCCAGCGCGAGCCGCATGTCGTAGGTAAGCTGGGCGCGCAGCCGTGCGGCTTCTTGCAGGGCGGGGGTGAAAAAACTGAAACGGTTGCGTCCGGCACCTTTGGCGACGTACAGCGCCTGGTCGGCGTTTTTCATCAGGGCTTCAATGTCATGGCCGTCGGTGGGGTAGATGGTGACCCCGATGCTGGCCGAGACAAACACCTGGTCTGTGCCCAGATGAAACGTTGCGCTCAGGGCGGTGAGCAATTTGGGCAGGATGTGGTGCAGGTCGGTGGCATGGGTCAGCTCGGTAATGATCACGGTGAACTCGTCACCTCCCATGCGCGCCACGGTATCGACTTCCCGCAGGCAACCCTGAATGCGCCGGGCCGCCTCGGTCAGCAAGAGGTCACCCCGGTCATGACCGAGCGTGTCATTGACCTCCTTGAAATGGTCCAGATCCATCAACAGCAGCGCCAGCTGGGTGCCGTCGCGGCGGCACTTCTTGAGTTCTTGCGACAGGCGATCCTGCATCATGCGCCGGTTTGGCAGGCCGGTCAGGGCATCAAAGTTGGCTTGCTGCCAGATCAGCACCTCGGCCGTCTTGCGCTCGGTGATGTCGGTGTGGGTGCCGATCATGCGCAATGGCTTGCCCTGGTCATCGCGCTGGATCACCATGCCGCGGCTCAGAACCCATTTCCAGTTGCCATTTTTGCAACGCACCCTGCGCTCGTTGCTGAAGGCGGGGGTCAGGCCGTCCAGGTACATCTGGCATTCATGATGCATCCGCTCAAGATCGTCGGGGTGGGTCAGTTCGTCGAGCACGTTGACATCGCAGCGGATTTCGTCTTCGCTGTAGCCGTACATGCGCAGCAGGTTGGGTGACAGGTACTCTTGGCCGGACTGGATCTGCCAGTCCCACAGGCCGTCGCCCACGCTTTCCAGGGCAAGCTTCCAGCGGGCTTCGCTGTCGCGCAAGGCCAGTTCGGCCAATTTGCGCCGGGTGATGTCTTGCACGATGGCGGTGCGTTTGACCGCCCGGGCGTTTCTCCACACCGTGGTGCCCCGCGTGTGCACCCAGATACGGCGACCCTTGAGGGTGGTCATTTCAATCTCGAAGTCATACGTGTCGGGCTGGTTTGCCGTGTCGTCAAGAGAGGCTTTGATCAGCGCCAGAGACTCGGGGGGGAACAGTGTGAGGGTGTTGGCAAGCGTGGGTTTGAAGGCATGGGGCGTGGTGTCAAAGATGCGGTAGACCCCTTCAGTCCACGTCACCAGGTTGGCATCCAGATCGACTTCACAGCCACCCAGCTCGGCAATGGCCTGGGTGGCAAAAAGCAGCTGGTTGGCGTGTTGGCTGGCGGCTTTTGCCTGCATGTAGTCGCTGACATCGGAATAGGTGCGCACCATGCTGCCGTTGGGCAACTGGCTGGAGTGCACTTCCAATGTGAGTCCGCTGCCGTTGAGTTGCAGGAAGTGTTTGGATGGGGCGGCATGGCCTGCCTCTGGCAGCTCACCGCGGGTGGCGCTGTCTTGTGGTTGTGCTTCGTGGTGGAGGTCTCCGCGTTGCTTGAGGCAGGCGTTGAGCGCTTCCTGCGTCGGGAGTTCCTCAAAAAAAGCCCTTGGAATTCCCAGCAACTCACACAGGCGTTCATTGAACAGGATGATGCGGCCATCGGGGGCGAGCAGGGACACCCCTTGGCTGATGCTGTGTAGCAACGTTTGCAAAGGGTCTGCCAGAAAGGCATCTGCGGGGGCGGGGGAGTGCGTGCTCACAGCGCAGGTTTTTACCATCAAATCCTGTGCGGTCTGGCGAGATCCAGAAAATTCAACGTGCCCGTTTGGCAGGCAGCCACAGCTGCACACGCAGGCCATGCGGCAGCGCTCCCAGTGCCTTGGCTTGCCCCCCATGGCGCAGGGCGACTTCCGCCACAATTGCCAGCCCCAAACCGCAGCCACCGGGCAGGTCACTGGCGCGCCAAAAGCGCTCGAAGACGTGTGGCATGTCTTCAGTCGACAAGCCGCGCCCGTTGTCGGCCACCTCCAGCAACACTTGCCTGCCTTGGGCTTGTACTTTGAGGGTAACCTCGCTGCCCGCGCCTGCGTAGTTCAAGGCGTTGTCGATGAGGTTGCTCAGGGCCTCGCGCAGCAGCAGGGCTTCGCCTGCCACGTTCAGGTGATCCGCGCCTTCAAAGCCCAGGTCAATCCCAGCCTTGACGGCGCGCGGAGTCCACTCGCGCGCTACCTCGCGCGCCAGCATGGCCACGTCCAGTGGTTGCAGTGCCACCTCTACCTCATTGCGCGCCAGTGAGAGCAACTGGTGCACCAGATGGGCACTGCGCTGTGCTCCGGCAAGCACTTTGGTCAGGCGTGCGCGCAGCGCTTGCGGGTCTGGCTCGGCCAGCGCCAGCTCGGTCTGGCTGATCAAGCCCGCCAGCGGTGTGCGAAGCTGGTGCGCGGCATCGTTCAGAAACCGCTTTTCCTGCCCCACGCTGCGCCGTACCGCACCCAGCAACTGGTTCAGCGCATTGGCCAGGGCATGCACTTCCTGCGGAGCCTGGGTCAGCTCAATCGGTGACAGGTCTGACAACGCCTGCTTGCGCCGGTCACCCAGTTGCGCCTGCAGCTTGGTCAGCGGCTGCAAGCCGCGTGAGATGCCGCCATACACCAGCATGCTCAGCACCGTCCCCAGCAGCAGCAGCGGGGCCAGCATGTCGGCAATCAGCTCGGTGGTCAGGCGCTGTTGTACTGCCAGACTTTTTGCCACCTGCACGCGCAGGCGTTGTGGCGCGTTGGCATCGCCATAGTCGACATCAAGCAGTGCCACACGCATCGGCTTGCCATCCACCTGGACGTTATAGAGCAGGGTTTCCAGGGTGTGGATGGACGAGTCGTCCTGCGGGGCTGGCAGCTTGTCGTTGCCCAGTAAAAAATGCCCTGGCGGGCTCGACACCATGTAGCTCACCCGATCCTTCGGGTCTTGCTCAATGATGTCTTGCGCAGCGCGCGGAAAGTCGATCAGCAGCCCCGAACCCACCGGCTTGACCTGGCGCGCCAGTGAGCGCACCGACTGGGTGAGCGACTGGTCGATGGCTTTTTCCGCGTAGTTGAGGGCAACCCGGTAGGCCAGTGCGCCGCCCACCAGCAGCAGCACCAGCTGTGGCAACAGCAGCCAGAGCAGCAGCTGGCGTTTGAGTGACAGACGGTGTGTCTGCCCGGATGGCTCAAGCGCAGGTGTGGGTAGCACCGCTGCAGCCTCCATGCCGGTCATGGGCCGGTGGTCTCCAGCATGTAGCCCAGGCCGCGCACGTTGCGGATGTTCAGACCGGAGTCGGTGAGCTTTTTGCGCAGGCGGTGGATGTAGACCTCCAGCGCGTTGGATGCCACTCCGCCTGCCTCTGCTGCGTCACTCTGCCAGGTTTCCAGCACGTCTTCGCGGCTGACCACACGCCCGGCATGTGTGACCAGGAGCGACAGCAGCGCCCATTCGCGCTGGGTGAGTTCAAGCTCTTCGTCACCCAGCCAGGCCTGGGGCAGATGGGCATCGACCCGCAGGTGGCGCGCTGTGTGGCTGCTGGTGACTTCCAGCGAGCCACCAAACGCCGGCAGGCGAGCCCGACGCAGCAGCGAACCCAGTCGCGCTTGCAGCTCAAGCATCTCAAAGGGTTTTGTCAGATAGTCGTCGGCCCCGTCGTTGAGGCCCTGCACGCGGTCATCCACGCCGTCACGGGCGGTCAGAATCAGCACCGGCAGCGCGGGCAGGCGCTTGCGCACCCAGCGCAGCAGTTCCAGGCCGCTGATTTTGGGCAAGCCCAAATCCAGCACCACGCCGTCAAAACGCTGGGTTTCCAGCAGGGTTTGCGCGGCCTCGCCATCGGCTGCGGAGGTCACGCTGTGACCGGCCTTGGCAAGCTGCGCGCACAGGCCGTCGCGCAGCAGTTCGTCGTCTTCGATGATCAATAAGCTGGACATGGGGCAAGCATAACTGAGGTGAAGTTTTGCCCAGCAGCACCGCCTTGACTGGCCGACCGGCCATGGCGTTGGCCGTAACGCTTGGTGCTTCTTGCTTTTCCTGTCCCCTTCGCGGCGCTCAATCGTCAAGGGCAAGAGCCGTCTGCACCGCAGTCACCCTGGCCTGGTGCATGAATTCACCGACTTTTTGGCCTGTAGCCCCTGTAGATAGTGCGTGAGCAGCTATTTCTTTTGTAGCGATGTTGGTGGCTGCTGTGAGCATGGCCAGCAGGTGCGGGCGCTGTGGGTAGGGCTGGTCAGAGAAGCCCAGCCGCCCCCGGGCATCGCATTCGCAGGCCAGCAACAGGTCGGCAAAGCGCGCGGGTTTGCGGATGGCATCGCAGCGCTCCAGCAGGCGCACCAGGGCGGCGGCGTTCAGGTCCAGGCAGCGGTGCACGTTGCTGTGCTCCCGGGCCACCACGTCGGCGAGTTCGCGGCATTCGGTGGGCACGCGCAGGCGTTCGCACAGCGGTTTGAGCAGCTTTGCGCTGCGGTCTTCATGGCCCAGGTGGCGCGGCAGGATGTCTTCCGGGGTGGTGCCCTTGCCCAGGTCGTGGGTCAGGCAGGCAAAGCGCACTGGCAGGCTGGCTTGCAGCTGGGCGCTCATGTCGAGCACCATCATGAGGTGAATGCCGGTGTCCACCTCGGGGTGGTAGTCGGCGCGCTGCGCCACGCCCCACAGGCGATCCACTTCGGGTAGCAGCTTGCTCAACGCACCGCAGTCGCGCAGCACCTCGAACATGCGTGAGGGTTGGGCTTCCATCAGGCCTTTGGCCAGCTCCTGCCAGACGCGCTCGCTCACCAGGTGATCGACCTCGCCGCTGTCCACCATCTCGCGCATCAGCGCCAGGGTTTCGGGCGCAACGCTGAAATCGGGAAAGCGGGCGGCAAAACGCGCCACGCGCAGGATGCGCACCGGGTCTTCGCGAAAGGCCGGGCTGACATGGCGAAACACCTTGGCCGCCAGGTCGTTCGCGCCGCCGTAGGGGTCAACCAGGTGGCTGGTGGATTTTTTGAGGTCAAACTGGCCTGTAGCGCTTACATGATCTGCGCTGATTGCTATTGAATTGATAGTAATGTCGCGCCGCGCCAGGTCGTCTTCCAGCGTCACGTCAGGGGCGCTGTGGATGGCAAAGCCGTGGTAGCCGGGGGCGGTTTTGCGCTCCAGGCGGGCCAGCGCGTATTCCTCATGGGTTTTGGGGTGCAGGAACACGGGAAAGTCTTTGCCCACCGGCGTGAAGCCATGGGCCAGCATCTGCTGCGGGGTGGCCCCCACCACCACCCAGTCGCGGTCTTTGACGGGCAGGCCCAGCAGGGCATCACGCACGGCACCGCCAACCAGGTAGATTTGCATCGGGAAAGCGGTGTCTTGTGGTTCGATGAGCGGGTTACCGGTGCAGGCGGTAGGGCTCTTCAAAGTCCAGGAAGTCGTGTTCGGCCTGGGCCTGTGTGATCCAGTCCTGCACGGCGGGGAGCTGGCGAACCCGCTGCACGTAGGCGGCCACGTCCTCTGGCAGGGGCAGGGCGTAGGTGATCAGGCGCATGCAGACCGGGGCGAAGTAGGCATCGGCCACGCTGAAGTTGCCAAACAGCATGGGGCCGCCGCTCATCTGCAGGCAGTCGCGCCACAGGGTGACCAGCCGGGCCACGTCGGCGCGCACGGCGGCGTTGTCACGCCAGATCAGCGCGCCGACATCTGGCAGGCTGGCCTCGATGTTCATCGGGCAGGCGCTGCGCAGGGCAGCAAAGCCGCTGTGCATTTCGGCGCAGATGCTGCGAGCCCGGGCGCGCTCGGCTTGTTCATGCGGCCACAGTTCGCATTCGGGAAAGCGCTCGGCCACGTACTCGGCAATGGCCAGGGTGTCCCACACCACCAGGTCACCGTCGACCAGCACCGGCACCTTGCCGGTGGGGGAGACGGCTTTGAGCGTGGTCTTGAAGTTGGAGTCCGGCGTGAAGGCATCAAAGCGCACCATGATTTCTTCAAACGGAATGTCGGCCTGCTTGAGCAGCACCCAGGGGCGCATGGACCAGGACGAGTAGTTTTTGTTGCCGATGTAGAGTTTCATGCTGCTTGTGAAGGATCAGTTTTTCAGGGGAGGTCTTTGTTGTCGGTGGCTGCGCCATCGCGCGGGCCAATCTGCCCCAGCCGGGCTTTGAGTGACTGGGTTTTGCCGCTGATCATGGCGGCGTAGATGGTGGTGTTGGCCAGCACTTTCTTGACGTAGTCGCGGGTTTCGGTGAAGGGCACGTTCTCGGCCCAGATGGCCGCTTCCATCACCGGTGCGCCGCTTTGGCCGCGCCAGCTGCGTGGACGACCCGGGCCTGCGTTGTAGGCGGCGGCGGCCATGGGCATGGAGCCGGCAAAGTCGTCCAGCACCAGTTTCAGGTAGCCGGTGCCGATGGCGATGTTGGTGTCGCGCTCGGTGATCTGGTTGGGCTTGAAGTCGGTCAGGCCGATTTTCTTGGCAGTCCAGCGGGCGGTGGCGGGCATCACCTGCATCAGGCCGGAGGCTCCCACGCCAGAGCGGGCATCGGTGACGAAGCGGCTTTCCTGGCGGATCAGGCCGTACACATAGGCCGGGTCAAGGCCGATGGCGCGACTGCGCTCCAGCACCGCCTGCTTGTGGGGCATGGGAAAGCGCTGGGTGAGGTCGATCACGCCCTTGGTGCGCTCACTGGTGTTGATGCAGCGGTCCCACACCTCGTGCTGGCAAGCCAGGTCAGCGGCGGCCAGCAGTTCGCGGTCGGTCAGGCCGCCTGATTGGTGCAGGTTGATGGTGTAGTTCCATTCGCGCACGCCTTCTGGGCGAAGTCCTAAATCGATAGCGGCAAGCGCACGCTGCAAGCCGGGGTTGGCGCGGGCGGCTTCTTTTTCAGCGGTGGTCAGGGGCTCGGGCGCGGGCGGCGGAACCATCGGCAGCCCCAGTTCTTCCTGGGCCAGCAGCTCGTAAAAACCACGCACGCTGGCGATGCTTTGCAGCAACTGGCGGGCTTGCTGTTGTTCCGGTTCGGTCTTGGCGGTGGCTTGCAGGGCGCGGGCGCGCCAATAAACCCAGGTGGCATCGCTGCTGGCCTGGGGGCCCATGGCTTGCAGGGCCTCCAGCGCCTCACGCCACTTGCCCAGGCGCAAGGCGGCGCGGGTGCGCCAGGCCAGGTGCTCGTCGCTCATGTCAGCCGGGCTGGCGTTGGCGAACAGGTTCAATGCATCGGGCGAGAGCTTTTGCGCCGCCTGCTTGCCAATCGCTCCCCAGGCCCAGGCGCGTTGCTGGGCATCAAGCTGTTTGGCCCATTGGGTTTGCAGCAGGCTGGCGGCATCGTCCGGGCTGCTGTCAGCCAGCCGGATCAGGGCCAGCACGGCCAGTTCCTGGGTTTGGCGCTGGCTTGCGGGTTTGAGTTTGGCCAGGAACGGTTCGGGTTTTGCCAGCAAATCGCTCACCGCGCCATCGGCTTGCGGGGCCACGATGGCGATGGCCTGGCGCAGCGCCTTGATCTGGCGGGCTTCCAGCGCCAGGCGGGCTTTGCGCCAGATGTCGGTGGGCCTAAGTTGCTGGTTGTCAAAGTGAACCTGGGCCGCCAGGGCGCAGCCTTCGCCCGCTTCTTTTTGCGGGTACCACTGGTCTTTGACCTCGCTGGACATGTCCACGCCAGCCAGGATGTGCTCCATGGCCAGGGTGTAGCAGCGCACCTCGCGGTCGTCCTTCATGCGGTACTGCGGTGCCTCGACGACAAAGCTGCTCCAGTCACGGCGCTGGCCCAGCAGCAGCAACCAGTCGTTGCGCAGGCGGTCTTCCTGGTAGGTGCCCTGGTAGCGCTTGAAAAACGCCGCCACTTCGTCGGCGCTGGCGCTCTCCAGGCGGGCGCGCAGTTCCCAGTAGGCGGCCCAAGGCTCCAGCACATGGCCCTGGGCGCGTGGCAGCAACTCGCTCAGGCGTTTGGACTGGCCTTTTTTGAAGGCCTGGTTCATCTCCAGCAGCACTTCGTCAGCGGCGCTGGTGCCAGACGGGGCAGCCAGTGCCGCCAGGGGGGCGCTGCACAGTGCGCTGGCGGCGGTAATCAATGTCAAAATGGTTCTGAACTGCATGTGGAGATTATGAATAACTCTGATGAAAAACGGGCGCTTGAGAAAAAAGCCTTGCGCCAGCAACTGGTTGAGCAACGCCTGCGACTGCCGGATCGGCAAGCCCGGGTGGCAGCCCTGCAGCAAATCATGCGCATCTGGCTGGTGGGCCGCCCTGACACGGTGATCGGGGCCTACTGGCCGATCAAGGGGGAATTTGACCCCTTGCCAGCCCTGCACCGCTGGAAAGAAGACGGCGAACTCATCGAACAGACGCGCTTGCGAAAGATTGGACTGCCGGTGGTGGACAAAGTTCACAAAACCATGGCTTTTCATGCCTGGTACCCCGGCTGCCCAATGGAAGAAGATGCTTACGGCATTCTCAAGCCCAAAGACACCGAGGTGATTCACCCCACGCTGCTGTTTGTGGCCTGCGTGGGCTATGCGCCGGGCGGCTACCGGCTGGGCTATGGCGGCGGCTTTTATGACCGCATGCTCTCCGGCCTGTCGCCCCGGCCCTTCACCGTGGGGCTGGGCTTTGGCACCGACTTTTTGCCCGACTTTGAGCCCGAGCCACACGATTTGCCGATGGACGCGATCCTGAACGACCACGGTGTAGTCTGGCCGATTTGACTGTGAGTGCGCCGACGTTTGACGACCCCTTGATCAGCCCGGCGTGCAAGGGCTTTCCGCACCACAGCGCGCCCTTGCGCCGCTCTGCCATCGGTGCGCAGGGATGGAATGTGCTGCGGGGTGATCTGCCGCTGCCACTGGCCGTGATCCGGCGCGACGTGATGCAGCACAACCTGGCCTGGATGCAAGACTTTGCCCAGTCGCGCGGCTTGGGGCTGGCTCCCCACGGCAAAACCAGCATGTCGCCCCAACTGTTTCGCCACCAGCTTGCTGCTGGGGCCTGGGGCATGACCTTTGCCAGCGTGACACAAGCGCATGTGGGCATCATGGCGGGCGTGACCCGCTGCCTGATCGCCAACCAGGTGTTTGCGGACGTGGATCTGCGCGGCATCGACGAGCTGAAACGCCGCCACCCCGGGGTGCGGGTGATTTTTCTGGTGGACTCGCTGGCGCAACTGGAACGGATCGAAGGCTGGCGGCAACAACATCCGCAGGCCGAGGCCTTTGAGGTGTTGCTGGAAATCGGCGTGCAGGGCGGGCGCACCGGTTGCCGTGAACTGGCCCCAGCGTTGGCATTGGCCGCACGTTTGCATGAGAGTTCCGCCGTGCGGCTGGTGGGTGTGGAGTGCTACGAGGGACTGGCTGCCACCGGTCAGTCAGCGCAGGACGAACCCTACGCCCAGCAGTTGATGGACCGGGTGCAAGCCGTGGCCCGCGCCTGTGACGAACAAAACCTGTTCGATGGCGACGAGGTGCTGCTGACCGCGGGTGGCTCGGCCATTTTTGACCTGGTGGCCCCCGGCCTGAAGCTGCAACTGCGCCGCCCGGTGACCGGCCTGCTGCGCTCGGGCTGTTACATCACGCACGACCAAGGCAACTACCAGCGCATGATGAGCGCCGTGGCAGAGCGCACCGGCTGCGGCAACGGCCTGCAAGCCGCGATGGAGGTCTGGGCCAGCGTGCAGTCCTGCCCCGAGCCGGGTCTGGCCATTCTGGCTGCGGGCAAGCGTGATCTGTCCTACGACCTGGGCCTGCCCATGCCACTGCGGGTGTGCTCTCGTGGCACGCTTGACCTGCATACGGCAGCCCCGGACTGGCGCGTCAGCAAACTCAACGACCAGCACGCCTATCTGGAAGGCAGCGGCCCGCAGCATGCCGCCTTGCAAGTCGGCGACCTGGTCTGTCTGGGTATTTCCCACCCCTGCACCACCTTCGACAAATGGCGCTGGATGCCGCTGGTGGATGAGCAGTACAACGTGGTGGATGCGCTGGTGACGTGTTTTTGAGGGGTGGATGCTATCTATTGGATAGCTGATCGTGCTGGTGAAACTTGGGCTACAGCTTCTTTTTGCCCTCGGATTCAACCGCCAAGCCCCCGGGATCGTTCGGTCTGAGTCTGCCCCCAGCCTTTGCGTCAGGTTGGGGGCAGGGAAAGCTCAGCGCGAACGGGGCTGAGGTGATGCGGATCAGCCGCCGTGCAGCTTCATCATCACCGGCACGATCAGCAGGGCCACGATGTTGATGATTTTGATCAGCGGGTTCACGGCTGGGCCGGCGGTGTCTTTGTAGGGATCGCCCACGGTGTCGCCAGTGACAGCGGCTTTGTGGGTGTCAGAGCCCTTGCCGCCAAAGTGGCCGTCTTCGATGTACTTTTTGGCGTTGTCCCAGGCACCGCCGCCGGTGCACATGGAGATGGCGACAAACAGACCGGTCACGATGGTGCCCATCAGCAAGCCACCCAGGGCGGCGGGCCCAAGGATCAGACCGACCAGGATCGGCACCACCACAGGCAGCAGCGAGGGGATCATCATTTCCTTGATGGCGGCGCTGGTCAGCATGTCTACTGCGGTGTCGTACTCGGGTTTGCCGGTGCCGTCCATGATGCCTTTGATTTCCTTGAACTGGCGGCGCACTTCCACCACCACCGAGCCTGCGGCGCGGCCAACTGCTTCCATGGCCATGGCTCCAAACAGGTAGGGGATCATGCCGCCGATGAACAGGCCGATGATGACCATCGGGTTGCTCAGGTCAAACGTGATGTGCTGGCCATAGCCTTCGAGTTTGTGGGTGTAGTCGGCAAACAGCACCAGCGCGGCCAGACCGGCAGAGCCGATGGCGTAGCCTTTGGTCACCGCCTTGGTGGTGTTGCCCACAGCGTCCAGTGGGTCGGTGATGTCACGCACGCTCTTGGGCATTTCTGACATTTCGGCAATACCACCGGCGTTGTCGGTGATGGGGCCGTAAGCGTCCAGGGCCACCACGATGCCGGCCATGCTGAGCATGGAAGTCGCTGCAATCGCGATGCCGTACAGGCCAGCCATGGCATAAGCGGTGTAGATTGCCACGCAGACGAACATCACCGGCCAGGCGGTGGAGCGC
>Ga0316622_100002358_pt1 | contig 13023 bp, 6 predicted proteins | sample OWC_Aug_OW2_C1_D_FD_207646 | JGI IMG/M metagenome (GOLD analysis project Ga0316622, IMG submission 207646) | Wetland soil microbial communities from Old Woman Creek delta, Ohio, United States - OWC_Aug_OW2_C1_D5_C | ecosystem: Environmental > Terrestrial > Soil > Wetlands | place: USA: Ohio... | reverse complement strand
CGAGGCACTGTCCCTTTCTTCAATCCGCAATCCGCAATCAACAATCCGCAATCGCCGGCCCCTGGCGCTGGTTGGCTTTGTTTCGCAAGATTGGCCCGGCTCATGTAGGGCGGGCTGTGCCCGCCGTCCGTCCGGCAGGACCGTTGGCTTTGTTTCGCACGCTCACCCTCGTTCGTAGTTACGCATGGGGCACCGCCGCCGGCGGCGGTGATCCCAGCCGAGGGCGGCTGGGCTACAGGAGATGCCCTTGCGAGCCCACTACAAACGGACCCGACTGCTACGTTGGCTTTGTTTCGCATAATCGTGTCTCCCCCAAGATCATCACCGTCGGACATTGGGTATGTCTTTTGTGGCCGACCACTTCTCGCGGACAGACCGGTCCCGCAGGTCCTTCACCACGGCGGAGGACCCTCACGATCGCCTGTTCTACTCGCCATTCAGTTGTTCAAAACACCATATGTGATAATGAATTCCCTGTCAAGCAAAATCTCCACAATGTGGCAATCCTGGTCCGCCATAAGCCCTTGTCCGAACAGGGCCATTGACTCTCAGGTAGCCAATCCATGCTGGGTGGCAGCGTCAAGCGCAGCGACCCTCCTGAGCCTGTCGAAGGATTGGCGATGGCGACCTTTCTGTGCGCAGGACCATCGCCAAGGCCTTCGGCCTTGACGCTGCCACCCGAAGAGGCACTCGTTTGAATACCTGAGAGTCAATAGATAGCCTCACACAGAACATCCGGGATAGTACAAATCGGCACAGACGCCGATGCGCGTCCTCGACGTCGCGCGGCGCCGGGGCGTCAGTAATCCCGGAGCCGCCGGCTCACCTGCCCGGGTCTGTGTGGACATGTCATGGCGGAGGGGGTAAGCTGTTGCGCACCGTGAGCGACCGCTCGATGAACAGGCAGTGCCCGTGGAACAGGGATGAACGATGAGCAACGTAAGACACGTCAGGAACGCCGCTATACTGGCCTTGTGCTGCGTTTTTTGGACCACCGCCGGATGCCGACAATCCCAGCCGCCGTCCAGGCCGCTCATCGGCATCACAAGCGTATACGAGCCGGCCAAGGGCGACAAATCGGCCGAGACGACCGTGGGCTTCGCCTATGCGTCGGCCGTCGCGGAAAACGGCGGCGTGCCTGTTATCCTGCCGACCATCGACGATGAGCGGATTCTGCAAGAGTACCTGATGGGGCTCGATGGGCTCGTGTTGATCGGCGGGGACGACATCCCTCCGGAATCATACGGAGAGCAGCCGCACGAGACGGTCGTGCCTCTGGAAAAGCACCGGTACGACTTCGAGCGAAAGCTGATCGCCCGGTGGCTCGACAGCGGCAAGCCCCTGCTCGGCGTGTGCTTAGGCATGCAGTTCACGAACGTAGTTGCCGGCGGCACGATGGTTCAGGATATCCCGTCCGAGATCGGCAAGAAGGTCAACCACAGAGGCTATCATCGTGTCCTGATCGAGCCGGACAGCGATCTGGCCCGACTGCTCAAGAGCCAGGAGGCGTCCGTCTTTTCGAGCCACCATCAGGCCGTCGATGACCTCGGCAAGAATCTGCGAGTGGCCGCGCACAGTGAAGACGGCGTGACGGAGGCCCTGGAACGCACCGACGGGAAGTTCGGCCTGTTCGTGCAGTGGCACCCGGAGGCGATGACCGACCTGGCCCACCGCAACGCGATCTATGGCGCCCTGGTCGAAGCCTGCACAGGATCGAAGTAGGGCAGGCACGACAAGAGGCACACTGTGATAAAACAGACAGGACATCTCGGGTGGCAGCGGCAAGCGACAGCTTGCCGATGGTCTGCCCGTTCGCCATTGCCTGTAGGGGCGGGCCCCTGTGCCCGCGCAGGGCAACCACAGGGGGTTGCCCCTACACCCTTGCCGCTGCCACCCATAGGACAGCCGTGACGAAACCGGGACATGTTGGAGATTCCACGTTAATGCCCAAACTCGCGATGCATACGAAGATCCTGGTGGCCCTGGCCGCCGGAACGGTTTTCGGGTTCGCGGCCAATAAGCTCGGGTTCGCTGAATTCGTGATGACCTGGGTCCGGCCCGTGGGCACCGCGTTCATCAAGCTCATCAGCATGGTCGTCGTGCCGTTGGTCTTCGCCTCGCTACTGGTGGGCACGACGAGTCTGAAGGACATCAGGAGCCTCGGCCGGATTGGGATCCGAACGCTCATCCTCTACGTCTCAATGACCGCGATCTCGGTCAGTATCGGCCTCTTGTATGCCAACATCGGTCGGCCGGGCGTCGGCTTCTCTGACGACAAGAAACAGCAACTCCTGGACGGCGCCGACCGGGAGACGACTTCCCCGACCGGGCCGGCCCTCGAACGACCCTCCGTGAAGGACCTGCTGCTGAACATCATCCCGGCTAATCCGGTCCAGTCGCTCGCGGAAGGCGAGATGCTCCAGATCATTTTCTTCGCGGTGCTGATGGGCGTCTGCCTGACGATGATCCCGCCGGAACGAAAGGAGCCGGTCATCCGTTTTTTTGAGGGCGTCAACGACATCTTCGTCAGGATGGTTCACGTGATCATGCAGCTCGCGCCGTACGGCGTGTTCGCGCTGATCGCAGCGGTCGTTGCCAATTTCGGACTCGGCATCATCGGGATGCTGGCCAAGTACTGCGCCACGGTCCTGCTCGGACTGCTCACCTACATGCTGCTCGTTCAGGGCGCCATGGTGAAATTCCTCGGCAAGACGAGCCCGCGCAAGTTCTTCCGGGGCATCCGGCCGGCCCAGTTGGTGGCGTTCAGCTCCTCGTCGAGCTCCGCCACGCTGCCGGTGACCATCAAGTGCGTCACGGAAAACCTCGGCGTCTCGCGGAGCATCAGCAGTTTCATGCTCTCGCTGGGAGCGAGCATCAACATGGACGGTACCGCTCTCTACCAGGGCGTCGCCGCGGTATTCCTCGCCCAGTTCTACGGCATCGACCTGAATTTCGGACAACAATTGACCATTGTTCTGACGGCGACGCTGGCCTCGCTCGGAACCACCGGCATCCCGGGGGCCGGCGTCATTATGCTGGCCATGGTGCTGCGCAGCATCGGCGTGTCGCTCGAGGGGATCGGCATCATCATGGGCGTGGACCGCTTCCTCGACATGTGCCGCACGACGGTGAACGTGACCGGCGACTCCGTCTGCACGGTCGTGATTGCCTCCATGGAAGGCCAGCTCAACGCCGTCCCGGCAAAAGGACAGTCCGCAGTCAGCGGAGAGACAGCGAAATCCGCGGTCGTATAGTGATGACGATTTCCCGCAAGAATCTGATACGTTCGGGTGGCATCGTCAAGGCCAAAGGCCTTGGCGATGGTTCCGTCCGATTCGTAGAAGGCCATCACCAAGCTTCGCTTGACGCTGCCACCCGGATCGTTGTGGCGAGGACTGCGAAGAAGTCAACTCTACTGAGTATAAGGACTTGAATATGCGGCGACAGCTCGTAGGGTGGGGCTTGCCCCACCGAATCATCTTGATTGCTGCGGCCTGCCTGGTGTCGGCGGCAGCCGTGCCATGCACGGCGTGCTTCTCCATCGTCGTCGGCAAGAATGCCTCGACAGATGGCTGTGTCCTCGTCGGCCACAACGAGAACGACGCGGGCTCGCAACTCGTCAATCACCACAAGGTCCCCCGGCAAACGCATCCGCCCGGCGCCACGGTGAAGTTGCGTAACGGCGGCTCGCTGGAGCAGGTCCCGCAGACGTGGTCGTTCATCTGGTCGGAGATGCCCGGCCTGCTCTTCTCCGACAGCTACCTGAACGAATGGGGCGTGACAGTCTGTTCAAACAAGTGCCCGTCGCGCGAGGACAGGCCCGAGCTCAGCGACGGGGGGATCGGCTACATGCTGCGGCGACTGGTGGCCGAGCGTGCCCGGACGGCGCGCGAAGGTGTTCTGCTGGCGGGTCGTCTCGTCGAGCAATTCGGCTATATCGACTCCGGCCGAACCTACATCATTGCCGACCCGAGTGAAGGCTGGTTCTTTTGCGCGGTCAACGGCAAGCACTGGCTCGCCCAGCGCGTGCCCGACAACGAAGTGGCCATGGCGGCCAACACCTACACGGTCCGCACCGTCGATCTCAAAGACGACAGGAACGTCCTGGCCTCGAAAGACATCGTCGACTACGCCAGATCACGCGGCTGGTACGACGCGAACTCCGAAGCATTCGATTTCGCCGCGGTCTACTCCAATCCGACGGCCGCCTCAGGCCCCAACAACGTGGGCCGCCAATGGAGCGGGTTGAAGTGCATCACCGACAAGCCGCTACGGCCGGGGCCCGACCTGCCTTTCTCCGTCGTGCCCAAACAGAAGCTCAGCGTCACCGACGTCATGCGAATCCTCCGCCACGACAAAGAGAACGAGCCCAATCCGTCCGCTCCCGCGTCGCCTTTTATCTGCGAGCTGTGCAGCGGCGCGACGCAGACGAGCTTCGTGGCCCAGTTGAGAAAGACTCCTCCCGCGGACATCGGCCTGGTGTACTGGGTCTGTCTCGCGTCGCCGCGGACATCGTTCTACATCCCCTTCCATTTCGGCATCACGGATTTCCCTGCGGGCTGGCGCCAGCCATCCGAGAAGCCGACGGACGAGGTCTACACTCGGCGCGTCCAAGGCCCCTTCACGGCAGACCCGCAGGAGGCGTTCTGGGTGTACTCCAACTTCCGTGACAAGGTCGATAAAGCCGGACCCGCCATGGTCGCACGAGTCAAGAGCCGGGCGGAGTTTCTGGAGCGCAGAGCCGTGGCGACGCGCCCGGCCATGGAGGACGCTGCTCGCCAGGTCTACGAGACGGATAAGGCCACGGCGATGCGGCTGCTGGAGAACTACTCGAGAGGGCTCTACCTATCGAGTCTCGAAACGATGAGTGCTCTACTCGAAGGAGAATAGACAGGCATGTGCTTTGGAAAGGCGATTGGGTTGCAGCTCACGATGACATTGCCGGTTGTGCTGAACGTGTGCGGCCCGCAGGTGGCGTGGGGCCAGACGGAGGCCGAGTTGAGGAGCCGGGCCCGGCAGTTGTCGCAGAAGCTGCTGATTCTCGACACGCACATGGATACACCCTATGAGGTGCGCAAGACCGGGTACGACATCTCCATCCGGGCCGAGAAGGGGCAGTTCGACTACGTCCGGGCCCGGCAGGGAGGGCTCGACGCCGCGTTCATGGTCGCTTATATCTCGCCCGACTACGAGGAGAAAGGCGGCGCGCGTGCCCTGGCTGAGCAGATGCTCGACGAGGTCAGGGGCTACACGCAGAAATGGCCTGACAAATTCGTGCCGGCAAGCTCACCACAGGAAGTCCGGGCCCAGTTCGGCGGCGGCCGGGTGACGCTTCTCCTGGCCATCGAGAATGGCTCAGCCCTGGAAGGCGACCTGGGCAATCTGAAATACTTCTACGGTCGCGGCGTGCGATATATGACGCTGTGCCACTCGAAGAACAACGCGCTGTGCGATTCCTCATTCGACCAGGGCCCGAAATGGCACGGCCTGAGCCCCTTCGGCAAGCAGGTCGTCGCCGAGATGAACCGCCTGGGGATGATGATCGACGTCTCGCACGTCTCCGACGACACGTTTCGACAGGTGATTGAGCAGTCCAAGGCACCGGTCGTGGCGACGCATTCAAGTTGTCGCTCCTTCACGCCGGGATGGCACCGCAACATGAGCGACGAAATGATCTGCGACCTGGCCACCAAAGGCGGCGTCATCCAGATCAACTTCGGCTCCATCTTCCTCAACGCCGCAACCAACCGCGAATTCGTCAAGCTCCGCGAGGAGATCCGCCAGTACGTCGAAGCCCGCAACCTGCAAGGCGAGCAGAAAACCAACTACACGAGGCAGCGCTTCGAGCAGGCCCAATTCACCAGGACGCACGTCTCGGAAGTCGCCGAGCATATCGACCACGTGGTCAGGCTTGTCGGCATCGATCACGTCGGCCTGGGCTCCGATTTCGACGGCGTCGAGCAGGTGCCCGAGGGCCTGCATGACGTCTCCGGCTATCCCAACCTGCTGTACGAGCTGCTCAAGCGCGGCTACAGCGAAGAGGCCCTGAAGAAGATTTGTGCGGAGAACTTCCTGCGCGTCTGGACCGAAGTCCTCCAGTCCGCCGGCGGCGCCTGACCGCTGGCCTGAGACGGCGCCCAAGCCGGCAGCCGCCGCACTGAATGTGGCGACGATTATCTTTCTATCTTGACCTTCCAGCGGCGAGTCGTACAATAGGGAGACAGTAAGTCCCTGTAGCGGGTTCTTCTCGTGAAGGGCCGCCGGAGTTGAGTGGTTTCTTTGCCGGATGGAGGCAACGTGCGATTCCGCCAGACTGTACCTGCAGAGCGTGACATAGTCCCCTGGTTTGCGTGACGGCTGTCACATCGTGCGCCGGCGAGCCCGCAGGAGCATGGACGAGAGTGAGCCATTTGCACAATGGTGCAGGCGGCACATGATGACTCCGGGCGGTCCCGGCGAGGTTCCCGGAGGTAAGGAGGTGACGCGATTGGATGAAATGATTCGTGCGTGAGCCATTATTCCTTTTCGACCTTTTTTGGAGGGCCATACCATGCATCGCAAGTTGGTAGCTTTCGTCATTGTGATCGCGCTGTCGGCGGTCACAGCCCAGGCGCAAAACCAGATTCCCAACTGGGAATTCGATGAGCAGGTGACGCTGACCAGTCTGTGGAATCTGTGGCGCAGCGAGAATTTCACCGGGATCTCCACCGTGCAGGGCGCCAAGCTGTCCGGCCGAAACGCCATGAAGATAGACATTGGGGGACCCATCGATACCCTGCTGGTCTTCCGCTCCTACCTGAAGCTCGAGCAGGGCAAGACGCACTATATCAGCTTCATGGCCAAAGCAGACGCCCCGCGGTCGGTCACGCTGCTGGTCCAGGCCCGCACGCTCTACAACTGGCAGGTGTACTGGGCCCAGGACATCCAACTGACCACCGAGCCGCAGATGTTCAACTTCCAGTACACCCACACCGGTGCGACGGTCGGAGGAACGGGGATCTTCAACAACGACATCGACTTCCATTTCAACCTCGCCGGCGACGCCACGGATATGTACGTCGACCGGATCTGGTTTGCCACGGAGCCCCCTCCGGAGCCCGACAGGACGTTCATGGCCCGCCCCTATGAGCCCGTTCCCGACGACATGGGTGACGACGTACCCATCGATACATCGCTGAGTTGGGGCCCGGGCGTATATGCCCAGACACACAACGTATACTTAGGCACCAGCTATGACGATGTCAACAGCGCCGATATCACCAAGGCGGTCAGCACGGGCCAGACGGAAGCCACCTTCCAGCCGGCCGGCCCGCTGGCTTACGGCCAGACCTACTACTGGCGAGTCGATGAGGTCAACGCGCCGCCGACCAATACGGTGTTCAAGGGCGATGTCTGGAGCTTCACGACGGAGCCCTACGCCTATACGCTCACGGGCGTGACAGCCACGGCAAGCTCGTCCAGCGCGAACCAAGGCATGACGCCCCAGAAGACCACCGACGGCTCGGGCTTAAACAGCGCCGCCGGTACACATTCCAGCACGGATGTGGACATGTGGCTCACCGCTCCGACCTCCAAGCTGCCGGGCTGGATTCAGTACCAGTTCGACCAGGCCTACATCATCCGGCAGATGAAGGTGTGGAACTCGAACCAGAAGATCGAGTCGTTCATCGGCTTCGGCGCCAGGGAAGTTGTGGTCGAGACCTCTTTGGACGGCACGACCTGGACAACCCTGAAGACGCAGGAGTTCCCCAGAGCCGACGGCACGGACACCTACGCCGGCTTCACGGTGGATATGGGTGACGTGTTCGCCAGGTACGTCCGGCTCACGATTCAGACCAACTGGGGCGGCTTCGTTCCGCAGGCGGGCTTGAGCGAGGTCCGCTTCCTCTATGTCCCCGTCGTCGCACGGGAGCCCAGTCCGGCCAACTTTGCCGAAGGCGTGGCTGTGGACAGCCCACTCGTCTGGCGCGCGGGTCGGCAGGCCGTCGCGCACAAGGTTTACTTCGACAAGGACAAAGCGGCCGTAGCGAACGAGACCGCGCCGGCCAATACGACCCAGGATGGAACCTTCCTGCCGGCCGGCATGGAATTCGGCCAGAACTATTTCTGGAAGGTGAACGAGGTCAACGATGCGGCGGCCACCCCGGTATGGGCGGGCAACGTCTGGGCCTTCACCACCACCGAGTGGGCGAACATCGATGACTTTGAGAGCTACACGAATGACTCGCCGAACCGCGTCTTCCAAGCCTGGATCGACGGCTGGGGCTTCTCCAGCGACGACTTCTTCCCCAATGGCAACGCGGGCAACGGCACCGGCGCGCTGGTTGGCTATGACCCTGCCGCCGGTAATATCATGGAGACTTCGATCATCCACGGCGGTGGCCAGGCCATGCCGGTGGAGTACAACAATGTGAATCAGCCGTACTACTCCGAGGTCGAGCGAACCTGGGCATCGGGCCAGAACTGGACCGGCAACGGCGCCACGGACGTGAGCCTGTGGTTCCGAGGCAATCCCGCTCAGTTCGAGCAGACCACCGACAATCATTTGGTCATCAGCGCATACGGCGGAGACATCTGGGGCTCGGCCGACTACTTCTGCTTCGCGTATAAGAAGCTCAGCGGCGACGGCTCTATCTCGGCGAAGGTTAACAGCCAGACCTATGCGGCCGACTGGGCCAAGGCCGGCGTGATGGTTCGCGAGAGCCTCGATGCCGGTTCTGTCCAAGGCATCATGGCGGTGACGCCGAGCCGCATCCGAGCCTTCCAGAATCGGCCTAGTACCGGGGGCGCCTCACTCTCCGCTCACAGCGCCACCGGCACGATCACCCTGCCGTTCTGGGTGAAAGTCGAGCGCAAGGGCAATCAGATCACCGCCTACTATTCCCCCGACGGCAAGACCTGGACCAGGCAGCCGGATACTGAGAACACCGGCACCGATGCTTCGCCCAATCCGCAGACAATCGGCATGGGCACCAGCGTGTACATCGGCCTGGCCGTGTCGAGCAATACTCCCAGCAACGGCGCGTGCCTCGTCGATTTCTCCGACGTCGTCACGACCGGCTCGGTCACGGGCCAGTGGCAGGCGGCGGACATCGGCGGCGAGAACCCGGCCAACGATCCTGACCGGTTGTACGTCACGGTCACCGATACCGCCGGCAAGTCGAAGACGATCGTTCATCCCGATGCCGCGGCCACATGTGTAGCCGACTGGACTCAATGGCGCATCCCGCTGACGGACTTCACCGGCGTGAACATGGCCAGCGTCAAGAAGATGGTCATCGGCGCCGGCGACAGGAGCAATCCGAAGGTGAGCGGCGGTGGCATGCTCTTCATCGACGATGTCCAGTTTGGTCGGCCCATCACGCCCGTTGGCCTGGTGGCCCACTACAAGCTGGAAGGTGACATGCTGGACAGCTCCGGCAACGGCCATGACGGCATCCTGGCCGGCAACGCGGCCTTCCCCGTCACGTACGTGGACGGCCCGACCGGTTTCGGCAAGGCCATGCTGTTCGAAGGGACGCAGGGCCATCAGTACGTGGACCTGGGGACGTTCAACCCATCGGAGAAGACCGGCAAACTGTCGGTGGCTCTGTGGGCCAAGTGGGACGGCTTGTCTACCGCATGGCAGGGCCTCATCGGCAAGAGAATCAGCGACTGGGCCGCCAGCGGCATGATGTGGCAGATTGAGGCCAACCAGACTACGGGAGTGCTTCGCTTCCAGAGGGAAGGCACGGCCGACATTACATTGCAGGCCACCGCGCCGACAGTCGGTCAGTGGGTTCACATCGCCGTGACCTTCGACGGGACGACCGCCCGGGGCTACATCAATGGCGCCAGAACCGTGCAAGCCGCGTTCACCTTTGGCTCGAACCGCGACGCTCCCATCCAGTTCGGCGCCGACACCCTCGGCGGCGGCAACTCGTACAACGGAACACTCGATGAGATCCGCCTGTACGACGTCGTTCTGACCGATGCGGAGGTGGCTGCCCTGGCAGGCAAGTAACCCTACTGGTCTGTAGTGAAATGCCTTGCGGCGTCACCAAGAACGCAAATGACTCGGGGCCTGTACCAAGGTACGGTACAGGCCCTTGTCTATGCGCTCGCCTTGCCCGGCGTCGCGTGGCGTCGCGACCATTGCCTTTCTGTCTTGACGTTTGGGCGGCCAATCTTATAATAGAGTAACAGCAGGTCCCTGTAGCATGTGTTTCTCTTGAAGGGCCGCCGGAGCTGAGTGGTGTTTATGCCGGGATGGAGGTAGCATGCAATCTGGTTGGAGCGCCCACGCATATCTCGTTTCAACTCCCTGTTCCTGCGTCTGCGCGACGTGTGCGGCACGAGATGCTTCCGGGCTCTATTCGGGCCTGTGTCGGTAGAAGGGCGCAAATCATTCGGGTTAGGTCGCTGAGCGACTAAGGGTAAGGAGAAGACATTATGAGAGCACGCGTAGTCTGGTGGACGGCAGCTTTCCTGGTGGGATTCATCGGGTTGGCTCCGACTTACGCACAGAACGTGACCAATTTGCTGACCAACGGTGGCTTTGAGAGCGGCGCTATAGGCCCCTATGGAACCTATGGCACTTGCACTACCGAAGTCGTCACGAAATGCGTCGGAGCGACGGTTCCGGAAGACCCCATCGAGGGGAAGTATTGCCTGCATGTCGTGGTCCCCGCGGCGGGGGCCAACAACTGGGACGTTGGCATGACGGACGGAAGCCATACCTTCCAGAAGGGCAAGAAGTACACGTTTTCCTGCTTCGTCAAGTGCAAGTCAGGCACGTTGCAGTTCCGCATGAAGCCGGAGCGAGGCGCGGACCCATGGGAAGCCTACAATGAGCTGGTCGCCACCGCCACCGATAAATGGCAGGAATTCACGACGACCACCGCGGTCTTCACCGCGGACGTGACTCCCGCCAGCCCCACGTTCCATATCGCCTTTGCACCGGGCGATTTCTGGCTTGACGGCGTGAGATTTTATGAGGGCGACTACGTCGCACCCGGCTTCCTGAAAGTCTTTTCCGCCAAGGAGCCCGCTCCTGACACGGGGGTCACCGACGTGCCTCGCGACGTGGTTTTGAACTGGGAGGCGGGCCCCTTTGCGGCCAAGCACAACGTCTTCTTCGGCACCGCGTTTGAGGATGTCAACACAGCCACTGTGCCGGTCGCCACTGAGGACGGGACCACGTTTGACCCCGAAGGGCTGCTCGGATTCGGCACGACCTACTACTGGCGAGTCGATGAAGTGAATGCGCCGCCGGATTCCACCGTCTACAAGGGCAAAGTCTGGAACTTCACCACCGAGCCCTACGCCTACACGATCGCAGGTGCGACGGCGACGGCAAGTTCCGCCAGCGTCAACCAGGGCATGACGGCCGCCAAGACCGTCGACGGCTCGGGTCTCAGCGCCACCGGTCAGCACTCCAGCGTCGACGTGGATGGCTGGCTCAGCGCTTCGACCGCCAAGCTGCCCGCCTGGATCCAATTCCAGTTCGACCAAGCCTACATGCTCCTGCAGATGCACGTGTGGAACTCAAACCAGAAGATCGAGGCCTTCGTCGGCTTCGGCGCCAAGGAGGTTCTGATTGAGACCTCCCTGGACGGCACCACGTGGACGATCCTGAAGACCGAGGAATTTGCCCGGGCTGACGGCACGGACACCTACGCCGGCTTCACCGTGGATATGGGCGGCGTGCAGGCGAGGTTCGTTCGACTCACGATTCAGACCAACTGGGGCGGCTACATTCCGCAGACCGGCCTGGGCGAGGTCCGCTTCTTGTACGTCCCCGTCGCAGCACGCGAGCCCAGTCCCGCCAACTACGCGGAAGGCGTGGCGGTGGACAGCGCGCTCGTCTGGCGCGAGGGCCGACAGGCTGCTTCGCACAAGGTCTACTTCAGCAGCGACAAGGCGGCCGTAGCGGATGAGACGGCACCGGCCGGTACCACGAGCGAACGGAACTTCCAGCCGGCCGGCATGGAATTCGGCCAGAACTATTTCTGGAAGGTGAACGAGGTCAACGATGCGGCGGCCACCCCGGTGTGGGCGGGCAATGTCTGGGCGTTCACCACGACCGAGTGGGCGCCTGTCGATGACTTCGAGGGCTATACCAACGAGTCGCCCAACCGCGTCTTCCAGACCTGGATTGACGGCTGGGGCTTCTCGAGCGACGACTTCTTCCCCAAGGGCAACCCCGGCAACGGCACGGGCGCTCTCGTCGGCTATGACCCCGCCGTCGGCAACATCATGGAGACCGTCATCGTCCATGGCACCGGCCAGGCCATGCCGGTCGAGTACAACAACGTGAATCAGCCGTACTACTCCGAGGTCGAGCAGGCCTGGGAGTCGGCTCAGAACTGGACCGGCAACGGCGCGACTGAGCTGAGCGTGTGGTTCCGGGGCAATCCAGGGGCCTTTGCTGAGACCGCTTCCGGCATCACCCTGAGCGGCGGCGGCGCGGATATCTACCAGGGCACGGCTGAGTTCCGCTTCGCCTACAAGAAGCTCACCGGCGACGGTTCCATCACCGTCCGGGTGGACAGCGCCCAGACCATCACCGACTGGACCAAGTCCGGCGTGATGATCCGCGAGAACCTCGAGCCGCTCGGTATGCAGGTCCACATGATCAGCGCCGCACGCCAGAGCCTCGTGGAGTGGATGTTCCGCAGCACTTCCAACAGTGCGACGACCACGCAATTCAACACCGCCGCCGGCACTAATCCGCTGCCGGTGTGGCTGCGAGTCACCCGGGCGGGCAACGTGTTCACCGGCGAGTCCTCGACGAATGGAACGACCTGGACGAAGATCACAGCCACGGATGGCAGCACGTCATCGACGACGATCACCATGCCCTCCAGCGTCTACGTGGGTATGGTGGTTTGCAGCCAGTCGGCAGGCGAGCTGGCGGTGGCAAACTTCTCCCAGATCAAGACCACCGGCAACATCACAGGCCAGTGGCAGACCGCCGATATCGGCGTCGCCCAGCCGGCCAACAGCGCCGAGCCGATGTACGTCACGGTCACGGACACCGCC
>Ga0316622_100002357_pt1 | contig 13023 bp, 10 predicted proteins | sample OWC_Aug_OW2_C1_D_FD_207646 | JGI IMG/M metagenome (GOLD analysis project Ga0316622, IMG submission 207646) | Wetland soil microbial communities from Old Woman Creek delta, Ohio, United States - OWC_Aug_OW2_C1_D5_C | ecosystem: Environmental > Terrestrial > Soil > Wetlands | place: USA: Ohio... | reverse complement strand
CAGTCGGGGTGGCAGCGACCACGCGCTCCGTCCAGATGTTCTCGGAACGGTAACGGATGTCGCCGCGGCCCTTGATCTTCGTGGCCCAGTCGGCGCCCTTCACCTTCGAGATCTCATTCGCGGCCACCGCGCCTTCCTCGCGCAGTTCCTTGGTCTGGGACTTCAGGTAGTCCATTTCCGCCTCGCGGCGGTCGGCCAGGGCCTGCAGCTCCGAATTCTGCGTCTTGAGCTCGGCATTGGCCGTCTCGAGACGGTTGAGACGCTCGGCCAGCGCCTGCATCTGTGACTGGATGGACTGGACCTCGGCCTTGGTGGCCGCGCCTTTGGTCTGCGCGGACGCGTCCGCGCCACTGAGCATCAGCGCGGCGGCGACAGCCGTCGCAAGCACGGTCGATTTCACATTAATCCCCTTACGGTGGTTTGCCTGTCTGCTTCGGCTGCGCCGGATGCGGTGCTCGAGAGCATCCGCGCGGCGTTTCCTTGGCGCACGTTGTACGCCGGGTATGTGACAGGCAGGTTTCAGTGCAGCAACGGTATTGCTGCAGCCGCAGGGATCAGAACTTGTAGTTGACGTCCAGTTGCAGGCGGGTGACGTCGAGTTCGGTGCCCACGTCCTTGTTGGTCGTGTTCACGAAATACGATGCATGGAGCGAGACGTTCTTCACGGGAGCGTACCCGCCCTTGAAGACCCAGCCTTCTGCATCCGTGCGTCCGTCGCCGAAATCGGAATCCGCCATCTGGCCGAACTGCGCATCCTTGTCGACCGACTGATACATGGCCCCCGCTTCCCAGGTGCCCGGTTCTGCAGCGCGGCCGAGGTAGGCGCCCAACGCCCAGGCCGTGTCGTACTCGACGCCGTCGGCCAGGTTGCGCGCGAAGCCGGCCGTCAGCGTGAGCGGCCGCTCGAACACTATCGTGCCCACCTGCGCGCTCAGGTCGAGGATATCGTAGCCGTATTGCAGCATATTGACGGTGCCGACACGGTACGTCGTGTTGCCGTTCGCGTTGTTGTTGTAGAGCGGAGAGTTGTCCTTGCATGCACCGCACACGTAATAGTTGGCAGCGAGCACCGTTTCACCGCCGATCGCCGCGAACTTCACACCGGCCTGGAAGCCGATGATGTTGGCGTCCGAGTTCTCGCCATCCGGGTCCGAGTTGTACTGCTCCGATACCCAGAATCCGTAAGCGTTGGCAAAAGCAGGCCCGCGAGTGAAGCGCAGCGCGCCGCCTTCGGGATTGATGTCAGGATCGTAAAAGAGGCTCTGCAGCGGGCGCCAGAGCGGGTATGGCTGCTTGCCGAGCACGAGGTTGCCGCCTGGCATGAAGCGCCAATCGGCGAACGCCATGTCGAGACCGATGGACTTGCGGCTGCTGGTCCCGCCCAGTGTCTGGTTGGTGCCACGGGGGTCGTCGGCACCGGTCGCGAGCAGCAGCGTGGCCCTGATGTTGTCCGTGACCGTGGCGTCGAACCCGAGGCGCGCACGAATGCGATCCCGGTCCCGATTGGCCGCGTCTTCAGCCATGCCCTCTACGTCGCGTTCGGACGTCAGTCGCTCGTGGCGGTAGCGCAAGTCGCCGCGACCCTTGATGCGCGCGGCCCAGTCGGCGCCCTTCACTTTCGAAATCTCGTTCGTCGCGACCGCCGACTCCTCACGCAGTTCCTTCGTCTGCGCCTTGAGGTAATCGGTCTCGGCTTGACGCCGGTCGGCGAGTGCCTTGAGTTCGGCGTTCTGCGAGGTCAGCTCGGCGTTGGCCGCCTCGAGCCGGTTCAACCGTTCGGCCAGGGCCTGCATCTGGGCCTGCAGCGCCTGCACGTCGGCCTTGCTGGCCGTCCCGTTGGGCGCCGCCTGCACGCTCGTTGCGGCCAGGGACACCGCGACAGCGGCGGCCAGAATGAGTTTGCCCATGTTGATCTCCTGCCGGCGATGCAAAGGCATGCGGCAACGCGGGATTTCAACGAGTTTGAGCGACTCCGGCAATCGGGTTTTCACGCAGCTGAACTCGCGCGGGCGGAAAGTGACACGTGAAGGTGCTGCCCTTGCCCTCCTCGCTGGTGATTTCGAGCTGCGCGCCGTGCCGCTGCAAGGCATGCTTGACGATCGCCAGCCCTAGCCCGGAGCCACCGAGCTTGCGCGACCGGCCGGCGTCGACACGGTAGAACCGCTCCGTCAGTCGCGGGATGTGCGCGGCCGGAATGCCGATGCCGGTGTCGCTGACCGCGACGTGACTGCCGTGGCCGTCGGTCCAGTAACGGACCGACACCGTGCCTTCCGGCGGCGTGTATTTCACCGCATTCGTGATCAGGTTCTGGAAGATCGAATGCAGTTCGGATTCGGCGCCCTGCAGCAGCGCGTCCGAATCGAGCCGCAGGATGAATTGCGACGGACGATCGGGTCGCGAGAGCACTTCCTTGCGCATCAGCGAGAGCAGACCGCCCACGTCGATCGGTTCCATCTCCGCCTCGCCCCTGCCGGCCTCGAGCCGCGACAGTTCCAGCAGGTCGGACACGATGTTGTGCATGCGTTCCGACTGCCGCTGCATCTCCCGCACCGGCTCCCGCCAGGCTGCGTCCAACGTGGGATCTTCGGCCAGCGTATCGAGGTAGCCACGCACGACCGTCAGCGGCGAGCGCAGCTCGTGCGACGCGTTGGCCACGAAATCACGTCGCATGGCTTCGAGTCGCGCTTCGTTGGTGACGTCGCGGACGATCAGCAACTGCAGGTCGCGCGCACTGGTGGTGACCAGGTTGAAGGCGAACCAGCGATCACCGAGGGCCGGTATGTGGATACGGGGTCCCGGACCCTTGCCTCCGCCGGTGACGTATTCGACGAACTCAGGCTGGCGAATCAAGTTGTCGATGCGGATGCCGTAATCGAGCTTGCGGCGCAGCCCCAGCCAGTCCGCTGCCGTCGGGTTGAACCAGAGAATTTCGCGCGTGGGTCCGAGCAGGATCGTGCCGTCCGGCATGGCCGACGTCATGCGCCGCAGCTCGCGCAGCAGCGTCAAGGCGCGCCGCTTGTGGTATCGCTTGCGCTGGTAGAGACGATTGGCGATCGCCACCGTCTCGCCCCACAGGCCGCCCATGTTCGGTGGCTTCAAGATGCTGCGCAGGCGCAGCCAGTGCTCGAAACGGATGAGGTTGCTCGCCTGCCAGGCAACGACAGCTGCGAGGTACAGCGACGTGCACAGCCCAGGACGATCGATCACCCAGCCGCAGGCCAGGGCCGCCAGCAGGCCACCGACGATGCCGAGTAGATGCTGCCAGGCAGGTCGGGACAAGCGCTGCGAACCTCGGTCCGTGGATCGACCGGCCTACTCGGGCCGGGTCGAGAAACGATACCCCGAACCGCGGACCGTCTGCACGAGCGAGTCGCACCCGAACGGCTCAAGTGCCTTGCGCAACCTGCGGATGTGCACGTCCACCGTGCGTTCCTCGACGTAGACGTTGCCGCCCCAGACCCGGTCGAGCAGCTGGCTGCGCGCGTAGACGCGCTCCGGATGTTCCATGAAGAACTGCAGCAGGCGGTACTCGGTGGGACCGAGCGACACGGTCTGCTCGCCAACGATGACGCGGTGGCTGACCGGATCGAGCTTGAGCGCACCCGCCTCGATGGCTTCCCCCGAGGCCGTTGGCGAGGTTCGCCGCAGCACTGCCTGGATGCGCGCCAGCAGCTCCCGCGGGCTGAACGGCTTGGTCACATAGTCGTCCGCGCCGCCTTCCAGGCCCGCGACCTTGTCCTGTTCTTCGGCGCGGGCCGTGAGCAGGATCACCGGCAGGTCCTGCGTTTCCTTGTTGCGCTTGATCGAGCGTGTCAGTTCGAGGCCACTCTGGTCGGGCAGCATCCAGTCGACGAGCAGCAGGTCGGGACGCGAATCGGCAATGCGGGAACGCGCTTCGTTGCAATCCTCCGCCTCGCTGACCGTGAAACCGGCGCGACGCAGGCCGAAAGCGATCATGTCGCGGATCGGCTTCTCGTCTTCGACGATGAGGATCTGTTTGCCCGTCATGACTGGCCCGGCGGCGGTTTGGTGCATTGCAGGTGCATTACATGCGCCAATTATGACAGTCCCGTGACGGCAGGCCGTGCGGGGCGCGCGACATCGTCACGAATGTACACCGGCTGCGCCCCTGCCGCGTCCACGCCTTCACCTTTCTGCAGCATTCGTTCGCCGAGGCGCGCGATCACCTCGGCGCGCGGATACACACCCTCGTGATAGCGAAGTCCGGCGGACTCGAGCCGGGCCTGCAACGCCGGGTACCGAGGCAGCCCGTTGCCGGCGAAGTGCATGACAGCGGGCGCAGGCTGTACGACGTCGGCCGGTCCGACGGTTTCCGCGGTCAGCACTAGCGGCACGCACGGGTCGCCGGCATCGAACCGGTAGCAGCCCCAGTACACCTCGTTCATGCGGGCGTCGTTGCAGACGAGGATGCCCTCGCCCGAGGAAGCGGGGGAAGTGGAGGAAGTTGCGAGGAACGCGACGGCGGCGAGACTCGAGACCGGTGCAACGCGCAGACCCGCGCCATACGCGAGTCCCTGGGTGACGCCGGCCGCGATGCGCAGCCCGGTGAAGCCACCGGGACCACGACCGAACGCGAGACCGTCGAGGTCCCTGAGCCGGCAACCTGCTTCCGCGAGCAGTCCGTCGATCATCGGCAGGATGAGATCCGCGTGACCGCGCTCGGTGACGATGAATCGCTGGCGCACCTCGCCGTCGGACCACAACAGCGCAGCCGAGCAAGCCTCGGTCGACGTGTCGATCGCCAGCATGCGCAGCCGGCTCATCCGAGCTTCTCGCGCAGGAAGGCCTGCACGTCTTCGAGCGCGCGCGTCCGCCGCATCGGCGGCAGGCTGGTGATGAACTGACGTCCGTAGCCCTTCGTCACGAGCCGAGTGTCGCAGAGCATGACCACGCCGCAGTCGGTTTCGTCGCGAATCAGCCTGCCGACACCCTGCTTCAGCGCGATCACCGCCTGCGGCACCTGCTCGTCGAAGAACGGGTTGCCGCCCTGCTCGCGGATCGCCGCGAGCCGCGCCTTGAGCAGCGGATCGTCGGGCGCCGCGAACGGCAGCTTGTCGATGATCACGACGCTGAGCGCCTCGCCCTTCACGTCGACGCCTTCCCAGAAGCTGCCGGTGCCGAGCAGCACCGCATTGCCAGCCTCGCGGAAGGCGCGCAACAGATGATCACGCGAGGCGCCGCCCTGGATCAGCACCGGGAACGGCGGGTTCTCGCCCCACTGCCGGTAGAGTTCTTCGGCGCCTTCACGCAGGCCGCGATGGCTGGTGAACAGGATGAACGCGCGACCGCCGCTCGCCTCGAGCACCGGCAACGCCGCGTTGATCACGTTGCGCGAGTGGTCCGGCGCACCCGGTTCACCGAGACCTTTCGGCAGGTACAGCAGCGCCTGGTTCGCGAAATCGAACGGGCTTTCGAATCGCACGGTCGTCGCGCGTGCCAGCCCGCTGCGACGCTTGAAGTGCGAAAAGTCGTCACCGACGGCAAGTGTGGCTGACGTGAGAATCCACGTGCACGGCTGGGTCTCCATCAGGGAGGCGAGCTGGCTCGCAACGTCCACGGGGGCGAAATGCGCGCTGACGTTGCGCGCGCTCGTCTCGGCCCAGCGCACGCCGCCCGGCGCTTCCTCCGCCGTCAACGACTTCAATCTGTCCGCGCTTTCCTCGAGCCGCTCCTGCAGGCGCTTGAACGCGGCCTGCCCGTCGGCGCCGAGCGGTGCGATGGCTTCGGCCAGCTCCTTCGCGCGCGCACCCAGCCCGTTCAATGCTTCGAGCAGGCGGTCGGGCCATTGCGCATGTTCGAGCCGGGCATCCTGGCCGCCAGTGATCGCCAGCACGGCAGCGATCTGCGCATCCAGCCCGCTCAGTGCACCGTCGACCTTGCCGGCCATCTGCTGCGCGAGCAGCAGTTCACCTGCAACGTCTTTCGAAATGGTGGAGAGCTGGCGCGTGCTGACGCTGTAGCCCAGGAACTGCGCGGCGACGTCCGGCAACTGGTGCGCCTCGTCGATCACGATCGCGTCGGCACCTGGCAGCAGGTCGCCGAAGCCCTCTTCCTTCAACACGAGGTCGGCCATCAACAGGTAGTGATTGACGACCACGATGTCGGCCGCTTGCGCCTCCCGGCGGGCCATGAGCACGAAGCACTCCTCGAATTTCGGGCAGTCCGCACCGAGGCAGTTCTCGCGCGTCGACGTCACCCACGGCCACACGGGATCCTGTTCACCGACGCCGGGCAATTCGCCGACATCGCCCCGCTTCGTCGTGTACGACCACGAGCGAACCTTGGGCAACGCAGTCGCGACTTCCTTGCGCAACCCGCGCGCGTAGGCCTGTTGCTCGGCCATGTCGAGCCGGTGCCGACACAGGTAATTGGCGCGGCCCTTCAGCAGCGCGACGCGCACGGGCCGGCCGATCGCGGCACAGATCGTCGGCAGGTCGCGATGAAACAACTGGTCCTGCAACGCGCGCGTCCCGGTGGAAACGATGACCTTGCGACCTGACAACAGCGCGGGCACCAGGTACGCGAACGTCTTGCCGGTGCCGGTGCCCGCTTCCACCACGAGTTGCGTGCGCCCCTGCAGCGCGGCGGCAACGTGCTCCGCCATCTCGATCTGTTGCGGGCGCGTGGTGTAGCCCGGCAGCGCGCGGGCCAGCGGTCCCTCGGGACCCAGGATTTCAGCCAGCGGCAGTGCCATGGGCGTCAGGAGAACGTCGCGCGGAAGCGCAGCAGCGCGGTCGAAGCGGGACCCAGCGGTTTGCGGAGCACCCACCGCACGTGCGTGTAGTCGTTTTCGAGCGACTTGCGCTGGCCCTTCTTGCCGCCACCTGCGGCGCGCGCAAGCGCTTCCGGCGTCGCAAACGTCTTGCCACCGTCGGTCGAGAACTGCACTTCGGCCGCGGGCCCCGTGGCCGAGCCACGCAGGTAACGGACGCCGAACGGCAGTCGCTTGGTGACGACGACCGTGTCCACGGCCAGCTTGCCCGGATTGCGCACACGCACGGTGTAGTGAATTTCATCACCGGCATTCAGTCGTTCGGCCGGGACCCAGCGACGCATCTCCTGACCACCCGGCCCCTCGCTCACCGCGAGCTTCTGCACTTCGATCGACGTATCGAGCGGGCCGGACCCGGTGGCCTCGGCGACGCTAGTACTGTCGGGAACGGCTTGCGCCAACGCATGGCCCTGCCAGACCGGCACGCCCAGCACCATCAGAGCGCAGGCCCCCAGCGCCCAACGGGACCGATGCCCGGGACGGCCAGCGCGCGGCTGCACACGGTGCAATGGTTGGATCCGGAAGGTAGCCATCGGGGGCGGACTCTGCGGGACAGGCGGGTCGGAGGCAAGTGACATACCGGGCGCGGATGCCCTGAAATTCCCTTGCGGCGCACGGGTTTCCGCTTGGCCTACGCGCCGCCCCCGTCGCCTTGAGCATAACTACCAATTTGACAGTGGTTGCCATCTGGCTTATTGTGCAATGCAGCAATGCTGCAATGCAGCAGTCCTGGACAACCAAGGAGACCTCTATGTTCGTAGATATGCAGGAATACGTCGCCGAGGGCGGTGAGCTGCTCGTCGGTAAGGTTCGCAAGTTCCGCCAGAATTCCGTTGAATCCGTGCGCGAAGCCGTCACCGGCTCCGCCGAAACCCTCAAGGCCCTGAAGAGCCCTGTGCGCATGATCGCTCGTTCGGGCGTCAAGCTGACTGCGGTCTCGCAGACGACCGTGCAGAACCTGATCGAGTTGCAGTCGGACGTCGTGACGTCCGCGCTGAACGAAGTGGCGCTGCGCCTCGAGCGCGCGACCCAGGCCGAAAACATCGTCGAATTCGTGCGCGAGCAGATCGAGCTCACGCCGGCCACGCGCGCCCGCGTCGTCGAAGACGCGAACCGCGCGGTGACGATCTTCAAGACGGCTGGCCGCGACTTCCGCAACGTCGCCAAGCACGCCTACGTCAGCCTCGTCGAGAAGGCCGAGAAGGAAGCCGAGGCGCCGAAGGCTGCCGTGCGTCGCAAGACCGCCGCTGCCAAGCGTGCGACCCGCAAGACCGCCAAGCGCGCCCGCAAAGCCGCCTGACCGCCTGCCCCAGGACGAAAGCCGGGCCCGCACCGCCTCGTAAGACCAAGACGCGGGCCTTGGCCACCGGTCTCCCCCTGATTGCGCCCTCCCCGGAGGGCGCTTTTTTTTGTGCGTACTTTCCGGCACGCGCCGGTTATGTCGCAACGCAGCGCAGCAGAGGTCGGGCGGCTATAATTTACCGACTGTGGCAGAAGGTTCCGTAATGACTACGAATGCATCCCTGCGCGATTGGGTTGACCAGACGGCGAAGCTCACGCAACCCGACCGCATCCACTGGTGCGACGGCTCCGACATCGAACGCGACGAACTCGTCGAGAAGATGCTCGACACGGGTGACCTGATCGAGCTGAACCAGGCGACTTTCCCCAACTGCTACCTGCACCGCTCGAATCCTTCGGATGTCGCGCGCGTCGAGCACCTGACCTTCATCTGCACGCCGCAGAAAGAAGACGCGGGCCCGAACAACAACTGGATGGATCCCGCGGCCGCGCATGCCCGGATCGATGCATTGTTCGCCGGTTGCATGAAGGGCCGTACGATGTACGTCGTGCCCTACTGCATGGGTCCGATCAACTCGCCCTACTCGCGCTGCGGCGTCGAGATCACCGACAGCCCGTACGTCGTGCTCAACATGCGGATCATGACGCGCATGGGCACGCCGGCACTGCACCGCATCGAGAAGGACGGCACCTTCGTCAAGGGCCTGCACTCGATCGGCGACCTCGATCCCGACAAGCGCCTGATCATGCACTTCCCCGAAGAACTCTCGATCAAGAGCATCGGCTCGGGCTACGGCGGCAATGCGCTGCTCGGCAAGAAGTGCCATGCGCTGCGCATCGCGAGCTTCCAGGCGCGCACCGAAGGCTGGCTCGCCGAACACATGCTGATCGTCGGCATGGAGAACCCGCGCGGCGAGGTGCACTACGTGCTTGGCGCGTTCCCGTCGGCCTGCGGCAAGACCAACCTCGGCATGCTGATCCCACCCGAGACGATGCCAGGCTGGAAGGTCTGGACCATCGGCGAAGACATCGCATGGCTGCACGTGGGCAGCGATGGTCGCCTGCGCGCGATCAACCCGGAAGCCGGTTTCTTCGGCGTGGTGCCGGGCACCAGCCCGAAGACCAACCGCAACGCCTACGAGATGATCCACCACGACACGATCTTCACGAACGTGGCGCTGACGGCCGACCACGAGCCGTGGTGGGAAGGACGCACGTCGGGCACGCCGGTCATCGACTGGCAGGGCAAGCCGTACGACAAGGCCACCGCAAAGACGCCGGCCGCGCATCCGAACTCGAGGTTCACGGTCTCGGCCAAACAGAATCCCGCGTACTCGCACTTGATGGAGCACCCGGAAGGCGTCCCGATCTCGGCGATCCTCTTCGGAGGTCGCCGTCGCGAAGTCGCCCCGCTGGTGTACGAAGCCCGCGACTGGGCGCACGGCGTGATGATCGGCGCCGGCATGGCGTCGGAGACGACGGCCGCGGCCGTGGGCCAGGTAGGCGTGGTGCGCCGTGATTCGATGGCGATGAAACCGTTCTGCGGCTACAACTTCGCGGACTACTGGTCGCACTGGCTGAGCTTCGAAGGCCGCGCGAAGCAGCTACCGAAGATCTACCACGTCAACTGGTTTCGCCAGGACAAGGACGGCAGGTTCCTGTGGCCGGGATTCGGCGACAACCTGCGCGTGCTGTCGTGGATCGTCGACCGCTGCGAGGGCCGTGCCCAGGCGAAGGAAACGCCGATCGGCTACCTGCCCCGCCCGGAAGACATCGACCTCAAGGGCCTGGCGCTGAGCAACGAGGCGCTGCACCAGTTGCTCGACCTCGACACGGCCGCTTGGCACGTCGAGATCGACGACATCGGCCAGTACCTCGAGAGCTACGGCACGCGCGTCCCGCAGCAGCTCAAGGACAAGTACCGGCAGGTGAAGCAGGCGCTCGGCTGACGCTCGAGGACGTCAGTCCTCGAGCGAGAAGCGGATGACATCCGCCGCGTTTGGATCCGGCAATTTGCCGAGGCCGATGCAGCCTTCGCCATGCAGTGCGATGGAGTCGCGGCGCACGAACGACTCCTTGCCGTCGGCGTTCAGCACGAACGTGCCGTTCGTGCTCTGGTCCACCAGCAGGAAGCGGCCGCGCGCCAGTTCGATCCGGGCGTGCAGGCGAGAAATCAGCGCGCCCTTCTGCACGATGCTGTTCTCCTCGGCCCGGCCCATCGTGATCTCGTTGCGGGCGTCGTCGAGCACGATCTCGCGGTCGAGATGCCGGATGCGAATACGCTGGCTGCCGTGCATGCTTCCCATCGCGATCGAGGGCAGCATGCTGGTCGCGTCTTCCTGCTGCCAGAGGACCTCGTAGAGTTCCACTTCCTCATTGAGGCCGCGCAGCGCGGTCACGTCCACGCGGCGCGAAACCGCGCGCCACTCAGGTGAACAGCGGCGGATCGAATCGGCCGACAGAATGATCTGCCCGGCCTTGGCCTGGGTGGTCATGCGGTTCGCGGTGTGCACCGACGCGCCGAAGATATCCTTGTTCTCGAGCACGACCGGCCCGAAGTGACAGCCGATACGGATCGCCACGCGCTGGCCCTGCACCAGGAACTCGGGTCGGGCGCCGATGTCCTGCTGCATCTCGCCACCGGCGTTCACGGCGTCATCGACGGTGGGGAAGATCGCGAGGATTTCATCGCCGATCGTCTTGATGACGGTGCCGCGATTGCGCACGGTTGCATCGCGCATGATTTCGACGCAGAGCTGGATCAGTTCGCGCGCACGCTGATCGCCAAGCAGCTCGTACAGCCGAGTGCTGCCCACGACGTCGGCGAAGAGGACGGCGACTTCCGTCTCGGTGCTGGTCACGCTCGGCAGAACCCCTGGATGCCCGGTCGGGGGCAGATTGATCCAAATCGACTTTACATTATACCGGGTGCGGCCCATCCCGCCGTGCCGGCAGACATGGACGGGATGGCGCCCGGACGACCCTAGGCGGCGTCCCGGAACATCCGCAGGGAATCCCGCAGCACTTCGGCCCCTGCACCGGGCCGGATCGCGTGCTCCGTGAGATAACGACGCCATGCGCGGGCATTCGGCAGCCCGGCGAAGAGGCCCTGGATGTGGCGCAGCATGAGCGGCAGGCGATGGCCCTCTGCCAGCATGCGTTCGACATAGTCGGCGTAGCGTTCCACCACCTGCTCACGCGGCGGCGGCAGGAAGCCGGGGCCGAGGAAGTGCGCGTCGAGTTCGGCAAGCAGATACGGCTCGTGGTAGATCTGCCGGCCGATCATCACGCCATCGAACTTCGGCAACCAGTCGCGCACCTGCGACACGGTCTTGATCCCGCCGTTCAGGATCACCGTGAGCTCGGGGTGCTCGCGCTTGAGCCGCTCCGGCACGTCGTAGCGCAGCGGCGGGATCTCGCGGTTTTCCTTCGGCGTAAGACCCTGCAGGATCGCGTTGCGCGCGTGCACGACGAAGACGTCGACGCCCGCCTTCTGCACGGCCAGCACGAACCACTCGAAGAAGCCGTAGTCCTCGAGTTCGTCGATGCCGATCCGGCATTTCACGGTGACCGGTATGCTGACGGCTGCACGCATGGCGATCACGCACTCCGCGACGATCTCCGGCTCGGCCATCAGGCACGCGCCGAAACGGCCGCTCTGCACTCGATCGCTCGGGCAGCCGACATTGAGGTTGATCTCGTAGTAACCGTACTGCTCGCCGAGCTTCGCGGCACGGGCGAGCAGCTCCGGATCGGACCCGCCGAGCTGCAGCGCGACGGGGTGCTCGAAGTGGTCGAACCCGAGCAGGCGATCGAGGTGACCGTGGACGAGCGCATGCGCCGTCACCATCTCCGTGTAAAGCAACGAACGCGGGCTGAGCAGACGCAGCAGGTAGCGGCAGTGGCGATCCGTGTAGTCCATCATCGGGGCCACCGCGAGGCGCCGGTCGAGCACGCGCGCCGTCATCGCGCCGTCTCCACCACCAGCCAGTCCACCACCGCTCTGAACGCTTCCTGCTGGTCGGCACCCGACTGCAGCGCGCTCTCGAAGACCCTGAGCTGCCGATGCGCGCTGGTGCCGCGCTCGAGAATCTCGCGCAGGCCTTCAATCTCGGGCAGGCAACCGAGCTCGATGGCGTCCTCATGCAGCAGCTCGATGATCTCTTCCACGAGCTGCGCGAACGGCACGATGCGCTGGCGGCCGAGGTCCAGCAGGCCCGCATCGCAGGAATAGCGCATCGCGCGCCAGCGGTTCTCGCCGATCAGCAGTTCGGGGTACGGGCGCCACTGCTGGTTGTCGCGACGCAGGCGGTAAAACTTGCGCATCAGGCACAGGTTCAGCGCCGCAAGCCGCACCGAATCTTCGAGCGTCGTGCACGAATCCATCACGCGTGTCTCGAGGGTGGGGTACCGCGCGCTCGGCCGCAGGTCCCACCAGATCCGCGACGTGTCGGCCAGGATGCCGGTTTCGATGAGCGTGTCGGTGTGGCGCCGGTACTCGTTCCAGCTCGCGAACTGCTCCGGCAACCCAGTGCGCGGAATGCCGTTGAAGATCATCAGGCGGAACGACATCAGGCCGGTGCGCTCCCCTTCCCAGAACGGCGAGCTGCAGGAAAGCGCCAGCAGGTGTGGCAGGAAATACCGCGCCTGGTTCATCAGGTCGATGCGCAGGTCGTCGTCGTCGATGCCGACGTGCACGTGCAGGCCGCAGATCATCATGCGGCGCGCCACACCCTGCATTTCCTCGAGCAGCGCGACGTAGCGCTCCTTGTCGGTGCGCTTCTGCCCGGACGACAGCGAAAATGGATGGCTCGCCGATGCGATCGGCGCCATCCCGAACCTGGCAGACTCTTCGACCACTGTGCGTCGCAACTCCATCAGCGAAGCGCGCGCCTCGCCGATCGTGCGGCACACTGGCGTGGCGACTT
>Ga0316622_100002356_pt1 | contig 13027 bp, 10 predicted proteins | sample OWC_Aug_OW2_C1_D_FD_207646 | JGI IMG/M metagenome (GOLD analysis project Ga0316622, IMG submission 207646) | Wetland soil microbial communities from Old Woman Creek delta, Ohio, United States - OWC_Aug_OW2_C1_D5_C | ecosystem: Environmental > Terrestrial > Soil > Wetlands | place: USA: Ohio... | reverse complement strand
GTCCTTGCCCTTGAGATAGTCGAGCAGGCGACGCCGCTGGCCGACCAGCTGGAGCAGGCCCCGGCGGGAGTGGTGGTCCTTCGCATGCACCTTGAAGTGCTCGGTCAGATACGTGATCCGGTCGCTGAGGATGGCGACCTGCACTTCCGGCGAGCCGGTGTCGCTCTCGTGAGTGCGGTAACTGCCGATGATGGCCGTCTTGCGGTCCTTGTTCAGAGCCACGTCTCCTACCCTCCACGCACGGCCCAGTCCCGAGGTGTCCTCACCAAACCGGACCGCCGTATGCCGAACAAACGCCGGAAAAATAGCTACTTATCGTAGACCAGAACGACCTCCGGATGCAAAGGCGCGCCGGTTCCGGCCGCCCCGGTCGCGACCGCGACCAGGCGCCCGTCCGGCGCGATCAGCCGGACCGGGCTCCCGGGGCGGCCGTCGAGCCAGCCGGTGACGTCCGCCGCGGCGACCGTGGCGCCGTGGGCGGCGAGCGCCGCCCCCCGCTCGGTCAGCCACGCGGCGGGCGTCCACGCGAGGAGCCCGTCGAGCCCGACGAGACGGGCGCTCGCCAGGGACGGGTCCGCTTCCAGAACGTCCAGCGGGACCGCCGCGGCTTCGTCGAACTCGCCACTCGCCGTGCGTCGCAGCGCGGCCAGGTGCGCGCCGCACCCGAGCCGCACGCCCAGGTCGTGCGCGAGCGCCCGCACGTAGAACCCCGGGGAGCAGGCCAGGCGCACGTGGGCCAGGCCCTCGCGGTACGCCAGGAGCTCCGCGCGCCGCAGCTCCACCCGCACGGCGGCGAGCGGCACCGGGCGCTGCTGCCGCGCCAGGCGATGGGCCGCGACGCCGCCGACCTTCTTCGCCGAGAACGCGGGCGGCACCTGCTCGATCACGCCGACGAAGGCGGCCAGTGCGGCGGCCACCGCATCGGCGGACGGCAGTCCTGCCCAGCCCTCCGCGTTGGGCGGCCCGGGGCCCCAGGTCACCGCGCCCTCGGCATCGAAGGTGTCCGTGGCCGCGCCCAGACGGATGTCGGCCTCGTACCGCTTCTCGCCGCCTCCGAGGAACCGGGCCAGCCGCGTCGCGCGCCCGAGCACGAGCGGGAGGACGCCGGTGGCCAGGGGATCCAGGGTGCCGGTGTGGCCCACGCGCCGCGTGTGCGTCAGGCGCCGCACGCGAGCGACCACGTCGTGCGACGTGGGGCCGGCGGGCTTGTCGACGACCAGCACCCCGTGGAGCGCTGAGGCGGCGTCAGCGGTCACGGGCCGCGTGGAGGGCCGCCGCCATCTCGGCGACCACGCGCACCTGGGCGTCGGCCGGCGGGGGCGCCAGCGTGAAGCCGGCGGCGTTGCGGTGGCCGCCGCCGCCGTGGCGCTCGGCCACGGCGCGCACGTCCACGTCGCCCTTCGAGCGGAGGCTCACCCGCAGCTCGCCAGGGCCATCGACGGTCTTGAACATCGCCACGGCCTCCACCTGGCCCGCCTCGAGCGGCAGGTTGATCAGGCCGTCGGTGTCGTCATAGGTCGCGCCGCACTCGCGCAGGAGGCCGTCGTCGAGGTGGAGCACCGCCAGCCGGCCGTCGGCCTCGAGGCGCATGCGGGCGAGGAGGGCGCCCGTGAGCTTCAGCTTCCCCAGGCTGCCGGTGTCGTACACCTGGCGCGCCACGGCGGCCGGATCGACGCCGGCCTCCACCGCGCGCCGGCACATCTCGAAGGTCCGCGCGGTGATGTGCGAGTGGCGGAACGATCCCGTGTCGGTGAGGATGGCCAGGTAGATGTTGGTGGCGATGGGCGTGGTGAGCGGGACGCCCAGCGCGTCGATGAGCTCGAGCACCATCTCGCCGCACGCCGACGCGGTCTCGTCGAACCAGTTGATCGCCCCGTACGTCGTGTTGCCCGGATGGTGGTCGATGTTGACGAGCCGGTAGCGGTCGAGGCCGGCGATTCCCGGCCGCGAGGCGTCGCCGCACTCCAGCAGGAACGCGGCGTCGAAGTCGCCCTCCGCGCGGTCCGTCACCTCGATCTCGGCCGCGCCGGGGAAGGGCAGGAACGGTGCCGGCACGGGGTCGCGGCTCACGACATGCGCCTGCTTGCCGAGCGCGCGGAGCGCGAAGGCGAGCGCGAGCGCCGAGCCGACCGCGTCGCCGTCGGGCCTGGCGTGCGAGGCGAGCAGGAAGCGGCGGCCGCGCGAGACCTCGGCCCGGATCCGCGCCAGCAGCTCAGCCTTGGCGCTGACCGTCGTCATCGTCCGGCACGGGCGGGGTCTCGCCGGGCGCGGTGTCGCCGGCGGCCGCCTCCTGCTCGTGGATCTCGCGGAAGATCCGCTCGATGCGCTCCCCCCGCTCGACCGACTCGTCGTACTGGAACGCGAGCTCGGGCGCCCGGCGCAGCCGCAGCCTGGCGGCGATCTCGCGCCTGAGGAACGGCATCGCCCGCGCGAGGGCGCGGGCGGTGTTGCGCTTGGACTGCGCGTCGCCCAGAGCCGTGTAGTAGACGCGCGCCACCTGCAGGTCGGGGCTCACCTTGACCCAGGTGATCGTGACGAAGCCGATCCCGGGGTCCTTGACGCCGCGCGTGAGCAGCGAGCCGAGTTCCTCGCGGATCTGATCGGCGACGCGCTGGGGACGGGAGCCCTGCATGAGCGTGAGGACGGCCCCGGCAGGGCGCCTACGAGGCGGCGGCCTCGACGCTCTGCACCACGAACGCCTCGATGACGTCGCCGACCTTGAGGTCGTGGAAGCGCTCGAACGACATGCCGCACTCGAAGCCGGACTTCACCTCGGCCACGTCGTCCTTGAAGCGCTTGAGCGAGCCGAGCTTGCCTTCGTACACCACCACGTTGTCTCGCAGCAGCCGTGCCTGGGCGTCGCCGGCGCGCTTGATGACGCCATCCAGCACCATGCAGCCCGCGACGGTGCCGACCTTCGGCACCTTGAAGAGCTGGCGCACCTCGGCCAGACCGAGCCGCACTTCCTTGAGCGTCGGCTCGAGGAGGCCCTCCATCGCCTTCTTGATCTCGTCGGTCACGTTGTAGATGACCGAGTGCAGGCGCACGTCGACCGACTCGTGCTCCGCCAGGTCCCCCGCGTTGCGGTCGGGCCGGACGTTGAAGCCGATCACGATCGCGTTGGACGCCGAGGCGAGGAGCACGTCGGACTCGTTGATGGCGCCGACGCCCGCGCGGATGATCCGGATCTTGACCGACTCGTCGCTGAGCTTCGCGAGCGTGTCGGCCAGCACCTCGGCCGAGCCCTGCACGTCGGCCTTGATGACGATGGGCAGCTCCTTCATGCCGCCCTCGGCAATCTGCTGCTTCAGCGACTCGAGGGTGAGGCGCGGCTGCCGCGCCATCTGCGCCTTCTCGCGCGCCTGGTTCTGCCGGAACACCGCGATCTGGCGGGCCTTCGCCGCGTCGGCGATCGACTGGAACATGTCGCCCGGCTGCGGCAGGCCGCCCAGGCCGAGCACCTCCACCGGCGTCGACGGCGCCGCGGACCTCGTCGGGCGCCCGCGGTCGTCGATGAGCGCGCGGACCTTCCCCACGATCGTGCCGGCGATGACGTTGTCGCCCACGTGCAGCGTGCCGTCCTGCACGAGGACCGTCGCAACGGGGCCGCGGCCCTTGTCGAGCTTCGCCTCGAGCACCGTGCCCGAGGCGCTGCGCTTGGGGTTGGCCTTGAGCTCCGCGATCTCGGTGACGAGCAGGATCATCTCGAGCAGCAGCTCGAGGTTCTGGCGCTTCTTGGCCGACACCGCCACGGTCACCGTCTGCCCGCCCCATTCCTCGGGGACCAGGCCGAGATCGGCCAGCTCCTTCTTCACGCGGTCGGGGTTGGCGTCGGGCTTGTCGATCTTGTTGATGGCGACGAGGATCGGCACGCCGGCGGCCCGCGCGTGGTCGATCGCCTCCTTCGTCTGGGGCATCACGCCGTCGTCGGCGGCCACCACCAGGATCACCACGTCGGTGACGCGCGCGCCGCGCGCACGCATCATCGTGAAGGCCTCGTGGCCCGGCGTGTCGAGGAAGACGACCTTCCGCTTGTTCACGTCGACCGCGTAGGCGCCGATGTGCTGCGTGATGCCGCCCGCCTCGCGCTCGGCGACGCGGGTCTCGCGGATGGCGTCGAGCAGCGTCGTCTTGCCGTGGTCCACGTGCCCCATCACGGTGACCACCGGGGCGCGCGTCACCTGGTCCTCCGGCCGCCTGGCCTCGGCTTCGGAGTCCCCTATCTCCTGCTCGAACGTCCGCATCTGGACGTCGGCGCCGAACTCCCGGGCGATCACGGTGGCGGTGTCGGGATCGATCGTGGAGTTGATCGTCATCATCAGGCGCCGCTCGAGCAGCTTCTTCAGGACGTCCTTCACCTTCGTGTCGAGCTTCTCGGCGAGGTCCTTGACGGTCATGCCCTCGGCGAGCGTGATCGTCCGGGTGACGGGCGGCGGGGCGGTCGGCGTGAGGGGTGGCGGCGTGAAGCCCTCACGGAGCCCCGGCCCGCGGCGGCGGCCAGCGGCGGGCCGCAGGCCCGTGGGCCGCGGCGGGCCCGACGGGCGGTACCCCGGGCGTGGCGCCGGGCCCGGCACCGCCGGGCGGGACGGCGCTACGTAGCCCGTGGGCGCGTAGCTCGGCCGCGGCACCGTCGGCAACGGCGCCCTCATGGCCGGCGCGCCGGGTCGCATCGGCGGCGCGCCCACCGGCCGTGGTCCGGCGGGCGTGGCGGGCCGGGCAGCGACCGGCGGCGCGACCGGGCGCCGGGCCGCGGGGGCGGCCGGGGCCACCGGCGCGCCCGAGGCCGCCGCGCGATCCTCCACGCGGAGCCGCAGCGTCGGCGGCACGAGGCGACCCGCGGCTGCCGGCCTCGCGGATGGCCCGAGCGCCGGTGCAGCGGCCACGGGGAACTCGGCTCCGGGCACGACAGGCGCCTCACCGGCTGCCGTGGCCGCCTCGACGGCGGGCCCGGCCTCCGCGGGCTCCTCGGCCGGCGGGGCGGGGGCCACCGGCGCCTCGACCACGAACGCGACCGGTTGCGCCGCGAGCCCTGGTGGCGCCTCGATCTCGGGTGCCTCGGCGGCCGGCACGCCGGCGGGCGCCGCGCCCTCGATCCCTTCCAGCGCCTCGCCCGCCGCCGGCGGCGCGGGGTGCGGCCTCGCCACCTTGACCAGGCGCGGCGGCGGCAGGGCAGGCTTCTGCGGGGGCTGCGGCTCGGCGGCCTTGCTCGTCGCGGCCTTGCGCGCCCGCGCGGCCGCGGGCGTGTCGGCGAACATCGCGGCCGCGGGCGGCATCGTCAGTCCGCGCTGCCGGGCCGTGCGTTCCACGAACTGGCGGGCGACGACCTCCTCGATCGTGCTGGACGCGCTCTTCACCTCGATGCCGTGGTCGCGCTTGAGCAGCGCCAGGACCTCCTGGCTCGTGGTGTTCAGCAGTTCGGCGACTTTGTAGATCCGGACGGTGGCCACATTCCCTCGTGCGTTCGCTGCGCGTGTCTCGTTCGCCCGCGGCGTCTATCGCTCCGACGGCTCCGGGACGGCTTCGCCGGCCGCGGGCGCCACCGCGGCCTCGACGGCCCCCGCGGCGTCCGCCGCGGCCTCGGCCGTCGCCTCTCCGCCGGTCACGCCCGGCTCGCCGTCCGCCACACCCTCCGCGGGCACGGCCTCCCCACCGCCGCCCTCGCCGAACGCGAGGTCCATGAACTGCGCCTCGACTTCCCGGCGCTTCTCTTCCTCGCTCTTGATGTCGATCTTCCAGCCCGCGAGCTTGGCGGCCAGGCGAACGTTCTGGCCCTTCTTGCCGATCGCCAGCGACAGCTGCTTGTCCTCGACGACCACCTCCATGACGCGCTCGGCGTCGTCGACGATCGTCACGCGCTGGACCTTCGCGGGGCTGAGCGCGCTGGTGACGAACAGCACGGGATCCTCGGAGTACTCCACGATGTCGATCTTCTCGCCGCGCAGCTCGCGGATGATGGCCTGCACGCGCGTGCCCTTCATCCCGACGCACGCGCCCACCGGGTCCACGTCGCGCTCCCGCGAGTACACCGCCACCTTGGCCCGGTCACCCGCCTCGCGCACGGCGCCGCGGATGACCACCGTGCCGTCGTAGATCTCCGGCACCTCCTGCTCGAAGAGCTTCACGAGCAGCGCCGGGTCGGTGCGCGACAGCACGATCTGCGGGCCCTTGGTGCTGCGGTTGACCCCCTTGATCACCGCGCGGACACGGTCGCCCACGTTGTAGTTCTCGGCGCGCGACTGCTCCTTGCGGGGCAGCACGGCCTCGACCCGGCCGATCTCCATGATGAGGTCGCCCGTCTCGAACCGCTTGACGCTGCCGGTCACCACCTGGCCGACGCGCTCGCTGTACTCCGCGAAGACGTTCTCGCGCTCGGCCTCGCGCACCTTCTGGAAGATCACCTGCTTGGCGGTCTGCGCCGCGATGCGCCCGAGATCCTCCGTGCGCCGCGGGAACTCCACCTCCATGTCGACTTCGGCCTCGTCCCCGTAGAGCTCGTGGGCCTCGTCGAGGGAGATCTCCGTGGCCGGGTTCGTGACCTCCGCGACGATCAGCTTGACCGCGCACAGCTCCACCTCGCCGGTGTCCGGATTGTAGCGGGCGCGGAGCGTCTCGTCCTTGTAGCGCTTCTTGGAGGCGGTCTGGACGGCGTCGACGATCGCGGCGACGACGATCTCCGGATCGATGCCCTTCTCCTTCGCGAGGCTGTCGATGAACTGCTGCAACGGGCTGCTCATGGCTGGTCCGCGCGGGCCCGGGCCCGCGCCCTCTCCCTAGAACTCCACGTCGAGCCGCGCCCGCGCGATGCGCGAGAACGGGATGCGCTTCGTCTTCTGCCGGCCCACCTCGAGCACCACCGCGTCGTCCTCGACGCCGCGCAGGCGCCCCTCGAAGTGCACCTGGCCGTCCACGGCTTCGCTCGCCACGATCTTGGCGAGCCGGCCGGCGAACCGGCGGTAGTCGTCGGCAGCCCGGAGCGGCCGGTCGAGGCCCGGCGAGGACACCTCCAGGGTGTACTGGCCGTCCACCACGTCCTCGACGTCGAGCACCGTCCCGAGGTCCTCGCTGACGCGCTGGCAGTCGTCGATGCCGATCGCGGCGTCGAGCGGCTCCACCTCCACCAGCCCGCGCCCGTCGCGCACCGTGGGCCGGTCGATCACCACGCGGAGCACCCAGCCGATGGCCTCCCGGCGGAGCTGCACGTCGAAAAGCTCCAGCCCGTGCCCGCGGACCACCCGTTCGGCGACCTGCCGCACCGCAGCCGTGCGCTCGTCGACTCGCATGACGCCGTGCCCCCAAATAGAAAAAGTGGGCTTGGAGCCCACTTTCGGGTGGCTTTCGTCAACTCCAATCCACGATTCTACCACATCGGACAGCCCCCCGCCACCGGCCGCGCGACCAGTTCGTAGCCTCTGCCGCCGACGATCTCGGCGTCGATCATCCGACCGGCCTCGAGCGCCGACGGGTCGCAGTCGGTGAGGTAGACCACGGGGTCGATCTCGGGCGCCTGGGTCTCCAGCCTGCCCTGCAGCACGAGATCGTGCTCGCGGGACGGGCCGTCCACGAGCAGGCGGACCCGCCGGCCGAGGAGGTCCCGGTGCCGCCGCTCCACGAGCCGCCGCTGCAGTCGCATCAGCTCGCCCCGCCGACGCCGCTTCGTCGCCGCCGGCACGTCGTCAGGCAGGGCGTGCGCCGCGGTGCCTTCCTCGTGCGAGTAGGTGAAGACGCCCAGGTGGTCGAAGTCCACCGCCGCCACGAAGCTCCGGAGGTCGCCGAACTCGTCCTCGGTTTCGCCGGGGAAGCCGACGATGAGCGTCGTCCGGAGCGCCACGCCGGGCACCCGATCGCGGATCCGCTGCAGGAGGCGCTCGTAGCTTGCCCGGCCACCCGGTCGGCCCATCCGCCCGAGCACGGACCCTGCGCTGTGCTGCAGGGGGAGGTCCACGTAGCGGCACACCCTGTCGCACTCCGCCATGGCGTCGAGCACGTCGTCGGTCACCGTGGTCGGGTAGAGATAGAGGAGCCGGATCCACTCGAGGCCGTCCACGCGGTCCAGCCGCCGCAGCAGATGCGCCAGCGCGCCGCGCTCCCGGCGGTCCACGCCGTAGAAGCTCGTGTCCTGCGAGATCAGGAGGAGCTCCTTCACGCCGCGAGCGGCCAGCTGCTCGGCCTCGCGCACGATCGAGTCGGCGGAGCGGCTGCGGTACGGGCCGCGCAACGTGGGAATGATGCAGAACGCACAGGTGTAGTCGCACCCCTCGGCCACCTTGACGTAGGCGTAGTGACGCGGGGTGGTCAGGTGGCGCGGCGTGTCGGCGTCGTAGAGGTAGGCGGGCGGCACGCGCGTCGCGGGGGCCGCGCGACGCCCTGCCGCGGGCTCCGACCGCTCGGCCTCGCGCGGCCCGCGGTACAGGGTGAGGGGAGCACCGACGCCGGCCGACGCCACCGCTCCGCCCGGCACGCCGAGCGCGAGCACGACGTCCGGCACCTCGCCCGTGCCGAGCAGGACGTCGATTTCGGGGATCAGGCGCTGCAGCTCGTCGCGGTACCGCTCGGCGAGGCATCCGGTGACGACGAGCCGCGAGCAGGTGCCCGTCTGCTTGTGCGAGGCCATCTCGAGGATGGCGGCGATCGACTCCTGCTTGGCCGAGTCGACGAACGCGCAGGTGTTGACCACGAGCACGTCGGCTTCCGATGCCGAGGCGGTCACCTGATGGCCCGCCTGCTCGGCCAGGCCGAGCATGACCTCGGAGTCCACGAGGTTCTTCGGGCAGCCGAGCGAGAGCAGGCCGATCTTCATCGGGCGGGTCCTGACCCGGGGTTCACGCGTGGCCACGAGGCCGTCGTCGCGCGGCCCTCGGCTCTCGGCACGAGTCCGGGGACCGCGCCGAGGGCTGACGGCCGATGGCCGCTCATCCGGGTCCGCGATTCACGGGTACATCCGATGGAGCATGCGCGGATAGGGGATCGTCTCGCGGATGTGCTCGAGGCCGCAGAGCCACGCCACCACGCGCTCGATGCCCATGCCGAAGCCGGCGTGCGGCACCGACCCGTAGCGCCGCAGGTCCAGGTACCACTCGAAGGCCTCCTGCGGCAGGTTGTGATCCTGGATGCGCTGCAGCAGCAGGTCGTAGTCGTCGATGCGCTGACCTCCGCCGACGATCTCGCCGTAGCCCTCCGGCGCCAGCATGTCCACGCCCAGCGCCAGCTCGGGGCGCTCCGGGTCGGGCTTCATGTAGAACGCCTTCACCTGCGCGGGATAACGGTGGACCGCCACCGGCCGGTCGAACATGTTCGAGAGCACCGTCTCGTCGGTGCCGCCCAGGTCGCCGCCCCACTCGATGGACTGCCCGGCCGCGCGCAGGCGGGCAATCGCGTCGTCGTAGCTGATGCGGGGGAACGGCGCCTGCACCGCCTCGAGCTTCGCGGTGTCGCGCTCGAGCACCTGGAGCTCTCGGTGCCGTCGGTCGAGCACCCGGGCGACGACCGACGCGACGAGCCCCTCGGCGAGCTCGATGACGTCGTCGAGGTCCGCGTAGGCCATCTCGGGCTCGACCATCCAGAACTCGGTGAGATGCCGGCGCGTCTTCGACTTCTCGGCGCGGAACGTCGGCCCGAAGCAGTAGACGCGGCCGAGCGCCATCGCGTTGGCCTCGTTGTAGAGCTGGCCGCTCTGCGTCAGGTAGGCGGTGGCGTCGTCGAAGTACGCCACCGGGAACAGCGTGGTCGTGCCCTCGCACGCCGACGGCGTGAAGATGGGCGTGTCGGCCAGCACGAACCCACGGCCGTTGAGGAAGTCGCGCACCGCGTCGATCACCTCGTGCCGGACCCGCAGGACCGCCTGCTGGCGCGGGCTGCGGATCCACAGGTGTCGCCGGTCCATCAGGTAGTCGACGCCGTGCTCCTTCGGCGTGATCGGGTAGTCGGTGGCTTCGCTTACGACCTCGAGCCGGGTGACGTCGAGCTCGAAGCCCCCCGGGGCGCGCTTGTCGGCGCGCACCGTCCCTTCGACGACGATCGCGGACTCCTGGCCCAGGTGGTCGGCCCTGACGAACGCCTCCTCGCCCACCGCGGCTTTCGACACGACCGCCTGGATGAACCCGGTCCCGTCGCGCACGATCAGGAAGTGGATCTTGCCGCTCGACCGCCGGTTGTGGAGCCAGCCCCTGATGGTGACGGGCTGGCCCTCGTGGCGGCCGATGTCCTCGATGTAGGTGCGGCTTGCCATGGTCACCACGTGTCGAGCGCCTCGAGCTCGCGGCAGGCCTGTCGCGCGCGCCGCAGCACGTCGGCAGGCCCGCCGCGCCCGGCCAGCTCCAGGACGAAGGGGCCCTCGTAGCCGACCTTCTGCGCCGCCATCAGGGCGGCCCCCCAGTCGATGGTCCCGGCGAAAGGCACCAGGTGGTCGTCGTCGCCGCGCACGTCGTGGACGTGGGTCGTCGTGATGTGCCCGGAGGCCGCCTCGATGCCGTCCACCAGCCCGTCCATGCGGTGCACGTGGCCGAAGTCGAGGCAGAGCCCGGCGCCGGGGATCTCGAGGTCGTCGATCAGCCCGACGAGCGCCTCCACCGACGAGAGCCGATTCCGGAGGACCTCGAGCGCCAGCCGCACGCCGAGGCCAGAGGCCCGGGGGGCGAGCGCCTCGAGACTACGCCTGGCGGCCTCGGGCGTGTCGTCGGCCGGTGCCGCCGCATAGCGGTCGGGCGTGCCGACGTGCACCACGAGGTGGCGGAACGGGACGCGGGCCGCGATGGCCAGCGCCGCTTCCACCTCCCTCACGGCCCTCGCCCGTCGCCCCGCGTCGGCCGACGCGATCGACAGCGGGGCGCCCCAGCGCTCGCCGTCGATCCGGTCCACCACCGGCGCGTGGACGCTGTGCAGGGTCAGACCCGTCTCGGCCAGCCAGCCCGCCAGGGCGTCCACCACCGCCGCGTCCTGGTAGTCGAAGTGGCCACGGACCGCGAACAGCTCCACCGTGGCGAAGCCGTGGGCCGCGAACGCGGCGAGGTGCTCCCTCGCCAGGGGTCGGTCGCCGTAGAGGATCGTCGAGATGCCGAAGTGCACGATGGAGACCGCTCCGCAGGTCGCGAACCTCTCATTGTAGCAGCCCCGCCGACCGGAAGGACGCGCGCCGGGCGCAGGCCCGGCCGTGGCCGCGCCACCGGCCCGGCGCCTGTCAGCGCAGCTCCTCGAGGTGACTGGCCAGCAGCTCGCGCAGCCGTGCGTGCCGGCGGTGGCGCTCCAGGTTGTCGCGCACGTACCGCAGCGTCCGGGGGATGTACTGGATGTAGACGGGATTGCCGCGCGCCGTGGTCTGGTAGCCGAAGGTCCCGAGCGCCTTGAGGTTGCGCTGCACCGCCATCAGGTCGAAGCGCACGCGGAACTCGCGCTCGCCGCCGGCCCGCCCCTTGAGCGCCAGGAAGTAGGCGACGAGGTCGTCCGCGTTGCTCTCGCTGAGGTCGACGTAGGAGTCGCGCAGCAGCGACACCAGGTCGTAGGTGTCGGGCCCCATGCGCGCGTCCTGGAAGTCGATCACGTAGAGCTGCTCCCGGTGCAGCATGAGGTTGCGGCTGTGGTAGTCGCGGTGGCACAGCACGCGCCGCTCGGCGGCCAGCTCCTCGACGACGCGGCCGAGCTCCTCCCGGAGGGCGGCCCGCTCGGCGGCGGTGAGGGACGCTCCGCGGTAGGCCTCGAGGAAGTGCTTGATGAAGAAGTCCATCTCCCACGTGAGCTTCTCCACGTCGAACGCAATGCCGTAGGGGACGTACTCGGGCGAGGTCAGCTCCTCGCCGCGCCGCTGGAGCGTGACGACGTGCCCCACGGCCTGGCGGTAGAGCGCAAGGTGATCGCCACGAGGGGCCACGCCGAGGTGGGCCTGCAGCGTCACGTCGCCGAGGTCCTCCAGCGCGATCACGCCGAGGTCGCCTTCGGCGCCCAGGATGGCGGGCACCGGCACGGGCATGCAGTCGAGCAGCCGCGCCACGTTGACGAACGGCAGTCGGTCGAGCTCGAACGGTCCGGCGTGCACGGCCAGCACGATCGAGGTTTCGCCGGGCAGCAGGACGCGGAAGTAGCGGCGGTCGGAGGCGTCGCCGGTCAGCGGCACCGCGCGGGCCCCTTTCGCCGCCAGGCCACTGCGGTCGAGATAGGCCTCCACGCGGTCCCGCACCGGCGCGGTGTCGGTGGTCGCGTTCACACCCGGGCTCCTTCGTGCACGAACGGACAGACGAGGGCGCCGCCTGCCAGGCGGTCGCCCGGGCCGGGCTCCGCCGCGGCGGCTGGCACCACCGCGCAGTTCCGCAGGCGCAATCCGGCCGGCAGGGCGACGCCGTCGGCCACCACGGTGTCCTCCAGGATGCACCCGGCGCCGACGTGCACGTCGTCCCACAGCACGCTGCGCACGACGGTCGCGTCAGGCGCCACGGTGGAGCGCGCACCGACCATCCGGGCCTCGGTCCCCTCCTGGCGGGCGAGCGCCAGCGACGTGGCCAGGTAGTCGGCCACGGTGCCGATGTCGCGGAACGAGGCGTCCGTGATCCAGGCGCGCACCGCGCCCCGCCGCCCGGTGACGAGCTCCTGGTAGACCCCGGTGACGCTCTCGGCCGGCCGGCCGTCGTCGAGGCCGGCGAACGCGTCCCTGCCGGCCATCTGCACCCCGACGAAATGGAACGACGGCGTGCGATCGCCGGCGCGCGTGAAGCCCTCCACCACGCCCCCGGCTCCCACGCGCACGCCGCCGTACTTCGACGGGTCGGGGTTCGCCACCACAGCCAGGGTCACGAGGGCCCCGGTGCGCGCGTGCTCGGCCGCCAGCGCGCCGAGATCGGCGTCGGTCAGCGTGTCGCCGTTGACGACGAGGAACGGGTCGGTCTCGAGCAGGGGCAGGGCGCGGCGGGGGCCGCCGGCCGACCCGAGGATCGGCTGCTCCCACGAGTAGCGCACCTCGAAGCCGAGCGCCCGCCCGTCACCCACGATCCGCGTGATCGTCTCTGGCCGGTGGTGAAGGTTGAGCACCACCCGGCCGACGCCG
>Ga0316622_100002355_pt1 | contig 13028 bp, 9 predicted proteins | sample OWC_Aug_OW2_C1_D_FD_207646 | JGI IMG/M metagenome (GOLD analysis project Ga0316622, IMG submission 207646) | Wetland soil microbial communities from Old Woman Creek delta, Ohio, United States - OWC_Aug_OW2_C1_D5_C | ecosystem: Environmental > Terrestrial > Soil > Wetlands | place: USA: Ohio... | reverse complement strand
ATCGTGTCTGCGTAGCCGTGTTGCTTGAGCTTGCGAATGATGAACGGCTGGTACAGCTCCAGGGCAATCTTCTTTGGCAGGCCGCACTGATGCAGTTTCAGATCGGGTCCCACGACAATCACCGAGCGAGCCGAGTAATCAACGCGCTTGCCGAGCAGGTTCTCGCGGAACCGGCCCTGCTTGCCTTTGATCATATCGGTCAGGCTCTTGAGCGGTCGGTTGTTGCTGCCGAGCACGGGCCGGCGGCACCGGCCGTTGTCCAGCAGCGAATCCACGGCCTGCTGAAGCATTCGCTTCTCGTTACGAATGATGACTTCGGGGGCATTCAGATCGATCAGCTTCTTCAGACGGTTGTTGCGGTTGATGATACGCCGGTACAGATCGTTCAGGTCGCTGGTGGCGAAGTTGTCCCTCTCCAGCAGCACAAGCGGTCGCAGGTCCGGCGGAATCACCGGGATCGCTTCCAGAACCATCCACTCCGGCTTGTTCTCGCTGTTCTTTACCTCGTTGAGGGTCTTGAGCCGCTTGGTCAGGTCCTTGATCTTCTGCTTGCTGCTGGTCTTGGCGATGGCTTTTCGCAGTTGACCGCTGAGCGCCTCGAGATCGAGGTTCTCCAGCAGCAGTCGGATGGCTTCGGCGCCCATCGACGCCTTGAACGAGCTGCCGTACTTGGTATTGGCCTCACGACAATCCTCTTCGCTGAGGAGTTGTCCGGCCTTGAGCCCTGTCGTCCCCGGGTCGGTGACCACGTAGTCCTGGAAGTAGATGATCTTTTCAAGGTCCGAGCTCTTCATACCCAGAATGGTGCCGAGCCGATTGGGAATCGACTTGAAGAACCAGATGTGTACCACGGGGGCCGCCAGGTTGATGTGACCCATGCGTTTGCGGCGGACCCGGCTGTGGGTCACTTTCACGCCGCAACGGTCGCAGATGATCCCCTTGAATTTCGTACCCTTGTATTTACCGCATGCGCACTCCCAGTCGCGCTCCGGTCCAAATATGCGTTCGCAGAACAAGCCGTCCTTTTCCGGCCGGTACGTTCTGTAATTGATCGTCTCGGGCTTGCGCACTTCCCCGAACGACCAGCTCCGAATGTCATTCGGACTGGCCAGGGAGATCTTGACCGAACCGTAGTCGTTAATTCGATCGTAGATATTTCCCAACATTGAGAGCCCCCTAACTATCTATTTCGAATCTCGATAATCAAAATCACAGAGCGGTCCGTCCCAGGCGTTTCTTTTCGAGCTGGATGTTCAGCCCCAGCCCACGGATCTCGTTGCACAGCACGTCGAAGGACAGCGGCGTGCCGGCCTCCAGCGTGTTCTGACCTTTGACCATCGATTCATAAATCTTTGTGCGACCCTCCACGTCGTCGCTCTTGACGGTGAGCATTTCCTGGAGGGTGTACGCGGCGCCGTAGCCTTCGAGGGCCCAGACTTCCATCTCGCCGAAGCGTTGGCCGCCCGTGCGGGCCTTGCCACCCAGCGGCTGCTGGGTAATCAGGCTGTACGGGCCGGTCGCCCGCGCGTGAATCTTGTCATCCACGAGGTGATGCAGCTTCATCATGTACATGTAGCCGATGGTGGCCTGCTGGTCGAACGGCTCGCCCGTTCGTCCGTCGTAGAGCTGCGTCTTGAGCGTCTTGGGCACGTTGACAAAGAACTCGTCCTTGTTCGGTGCCTGGCCCTGCTTGTTCAACTCGGCCTGGCGTTGCTTCATCCGCTTGTTCGCCTCTTCGGTGAGCTCCTGAATGTCCGTTTCCGTGGCTCCGTCGAAGACCGGCGTGACAGCGATGAAACCGAGCACCTTGGCCACCCAACCCAGGTGGGTCTCGAGAATCTGGCCGACGTTCATACGGCTGGGCACGCCGAGCGGATTCAGGATGATGTCCAGCGGCGTGCCATCCTCCAGGAACGGCATGTCCTCTTCCTGCATGATCTTGGCGATGACGCCCTTGTTTCCGTGCCGGCCGGCCATCTTGTCGCCGATCGACAGCGTCCGCTTGATCGCCACGTACACTTTGGCCATCTGCAGGACGCCACTGGGCAGCTCATCCCCGTGCTTCATCCGCTCGATCCGTCGAGCCTTGTCTTCTTCGAGCTCGGTGATGCGGACCCAGAACTTGTTCACGAGCTTCTGGACGTCGTCCCGAGCCGAGGCCGGCTTCACCCACTTGACATCGAAGTTCTCAATCTGCTCGGAGACGACTTCGTCGTCCTCGCTGGCGCCCACCTTCTGCCGCGTGGACGGGTCGATGATCGTGACCTCAAACTCCTTGTGGATGGCCTCAACCATCTGGCGGAAAATCGTGCACTCGCGCGCCCGCGTGTCGACTTCGAACTTCTTGATCTCGTCGGTCAAAACCTTCTTCTGGTCGTCGCCGCCCGCGCCGCGCCGGGTGAACAGCTCGGTCTTGATGACCACGCCTTCGTACCCGCTGGGCAGCTCGAGCGAATCGTTTTTGACGTCTTCGCCCGCCCTGCCGAAAATGGCATGAAGCAACTTCTCCTCGGGCGTCAGCTCTACCTTGCTCTTGGGCACGACCTTGCCCACCAGGATGTCCCCGGGACAGACACGAGTGCCTTCCCGGACGATGCCCTGCTCATCCAGGTTCCGCAGCGCCTTCTCGCTGACATTCGGAATGTCGCGTGTGAACTCTTCCTTGCCCAGTCTCGTCTCACGCACTTCGGCGGTGAATTCGTCGATATGAATGCTCGTGAAACTGTCGTCCTTGACAAGCTTCTCGCTGACGATGATCGCGTCCTCGAAGTTGAACCCATCGAAGGAAACGAATCCGGCCAGCACGTTTCTGCCGAGGGCCAGAACGCCCCGGGACGTGCCGCCGCCATCGGCGATAATCTGTCCGGTCTTCACCCTCTCGCCCAGCTTCACGATAGGCGTCTGGTTCAGGCAGGTGCGCTCGTTGAGGCCGATGAACTTGTCGAGCTTGTACTCGTCGGTATGGTTGATCACGACGTGCATGGCATCGACGGCCGTGACGGTGCCGCTGCTGTGGGCTCGCACGACCATGCTCGAATTCCGGCCCACGATATCTTCCATACCCGTGCCAACCAGCGGCGCCTCGGTCCGCAGCAACGGCACGGCCTGCCGCTGCATGTTGGAGCCCATCAAGGCTCGGTTGGCGTCATCGTGCTCCAGGAACGGAATCAACGATGCGGAGACACCGACGATCTGCTTCGGGGAGACGTCGACATAATCGACGTCATCACGCGACGTCTGAGCCAGTTCGCCCGCTTTTCTCGCCAGAACGGTCTCCTGAGCGATCTTGCGTGTGGCGGGATCGACCGCGCTGGGCGGGGCAAACACGGCCCGCATCTCCTCGTCGGCCCGCAGGTAGACGATCTCGTCCGTCGCCTTGCTGTTCTTGACCTTGCGGTACGGGCTCAGCAGGAAGCCGTACTCATCGATCGTGGTGAATATCGCCAGGGAGGAGATCAGGCCGATGTTGGTCCCTTCCGGGGTCTCGATCGGGCAGATTCTCCCGTAGTGGCTGATATGAACGTCGCGGACTTCAAAGCCGGCTCGCCTTCGGTTCAAGCCGCCGGGTCCCAGGGCCGACAGACGCCGCTCGTGGGTCAACTGGCTCAGGGCATTCGTCTGGTCGACCACCTGGCTCAACTCGCCGCGGCCGAAGAAATAATTGATGCTGCTGGCCACGCTCTTGGAATTGATCAGGTCGGCGACCCGAGGCGCCTCCACGGCTTCGCGCTTGATGCTCATGCGCTCCTGCGCCGTCCGTCGCAGCTTGAGCAGACCTTTTCGGATTTCGTCGGCCGCCAATTCGTCGATCGTGCGAAGCCGCCGGTTGCCCAGATGGTCGATATCATCGACCTCGCCCTCGTTGTTGCGCAGCGCCAGCATGTACTTCATCGTGTTGAGGAAGTCCTCGGGGCGAAGCGTCATTTCGTCTTCATCGACGGACTGGCCGAACTTGCGGTTCAGGCGGAACCGCCCGACCCGGCCCAGACGATATCGGTTGGCATCGAAGAACTTCTCCGCGAAGAAGGTCTCGGCCTTCTCCTGGTTCGGCGGGTTGCCGGGACGCAGTCGCATGTAGAACTTCAGCAGCGCCTGGTCGTGATTCTCGCAATCGTCTTCGCCCAGCGTGTTCATGATGATCGCATCACGAACCCCCTCGATGATCTCGATCTTCTTGATATCGCTCTGCTGGATCACGGAGACCTTGTCGCCGATCTGGCAGGCGGCGTCGATGAGAATTTCGCCGGTCGAGGTGTCCACGATCGGACTGGCCGCCCACATCTCCGGGGTCAGCTTGTTGGCCGACACCGTCTTGGGGGTATAGAACAGGCGAAGAATGGACTCCGTCGTCCCGTACTCCGGATTGATGGCACGCAGGAACACCGTGGCGGGAATCTTGCTGGACTGATCGATCTTGACCACCAGAATGTCCTTCTGGGTGACACCGATCTCGATCCAGCTTCCGCGCTCGGGAATGATTCGGCCGCCGTGCAGAACGCGGTCGCCTTCCTTGCTTTCGATCAGGAAGTCGACGCCCGGACTGCGATGGAGCTGATTGACGATGACTCGCACGGCTCCGTTGACGATGAACTCGCCGCCGCCGATCATCACGGGCATTTCGCCCAGATAGATCGCCTGCTCTGCGAGGTCCGAGCCGCTCTCCGAACGCAACCGGCAATGGATCTTCAGCGGGTACGCATACGTCAGGCGCAACTGCCGGCATTCCATGGGCGTGTAGTGAGGCTTCTCCAGCTCGTAATAGAGATACTCCAGCAGCATCTTCTTATCGTAGCTTTCGATCGGAAAGATTTCCCGGAACAAGGCCTCCAGCCCCGCGTTGGCCCTCTTGTTCGGCGGCACGTCCATCTGCAGAAAGCGGTCATAACTGACCCTCTGCACCGCCACGAGGTCGGGGATTTCCACTCCGTCCTGCGTTTTGCCGAAATTGCGAACGGTTTGCGCAACCATCTAATGCTCCTCTGGTAATGGAATCAGCTCTCGCCCCTGTGATGTAGCATATTGGCGCACATTCACTATACTCAGAAGATACGCCTCAGGTTCACTTCAGTTCCACCGTAGCACCGGCGGCTTCAAGCTGCTTCTTCGCCGCTTCGGCCTCATCCTTGCCCAGGCCTTCCTTCACCGGCTTCGGAACACCTTCCACCAGGTCTTTGGCCTCTTTCAGTCCCAGACCCGTCAGGGCCCGCACTTCCTTGATGACCTGGATCTTCTTGTCGCCGAATCCGGTGAGGACGACATTGAAGGTGGTCTTTTCCTCTGCGGCCGCTACGGGAGCGCCTGCCGCCGCCGGTCCGGCCATAACCACGGCACCGCCGGCCGCCGGCTCGATTCCGTACACGTCCTTCAGGTAATCCGCCAGCTCCTTGGCCTGCATCAGGGTCAGAGCGACAATCTTGTCACCCAGTTCCTTGATTCCGCCGCTCCACTGTCTTGTCTCGTCTGCCATGTGGATACACTCCTATACAGTCGTCGCTCGCCGGTAGCCAGGACTTCGCCGTCCCGTTTTGACCCTTTCGGGGCAGCCGCGCAAGCTGTTGGTAATTGCTGAATAATCGATCGAAGTGTCAACCTCGTGCCGTCTCAGGCGGCTTGCTTCTCAGCCTCTTCAGCCTTCTCGATGATGGTCTTCAAGCAGCTCGCGATGACACTGGCCTGACTCATCAACACGCCGCCTAGTACCCTGCCAGGCGAAAGAATACCGCTGACGATCCTGCCCTGCAGCTCGATGCGGGTCGGCATCTTCGACAGTTGCATCGCTGCGGCGCTGTCATAGACGTTCCCATCCACGAAAGCCCCACGAACTTCCATCGTGGGCAACTTCTTGTGCCAGTCGAGAACCTCCTTGGCCACGTCGACGATGCTGTCTCCGCCGTAAGCGATGGCACACGGACCGTTGAGCAGGTTCGCCGCCGGCTCCATCTTCTGGCTCTCCAGGACCCGCCGGAACAGCGAATTCTTCACCACGAGCAGGCGGATGCCCTTCTGCTTCAGGGCGCCACGCATCACGTTGTTGTCAACGCCTCCAACCCCTTGGGTCGTGACCACTAAGAAATCGCGGACCTGCTCGTCTTGGATCTTCTTCTCTAACTGGGACTGCAGCAGCTCTTTTACGTACTTGCTCATCTTCTCTCCCGTTGAACCTGATTCGTCACCTTATCAGTTCAGGAAAAAGCGGAAACAAGGCCACGCAGGCGACAGCTCCCCGGCCCACCGTCAGACGACGAGTTGCACGGCGGGGCTCATGGTCGCCGATATGCACGCCTTCTTGATGTAGGTTCCTTTCGCCGACGCCGGCTTCATCTTCTTGATGTGATTGACAAACGCATCGATGTTCTCGACCAGCTTCTTCTTGTCAAAGCTCTGCTTGCCGACAACCGCGTGCACGTTGCCGCCCGGATCGTTCTTGAATTCGATCTTTCCGGCGGCGAACTCGCTGACGGCCGTCGGGACATCATCGGTCACCGTTCCGTTCTTGGGCGAGGGCATCTTGCCTTGCGGGCCCAGGATGCGTCCGAGCTTGCCCACCTTGCCCATGACCTTGGGGGAGGCGATCGCCACGTCGAAATCCGCCCAGCCGTCCGTGATCTTCTTGACCAGGTCGTCTACGCCGGCCTCCACCGCGCCGGCCTTTTTCGCCGCCTCGACCTGGCTGTCATCGCAGAATGCAACGACACGCTTCTGCTTGCCCACCCCGTGGGGCAGGGACAGCGAGCCGCGAATGAGCTGGTCCGCCTGCTTCGGGTCAATGCCGAGCACCATTACGCACTCGATCGTCTGGTCGAACTTGGCCGACTCAAAAGACTTGATCTTGTCTACCGCCTCACTGACGCTGACGGGATCGTCGCCGACCTTCTGCGCGTCTTTCTTGTACTTCTTGCTCTTGGTCCTCATACCTGCTGTCTCATTTCCCTCAAAAACGATTTCGCCAACCCGCTCTAATCGACGACTTCTACCCCCATGCTGCGAGCTGTGCCTCGAATGATCTTCTCCGCTTGCTCCAGGCTGTACGCATTGAGGTCCTTGAACTTGGTTTCGGCGATCTTGCGGACCTGCTCTGCCGTCACCTTGCCCACCTTGTCCTTGTTCGGCACACCGCTGCCCTTCTCGATCTGGGCGGCCTGCTTCAACAGCACCGCGGCCGGAGGACTCTTCACTTCAAACGTGAAACTCCGGTCGGTGTACACGGTGATGACCACAGGCACGATGGTGCCCTTGAACTCCTTCGTCCGGTCATTGAACTGAGAGACAAACTGCCCGATGTTGACCCCGTGCTGTCCCAGAGCCGGTCCGATGGGCGGCGCCGGCGTGGCTTGTCCGCCCGGAGCCTGCAATTTGATCTTTGTCGCGATTTCTTTTGCCATTCTTTACCCTTGTTCTACAGCCGTCCAGCAACACCCTGCCGAAGGACGCCGGGAATTCCGGCTTTAGATCTTCTCTATCTGCCAGTACTCGATATCCAGCGGCGTGCTTCGCCCGAAGATCGTCACGATGACTTTGACGATGCCCCGCTCGGAATCGATGGAATCAACCGTACCCTCAAAGTTCTCAAACGCCCCTTCGCGAATCTTGATGTGGTCGCCCTTCTGAAATTCCACCTTGATGCTCGGGGCCTCTTCAGGCTTCTCCGCGTCCAGGAGCATTTTCGCGACGTCCGTATCACGCATCGGCGTGGGCATGCCCTCCGTCCCGATGAAATCCCCGACGCCTCCGGTGCCCTTGATCATGAACCACGCCCGCTCCGGGACCCGGCCATCCTCGGTCGTCTGCATCTCCATGAACACGTACCCGGGGTACAGCTTCCGTCTGTGGACAGTCTGCTTGCCGGCCCGGATGCGTTTGACCTGCTCGGTGGGGACCTCGATCCGCCCGATCACATCCGTCAAGCCCTCTTGCTCGGTCTTGCGCTCGAGGGCCTCCTTGACCTGCATCTCTTTGTTAGCCGCGACTCTCAACACGTACCAATGCATTGCATTGCCTTTGGCCACTGTCCCACAAAAACCACTCATACGGTACCCACCCTGTACCCCGGCACGGGTACCGTTCCCAGATGCATGAGACTCATCCCGTCGAGGCAGCGCCCTCTATCGTTCGCCTCCAACTCCGCAACGGTCGGCTCCAATCCACCTCACGCCGTGCTTGCAGATCCTCCCTCGGGGCCGTCTACCCGCAGCCCTTGTCTCGGCACTACCCCAGCAACTTATCGAAAATAAGCTGGAACACCATGTCTGTGGCTCCCAGCAGAGCCGCCATGACGAACACGACGATGATCACCACGAACGTCGAGACGGCCACTTCCTTCCTGCTCGACCAGTTCACTTTCTTCAACTCACCCTCCGCGGCGATCAGAAAGTCCGCCACTGACTCTTTGTTCAGCAGCCAATAAGTAACCGCGGCGATGGCACCAAAGACAACCAGGGGCACCAGAAATATGATCCACGCGCTCCAGTCTGTGGCGGCCAACATGTCATACAGACGCCAGCATCCAATCGCTACCACCACGGCGACGGAAATCCCCGTGATCAATCGCGAATACTTGCCTTGTCCAGGCTTATACATCGTCATCGACATAAGCTGTCATCCCATCAACTCGAACCAGCAGACCGCCGTGGCGCCCTGCCAGAGACAGGCCAGGAGGGAATTGAACCCCCAACCTTCGGTTTTGGAGACCGACGCTCTGCCAAATTGAGCTACTGGCCTATTGCCACTGAGTCTGCTGAATCAGCAGTCGTGCACCTCTATTTGCGTCTGAGCTTATGGACCGTCCGCTTTCGCTCTTTCGGGCAGAACTTCTTCAGTTCCAGCTTCGGCGAGCCTTCGGCCACGCTGATCTCAGTTCGGTAATTCCTCTGGCTGCACTCGGTACACTCAAGCCAGACGTATTCTCTCTTACTCTTCTTTTTTGCCATAGAAACGAGCCACTCAGGCAATGACCTTGGTCACAACGCCGGCGCCGACGGTCCGTCCACCTTCTCGAATCGCGAACCGCAGGCCTTCCTCCATTGCGATGGGGTTGATGATCTCGATGTCCATCAGGATGTTGTCGCCGGGCATGCACATCTCGGCGGGCTTCCCGCCTTCGCTCATCAGGGTGAGCACGCCGCCGGTGACATCCGTGGTGCGGAAGTAGAACTGCGGCTTGTAACCCGGGAAGAACGGCGTATGGCGGCCGCCCTCGTCCTTGGTCAACACGTACACCTGAGCATGGAATTTGGTATGCGGCGTAATGCTGCCCGGTTTGGCGATGACCTGGCCACGTTCGAGATCCTTCTTCTCGATACCACGCAGCAGCACACCGATGTTGTCGCCGGCTTGACCTTCATCCAGCGTCTTGTTGAACATCTCCACGCCGGTGACGACGGTCTTGCGCGTATCCTTGAAGCCGATGATCTCGATTTCCTCGCCGACGCGAATCTTGCCTCGCTCGACCCTGCCCGTCCCGACCGTACCGCGGCCCTTGATGCTGAACACGTCCTCGACGGGCATGAGAAATGGCAGATCGACCTCACGTTTCGGAACGGGAATGTATTCATCCATGGCCTTGAGCAACTCGACGATCGGCTTACAAACCGGGTCGTCGATCGACTCGGCCCGCATCGCCTGGCTGGCGATACCGCGAATAATCGGGGTTTCGTCGCCCGGGAAGTTGTATTTGTTGAGAAGATCACGGATTTCCAGCTCGACCAGATCAAGCAGTTCGGGATCGTCGACAAGGTCAACCTTGTTCATGAAGACGATGACCTTGGGCACGTTCACCTGGCGCGCCAGAAGGATATGCTCGCGGGTCTGCGGCATGGGGCCATCATAGGCACTGACCACAAGGATGGCGCCGTCCATCTGGGCGGCCCCGGTGATCATGTTCTTGACGTAATCGGCGTGGCCCGGACAGTCGATGTGGGCGTAGTGCCGGTTCTCCGTCTCATATTCCACGTGTGCCGTGGCGATCGTCAGAATCTTCGTCGCGTCACGACGCCCTTGGGATTCAGAGGCCTTGGCAATGTCGTCGTATGACTTGAACTTTGACAGGCCTTTGAGTTCCATGACTTTCGTCATCGCAGCCGTCAGTGTCGTCTTGCCGTGGTCCACATGCCCGATCGTTCCAACGTTAACGTGAGGCTTGGTCCTTGCGAATACTGCTTTAGCCATCTTTAACTAAACCTCCAAATACGCTTTCTTAGGAGCTACTTGCATGTCCTTATGGTCTCCTGCCAAAACTGCGGTAGTCAACCGAAAACCAAGACGCACACCCAGCTTCCGCCGACCGCCATCGTCTTGATCCACTTACACTGAGCTGCTGCTGGGATTTGAACCCAGGACCTCGTCCTTACCAAGGACGCGCTCTACCTACTGAGCTACAGCAGCCGCACTTTGCCGGGCTTCCGACTACACGAAACAATGCGCAGGGCACGGAACACGGATTCCGCCCATGCATAAAGACAAACCCCACCCTCTCGCACTTCCCTCGTGCGATAGTGGCAAGGCATACCATCTGGTTCGTACATCACTTGTAAACCAGTGAATATAAGACAGCCGCCTGCCCGGTGCAAACAGAAAAAAGCAAAAAAATGGAAAAAAGCTCGCCCGCTCGCACTTCTCTCGCTTCCCTTGGTGCTTCCGAATGAACGTCACCTCGCCGTGACCCCGCAGGGAACGGCTTGACCGATCTCAGTTGCTGATCTCCCCGGCTTGGGCGTCCTTCTGCGCTCGCGCAACCGGCTTGCACCACCGTTGAAGCAGTCCACGCCAGCCGGGACGAGCCTCCGGCTCCTTCATTTTGATCCGGCTCAACGCTTCCAGCAGGACATTCGGATCGGCCCCCACCGGTGGCTCCTTCAGGTAGCCGTCTATGGACCTGGCTATCGGACAGTCTTCCGTAAGGTCATTTGCCGACAGGTAGCCGCCAACGATCTCGCTCACCATCTCCAGGTTCGGCCATCGGAGGCACACACTCAGGCGGTCCGATAACACGCGATCCCGCTCCTGTGGGCTTGCCGCCGTCTCCTCGACCAGCTTGAGGTAATCCGCAGCCTGCTTGAAATTGCCGCCGGTAGTGTACAGTTCCGCCAGTTGTTTTCGTGCCTCCGGAAGCAAATCCGCCCTACTCTCGTTCTGGGCTCTTTGTTCGACCAGCGTAAAATAGGATACTCGCTGGTCCGGCGAGAGCTTCTCCGGCAGCGGCGGAGTCGTAAATGCACCCATCCAGCCGGCAACCACGTCCATTCCCGAGCGACGGAAGACTTTGAGCATAGCCTGCCAGGCAGCGTCGCCCTCACCCGGGGCACCCAGCTTCTTGGAAAGCCAGTCCAGGTCTTCCGCAAGACCCACATCGCCGGCCAGGTTGATCAGCTTCGTCCGCACGGACGGGCTGGGATCGTCGATCAGGCCCTTCCTAAACCTCTTCATCGCCGCCGCGCCGTCGATATTGATGAACCCATCAGCCGCGCTCCGGCGAACAGCCTCGGCAGCATCAGCCAGAGCCTGCTCAAACAGAGGACTATAGAGTCTAGTCGCCTGAACTCGGCAGACGCTTCTCTGCACACACAGACCCGCCATGGCGGCAAGCAGCTCGCCTCGCACGGCATCATTCGCCTCGGAGGTCGCCTGCTGGTATCTCTGGGCCAAGGCGTCGAGATACTTGTTGACATCCTCCGCTCTTAATCCGTTCTGCGTAAGGAGTTTGCGCATCACGTCCGCGCCGCTTCGCACTCTCTCGGGACGCTGCTCATTGAGGAACCGCACGGCCCACTCCAAGGTCTCCTTGCGTACCTCGTCGGGAACCTTGAATGGCGATGTATCCAGCGATGCATAGTAGCAGGCGCCCCCAAGGGCGATGAATAACTCGTGCCGGACATCGGCATCCTCCTCGATCTGCAGTTGCTGGAGCACCCGCTGAGCGGAGTTCAACTCCCACATCAGAGCCAGGACTCGGGCCGTTCTCAGCCGGACTTGTCTGTTCTTGCTCGCTACCAAGCCCAACAGGGTCTTCTCGAGATCCTCCGACCACTTAGGCTTGCCTGTACCCTTCTTCAATTCCTCCAGCCGGTCCAGGGTCCAGAGCTTCATTTCGGGTTCCGGGCTCTTCAGGCGGTCTGCCAGGAAGTTGTTCCGGGCCACCTCATCGCTGAGCGAGGCATACCAATCCCCCAGAGCGATAAAGTAGTAGCTCTGCCACTGAAGCATTCCTGCCTTCAAGGTCCGAATATCCGCCTCGCTGCGCACCAGGCGCTTGCGCAGATAGGCTTCCGGACCCTGTTGCTCAAGATCACTGATCGCCCGCCGGCGCCCTTCCACGTCTTCAGGCAAGGATATTCCCAGCGAGGTCAGAGCCTCCCCGGCGGCCCGCGCCACCCCCGCATCGGAATCATTCAGCAGGGCAATCAGCCGCAGGACCGCCCTTTTATCGGGGTGCAACTGCAATGCATATATGGCATTGGATCGGACCGTCCCCGGCACCTGGTTATCCGTGGCGGTCTTCTCCAGGCCGGCCTGAACCTGGTCGTAACTGAACATCAGCGTCGCTTCCGCCGCCGACTGAGCGACGGTCGCGTCCGCTTCAGTATTTATGATGCCCAGCAAAGGTTGGAGAAAGTCATCCTTGTTCTTGAGTGGGCGAGGGTCCCTGCGCGAGCGGTCCAAGGCCTTGCACACAGCCGTTCTCGCCGCCGGATTCTCCGCCTGCTTCAATGCCTCCAGCACCAGCTCGCGCGCCGCCGGCTCGTCCTTGAACAACAGAACGGTCGCCGCACTCATCCTTGTGGTCGTGTCCTTGTTGTTGAAGAGGTGATCTTTGATCAGGGCGAGTTCCTGGTTGACTTCGGTGGCCGGGACCGCCGGCGTCTCCGTCGATGTGAGGACAGTCCCGGCCCACGCTGAACACTCACATGCGAGCAACAGAACCACCGCAAAAATGAGAGACCGTGGACCAGTCATCCGGATTACCCTCAGCAGACCCCTTCTGACGAATTCACCTAATTATAGTAACTAAATCGTCGAGCCAGAGTCAACCGTTT
>Ga0316622_100002354_pt1 | contig 13032 bp, 14 predicted proteins | sample OWC_Aug_OW2_C1_D_FD_207646 | JGI IMG/M metagenome (GOLD analysis project Ga0316622, IMG submission 207646) | Wetland soil microbial communities from Old Woman Creek delta, Ohio, United States - OWC_Aug_OW2_C1_D5_C | ecosystem: Environmental > Terrestrial > Soil > Wetlands | place: USA: Ohio... | reverse complement strand
ACGCCTGTCGGCGCAACGTCGACATGACCTACATCGTGATGGACAACCGCGTCTACGGCATGACGAAGGGCCAGCCTTCGCCGACGACCGAGCCGGACTGGGACTCGAAGCTGTCGCCGGAGGGCACCGGCCTGCGAGAGTTCCAGCCGATGGTGGTCGCGCTCGCATCGGGCGCGAATTTCATCGCGCGGGCATTCACCGGAGATCCGAACGCGCTCGCGGACGTGATCGTGCAGGCCGTGCGGCATCCCGGGTTCTCGTTCGTCGAGGTGCTGTCGCCCTGCGTCACGTTCCGGCCGGAGCAGAAGGAGTGGAAGAAGATCGTGCGCAGCGACGCGCTGCGACCGACTGCGGACGTGTCGCGGGCGGCACGACGGATGCTGCGCGACACCGGCTTCGAACTGGGCGTGCTGTATGCGGGCGAGCGTCCAGCGTATGCGCCCCGCGGGCCGCGGGCGACGCACCCGGTGGCGGATCTCGAGGCGAGGTTCGAGCTATGAGCGCGCGGACGGGTTCTGCGGCACGTCGCAAGTTGCCGCGCACGGTCGAGGAGTTCATGGCCTACGCTTATGCGATGGAGGTCGAGGCCGCCGATCGCTATGCGGAACTCGCGGACCAGATGTCGACGCACCACAACCGCGAGGTCTCGGAGCTGTTTGCCAAGCTCGCGCGCATCGAGGGCAAGCATCGCGACCAGATCCTCGCGAAGATGGGTTGGACGAGCCCCCCCGAGACGGCCGTCTTCCGCTGGGAAACGCCGGAAGGTGCCGAGACGACTGATTACGGCGAACTGCACTACCTGATGCAGCCCTATCACGCGCTCAAGCTCGCCGAGCACAACGAGCAGCGGGCGGCGGACTTCTTCGCCCGATTCGCGGCGGCGCGCCTGCCGCCCGACGTGCGCGCCGCCGCGGCCGAGATGGCCGAGGAAGAACGCGAACACGTCCGCCTGATTCAGCAGTGGCTCGCCCGGGTCGAACCGCCGGCGCCCGGCTGGGACGAGGACCCCGACCCCCCAGCCGTCGCGGATTAGAGGTGCCGGTGGTCGGAAAATAGGGGACATTCTCCTTTTTTGTTCGCACGATCCGCGCGAAAAAAAAAGGAGAATGTCCCCTATTTTCCGACCACCGGCACCTCTTGCCTCTTACGTGAATGTACCGAGGCGACCCGCCGGTTCGCTCGCTAGCATATATTAGATTTTACTAATTCGTAGCGGGCGGACCGTCTTCCATGAATCGCATTTCGCGGCGACGCTTCCTGAAGATCGCCGGCCTCGGCGCGGGCGCCGCGGCCGTCGCCGCGGGCACGAGCGGCGGGCTGCGCGCCATGGCGCGCAAGCCGGCCGATGGCGAAACGCGCGTCGTCCCGACGTTCTGCGACATCTGCTTCTGGAAATGCAACGCGCTCGCCCACGTGCGCGACGGCCGGCTCTGGAAGATCACCGGTCACCCGGACGATCCGCTGTCCCGCGGTCGGCTCTGCCCGCGCGGCACCGGCGGCATCGGCGCCTACTTCGACCCGGATCGCCTGCGCGCCCCGCTGATGCGCCACAAGGCGCGCGGCGAGGAAGCGTGGGTCGAGGTCACCTGGGACGAAGCGCTCGGCCACATCGCCGAGCGCATGCAGAAGATCAAGGCCGAGCACGGTCCCGAGGCGATGGCGCTCTTCAGCCACGGCATCGGCGGCACGTTCCTCAAGCACACGCTCAAGGCGTACGGCAGCCCGAACATCGCCGCGCCGTCGTTCGCACAGTGTCGCGGACCGCGTGACGTCGGCTTCGAGCTCACTTTCGGCGAGGGCATCGGCTCGCCGGAGCGCACCGACATCGCGAACGCCCGCTGCCTGGTGCTGATCGGCTCGCACCTCGGCGAGAACATGCACAACACGCAGGTGCAGGAGTTCGCCGACGCCGTCGCAGCCGGCGCCGCGATCATCGTCGCCGACCCCCGTTTCTCGGTCGCCGCGAGCAAGGCACGGCACTACCTGCCGGTCAAGCCGGGCTCGGACCTCGCGCTGCTGCTCGCGTGGATGAACGTGATCGTCGCGGAAGGCCTCTACGATCGCGAGTACGTCGAGCAGCACGGGTTCGGTTTCGAGCACTTCAAAGCGGAAGTCGCGACGCGCACGCCCGAGTGGGCCTATCCCGAGACCGGCATCGCGCCCGACACGATCCGCGAGACGGCTCGCCTCATGGCGTGCCATCGACCCGCGACGCTGGTTCATCCGGGCCGCCGCACGACCTGGTACGGAGACGACGCGCAGCGCGGACGCGCGATCGCACTACTGAACGCGCTGCTCGGCAGCTGGGGGCGCAAGGGTGGCTTCTACTATCCGTCGAGCATGGATGTGCCGAGCTACCCCTATCCGCCCTACCCCGAGTCGGCGCGCGACAAGGTCGACAACCCGGACCATCGCTATCCGTTTGCGAGCGAGGCGATCACGACGGGCATCCGCGAAGCGACGTTGACCGGCCAGCCCTACCCGGTCAAAGGCTGGCTCATCTACGCAACGAACCTGATCCACGCGATGCCAAACGAGGCCGAGACGATCCGCGCGATCGAGCAGCTCGACCTGATGGTCGTCGTCGACGTGATTCCGTCCGAGATCGCCGGCTGGGCCGACGTCGTGCTCCCCGAGGCGACGTACCTGGAGCGCTACGAGGAGCTCAACGTCGAGCTGTTCCGCGAACCGTTCGTCGCGCTGCGCCAGCCAGTCGTGCCGGCGCCGCACGACCAGAAACCGAACTGGTGGATCGCACGCGAGCTGGCGCTCAAGCTCGGCCTGGGCGCGTACTACCCGTGGCAGGACATCGAGGAGTACCTCGACCATCGACTCAAGGGCGCGGGCTCGAGTCTCGCCGAGATGAAGCAGCGCGGACTGATCAAGGGTCCGCCTGCACCGCTTTACTTCGCGGATGGCATCACGCCCGAGTTCGCGACACCGACGGGCAAGATCGAATTCTACTCGACGCAGCTCGAGGCCGCGGGCTTCGATCCCGTGCCCCGCTACCAGCGGCCCGAGGCCGGCCCACCCGGTTCGTTCCGCCTGCTGTTCGGGCGCGCACCGGTGCATTCGTTCAGCCGCACGCAGTCGAACCCGATCCTGCGCGACGCGATGGACGAGAACGAGCTCTGGGTCAACGCGAACGTCGGCGCGCGGCTCGGTCTCGCGAGCGGCGACTACGTGCGGCTGCGCAACCAGGACGGCGTGCTGAGCAACCGCATCAAGGCGCGGGTAACCGAGGCGATCCGGCCCGAGTGCGTCTACATGGTGCACGGGTTCGGGCACACGTCGCGCGGATTGCGCAGCGCATACGGCCTCGGTGCGAGCGACGCGCAACTGATCACGCGCTATGCGACCGATCCGCTGATGGGCGGCACCGGCGCCAACGTCAACTTCGTGACCATCGAGCAGGGAGCCTGAACCATGGCGCGCTTCGGAATGGTCATCGACACGCGCCAGTGCGTCGGTTGCATGGACTGCGTCGTCGCCTGCAAGACGGAGAACGACGTCCCGGACGGCTTCTGCCGCGACTGGATCAACCAGCGGCTCGAGGGCACGATGCCGGACCTCCGGCTCACGATCACCTCCGAGCGCTGCAACCACTGCGACCGGCCGCCGTGCGTCAGCTGCTGCCCGACCGGCGCCAGCCACGTCCACGAGTTCGGCAAGGTCGTGCTGGTGGACCACGACAAGTGCATCGGCTGCAAGGCGTGCCTCGCCTCCTGCCCCTACGGCGCGCGCTTCATCCACCCGGACGGCTACGCGGACAAGTGCACGTTCTGCATCCACCGCGTGGAGAAGGGCGAGCTGCCGGCGTGCGTCGCGGTGTGCCCGACGCACGCGATGCACTTCGGCGACCTCGACGATCCCGGCTCCGGGCTGAATCGGCTGCTCGCGTCGCGGCGGCATTTCGCATTGAAGCCCGACGCCGGCACGCAGCCGCGCATCTTCTACCTGGAGTGAGGCGATGCTCGAGCTGGTCACCACGCGCGACAACCCGATGATCGACCCGGCGATGCACGTCTGGGGCTGGGAGGTCCCGGTCTACCTGTTCCTGGGCGGCTGGGTCGGGGGCTCGATGGTGCTCGCCGGCTGGTTCATGCGGCGCGGACGCGAGCCGGGCGCTCGCTGCGTGTGCGACGTGTTGCCGTGGATCAGCCTCGTGCTGATCAGCCTCGGCATGGGCGCCCTGTTCCTCGACCTGGAGCACAGGCTGTACGTCTGGCGCATGTACCTGACGCTGCAACCGAGTTCGCCGATGTCATGGGGCGGCTGGATCCTGATCCTCGTCTACCCGGTGTTGGCGCTCGGCGCGCTGAGGTCGCTCCCGGGGGACTGGCTGTCGCGCTGGCCGGCAATTGCGCGGCTCGCCGGAAACCTGCGCCAGCCCACAGCTACCCGAATGCTCAGCAACACCAGCATCCTCGCCGGAATCGCACTCGGCATCTACACCGGCATCCTGCTGTCGAGTCTCGGGGCCCGGCCATTGTGGGCGAGCGCGGCGCTGGGCCCGCTGTTCCTCGTTTCGGGACTTTCGACTGGAGCCGCATTCGCTCACGTGATTGCGCGCGACCAGGGCGAGCAGGCTGCCTTGCTGCGCGCCGACAACGCTTTCCTGGCCGCCGAACTCGTGTTGATCGCCCTGTTCCTGATCGGATTGACGACCGCGAGCGCCGTACATGCCAACGCCGCGGCGCTGCTGCTCGGCGGGCCCTACACGGCCGTTTTCTGGGTGTTCGTCGTCGGACTCGGCATCGTCCTGCCGCTGGCGATCCAGACGCTGATGGCCTCCCACCGAATTCCGCACACATTGGTCGCACCCGCGCTCGTGATGCTCGGGGGCCTCGCACTGCGCTTCGTCATCGTGTCCGCGGGCCAGTACAGCCACTGGATCTCGCCTTGATCGCCCGACCCGGCAAAACCCCGGAGGAATGACGTGACTGCGACACTCCCTGATCCTCCTCGCACGCCGCCCGGGGCCGTTGCCGGGCCGGGCAGCCCGTACCTCAATCCCTACCTCGCCGGCATGGGACTCGGCCTCGTGCTGCTCGCGGCGTTCGTACTCGTCGGACGCGGCCTCGGCGCGTCGGGCGCGTTCAGCTCGACGTTGAGCTGGCTCGTGAACCTGGTCGCGCCAGCGCACGCGCAGGCCAACCTCTACATGCAGGGCTACCTGGGCGACGGCACGACGCATCCGCTCAAGGCCTGGCTCGTCTTCGAAGTCGTCGGCGTCGCGGCCGGCGCACTGATTTCGGGCCTGCTCGCGGGACGAGCGCGCTTCACCGTCGAGAAGGGCCCGCGCGTGTCGACGGCGATCCGCCTGGTGTGCGCGTTCGCAGGCGGCATCCTGATGGCGTTCGGCGCTCACCTCGCGCGCGGCTGCACGAGCGGACAGGCGCTGACGGGGGGCGCGCTGCTAAACGTCGGCAGCTGGGCCTTCATGCTGATGGTCTTCGTCGGCGGCTACGCGGTCGCCTGGTTCATGCGGTGGCAATGGCGATGATGACTCCCTTCTACAAATACGGCCTGTTCGGCGATGAAATCTCGCTGCTGGTCGCGTTCGTGCTCGGGCTCGGCTTCGGCTTCTTCCTCGAGCGGGCGGGTTTCGGCAGCGCTCGCAAGCTCGCGGCGCAGTTTTATCTGTACGACATGTCGGTGTTCAAGGTGATGTTCACGGCCATCGTCACGGCGATGCTCGGCGTCACCTACCTCGGCTGGCTCGGCTGGCTCGACCTCGACCTCGTCTACCTCGTGCCGACGCACCTCGGTCCGCAGATCGTCGGCGGGCTCGTGCTCGGCGTCGGCTTCGTGGTCGGCGGGTACTGCCCGGGCACGTCGGTCGCCGCGCTCGCGACGGGCCGGCTGGATGCAGTCGTCTATGCGCTCGGCATTTTTGCCGGCACGTTCGTCTACGCCGAGGTCTATCCGGCAATCCAGGGCTTCGTGAACGCGAATGCGATGGGCCAGGTGACGCTGCCCGAGGTCTTCGAACTGCCCTGGGGCCTGGTCGTGTTCGTGGTCGTCGTGATCGCGGTCGTGGGCTTCTGGGGCGCAACGCTGATCGAGCGGCGGTTCAGGAGCGAGCCATGAGACTGCCGCAGCTGACGCTGAACCAGAAACTCGCCGCCGTTGCGTTGGCGCTCGGGGCGCTGGCGCTGTTCAGCCAGCCACACCGCGGACCGTTCGTGAAGCTCGACGCGCGCGAACTGGCGCTGGTGGTCGAGCAGGAGGTCGATCACGTCAAACCGGCCGAGCTGGCCGCGTGGATCGTCGAAGGGCGCGCGGATTACCGCCTGATCGACCTGCGCACTGCCGACGAGTTTGCCGCGTACCACATCCCGACGGCCGAGAACGCGCAGCTGCCCGCTCTCACTGAGTATCCGCTGCTGCGCAACGAAAAGATCGTGCTCTACTCCGAAGGCGGCATTCATTCGGCCCAGGCGTGGCTGCTGCTGAGGGCGCAGGGATACGAGGGCGTGTACACGGTGCTCGGCGGCCTCGATGGCTGGAAGGACGAGGTGCTGTTCCCGGTGTTGCCGGTGGACGCCGGCCCGCGTGATCGTGCGCAATTCGAGCGTGCCGCTGCATTGGCTCAGTTCTTCGGCGGCCAGCCCAGGGCCGATGGCGCCGCCGCGGCCGAGGCCCCGGTGACTGCGCTGCCCAAGCTGACGGCGCCGGTAGCGACCGGTCCCGCCGTGCCCGCGGCACCGCGCAGGAAGAAGAAGGAAGGCTGCTAGAGGTGCCGGTGGTCGGGAAATAGGGGACATTCTCCTATTTTCCACTCGCGCGGATCGCGCGGCCGGAAAATAGGAGAATGTCCCCTATTTCCCGACCACCGGCACCGGGTCGATCACGCGATCACCTGGGCCGTGAAGCCGAGGTGGAGCAGCGTGCCGATCAGCATCGAGGTCAGCGCGGCGAGCGCGGTGAACACTGCGATCTCGTAGCGGCTCTTGCGGACATGGACGTTCATGGTCGTTCTCCTTTGCTTCAGTGACGGTCAACCCTTGACGATCGGCGCCAGCGCGTTCTGGATGCGCCCCATCTGCGCCTCGGTGGTCATGCCGGTCAGCAGCCGCGCAAAGTGCGTGTGCTGCACGCCCGACACGATGTACTGCCAGCGGTAGGCGCGCAGCAGCAATGCGCCGATGCCCGCCTCCTCCTCGCCCGTGTAGCGCCGGCCAGCGATCGCGATGAAATAGCGCGCGTCGGCGGCGGCCTGTGCCTGCAGGATCCCGTCCACCGCGCCGACAAGCTCGATCAGGTCGTCCACCGCCTGCTCCTTCTGGCGCATCGTGAGGCGGTCGTGCTCATTCGCCCATTCGATCTCGTCGAGCATCGCGTGCTGCACTTCCTCCATCCAGTGGTACTTGAAGACGTCCTTCCACAGCGGTGAGAGGTTGTCCTCCGGCTCGATGCTGCGCTGGTAGTGCAGTTGCGTGAACAGCTCGATCAGGCACGTCAGCGCCAGCACGGACCACGTGCTCTTGCCCAGCACCGCGCGCGCCACCTCGTTCGAGTCCGCGACCTGGGCGTAGCCCGCCGGCATGCCGCGGCCGATCATCGCCTCGATGCGGCGGAACAGTTCCTGGTGCTTCAGTTCTTCGTCACTGAACCGCACCAGCGCCTCGAGCGCGACCTGGTCGCCGAGCCCGTGACGGCCGGAGATCTCGAGCACCTTGGCGCCGATGAAGCGCTCGACGAGGCCGAACACGTACGCGTACGTGCGTCCCTGCACCTGCGACAGCAGGCGGCGCTCCGGGCCCGTCAGGAATCCGAGCTCGTCGACCATCGAGAGGCCGTTTGGCAGGAAGGTCTGCGAGAAGTCGAAATCGCGGCCGCGGATCACGTCCGTCTCGATGTCCCAGCGCGCGCGCTTCGACGCCTTGATGCAGCGCGCATAGCGCGCAGTGTCGGCCTCGCCGGCGTCCTCGTGTCGCTCGAGCTTCATTGCGGTGTTCTGCATGGTCGTCTCCTCGCCTGGATGTGGTGTCTTCCTGGCGGACCCTGCGCCTCGCCATGGATCCGCATCGTAGGCCGCACCGGTATCGGCTCGATGTCCGCGACGTTGCTTGTTGTATCCGTTTGTAACGCCGCGAGCCGCTATACTCGGCCCGGTGCCGACCAGACAGGGGGAACACGATGGCTCACGCCGGCTGTGTCCTGGTCGTCGACGACGACCCGTCAATTCGCGACATGCTCGCCGAATACCTCGGCGCGCACGGTTTCACGATCGCGCAGGCCGCGGATGGCGAGGCGATGCGCGCCGAGCTCGAGCGAGCGACGCCCGACGTCGTGCTGCTCGACCTGCGCCTTCCGCGCGAGGACGGGCTCAGCCTCGCCCGCTACCTGCGCGAGCGCCACGACGTCGGCATCATCATGGTCACGGGCGCGGGCGAAGTCGTCGACCGCATCGTGGGCCTCGAGGTTGGCGCCGACGATTACGTGACCAAGCCATTCGACCCGCGCGAACTGCTCGCACGGATCAAGAGCGTGATGCGCCGCGCGCAGGCGCGACCCGCAGCGGACTCGGAGACGGCCCCCAGCGCCGCGGCGCAGCGACTGCGCTTCGGACGCTGCCGCCTCGACGTCGGCTCGCACCAGCTCTTCGACGCGGACGGCGGCGAGATCCCGCTCACGTCGATGGAGTTCGACCTGCTCAAGATCTTCGCCGAGCACCCCGGCAAAGCACTGTCGCGCGATCGCATCCTCACGCTGACCAAGAACCGCGAATGGGATCCGTACGACCGTTCGATCGACATCCGGATCGCGCGGCTGCGGCGCAAAATCGAGGCCGATCCGGAAAACCCGCAGGTCATCCGCACCGTGCGCGGCGTCGGGTACATGTTCGTACCCACCGCCGGGTAACCCGGCGCGCGTGCCGGCGCGCGCTTTGTTTCAACGGTGTAACAGTCGGGCACGCCGCGCGGACGCCTGCCTATACTCGGCGCGAGCAAACAGCACGGGACGCGGATCGTGAACGACGTGCGCAAATCCCTCGACCTGGCCGAGCGCGCGCTGCAGGACAGCGAGACGCGGCTGCAACAGGTGCTCGACAACACGAGCGCGGTGATCTTCGCGAAGGACAACCAGGGCCGCTACCTGTTCGTCAATCGTGAATTCGAGAAGCTCGCCGGCCGCCCGACGAGCGAGGTGCTCGGTCGGACCGACGACGAAGTCTTCCCGCCGCCGATCGCGACCCGCTTCCGCTACAACGACCTGCGGGTGCTGCACGAGAAGCGTGCGATCGAGTTCGAGGAAGCGGGCGACTTCGGCCGTGGACCGCGCACGTTCCTGTCGGCAAAGTTTCCGTTGTTCGATGCGGACGGGCAGATCTACGCGGTCTGTGGCGTGGCGACCGACATCACCGAGCGCAAGCGTCTCGAGGAAGCGCTCAGCAGTGCGGCGCTAGCGGTCTCGACGTCCGAGGCCGACTCCCTGTACCGCGAGCTCGCGCGCTATCTGGCGACGATCCTCGGCGTCGACGGCGCCTTCATCGCAACCGTCGACTCGGCACAGTCGGGGCACCTGCGCATGCTCGCGTTTCACTTCGACGGCGAGACCCGGGAGAACTTCAGCTACCCGCAGGTCGGCACGCCTTGCGAGACGGTGATCGGGCACGGTTACCGCTTCTATCCCAACCAGCTGCGCGAGATGTTTCCGACCGACCTGGATTTCGGCAAGCTCGGCGTGGAGAGCTACGCCGGTCACCCGTTGAACGATTCCGCCGGGCGACCGCTCGGCCTGATCGCGGTGATCTCGCGCCATCCGCTCGACCACCCGTCGTTCGTCGAGTCGGTCATGAGGATCTTCGCGGTGCGGGTCACCTCGGAGCTCGAGCGGCTGGCGGCAGCGGAATCGGCCCGAGCATCCCAAGCCAGCTACCGGGAAATCTTCGAGGCGAGCGAGGACGCGATCTTCGTCCACGACTGGGACACTGGCGCCATCGTCGACGCGAACCCGCAGGCGTGCGCCACCTACGGCTACACGCGCGACGAGCTACTGCAGGTCCGTCTCGGGGACATCAGTTCGGGCGAGCCGCCCTACACGGAGGCCGAGGGCCTGCGCCGCATCGAGGGCGCGAAGACCGACGGCAGCGTTCGCTTCGAATGGCACCGGCGCAGCAAGGACGGCAGCCTGCACTGGGACGACGTTCACCTGAAGGCCGCGCAGATCGGCGGCTGCCGTCGCGTCCTCGGGTTCACGCGCGAGATCACCGAGCGCAAGCGGGCTGAAGAGGCCCTGCGCGCGAGCGAGGAGCAGTACCGGGCCGTCTTCAATGCCTCGGCGGACGCACTCGTGCTCTGGAATTCGCGATCCGAGCGCGTCGACGTGAATCCGGCCTACGAGCGGATGTACGGGTATCGCCGCGCCGAGGTGCTCGCGGGCGTTCGCGCCGTGGAACTGCCGGAGGAGCACCGCCAGCTGCAGGCGCAGATCATGGAGCTCACGCTCGCGGGGCAGAGCTTCCACGGCGAGATCGAGACCGTGCGCCGCAGCAGCGAGCGGTTTCCGATCGAGGTGCGCACGATCCCGATCCGGTACCGGGGCGAACCGCACGTGCTCGCGGTGATCCGCGATCTCACGGAGCGGCGTCGCGTCGAGAACGAGCGCGCGCAGCTCGAGGCACAGCTGCGCCAGGCGCAGAAAATGGAGGCCATCGGCCAGTTGACCGGCGGCATCGCGCACGACTTCAACAACCTGCTCACCAGCATCATGGGTTACGTGACGCTGGCGAGCGAGCGCGAGGCGTCGCTCGCCGATCGTCGGCTCGCCGGCTACCTCGCCCAGGCGCAGCGTTCCTGCGAGCGGGCGCGCGACCTGATCCAGCAGATGCTGATGTTCAGCCGGGGCCAGCGCGGCTCGCCGCGCACGTTGCCGCTCGGACCGCTGGTCCAGGATGCGTTGGCATCGGTGCGCCCCGCGCTGCCTGCGAGCGTCACGCTCTCGGACGACGTCGCGGTGTCGTCCCCGCTGGTGCGCGTCGACCCGCTGCAGGTCGAGCAGGTGCTGCTCAATCTCTGCCTGAACGCTCGCGACGCGATCGACGGGGCGGGCGTCGTCCGGGTGGACGTGCGGCCAGCGCGCGCCGAAGGGTTCGTATGCACGGGGTGCCGTGCGGCGTTCAACGGTGAGTTCGTCGAGTTGTCGGTCGCGGACGACGGACACGGCATGGCGCCGGCCGTCGTCGAGCGGATCTTCGAGCCCTTCTTCTCGACCAAGGAAACCGGCAAGGGCACCGGCATGGGGCTCGCGATGGTGCACGGCATCGTCCATGAACACGGCGGGCACGTCATCGTCGAGTCGTCGCCGGGGCTCGGCTCGCGATTCCGCGTGCTGTGGCCGGCATTGCCGCAGGACGTCCACGAGGCGTCGGTGCCACCGGGAGCCGTCGCGGCGAACGAGCGCCGGCCCCGCCCCGCCTTGACGGGCTCGGTGCTGGTCGTCGACGACGAAGTCGCGGTCGGCGAGTTCATGCGCGAGCTGCTCGAGACCTGGGGATTGCGCGCAATGTTCGTGCCGCAGGGCCAGGCGGCGCTCGAGTTGCTATCGCGCCCGGGCGCGAGCTTCGACGCGGTCATCACGGACCAGGCGATGCCGCGGATGACCGGACTCCAGCTCGCACGAGCGTTGCGGGACTCGCGAATCGACGTGCCGGTCATCCTCTATTCGGGCTACGGCGAGGGGCTGGCGCAAGCCGATCTGCAGGCGGCCGGCGTGGGGGCCGTGCTGCGCAAGCCGGTGGATCCCGCGGCCCTGGAGGCTGCCCTCGCGCGCGTGCTCGCCACGGCGGGCGGCTATTCCTCGGGCACGACGTAGGCCGGCATCGGGTCGGTCACCGGCGGTTCGGTCACGGCCGGCTCCGTCGCAGCCGGCTCGGGATCACCGACCGGCAGGTCGAGGAACCGCTGCATGCTTGCGAGGAAGCGGTCGAACGCGAACAGCACGACGAGCACGACCAGCAGGGCCAGCACTACGCCTGCGAGCCGAGGCAGGACCGCCCGGGGGGTCGGTTCGTTGTCGCGCTCGGCACTGCGCCGGGCGCGATCCATCAGCGCGCGCTGGACGTCGGGAACTGGGTCGGGGGTTTCCGTCATGATGCCGCGTTTTGGGTGGCTCGGGCGGATGGCGGCCGCCTTGGAAAGGGCGCAGATGATGCCATTGACGGGGCTTCCGGGGGGCTCGCTTGCCTCGGTAAGTACCTAAATGCGAATGATTTGCAATGCGATCCTTGTGGCGCTAGGATTCGCGCCGAGGGCCAATGCAATGTACGTCTGCGTCTGCCACGGCATTTCCGAAAAGCGTCTCAGCCAGGCCATCCAGGAAGGTGCCCGCTCGTTCGAGCAGCTGCAATCCTGCACCGGCGTCGCCACCTGTTGCGGCGCCTGCGAGCCTTGCGCCCGCCAGGTCCTCGACGAAACCCTTGATTCGCGCGCCTCTGCGCCTCACGCTGCGTGACTCGCGGGGCTGCGGCCCCGTCCAGCAACGATTCACACGGAGAAGCTCGTCATGAAGGGCGACGCAGACGTCATTGCGCATCTGAACAAGATCCTCAAGAACGAACTCACGGCGATCAACCAGTACTTCCTGCATTCGCGGATGCTGAAGAACTGGGGGCTCGACAAGCTCGGCGACTACGAGATGCACGAGTCCGTCGACGAAATGAAGCACGCTGACCGGCTCATCGAGCGCATCCTGTTTCTCGAGGGCCTGCCGAACCTGCAGCAGCTCGGCAAGCTGATGATCGGCGAGGACGTCAAGGACATCCTCGAGTGCGATCTCAAGCTCGAGCACGTCGGCCACCCCGACCTCAAGGCGGCCATCACGCACTGCGAAACCGTGGGCGACTACGTCAGCCGCGAGCTGCTCGCCGACATCCTCGAGTCCGAGGAAGAGCACATCGACTTCCTCGAGACGCAGCTCGACCTGATCGGCCGCGTCGGGCTCGAGAACTACTGCCAGTCGCAAATGAAGTAAATCGGTGCCGGTGGTCGGATCCGTCGGATTTGCGCTGCAGCGCAAAATCCG
>Ga0316622_100002353_pt1 | contig 13033 bp, 10 predicted proteins | sample OWC_Aug_OW2_C1_D_FD_207646 | JGI IMG/M metagenome (GOLD analysis project Ga0316622, IMG submission 207646) | Wetland soil microbial communities from Old Woman Creek delta, Ohio, United States - OWC_Aug_OW2_C1_D5_C | ecosystem: Environmental > Terrestrial > Soil > Wetlands | place: USA: Ohio... | reverse complement strand
CCCTTCCAGGGAATACCCTGTCCCCGGTCAAGCTCAAGGATCCAGCCTGCCACATTATCAAGGAAGTAGCGATCATGGGTCACGGCAATGATCGTGCCGGCATAGTTCTGCAGGTGATGTTCAAGCCATGCCACGGATTCCGCGTCGAGGTGGTTCGTCGGTTCATCCAGAAGAAGGATATCCGGCTTCTGGAGCAGAAGCCTGCAGAGCGCAACACGCCGTTTCTCTCCTCCTGAAAGCACCTTCACCAGCGTATCACCCGGCGGGCAGCGGAGGGCATCCATCGCCATCTCGAGTCTGCTGTCAAGGTCCCAAGCATCCAGGGCATCGAGTTTTTCCTGTACTGCACCCTGCCGCTCGATAAGCCTGTTCATCTCATCGTCAGTCATAGGATCTGCAAACTTCTCATTGATCCTGTTGTACTCATTGACAAGATCGACAATTTCCTGGACTCCCTGTTCAACGATCTGCCGGACCGTCTTGGTATCATCCAGCAAGGGTTCCTGCTCAAGGAATCCGACGCTATGGCCCGGAGAAAGAACAGTCTCTCCGACGAAGTCCTTATCAACACCCGCAAGGATCCTGAGAAGGGAACTCTTGCCAGAGCCGTTCAGGCCGAGCACGCCGATCTTTGCCCCGTAGAAATACGAAAGATAGATGTCCTTGAGGACCTGCTTTTTGTTGTAGAACTTGCTGACCCCAACCATGGAATAGATGACTTTGTTCGGTTCGTTTGCCATGGAGGAGATTATACCATGATTGCCCCGCAGGTGTTGCTTTTCCAGCATACTGTACCGAGAGACAAAAACGTGAATCGATAGGTTATAATTCCGGTACGGTTGCTATCCCTGCATCTTCAGTTGGCACAAAGGGAATCACATGAATATTATTACGGCTTACATCATCACGTTTATTTCCAGTTTCTGCATGCTGGTGATCGAGATCATTGCCGGAAGGATCCTCGCCCCTTTTGTCGGCGTGTCGCTCTACACCTGGACAAGCATCATCGGTGTTGTGCTGGCAGGCATCAGCATCGGTGCTTTCTTCGGCGGCGCGCTTGCCGACAAATACCCGTTTCCGAAGACCCTCGGCTGGCTGCTTCTTCTGTCGGGCATGGCGACCCTGTCTATCGCGCCCGTAACGAATCTCGTTGCAGCGCACAGCTTCAAGACCTCCCTTATGGTGCGCATCGTTACGGTAACGGCGCTCACGTTCTTCATGCCAAGCTTTGTCCTCGGCACCATATCTCCGGTCGTGGTCAAACTCGCTCTGAAAAATGTTGAGACTGCCGGCAATGTTGTCGGCCGGATATATGCGGTCTCAACGCTCGGCTCCATCATCGGGACCTTCACCGCAGGGTTCTTTCTCATTTCTTTTATGGGCACCCGGAACATCATTCTGGCCATGGGGGGAATGCTCATTGCGACCGCCCTGGGATCAGGATTCCTGTTCAGATCAAAAAAGCCTGCCCTGGCGACCATGTTTTTTCCGGCCTTTTTCCTGTGGGCGATCTCCGGTCATGCATTCCGGCCGTCCCTGACCCCCGGCACGGTCTTTTACAAAGAGAGCGATTATTATACCATCAAGGTGAAGGATGCACGGAGCTCTGACGGGATAACACCGCTGAAGAGTCTGGTGCTCGATAATCTTGTCCACTCCTATGTGAACACAGCCGATCCTCTGCATATCGAATACCGGTATGAAAAGGTGTATTCGGATATTCTCACCTGGAGATTCGGTAAAGACGCAGCGTTTCATAGTCTCACGATCGGCGCTGGCGGCTATACCTTCCCGCGGTATATGGAGGTCTTTTACCCAAACGCCCGGATTGACGTGGTCGAGATAGACCCTGAGGTCACGAAAACATCCTATGAGCACCTCGGTCTTCCGCAAACAACGCGGATCCGCTCATACAACGAGGACGGCAGATGGTTCGTCATGAACTGCAGGGACAGGTATGATGTGGTATTCTTTGATGCCTACAATGACCTTTCAATCCCGTATCATCTCACCACAAAGGAGTTCGCCCAGATGGTCAGGGAAAGGATGAACCCGAACGGCATTGTGATGACCAATATCATCGACAATTTCCAGCAGGGCTCCTTTCTACCTTCCTACATCAGGACGCTGCGAGACGTATTCGGAGAAAAGAATGTATATCTCATCGCGATAAGTCCGGCCTTCGAGAAGATACGGATCAGCACCTTTGTTGTACTTGCAACAAACGGCACCATGGATATCAATGATTTTACTGCCTTCATGAAGATACATCAGGGGGATGACGCGAACTCGGCAGTCGTGCCTGAAGAGATCGTCAACAGGCTCCTTGAGAAGAATTATTCGGTCATACTCACCGACGACTTTGCGCCTGTGGACAATCTCATCGCACCGGTCTTTGAACTGAGGTTCGGGTATAACAAGAGAGGAGCACCGTAAACCTTACTGTTGCATAAAAAGGCGTTTGCACAGACATGGCATATGTTCCGAAAGACCGTTCGCAGCGATCCCAAAGAGCATCGTAAGCCACCCCTGCATACCCTCTGAGGATTGCACTGTCCGTGAACTCCTGATATCGTCCTGCAATGCCCGGGGAATCCCATCGCCTTGAACGGTCTTGAGGGGCATCTGCCACGTCCTTCTGCAACGATAAGGTAACAAGGGCCCTCAGGAGAGGGCCCCGGAAGTCCGTCCCTGCGTCTCTGAAGACTATGCTGCCGACGCCGGTGCTGCCTGTTTCGCCTTCTTTGCAGCAGCTGCGGCAAACACTTCCTGCGCATTGAATGTCCCGTCAATGGCCTGCGCAGGGCACTTGGCCGTGCAGATACCGCAGCCAATGCATTTCACCTGATCAATAGCGTGCATCTTCTTCAGCTCGCCGGCTGGCGCGTCGACCGGGCAGACCTTGGTGCAGATCTGGCAGCCAATGCAGTTATCCATAATGAAGGCCTTCGAGCGCGCGGGAATATGGTCTACGATTGCCTTGGTCGGGCACTTGGCCACGCACAGTCCGCAGACCTTGCATTTATTGATATCGATCCGTGAGAAGTTATTCTGGACTGTAGGAGCGTCGAAAGGACATACCTTCACGCACATTCCGCAGGCAATGCATCCCAGGTCGCAGTTTTTCTTGGTATCACCACCCTTGTCCTTGGAATGGCAGGCTACCAGGACCATCCGGGATGCGGGAAGCACCTCGATCACCTTCTTGGGGCATGCCTGCTCACACTTTCTGCAGCCAGTGCATTTCTTAATATCCACGACAGGAAGTCCGTCATTTCCCATATGCAATGCATCGAACGGGCATACCCGGGTGCAGGTGCCGTATCCAAGGCACCCATACGCGCAGGATTTATCACCCCCGCCTGCAAGGACAGCTGCCCGGCAGTCCACGACACCTTCGTACTTGAACTTTTTCCTTGATTTGCTGGTCCCTCCCTGGCACATGATCCGGGCAAACTGAGGCTCTTTTATCTCTGCTTTCTTGCCGGTGATGAGGGCAACTGCCTCAGCCCCCTTGGCTCCGGCAGGGATGCAGAGGGCTGGAGAGACATCCGGATTATTGACCACCGCCTCTGCATACTGTTCGCACCCGGCATAGCCGCAGGCACCGCAATGCGCATGGGCAAGCACATCCTTCACTTTCTCGACCCTGGGATCGATCTGTACCGCAAAACGCTTTGCGGCTATCGCAAGACCGGCGCCAAAGACAATCCCGAGACCGGCAAGAAAGACAAGGGTCCACTTAACAAGAGGTATGATATCGACCTTCTCCCTGGCCTCAATACCGCCGCCAACACCGGCAAAGGCAAAAGAGGCAAAGAGAAGAACCAAAAAGACAGCTGTCAGAGCAATCTTTTTACTATTCAGTCCTGTAGGCATCATTTCGGCTCCTTCATGAATATATCTATATTACCGGTCGTTACAGAGTAATGAGTCCTGAAAATCCGGTAAATGCAAGCGCAATCAGTCCGGTGATCACGAATGCCATGGGCAATCCCTTGAAAGCAACAGGCACATCGGCAAGTTCAAGCTTCTCCCGTATGCTCGCCATGATTATCAGCGCCAGGGCAAAGCCAAGGCCGGAGCCCAATCCAAAAGCAAGGCTCTGAATAAAGGTGTATTTTTCTCCTGCATTCACGAGCGGTACGGCAAGGATGATGCAATTTGTCGATATCAGCGCAAGGTAAATGCCGAGCTTGTAGTAAAGGCCGGGAGAAACCTTCCTCATTATGGTATCTGATGCCTGGACCAGTCCGGCTATGATTCCGATGAAGACAATGATCTCAAGGAACGTTATCTCAAGCGGGATCATTAGCTTGGTAAAGACCACCCAGCTCACTGCTGCGCTGATCATCATGACCGCTGTAAAGGTAATGCTCATGCCGACCGCTGTCTCCATCTTCTTCGACACGCCGAAGAAGATGCAGAGGCCAAGGAACCGCGTGAAAACAAAATTATTGATAAGTGATGCTGATATGATCAGCTCGAAGAGTTTTGTGAATTCGCTGTTCATCTCTCAATTCCCCCTTAGTGCGAAGCGTGAGCGGCCTTTTTCATATACCGCGCATCAATCCAGTTAAAGAACGCCATCAGGATACCGACCGCAAGGAAACCGCCTGCAGGCAGAACCATTATCAGGACAGGTTTTGTATTGATGAAGGTAAAGACATGCTGGGTTGCCAGTCCGGTGGGAACGGTCAGCGTTCCCTTGCCTACCAGCTCCCTGAAGAAGCTGATCACCGTAAGAGCAAACAAAAACCCGACACCCATACCAAGACCGTCAACCATGGAGGGGACAATGCTGTTCTTGCTCGCGAACATCTCAGCCCGTGCCAGGATCGAGGCAAAAGCAACGATCAGTGCAATATAAAGACCAACCTTGGCATAAACATCAGGGACGAAAGCTGCCATCATCATCTGGGTTATGGTGACCCACCCGGAAATGACCAGCATAAAAATCGGCAGTCTTACCTTGGGCTGTATGATCTTTCTCATCAGGGAAATAGTGATATTGACCATGGTCTGGACAAACAGCACAGCCAGTCCCATAAATATCCCGTTCTTCAGATTGTTGGTAACTGCAATCGAAGGGCAGAGGCTCAGCGCAAGTTTGAAGATGGTATTCTCTTTAATAATCCCGTTAAGAAACAGATCTTTGAGGCTAGTTGTGCTGGGGCTGGACATCCTTATTGCCTCCTTCCTTAATTGTCTTAATAAGAAATGCTACGCCGTTCTTTACGGCATCTTCAGAAACTGCACGTGTCGAAATAGTTGCGCCTGAAATCGCCTGAATATACTCCTTTGTCTCTGTCTTGAGGACCTTCAGGTGATCAATGTCCTTGCCCGTGAACTGGTCCTTGAAGTAATCAAGCTCTATCTCGTCTCCCAGACCCGGCGTTTCGCCGTGTCCAAGAATATTAATTTTCTGGACAATGAAGTTCTTGTCTACGGCGATAAAGGTATTGATATAGCTCGAATACCCCTTGCCGAACGACTGGACCACATAACCGACCGTTTCACCATTCTTCTTGGCCTCGAAGTATTTGGCATGCTTGTCATGGATCGTCCAGTCCCCGAGTTTCGTAAAGTCAGCGCCGGGGATCAGGAGTTTCAGGGCATCCTGCTCAGCCTTCTCGTTGTTCTTGAATATCTTGGGTGATGCATTGGCATAGACAAAGGCCAGAATGAACCCGCCGATCACGTATACGATAACGAGGTTTAAGGTTATCTTGAAAATGTCCTTGCCGGTCATTATTTGTTCTCCTTTGCCTTCTCCTGCTTCACTGCACCGAAGACCTTTGCCCTAAAACTGCGGTCGATCAGGGGAGCAAAGCAGTTCATAATAAGTATCGCAAACATGACACCCTCAGGGAATCCTCCTTTAAGCCTGATGATCATGGTAAGGAATCCGCAGCCAATGCCAAACAGGATCTGACCATTCCTCACGGAAGGAGATGTCACATAATCGGTTGCCATGAACCAGGCCCCGAGCATCATACCGCCGCTGATCAGATGGACGATCGGGTCTCCCTGGAACAGCCCTTCCTTGCTGCCGAAGATCCATGCCATGAGCGCTGCAGTGGCAAGGAATGATACCGGGATATGCCAGGAAATATACTTCTTGTACAGGAGGAAAAGACCGCCGATCAGGATGGCAATCGCCGAAGTTTCGCCGATCGATCCCGCTCGGTTGCCGCTCAGGAGATGCATATAGAGGTTCACCTTGTCGCCAAAGACCTCTATCAGTTTGGCAAGCCCTTCTTCTTTTAATATTCCGAGAGGTGTCGCGGTGGTCTTCGCGTCCATGGCAAGGAAAGCGGCGGTCGGTTCATTCCAGATGGTCATGGCCTTTGGCCAGGATATAAGGGCAAAGGCCCTGCCGATAAGTGCAGGATTAAAGACGTTGAACCCAAGACCGCCAAAAAGCTGTTTGGTTATGACGATCGCCACGAACGATGCGATGACAGGGACATGTACGGTGAACGGCGAGAATGACCAGAGGGATGCGGGCATGTTCATGCCAAGGAGCAGCCCGGTAAGAAAGCCGCTGCCATCGTTCAGTACAGACTTCTTCCCCACCATCTTCATATACCACTGCTCGAAGACCATACAGCTGATAATGCTGAGAGATGTAATAAAGAGCGCTTTGAGACCAAAGAAGTAGACACCGGCAAGGAATGCGGGCATGAGGGCAATGCTCACGGTCCACATAATGCGGCTTGTGGTCTCATCGCTCTTTACATGGGGACTTACGGATACGATCAACTGTTCTTTTTTCGTTGACTCCATCTATCCTCTCCTTACGGCTTAACCATGGATTTCGCTAATCTTACCAGCTGTACGATCGGCCTCTTCGAAGGACAGACAAAGGCACAGGACCCGCACTCAAAGCAGTCGAACAGGTTGTATTCCTTTGCTTCTTCATAGAACCCTTTTTCCGATAGCACGCTCAGCATCGACGGCATGAGGCCCATGGGGCAGATATCAATGCACCTGCTGCAACGGATACAGGGACCAAACTCTTCGCCATGGGCCACAATTTCTTCCGGCATGACCAGGATGCCCGAGGTCCCCTTGGTGACGGCAACATCAAGAGATGAAAGGGCAAATCCCATCATGGGACCGCCTGAGATGACCTTTCCCACTCCCTTGGAGAAGCCCCCGCACTCATCGATAAGGTCTCCGACCTTGGTACCGACCCTGACCATGAGGTTCTTGGGCTGGCTGATGCCTTCTCCGGTAACGGTAACAACCCTTTCGATAAGGGGTTTGCCATAACGGGCGGCTTCGAAGATGGCAAGTGCTGTACCCACGTTCTGGCACACAACGCCGACATCCATCGGCAGCGCCCGCGGAGGCACTTCGCGTCCAAGAACCGCCTTGATCAGCATCTTCTCCGCGCCCTGGGGATATTTCACCTCACAGGTGATGACGCTGATACCGGCGTCGCCTGCAGATGCCTCTTTCATCTTTGCTATGGCATCGGGCTTATTGTCCTCAATTCCTATATATCCCTTCTGTACGCCCAAAATCTTCATCAGGACCTTAAGGCCTTCGACCACCTCTTGTGGTTTTTCGAGCATAAGACGGTAATCGGCGGTAAGATAGGGCTCGCACTCTGCACCGTTGATGAGGACAGCATCAATGGTCTTTTCTTTTGGCGGTGAGAGCTTCACCGAGGTCGGAAAGGCCGCCCCTCCCATGCCGACAATGCCGGCTGCCTTCACTTTTTCCTTGAGCTCCTCAGGAGAAAGGCCCATATAGTCAGGGTTATCCTTGAGCGCTGTCCACTCGTCTTTCCCGTCATTTTCTATAACCACAGAGTTGATCATCCTTCCCATGGCATTCGGAAACTCGCCGATCGCTACCACTTTGCCTGAGACTGAGCTGTGCACCGGGGAAGAGACAAAGGCTGATGGTTCACCGACAACCTGTCCCTTCTTTACTTCCTGCCCGATCGTGACAACAGGATTACAGGGTGCGCCGATATGCTGACTGAGAGGAATAATGATTATTTTCGGGGCCTTTGCATCAGTGACAGGGGAATTCGCGGCTAATTCTTTCTTATCAGACGGATGTATCCCGCCTTTAAATGTTGCTGTGCCCATTAGAAAGATTCCTCCTTGGGATTTTGGAAGACCTAAAAAAACACTATGTGATACCATGCCGGAGCCAGCTCTGTCAAGCCACGGCTTATCTGTTCATTACAAAGACTTATGTCTTGCCAACATGATGGCATGGCAGGGTATTCTTCCTTTCCCCTTGCAAAAAACACATTGCGCTGTTGCCGGGTGATTCTGCCGCAGGAATCGTGCGAGATTCTGTCCTAAGGTCTTTCTTCGCACCATATGCGTGCATTCTGAAACATCCTGAGCCACGGGGACGCATGAAGCTCCTTCTTCCATGTTTCCGGCATATATCCCCACTGCCAGGCAAGGAACACGCGCTCCGGATGCGGCATGATGGCGAGATGCCTCCCGTCAGGAGAGCACAATGCAGCAACGCCCTCAGGTGATCCGTTCGGATTGAACGGATAGAGCTCGGTCGGGTTCCCATCGTCGTCCGCATAGCGTGCAGGAGCAAGCCCTTCCTGAAGCACCTTGTCTTTAATTGATCTGTCCGGGAAATATGCCCGCCCCTCGCCATGGGCAACCCAGATGCCAAGCACAGAATTTTCCATCCCTTTCAGCATGATCGAGGGGCTTTCAAGGATCGCAAGGGAAGCAAATCTGGACTCGAACCTCCCGGATATATTATGGATAAACCGGGGCTGGTTCCTGTTGTCAATACCCTGCCACGGCACCCATCCAAGAAGCGCCGACAGCTGACAGCCATTGCAAACACCGAGGCTGAACGTGTCAGGGCGATGATAAAAGGTCTGGAACTGCTGCCAGATCTGCTTGTTATACCGTATAACGCCTGCCCAGCCCTTTGCCGAGTCGAGCACATCTGCATAGCTGAAACCGCCAACAAATACGACCCCCCGGAATACGTCAAGATTGGTCCGCTGTTCAAGGAAGTCGGTCATGGTAAGGTCCCAGGTGTCAAAGCCGGCCTGGAAGAAGGCTGATGTCATTTCCCGGTCGCCGTTGCTTCCTTCTTCACGGATGATAGCGACTTTCGGCTTCCGGCTGCTCCCCATGATCTCTTCAGGCGTTTTCTCCGGGGTAAAGGAAATCCTGAATGACTGCCCTTTTCTTTTGAAGATTGCCTTCTTCTCTGCATCAACAGATACAGGGTTTCTCTGGAGCCTGTCGAGCTGATAGCTCGTCTCCTCCCAGATGCCTCTGAGCAGCCGCATATCCTCATCCAATACCGTCAGGGGTGAAGAGTGAGGAGCGAGGAGCGAGACCCGTATTTTCTTGCTCTTTGTCGTCTTGCCGATATATTGATATGGCAGACATTTTTCTTCGAGGATCTTCTTTATCCTTCTTTCGTTACGGGGCAGATACTCAATCACCATGCCGAGCTCCTCGGCAAAGAGCATCGAAATTGCTTCGCTCTGCCCTATGCCCTTTGCCCCGTGCCCGACCTGCACCTCTATGCCGCAATTCCCTGCAAAAGCCATCTCGAGAAGGGTGGTTATAAGGCCTCCATCACTCCTGTCGTGGCCGGAAAGGATCAGGTCCCTGTCAATACATTCCTGTATAGCATGAAACCCGTTCCTGAGCAGGGCAAGATCATCAACATCAGGAGAATCATTGCCCACCTGTCCAAAGCACTGAGCAAGAGCGGAGCCTCCGGTCCTCGCTTTTCCGCCGGAAAGGTCAACATAGAGAAGCCTGCTTTTCCCCGGCTGCTTGATGTCAGGGGTTATCACCCTGGTTATGTCAGGGCAGGTTGCATAGGCAGATATGACAAGCGTCCCCGGTGACTTGACGGTCTCGGTTTCTCCCCCGGGTCCTGTCACCTTTGCCGCCATAGAAAGACTGTCTTTGCCGCCGTCTACGGCAATGCCGAGCCCGATCATGATATCCCGCATCGCCACGGCAGCATCGTAGAGGTCTGCTCCCTCACCGGGAAGCTTTGGCGCCCACATCCAGTTCCCTGAACATTTGATGTCCTCAAGGCTGCTTATGCGGGCCCACAGAATATTCGTCACTGCCTCTGCCACAGCCATCCTCGCCATCGCTGCAGGGTCAATAAGCCCCTTCAGCGGCTGTTCACCTATGGAGACCGCCGCACCGGTAATGCCGAAATGGCTCTGCGCTATGACTGCCACATCAGCAACCGTGAGCTGGAGAGGCCCGGCGCACTGCTGCTGCACGATCAGGCCGGTGACTGACCTGTCCACCTTGTTCGCAAGGAACCGCTTTGATCCTACGGACAGCAGCCTGAGCACGCGCTCGAGGGCCTGGCGCACGGTAATTCCCGCAGGAAGTTCAAGATGGCTCCTTTGCCGCTTTACCCGGTCAAGGGTAAATGTCTTCTGCGGCATGCTGCCGAGCACCTTTTCAAGACGGAGATTGACCGGGGTGCTGCCGTCAGTCTCATCATGCAGCACGATAGAGCCGTCACCCGTGATCTCCCCGATAAACGCACAGGGGACCTTTTCCCTTCTGCAGAGGGCCAGAAACCGGTCTTTGCTGTCAGTCCGTATAAGCAGGGCGTTTTGTTCCTGGTATTCTGCGCCCCAGATCTCGAGCACAGAAAGGGTGTTATCCCCCAGCTGGATCTTCCTGACCTCGATCTTTGCACCTGCTGGATAGATGATCTCCTTGACGACATTGCAGTTTCCGCCTGCTCCCTGGTCATGGATGCTGACGATGGGATTCCCCTCACCAAGCTCAACGCAAGCGCGGATCACCCGGTTCATCTTCTGCTCCATCTCGGCGTCTCCCCGCTGAACGGCATTGAAGTCGAGTTCTGCGACGTTCTGGCCCTGGATCATGCTCGATGCAGCGCCGCCTCCCATGCCGATGCGGTAGGCTGGTCCGCCCACCTTGGTGACCAGCATCCCTTTTTCCGGTTCGTTCTTTTCCGTATGCATAGCATCCATCTGTCCGACACCGCCGGTGAACATGATCGGCTTCAGCCATTCCCGCCGCTCACCGTCAGGCAGCCTGAGGCCAAAGGAGCGGGTAAAGCCCTGTATCAATGGTTCACCGAACTTGTTGCCGTAGTCTGATGCTCCGTTGCTCGCTTCGATCTCTATGGTAAGAGGTGAGGCAAGGTTTGTCGGATATACAAAGGACAGGTCTTCCCAGGGCAGTTCATACCCCGGTATCCTCAGGTTGCCGACACAGTATGCTGCAGTTCCTGCAATGACAAGGGAACCCCTGCCGGTCGCCTGGACATCGCGTATCCTCCCCCCGGTTCCGGTCTCTGCACCAGGAAACGGAGCAACACCGGACGGGAAATTATGGGTCTCTGCCGTGAAAATGATGTCATACAGGAAGCGCGCTCTGCGGAATCCGGAGGCATGACCCGGCTTCATTGGCACGATCGTTTCGATCTCATATCCCCTGATCGCGCTTGAGTTGTCCCTGAATGCAATAACACTGTTGCCGGGCTTCGCCTCAAGCGTCTGCCTGATTACCTTCATCAGATTGCCCGGCATCTCCCTGCCGTCAATGACCAGTCTGCCCCGGAAGAACCAGTGGCGGGAGTGTTCGCTGTTGGACTGGCTCAGGTCAAAGCATTCGACATTGGTCGGGTTCCTGCCGATATCCCTGACGAAAAGGTTGAAGTAGTAATCAACATCCCAGTCATCGAGTCCAAGCCCCAGTTCCCGGTTGATCCTCTGGAGCGCTGTCTTTCCTTCCTCGATCAGCGGTACAGAAAAGACCGTCTCCGGAGCCACACCTGTTTCGAATGATCTGAGCTGTTCAGGATAGACGCATTCCGTCATGCGGTCATAGAGCCCGCGAGAAAAATCCTGCAGGTGACCGGCATCGAGCTTCACTGAAGACCGGATGCGGTACCGCCGCGAACGCTCGATCCTCACAATTTTGCCAAGGCCGCAGGCATGACAGATAGAGACAGCGTTTGTGGACCACGCAGTCGTAAAACTCATGCGGGGACCCACCTCGACAACGTAGTCCATGATTCGGCGGCCGGAGGCTGCTGCCAGGAAGCTCGTTTCGGAAAACTTTTCCGGCTCAAATGTCTCGCTCAGCAGCCAGGTGAGGATCTGTGATTCACCAGCATCGAGGGGCAGTAATGCGTCGATATAGAAACAGAACTCGGTCTCTATGTCCTGTATAGCACCGGAGATGTATCTTTTCGCCGAGGCAAGAAGATCTTTTTTCTTTGCCGGTGATACAGCAGGCGTTTTGTATCGACATATGAGAGACACGGTTATCCCTTTTTGTCATTGCGGCTTGTCCGCAATCCTTCTGCTGTATTTTGCCTTCTTCCAGAAAGATTCCCGACAAGCCAACAGTAGGTTGGACGGAGCTGCGGGAATGACAGCACATAGGGCTGTTTGTATTGCGGGATCAGTAAGGCCATCGCTGATCTCTTCGCAACGCTATGCCTTACCGAATACTCTTTTGAATATATAATCAACATTTCTGAAATACTGCTTCAGTTCAAATATCCTGTCCAGTTCCCCTGCCGAAAGGAACTTCTTCACATCCTTATCCTTTGCGAGAAGGCCCTTGAAGGGCTTTCTGGTCTTCCAGCTCATCATGGCATTCTTCTGGACCAGCGCATATGCATCTTCCCTGGTCATGCCTTTCTCGGTCAGCCTGATGAGAACATTCTGGGAATTGTAGAGGCCATAGCTCCTGTTCAGGTTCTCCCGCATGCGCTCCGGATAGACCTGGAGACCTGAGAGAATGCCGGTCAGCCTGTTGAGCATATAGTCTACGAGGATCGTGCTGTCAGGGATGATCACCCGTTCAACCGATGAATGAGATATGTCCCGCTCATGCCAAAGCGCCACATTTTCCATCCCTGCAAGGGCATTCGCCCTCACGACCCGCGCGAGGCCCGAGAGGTTTTCGCAGCCCACAGGGTTGCGTTTATGCGGCATTGCCGATGATCCCTTCTGGCCTTTTGCAAAAGGCTCTTCCGCCTCGAGCACCTC
>Ga0316622_100002352_pt1 | contig 13047 bp, 16 predicted proteins | sample OWC_Aug_OW2_C1_D_FD_207646 | JGI IMG/M metagenome (GOLD analysis project Ga0316622, IMG submission 207646) | Wetland soil microbial communities from Old Woman Creek delta, Ohio, United States - OWC_Aug_OW2_C1_D5_C | ecosystem: Environmental > Terrestrial > Soil > Wetlands | place: USA: Ohio... | reverse complement strand
GGGTGAGCCAGACCCAAGGGGCAGTGGGTGCCTCATGAAGGCGCCATCCCTTGCTGCAAGCCCGGCCGCCGCGCCTCTGCCTTGATCGCGCTCATGTCGGCCAGGCGCCCGGGACCGCTGGCGAGACCCTCGGCCCACAGCCGCTGCAGCTCCTCGACCAGCTGCCGCGGGTCGAGGTGCTGAGCCTCACGAGCGTCTCCGGGGTGGACGACTCCTCGGACCCGGACTCGGGCGTCGACTTCCGCTCGCGGAACGAAGATCACTTGAGCGCCGCCGAGGTGCCGATGCTCGCCCCCGCCGATCTCGTCACCCTGCCCAAGGGCCACGCCTTCGCGCTGCTCGAAGGCGGGCAGCTCTGGAAGATCCGCAGCCCGCTCCCCGACCCGCGGGGCGATCCGGCGATGCCGGAGAGCCTCGCGGAGGTGAGCGCGGCGATGGAGCACGTCTACGCCACGCACGAGCATGGGCGACCCGTCCCGGACAGCTGGTGGCGGAGCGCCTCCGACCTGCCCGAGGTGCGGGGGCGGGCGCCGGGCGATGGCTGAGCGGGCCGCGGCCCGTCCGACGGAGATCCGCAAGGTGGCTGCAGCGAACGGTCGGGGCCAGGGGGAAGGCCGGGTCGCGACGACCGCCCCCTTCCATCCCCCGCGTGGGGACGGAAGGGGGTGCGGCCTTTACCGCCTCCTTCGACCGTTAGTCCTCAGCCGCAAGAGCGCCAGCGCGCTCGCCAGCAGCCAGAGCGAGGCCGGCAGCGGCACCGCCGAGGCGAACTCCTTGCCAATGAGTTGGTGGGCGAGGGCGGTCGGGTGCAGGTCGTCGAAGAACAGGAAGTTGTTGGGGTCTGCGCAGAGCGGGTCAGATGGGTTCGCCCCGCAGGTGAGCAGGTAGCTCCCGCTGCTCTGGAAACCGTAGGCCGCGAGGTCCGCCACGACCCCCTGCACGTAGTCGAAGACGTTGTACTCGTAGACCTCCAGTGCGGGGTTCTGGTCGATCAGCGCCAGGGCGCCCGCGAGTCCCTGGTTGAAGAAGCCCGCCGCCGCGGCTGCGCCTGCCACGGCGGCGGGTCCCAGGGACTGGATCCGCGGGGTGAGGCCCAGGTTCACCATGTTGGGAACCAGGAAGTTCGCGGCCCCGAGGCTCGCCAGGGTGCCGATGGCCGTGCCGAGGTTGGTCACCGCCGCCTGGATCACGCTCGGGATCTGGCTCGGGTCGGTGACGCTCACGAAGTCGTTCGGACCTGCCCAGACGACGTAGAGGGCGTTCGGGTCGACCCCCACGCCCCCGGGCAGGAGGAACTGCAGGGCCGGATCGCTGGCGTAGTTGTTCTGCAGAGTGGTGATCGCAGTCTGGTACTGCGTCACCTGATCGAGCAGCCCGGGGAACGTGCTGGTGCCGTAGTTCCAGGAGTTCTCGGTCCCGGTGTGGGCACCGCCGAAGGCGTAGTCGAAGAAGTGGATGCCAGTGCTACCCCCGGGGATCAACAGATCCGCCATCCGCTCTACGGCGACAGGACCGTTCGACACCCTCCCTCCGTAGTAGCCGTAGGCGGGCGGCATCAACAGGCCGCCAGTCGCCCGGTAGAAGTTGCCGTTGTCCGACAGGCTGTCGCCGAAGACGTAGATACTACTGAACGCCGCACTCGCGGCACCGCTCGCACAGGTGAACAACACGCCGGCACTGAGGCCGACCAACCAACGGGCCTGGCTTTTCATGTTTACCCCTCCCCTTGGCCGGACTGGCATTCGCGCCACCCGGCTCGGAAACCTGCGTTCCTTCGTCTTGCCCCGGGAGTGTGCCCGCCGCCGGGTGGGACCCGCGGCGGGCTCATACCCTCCGCTCGGGCAGGTCGGGGTAGAAAGAGAGTGGGCCGCTCATGGACCGTGTCCCTCAACGATCGAGTATGGACCTTCATAGGCCGCACGCAAGTCTCTTTTTGCGAGGTGCCGGCCGGCAGTACCCCCGGTCGCGCCGGGGTGTTCCTGCACCCTGCATCGGCCCGCCCGGTCGTATGGACGTGCGGGGCGGTCGGGGCAAGATTTCGAGTGCAGAGCCATCGATCCCTGCCCGTGTCAGCGGGGCGAGGAAGCTCCCATGGCGGGCGAAGCGCCGCCCCGTCGTACCCCTCGGTCCGGTCTCACGGTGCGGCCGCCCGGGCGTCTTCTCGCGGGGGCCGGGAGAGCTCCTTCGTCTACCACTACGCCAAGCAGTCGGTGCTGCTGCTGGTGGCGCTCGCCTGGGTGGTCTACCTGGCGCTGCCCTTCAGCCTGCACCCGAGCTTGGTCGTGCTGCCCTTCGCCGCGCTCTTCGCGCTCGCTGTGGGGCGCGGCGCATGGTGGAGAGCGCCGCCCTGCTGGTCGACGACATCCTGCCCGCGGTGCCGATCCGGCAGTAATGGGATGTTCCGCCCCGCTCCTCCAACGTGCCCTTGGGGCACACTGAGCAGCGTGCGCCAGCTCCCACTACTGGGCGCGAACCTTCCGTTCCTATGGGCACGAGGCACGGCTGATCGCGCCGCAATTCGTCAAGCCGTACGTGAAGGCGAACAAGAATGACGCGGGGGATGCGGAGGCGATCTGCGAGGCGGCGCAGCGTCCGGGTATGCGGTTCGTTCCGGTGAAGACGGTAGAGCAGCAGGATATCCAGGCCATCCACCGCATGCGCGGCCTGATGGTAGAGCGGCGCACCGCGCAGGTGAACCAGATCCGTGGCCTGCTCTTGGGGTTTTGGATCGAGGTCGCCCAGGGGCGGGCGGCACTCATGCGGAGGCTACCGGAGATCCGGGAGGATGCGGACAACGGGCTGAGCGGTGGCTTCCGGGCCGAGCTGGTGGAGTTCGCGGAGGAGCTGCGCCATCTGGACGCCCGGGTGGCGCACTACGATGGGCAGATCGAGGCGATTGCCGCTAGGGATGAGCAGGCCGGGCGCTTGATGACGATTCCGGGGATTGGCGCCCAGAGTGCCACGGCCCTAGTGGCTGCGGTCGGTGAGGATCCCAGGCTGTTCCAGAACGGGCGTGGGCTTGCGGCGTGGCTCGGGTTGGTGCCGCGACAGCATTCCACCGGGGGGCGCGAGCGCCTGCTCGGGATCAGCAAGCGGGGGGATGTCTATCTAATGCACCCTGTGGGACTTGTGCGGGAGGGGCCGGCGCCCGCTCAGCCATCGTCGGATGGCCGGGCCCTCGCATCCGGCAGGTCGGAGGCACTCCGCCACCAGCTGTCCGCGACCCGGGCATCGGCTGCTATTTCGACGATGCCGTACACGAGGCCCTGCGGCTTCAGGGCACCCTCTATCAGGATCTCTACCACTCACCGTGGGCGGTGCCGTGATCGATACCCGGCTACGGAGCCTGCCGCCCTGCGCGCACCTGACGGACCGGGGGACCTGGACTTCTCCCCAGCGGCTGTCTGAATAGCGTTCGCGCTCGCCGGCCTGCGCTCGCCGTCCCCCTGAGTCCCGTTCCCGGGGCCTGGCCAGGCCCGAGTCCCTTCGCGTATAAGGCGGGCATGCCCGCCGTGGCGGACCGCCTTCTCCAGATCGCCCTGTTGCTGCCGTCCGCGGCACTGGGGGGCTGCGCCTTCCTGCAGCCGGTGACCGAGACGGTCGCCAAGACGGTGGTGATGGCGTTCCCCGGCAGCTTCGAACGGCTCGAGGCGCGCGTGCAGTGCTGGGAACACGCCGAACAGGTGCACGCGCAGGCGACCGAGGCGGAGCGCACCGCGGCCCTCGACCGCGAGGTGGACGCGTATCGCGAGCTGGTGGCCGCGTCGCTGAGCTATCGCGCCGAGACGGTGCAGCTCGTCGGACGGCTGCGTTCGTTGACGGACGAGCGTAGCCCGCTGCCGGGCAGGGATCAGGTTGAGCTCAATGCTGGGCTCGCAGAGCATCTGGCTCTGCGCCAGCGGCTCTACGAGGTGGCGCAGTCCCACGAGTGCTGGCTCGACCCCCGAGGGCCGGTGGCGGCCATGACGCCAGTGCAACGCCTGAAGGGGGTGATGCTCTCGCTCTCCGCGGCGATGGTGCTGTACGACAATTACCTTCTCGCCATCTCGCTCTACCAGGAGGACCCGTGGCTGCGTCCGCTGCTCAACAACAAGGACGTCGGTTACGGCATCGACTACGGCGAGCTCAACCGAATGGCGCTGTCGTTCGCCTCGGAGGAGAAGCGCAGCCGCGTGCGGGGCGCCATCGCCTGGTACGAGGCGGCGATCGAGGAGCATCGCGAGCAGCTGGCGGTGGATCACCATCTGCGGTACCTCGAGCAGATCATCACCCAGAGCCCTTCCTACAGCATGACCAGGAGTTTCTCGCCGCTGGCCTATGTCGGGCGCAAGATCGAGTTCTACGTTCCCTTCACGGTGGAATCGCTGTTCAGGCTGAGAGACGAGGGCGTCAACATGCTCAGCATGATCTTCGGCAACAGCATCGGCCTGGTGGAAATCCGGCGCGGCAGGCTGCACGGCCGCCGCGAGGTGAGGGAAGACCTCGAAGGGACACTGCGCGCCGGCGACATCTTGTTGGAGCGAACGCCTTTCCGCCTGACCGATTCCTTCATTCCCGGATATTGGGGACACGCGGCGATATGGGCCGGCTCGGAAACCGAGTTGGGGTCGCTGGGCATCTGGGGCCATCCTGTCGTTCAGCCCTACCACGAAGACATCCGCGCCGGCCGGAGCGTGGTCGAGGCGCTGCGCGGGGGCGTACAACTGAATTCGCTGCGCCACTTCCTCAACATCGACGACATCGCCGTGCTGCGGAAACCCCAGCCGCAGCCCTACGAGAAGGCGCAAGCGGTGCTGCAGGCGCTGCGCGAGGTGGGCAAGGGCTACGACTTCAACTACGACCTGCAGACCCGCGACCGGCTAGGGTGCGCCGAGCTGGTCTATCACGCCTACGGCGGCGTTGACTGGCCGACGCGCAGGAGGCTCGGCCGCTTCGCCATCGTCCCCGACGACATCGCAGCGCGGGCGCTCGACGGCGGGCCGCTCGAAGTGGTCAGCCTCTACGTCGACGGCGCGCGCGTCGGCGAAGATCATCCCGCGAAGGCGATGGCGAGCCTGATGCGATCGCCGACGCAGACGCCGGCCGGCGGCGACTGAGCCAGGACGATCGGATCCCCGCGGACGGTACTTGCCGGGGGGGCGCCATGATCGAGACGCTCAGCGCGAAGAGCGCGGCGAACGGCAGCACGACGAGGTTCTGGTGCAGGCTGAAGGGCAGCGACAGCTAGACGATCCAGGCCAACGCCACCAGCGGCAGCACCGATTGCTTGGCGTCGTGGTAGATGAAGGGGCCCTCGCGTCCACCGCCCCAGCGGTGCAGGTCCTGGCGGACCAGCCCGTCGACCCGCCGCGCGAAGCGGGCCGGGTTGCTGGCAAGTGTGAGCGCAAACGCAACCGCAGCGGGAAGTCGGTGCGGGCATTCAGCCCCCTGGCCCGCGAAGAGCGTCAGCTCTTCCAGGCCCTGCTGGGCGGCGAGCACCAGGTGCGCGGCTTCAGCAACCGCGATGTCCGAGGTCGCCTCACCGAGCTCAAGGCCATCGCGACGAAGGGCAAGACCGCCCAGCGACTGTCCGCCGTGGTCTCCCGGCTCTTCAGCCGCCTGCACCTCTACGGACTCATCGCCAGGGTTCCTCGCTCGCGACGCTGGCGACCGACCAAGGTTGGTCTGCGTGTCTTCTCCAGCGCCATTCGAATCCGAGAACAACTGTTTCCGGATGCCTACCTCGCCGGCTATGCTTAGCCTCGTTGGAATCGCGCCAAGAAGCTACAGGGGGATAATCTATACGCCCTCGTACGCGCGGACCACCTTGGCGATCGTGAGAACAAGGGCTCGGACACGCAGGAATCGGTGGCCGTAACCGCGCTCGGGGAAGCGCAGGAAGTGGACCCGGACGCAGGCGCTCCCCTGCTCGAACTCTACCTTGCTCGCCATCCCTACCTGGCCGCGTTTGCAGCCTCTCCCGGCTGCGCCATCATACGGGTGAAGATCAAGTCGTACCTGCGATGCCGAACCTGGGAGGAGTCACCGGCAGCCCTCGGTCTCACCCGACCCCGCGGCCCGCTACCGCCCGACGGCGGGGACCAGGCCGACCGCCTGTCCCAGTTCCCGCACATTCACCCTTGCCTTGAGTCGGGCCGCGAGAAGATAAAGTCCGCCGATCTTGCGGTGCAGGAAGATGGCGTCGGCCGGCGGGGTGTGCCACAGATCTCGGTCGGTGCTCAAGGCCATCCCGGCATCGCGAATGCGCGCGGCCAGATCCGACCGGCCGAAGTCGTGTGCGCCGGCATGACGCAGGGGTTCGCAGGCGAGCGCGAAGAGCTTGAGGACAGCCTCGCGCTGATGATCGAGAATGCCCTCCTGAAAGTAGCCGATCGCCATGGCGGCTGCGCCCATCGACGGGCGATCCCACGCGATGGCGGCGGTCATGAGACGGCGATAGGCTTCGACCATGACTGCCGGGTACGGCCGGGTGGCGCCGAAGTCGAGCAGGATCAGTCGCCCGGTCGCGCTGTCGTAGCGGTAGTTGGCGAAATTCGGATCGGTCTGAATCAGACGGAATTCGAAGAGTTCGCGCAACAGGAGGGCCATCAGCAGGCGCGCGACACGATCCCGTTCGGCTTGCGGAGCATCGCTCAGGGATTCGACCGGCACTCCGTCGACGCGGGACATGGCGAGGACGCTGCCGGTGGTCAGCTCGGCGTGCACTTCTGGCAGGAGGAATTCTCCGGCGTCGGTAAGCAGCGCCCCGTAGCGGCGCAGGTATTCGGCCTCGCGCAGGTAATCGGCCTCGGCATGTAACTGGCTCTTGGCGTCCCGCAACAGCGGTTCGATGTTCCGGCTGCCGGGCAGCAGGCCTGAAATGCGCAGCAGGGTGGCGACGTTGTCGACGTCGCTGTCAATACTGCGGCGCACGCCTGGGTACTGGATCTTGATTGCAAGATCCCGACCGTCTCGGGTCTGCGCCAGATGAACCTGGCCGATCGAGGCCGCAGCCACCGGTGTGAAGGAGAAGCGCTGAAAGTGCCGGTCCCAGCCCTCGCCCCAGTTCGCGCGGAGCACGGCGACCACCTGGCTCATGGGCATGGCCGTGGCGTCGGCGCGCAGCCGCGCGAAGATCTCCGCAAGCTCGGGCGGCAGGAGGTCGCCGGCATCCATCGAAAGCAGTTGGCCGACCTTCATCGCCGCGCCGCGCATCCGGGCCAGCTGGTCGGCGACACGCCGGACATTGGACGAGGTCAGCAGCAGGTCGCCGAGGCGCGGGCGCTGTCCCCGTGCAAACTGCCGCGCCCCTTCCGCGAGCATGCCGCCGGCGACGCTGCCGGCCAGGCCGCCGAGCCTGGCCAGGCGCTCCCAGCGGCCGCTCGGCACCGCCGAGGCTGCCATTCCGGGCGCAGTCACGACCGCCTCCACCGGCCGGCGCCGCGCGGCTCTTCGGCATCATCGAGCGGGTAGGCGTCGGCGACGTAGGCCGGTCCCTTCATCACCATGACGATGAAGGCGGCGATGGCGATGGTGAAGACGATGGTCCAGTGCAGCACGACCGCGGCGATGGCATAGATGTCGATGGTCATGATGCGCACGGCGACATCGGCCTCGCTCCCGCTCCATGGAAAGAGGCGAGCCAGCAGTGCAGGCAGGCCGATCAGGAGCGTGCCTAGCAGCAGGCCGCCTGGGAGACGGCGCAGCACCAGGCGCTCCGGACCGGGTGGGGTGGGGGTGAATCCCGCAAGCTTGTTGAAGGCGGTCATTCGCGATCCTCGTGGAACAGGCTCAGGCGCGCCCGGCAAGACCGCCGGCGGCCAGGCACAGGCAGGCCACGCTGCTCAAGCGCAAGCGCAGCGGCAGGAACCAGGCCGGCAGCTCGGCCATGCCTGCCAGGCGACGATCCTGCCAGTATTGAGCCGAGAACCCGGCGACCAGCAACAGGCTCGCCGGCAGCACCGGGAGCAACAGCGCTGGCCACGCCAGCAGCGCCGGTACGACGCTCCAGGCGAAGCGGGCGTCACGCTGTCCGGCACTGAGTCCGCCCAGCGTCATGGCGAATCCCCAATGCAGAGCGCCGACAAAGCTCAGGATGACGGCACCGTAAGCGAACAGCGCATCGCTCCAGAACGGTGCACGCTGCGGGTCAGCGAAGGTTGCCACGGCGAGGACGACGAAGGGAACGAGCCCGCCGTAACCGAGCCAGGCAACGACTCTCGGGACGGGTTCGCCAGATGCGCGGTTCATGACGCCCTCACTTGACCAAAGGCCGGATGCCGGACAATCCGGCGTCGATCCACCATACTCGCCCGGTGACGCGGTCGGCATGCCCCGAGAGCAGCCAGACGATCTGGGCCCCTTGTGGTTCGTGTGTGCGCGAGCCTCCGTGAGGACCATCCGCCGACCCGGCGCGAATCGACTAGCCGAGTCGGAGACGGCTTATTCTGTCCAGGACAAACGAGCCAGCGCTACCAGCATAGAAGGTAGGATAGACTGCAGCATACATGTTGTCCAGGACAATAAGGGCGGGGTGGAGAGCGAAGCCATTTTGGTTACGACCGGGGCGCAAGCCGCTGCGCCCCCCCGCCCGGCCGCCCATCGCCCGAGGCCGACGTCGACAAGCCCGCTGACGGTGCCGAGGGGCAGACGACCGCGTGCTTCGGACAAAGGTGAACGACGCGTAGTGAGTGTCTGCGCAACCGTGAACCGGCGTGGGCCTGCTCGGGTCTTACCCGGTGTTGGGTCGCACCCCCTTACCTGGAGAAGCCGAAGATGACTCGTATCACCACGTTACCCCGCCTCTGGCGGATTCTCGCGGCCGTGCCGGTCCTCACGATCTCGCTCGCCGCCGTTGCCAACCCCCACCACGGCGCCTCCGTGGGGGCGGGCCGTGCGCTCGGTGTTGGCGTGAGCGACCTCTCTCCCGAGACGCTGAACACACGCGGCCTGGAGCACGGCGTGCTCGTCGAGACGGTCACGCCCTCCAGCCCTGCCGCTGCGGCCGGCCTGAAGAACGAGGACATCCTGATCGAGATGGACGGCAAGGCGGTGTACTCCGGCGAGCGGCTGCGCTGGCTGGTCCGCCAGGCACCGCCGGACCAGGAGATACCCCTGAAGGTATTCCGAGGCGACGCGCTGCAGTCGACCAGCGTGCGATTCCCGGCCACCCCGGCGCGCCCAGCGCAGTCGCAAGGCGCAGATCAGAGTCAGGGATGGCCGGTCCTGGGCCTTCGTTTCCAGCCGATGACGCCGGACCTGCGTGCCGCCTTGGGTGCATCCGAGGGTCTGGGCGTACTGGTCGTCGAGGTCGCGGACCAGGGCGCGGCCGCGGCCGCGGGGATCGCCGTGGGCGACGTCATCACCCGCATCGACCGTAGGTCCATTCACTCTTCCCAAGACATCCACCGCGCCCTGGGCTTCTTCGACCCCGGCGATTCCGTAGAGATCGAAGTGCTTCGCGAGACGCAGCCCAAGATTCTTACCGCGCGACTCGGAAGCACCGAGTCCCTCGTGCCCGGACATCCGCACGTGGGGTGCGGGCAGGGGCTGAGCCACGGGCATGGGCATGGGCATGGGCATGGGGACGGTAATGGGGACGGGCACACCGGAGAGATGCCGTCGCTTTGATGCCCTTAGAACCACGGCGACCGCGAACCTGAGGTAGAGAGCTTCGTCATCCCGCCCCTCTTTCGTGCCACCGCACGGGCGCCGCCGGGGGGGAAGTACCCCGCGGCGCCCTAGCGGAGGTCAGGTCTTGGTCGGGGCTTCGGCCGGTGCGACGGTGCCAACTCTGCGGTGCGCACCCACCTGCCGTGCCCGCCGGCGCTCAGTCCGGACGCTCGCCCATCGCCGCGAGCTGGGCGTTGAGCCGGCGCAGCTCTTCCTTCGCCCGGACGCTCTCGGTGACGTCGTACTGGATGCCAAGGTAATAGACCAGTCGGCCCTGGCGGTCGAAGAGAGGGCGGATCGAGAAGCGGTTGAAAAAAGGGTCCCGTTCTTCCGGTAGTTCCGCAGGGTGACGGTGACCGGCTTCTGCTCGCGCACGGCCTCACGGATGCGATCGATCTCCGGCTGGTCCCGGTCCTGCCCCTGAAGAAAGCGGCAGTTGCGGCCCAGGATCTCGGCGTTGTCGTAGCCGGTGATTAGCTCGAAGGCAGCGTTCGCGTACACGATCGGGTTGTCCGGTTGGTCCGGGTCGGAGAGGGTGATCCCGTTCACGCAGGTGTCGAGGATCTGGGAGAGCACGAAGGGGATGGTGCCCTCGTCTTTCTCGGCCGTGAAGTCCATCGTTGACTCCCGTAATTGACGTGGCCGCGGAGGCTGTGCGCCTAGGGGCACGCATCCCCGGTCGGCGGCTCGGGCTCACGCTCCAGCAGCGCCTTGATATTGCGGACCACCTGCTCCGCCCCGTCCTGGACCGCGATCCGGACCAGCTTCTCGAAGGGGCGCATGTAGAGCTCGAGACGGGTGAGCTCGAAGGCGAAGGTAAGTCGGGTCTGATCACCCGCGGGGTCGAGCCGGTAGCCGATCCGGAACAGCTCCGAACCCTCGGCGAACTCCACCCGGACCGGCTCTTCCAGGGCGGTGACCCGGAAGGTGGACTCGCTGCGCCGCCCCTGGTCGATGCGCACCTGGCGGGCCCGGCTGCCCACCCGGATAGGACCAGGGGTGAGCAACTCCAGTCGCTGGACCTGCGGGGACCAGCGGGGGTAGTTCGCGAAGAAGTCCCGGGCGACGAAGCCGAAGACCACCTCGGGCGGCCTGCGGATCAGGATATCGGCTCGGGCCTTGACCACGGCGTGGGGGTCCTCGGTGGGTCGGACCGGCGCCAACCGGCAGGGGAGAGACCGGCGCGCACCGCAGGCGGCAAGCCTACGACAACCATCGCCGTTCTCGCCAGTCCCGGGACACCGGCGTACCACAAGCGTCGTCACAACGCTGGCCCACAGGGGAGAAATAGAATGGCAAAAGATGTCCTGACCTGGCCCGAGCTCGCGACGACGCTGTACGACAAGCTGGCCGGGCGTGGTGCCGAGATCACCTACGAGTTCGACCACCTCGAGATCTATGTCCCGGCCCACCACGCCGAGGATGCGCCCCTGGCTCGCTGGATGTTGAACGGCGTCGTGAAGATCCGCGCCCGGGACGTGCCGCAGGGTTGAGCCCCGTGGGTCGTCCGCTGACGCTCTCAGGGGCTTTGACGCTGCGGAGTCCACAAGGCAGGGAGGTCCGTCTGACCGCCCATGGCTCCTCCCTCACACTGGACCTGCAAGGTCTGCGGGCCCTGCGGGAGCTCGGAACGCTGGCGCCCGGCCGTCGAGGCCGGTCCCCGTTCCGCGAATGGCTTCATCGCGGTCTCGAAGAGAGCGACGTCACTGTGTACGTTCGCCTCTGGGGCCGGACGTTGGCGCGGCTCTCACCCGGAGTCCGTCACGGGCTGCTGGGGCGTCTGATCGGTCTCCCTGGGTTGCGACTCACGCCCGTCGCCTTCCTGTCTAAACGCCCTCCCGTTGACTAAGTAGTGGCGCATGGTCGGCCGTTCGCAGGTCGCGTTTGAACCAGACGAGCTGGACGGGTATTCCGGTCATGCCAGGGCGCGACGCAACGCGATATGCGGCCGGGTTGCGGCACGCCTGGTCGAGTCGACCGGCTGGCAGCGACGGGGTGGGTCGCACGGCGTGGCGTCCATACAACTGGTCATGCCACGCCGTGGGGCGCCCGAAGCGCCGGAGGCGGGCGCGCGGCACCCGTCTCTCGTTCGATGCGCCAGGTGCTCTCACGCGAGTGCGCGGCCGGAAGGGGCTCGCTCGCGGCCTGCCGCAGAACGCCCTCCTCGAGTCGCAGCACCGCCTCGGTCATCCAGCAGTCCTCGTATGGCGCTAGCTCCTGTCGACGGAGGACGAAGGTGTAGGTGACCCACTGTCCGTCCCGACCGAGGATCCTGACTATCTGGCGCGCGACGTCACCATTCCTCTCCACGGGCTCGTAAGTCGCCCGGGTGTGGTTGAGCATCGGTTGGTAAGCCGGCCCCTTCACCATCGCGACGAATCGCTCGAGGGGCCCCGTCTGTCGCCTGTTGTCGGGCGAGGCGAAACGGAACGTGAGCGCGATCCCGGCGTCGTCGGCGCCATTCCCAGCGAGCGCCTGGACCTGGATCCGCACCACGTCGGCCGGGTCGAGGGCCGGGTCGGGGGCGAGCTCCGCCCCGGGTGCCGAACCGGCGAAGGCGAGTGCCAGGAGGACCGTGGTCACGCTTGCCAACCTTTGTGCCATCTCTGCTACCGCGCAATTTCCGAACCCGTACCGCCACTCCGACCGCGCCCGTGCCAGCCTGTTCCCGAAGGCCCGCGTCCGGGCGGCTCGCGGGCGCCCAAGACGCTGGCCGACGCTTCCTGCGCCTGCATCGGGTCAGGGTCGCCGTCAACGGTGTCCAGTGGCTCGCGGTTCTCCTGGTCCTCGCGATGGTGCTCACGTGAGCGGCGAGCATTGCGCCCTGGCTGGCAACCGGCGTGCTGGGCGTCTTCTCCACCGCCCTGGCCACCGTGGTCTACTTCCGCTTGATCCGGAGCGCCGGGCCGACGTTCGTCTCCCAGATCAATTACCTCATACCGCTCTGGGCGGTGGCGGTCGGCATCCTCTTCCTCGACGAGGCGCCCGAGCCGAGCCACCTCTACGCCCTCGCCCTCATCCTCGGCGGGATCCTCGCAAGTCGCCGGACCCCCGCCCGCGCGACGGCCTGGGCACGACGCTCGTGCAGGGCTTCCCCGCGAGCGGGCCCGCGCCGGTGACGACGCGCGAGGCTCGTGAGTTGCGCCCGCCTGCGCTCCGGCCGCCAGACCTGCCGCCGCACCTGGCCGAGCGCTGCCGGAGCCTGAACGGCGAGGCCGTTTCGGAGGCCGGCCGCTACGTGCTCTGGTGGGCCCATCACGCCCTGCGCGACCACGAGAACCCCGCCCTCGACGTCGCGCTCGAGGTCGCCGACCGGCTGGGCCTGCCGGTGCTGGCTTACGCCGGCCTTCACGGCTCCCACCCGTACGCCAGCGACCGTCACAATCTCTTCATTCT
>Ga0316622_100002351_pt1 | contig 13048 bp, 10 predicted proteins | sample OWC_Aug_OW2_C1_D_FD_207646 | JGI IMG/M metagenome (GOLD analysis project Ga0316622, IMG submission 207646) | Wetland soil microbial communities from Old Woman Creek delta, Ohio, United States - OWC_Aug_OW2_C1_D5_C | ecosystem: Environmental > Terrestrial > Soil > Wetlands | place: USA: Ohio... | reverse complement strand
GAGCCGCTGCCCGGGGCCGTACAGCACCCCCGACTGGCCCGGGGTAATCGCCCGGGCGGGCTCCAGGAGCCGCAGTGCCAGCCGGTCGGCCCCGGCCGATTCGACCACGGCGGGAACGGCCCGGGCCCGGTAGCGGACCTGGACCTCGCAGTGGTCCCCCGCGCCCAGTGGATCAGCCAGCCAGTTGACCTCCTCCAGCGCCACCGACCATCCCTCCAGCTCATCCGCCCCCCCGACCACGACCTCGCGGGTCTCGGGGCGGATACCCAGCACGTAGAGGGGCCGGGAGCGGCCGCCCGGCAGGCCCCGGCGCTGACCGACGGTGTACCGGGCGAAGCCCTGGTGTTCGCCGACGACCTCCCCCCGGCTGGTCACCAGCGGCCCGGGGCTCAGGGCCGGGGCGTCGGCAGGAAGGTGGCGCTCGAGCACCGAGGCGTAGTCGTCGTTCGGGACGAAGCAGATCTCGACCGACTCCTCCTTGTCCGCGGTAGTGAGGCCCAGTCGGCGCGCCAGGGCGCGGGTTTCCGCCTTGGTGAGGGTGCCGACCGGCGTGAGCATCCGTCCCACCACGGTCCGGTCGATGCCCCAGAGGAAGTAGGTCTGGTCTTTGGCGCGATCGCTGCCCCGGTACAGGGCGCCGTCGCGGGCGATGGCGTAATGCCCGGTGGCAATGGCGTCGCAGCCGAGCGCGTCGGCGTGCGCGAGGAGGTCGCGGAACTTGGTGAACGAGTTGCAGCGGACACAGGGGATCGGTGTCCGCCCCCGGCTGTACTCCTCCACGAAGTTCCGGATCACCTGCTGGCTGAACCGGTCCTCGAGGTTCAGGAGGTAATGCGGGAAGCCAAGAGCCTGCGCCACGTCGCGAGCGTCATTGATGGAGTCGAGCGAACAGCAGGGGCGATCAGGCACTTCGTCGCCGTAGCAGAACAGCTTCATGGTGGCCCCGATCACCTCGTGGCCTTCCTCCACCAGGCGCGCGGCCGCGACGGAGCTGTCCACTCCGCCCGACATCGCCACCAGCACTCTGCGCTTAGCCACGACCGAGCACGCCCGAGAGCCGGCGGACCTTGGCCGCCGCCTCGGGGACGGCGAAGGCGGCGCGCTCCACGTCCGCCGCTCCGGAGCGCCACCCCAGGCTGAGCCGAATGGTGCCGATGGCAAGCTCGCGCGGTACGCCCATGGCGGTGAGGACGTGCGACGGTTCCACCGCGCCGGTGGTGCAGGCGGAGCCGCTCGACGCCGCGACCCCGGCGAGGTCGAGATGCATCAGCATCGCCTCGCTGTCGGTGCCGGGAATGGCGACGCTCAGAATGTGTGGTGCCCGTGGAGCGGCCGCTCCGTGGACCACCAGGCCCGGGAGTGCGGTCCGCAGCCGGCCTTCGAGATCGTCGCGGAGCGCCGCGAGTCGGGCAGCCTCGGCATCGGCTTCGGCGGTGGCCAGCGTCACGGCGCGGGCCAGCCCCACCGCGCCGGCAACGTTCTCGGTGCCGGGGCGGAGCCCACGCTGCTGCCCGCCGCCGTGGATGATCGGAGCGAGCCGGTCACGATCCGGCACCAGCAGGGCGCCGATTCCCTTCGGCGCGCCGACCTTGTGGCCGGAGATGGTGGCGAGGGCGCCCGGCAGGCGGTCCAGCCGCAGCGGCACCTTGCCCAGGGCCTGCACCGCGTCGGTGTGGAACAGGGTGCCGGCGGCTCGGCAGCGGGCGGCGATGGCTTCGACCGGCTGGATGACGCCAGTCTCGTTGTTGACCCACATCACCGACATCACGCTGGGATGGCGTGCCAGGGCCAGGTCGAGCGCGGCCAGGTCGAGCAGCCCATCGCTGCCGACGGGGAGAAAGATTTCCGTGCCCCCCTGGTGGCCGACCTCATGTGCTGCGGCGAGGATGGCCTTGTGCTCGGTGGTGGCTACCGCGGCACTGGCCGGTCGGCCCGCGTGCCTCGCGGCCGTCGCGATGCCCAGCACGGCGAGGTTGTCGGCCTCGGTGCCGCCGGACGTGAAGCAGACGGTGGTCTGGGCAAGGCCGAGTGCGTCGGCGATGTCACGCCGTGCCCCCTCGAGGGCGGCCCGGGCGGCGCGGCCCCACCGGTGGGCGCTGGAGGGGTTCCCGAAGGTCTCCTCGCCCAGGAACGGCAGCATCGCGTCCCGGACCTCCGGGCGGACCGGGGTCGTGGCCGCGTGGTCGAGGTAGACGGGGGCGCTTCCCATGGCGGAAAGCTAATCCCCGCCACGGGCTACATGCTCTGAACCTCCAGGGCGACCACGTCGTCCACCCGGACCGTCTCCTGGGTGAAGAACGGCTCGCCGTAGCGGGTCCGGATCAGGGAGCCGTAGTGGGCGCACTGGACCTCGATCAGGCTGTAGAGGTCCTGCCCGGTGGGGAAGATTTCCCCGGCGTTGGTGGCGCCGTCGAACTGGCTCGCGTAGCAGCGGATCGCCGCCATTTTGCGGGCAAACTGGTCGGTGACGTCGACCACGAAGGTGGGTTTCACCGGGTCCTCGCGGTAGGCGAGCGAGTAGAGGATCTTGTGCGGCCGATGCGGCGTCCCGGGGGCATCGTACCGGGCGAGCCCGGCGAGATAGCAGGCGTCGCGCGCCAGCTCCGAGGCGATCCGGTGGTCCGGGTGCCGGCCGATGGGGTAGGGGAGGATCACCACCCGGGGCTGGAAGTGGCGGATCTGCTCGACCAGCACCCGCCGCATGGCGTCGGTGTTGGCGAGACTGGCATCGGGGAGCCCGGCGTTCCGGCGCTCCGTCACCCCGAGGATCTTCGCGGCGGCCTCCGCCTCCTGGCCGCGCAATTCAGCCGAGCCGCGAGTCCCGGTTTCGCCCTGAGTCAGGTCGAGGATGGCGGTGCGATAGCCCTGATCGGCGGCGCGGACCAGCGTCCCTGCGCAGGTCAGTTCGACGTCGTCGCGGTGGGCAGCAATGGCAAGGAGATGAACGTGAGTCATGAGTCGTGAGTCGTGAGTCGTGAGGGGTGAGGCCGCGAAAATCGTCGCCGGTGCCGGGTCCCGGTGTTCAGGACTCTCGACTCACGACTCATGACTCACGACTCATTCGTGCCGCAGCGCCTCCACCGGGTCCATCCGGGCCGCGCGGTTGGCGGGGATCATGCCGAACACCAGCCCGATGGCCACCGAGACGGCGGCGGCGATCACCGCGCTCCAGAGCGGCACGCTGGCCTGGATGTCCAGAACCCGCTTGATCACCTCGCCCGCCAGGAGCCCAACCGCAATCCCGATGACGCCCCCCATCAGGGTCAGGGTCGCGGCCTCCACCAGGAACTGGAACAGGATCTCGATCCGCCGGGCGCCGAGGGCTTTCCGCAGGCCGATCTCGGTGGTGCGATCGGTGACGGACACCATCATGATCGCCATCACCCCGATGCCGCCGACCATCAGGGCCACGCCGGAGAGCGCCACCATCACGGCGAAGAACGCCCCGGTGAGCTGGCTCACCAGGGAGAGCAGCTGGTCCTGCGTCAGGATATCGAAGGTGTCGGGCATTCCGGGGCGGAGGCCCCTGGCCTGGCGCAGCGCCACCACCGTCAGGTCCTGGGCCCGCTCGGCGGAGACGTCGTCGCGGGCCCGAACGGCCACGATCAGCCCGTTGACCTCGTCGATCGTGTACGCGGACCGGGCGTACCGGAACGGCATCAGGCCGCCCCGCTCCTGGCCCGGCGGCGCGAACATGTTCTCGGGGGGCTGCAGCACTCCGATGATCTGCAGGGGACGGCCCCCGACCCGGATGTACTTCCCGATCGGGTCGATCTCGCCGAACAGCCGGTCCGCGACGTCCGCGTCGATCACGAACACCGGCGTCCCGGCGTTGATCTCGGCTCGCGAGAACAGCCGGCCCTTGATCAGGGTGCCGCCGGTGACGTCCATGTAGCGCTCGTCGGCCCCCCAGAGCTCCATCCGCTGGGTCCGCGCGTCGCCGTACTCGATCCGGGCCAGGACCTGGACCCAGAGCGAGGCGTAGCTGATCTCGGGAACGCGGGCGATCGCCAGGGCGTCGCTCTCCCGAATCGGCGGGCGGATCCGGACCTCATAGGGCGGGTTCTGCGGGTCCGTCGGGGTGGTCGCGAAGTACCGCATCACGTAGAAGGTGTTCGGCGCCGCGGTGGCGATGGCGTTGAAGACCTGGGTCTGGATGCCCGAGACGATCGACGCCATCGCCATGACCGTGGTGACCCCGATGACCACCCCGAGGATGGTCAGGGCCGACCGCAGCTTGTTCGACCGGAGCTGGTCGGTGGCGATCAGGATGCCTTCGCGGACCTGGGCGAGCACCGCCTATTCCTTCCGGAGGGCCGTGATCGGATCGAGCCGGGCCGCGCGGGTGGCCGGGTACACGCCGAAGGTGATCCCGGTCCCGGCGCCCAGCAGCAGCGCCGCCCCGACGGACCATCCCGTGACCCGCGCCGGAAGCGGGGTGGCCAGGGCGACTGCCTGAGCCAGCAACCAGCCGCCGGCCACTCCGATCAGGCCACCCAGCATGGAAAGCACCACTGCCTCGACCAGGAACTGGCGCCGGATGTCGGCCCGGGTGGCCCCGAGCGACTTCCGGATCCCGATCTCGCGGGTCCGCTCGTTCACGCTCATCAGCATGATGTTCATGATCACGATCCCGCCGACCACGATCCCGATGCAGACCACCGCCGGGATCACCGCGAACAGCACTCGGGTCAGGCCCTTCCAGAAGGCGATCAGGGCGTCGGCCTTGTCCACCGCGAAGTTGTTGGCTTCCGTGGGACGGAGGCCCCGGGCCACCCGGAGCGCTTCCTCCGCCCGGTCCATCGCGGCGGGCACCAGGTCGGCCCGCGAGACCTTCACCGAGATGGTGGTGGTCTTTCGCCGGCCGTAGATGTTCTCGAAGGTGCTGAAGGGCACCAGGGTGAAGGCGTCGAACGACTGGCCCAGCACCCGGCCCTTCTTCTCGGTGACGCCCTTCACCACCAGTTCGGTGCGCCCCACTCGCACTGGCTTCCCGATGGCCCGCTCGGGGTCACCGAACAGCTCGGTGGCAATGTCGTTGCCGAGGATCACCACCGGCCGGCGCTCCCGCTCGTCGATTTCCGACAGTGGCTCCCCGGCGGCGAACTTGTAGTCCTGGACCCGCTGGTAGGCCGGGGTTACCCCGAAGACGATGATGTTGGCGAGCGACCGGCTCCGGTAGGTGATGTCGGCGGTGGGGGTGGGCCACCCCGACTGGAACGCCACCGCCTCGGCATCCGGCAAGGCGCGACGCACCGCCTCGGCGTCCTGGTAGCTGAGGATCGGCCGCCGCTGCATCCGGCGGATCTCCTCATCGTTGAACAGCCCCAGGGAGATCGGCATCCGGCGGACCTGGAACGAGTTCGTCCCGATCATCGCGTCCTGGATGTTCTCCTTGACGTACGCGTTCATCCCCTGGATGATCGCGACCACCGCCACCAGGAAGCCGACCGACACGATGATGCCGAGCAGGGTGAAGAAGGACCGCAGCTTGGCGGACCGGATGGAGGCGAGGGCCAGGCGCAGGGCTTCCAGCAGGGGCATCGGGGAAAGCTAGAGGGCAGGACGGCAGGACGGCAGGGCGGCAAGCGGAAGGACGGAAGGACGGAAGGACGGAAAGGCGGCCGTCACCGTCCTTCCGCCCTTCCGTCCTTCCGTCCTTCCGTCCTACTCGTACCTCAGCGCCTCCACCGGGTCGAGCCGGCTGGCCTTGCTGGCGGGATAGAGCCCGAAGAACACGCCGGTGATCACCGAGGCGGCGATCGCCACGACCACCGACCAGAGCGGGACCGTGGCCGGGATCGGGGTGAAGTTGTTGACCAGCCAGGCAATGCCGGCGCCGAGGGCCATCCCGGTGAGGCCGCCCATCAGGGTGAGGGTGGCGGCCTCGACCAGGAACTGGAACATCACCTCGCGCCGGGTGGCCCCGAGGGCCTTGCGCACCCCGATCTCCCGGGTCCGTTCCGTCACCGAGATCATCATGATCGCCACGACGCCGACCCCGCCGACCATCAGGCCGACGCTCGAGAGAGCCAGCATCACCAGGAAGAATCCGCTGGTGACCTTGTTGAAGGTCTCCATGATCCGGTCCTGGCCGACCACGGCGAAATTGTTGTCCTGGTCCGGTTTGAGGCCCCGGGCGGCGCGCATCGAGGCGATCACCTGGTCCTGGGCCTCCTGGATCGTCGCCTCGTCGCGCGGCATGACCAGCACCCACATCCAGCCCTTCCAGTAGTCCGCCACTTTGGTGAACACCGTGTGGGGCATGATCAGCATCGGCTGCCGGTTGGTCCCGCTGAAGAGGGAGGCCGGCTCGGCGTAGATGCCGATCACCACGAATGGCTCGCCGTAGACCTTTATCCGCTTGCCGATCGGGTCGAGCCCTGGGAAGAGCTGGTCCGCCAGGCGGTCGTTGATGATCACCACCCGGGAACCGGCCCGGTACTCCGCTTCGGTAAAACTCCGCCCGATCGTGACCGTGCCGTTCCCGACGTTGGTCCAGGCGGTGTTGAACCCGATCACGGCGGCGCTCGAGACCTTGGCGTCGCCGTAGCTGACCGGGCCGTTCGCCTCCTCCCGCCAGGCCACGTCCCGGATCGCGGGCAGCCCCCGGATCAGCTCGGCCTCCTCCACCGTGATCCAGGGATTGCGGCGCCAGGGAGAGAGCTCGTCCGAGCCGTCGCTGACCTCGAGGCCCCCGCGGAAGAACCGCTGCACGGAGAAGCTCTTGGGACCGAGCGACTCGATCTCCTTCATCACCCCCCGGTTGATGCCGGTGATCATCGAGGCCATCGCGATGACCACCATCACGCCGATGGCGACGCCCAGGATGGTCAGGGCGGCCCGGGCCTTGTTGGACCGGACCGAGTCGAAGGCGATCCCCACGCCTTCCCCCAGCCGCGCCAGGGTCGCGCCCGCCGAGGCGAGGCTCATTCGGACCTCAGGGCGGCAATGGGGTCGAGCTTCGAGGCCCGGCTCGCGGGGTAGATCCCCGCGGTCATGCCCACGGCAATGCCCAGGAAGACCGCCAGCCCCACCGACCATGGGGCTACGGCGGCGGGGAAGGGAGTGAGCGCCTTGACGGTGTAGGCGAGCCCGATGCCCAGCCCGATGCCCAGCAGGGCGCCCAGAGTCGAGAGAGTGGCCGACTCGACCACGAACTGGGCCAGGATATCGCGCCGGCGGGCGCCCAGCGCCTTCCGGATGCCGATCTCCCGGGTCCGCTCCGCGACCGCCATCAGCATGATGTTCATGATCACGATGCCGCCGACCACCAGCGAGATCGCCACGAGGCCGGGGAGGGCCGCGAACAGGATGGTGGAAATCTTCCGCCATCCCTCGAGGGCGCCGTCGGCGTTCTGCAGGGCGAAGTTGTTCTCCTGCGTCGGCCGGAGCCCGCGGCGCACCCGCATGATCGACTCGACCTCGTCCATCGCGGCCAGCATCTGGCTGGCGTTGGCGGCCTGGATGTGCAACTCGTCCATCGTGTTCCACATGCAGATCTGCCGCCGGATGGGGGACTCGAACGGGACGATGGCGAACTTGTCCATCGACAGCCCGAACAGGGTGCCCTGCTTGGCGACCACCCCGATGACCCGATAGGGCAGGCCGCCGATCGCCACGTCCTTGCCGATCGGGTCGGTCCGCTCGAACAGCTTCTCCGCCACCAGGTCGCCGAGCACCACCACGGCGGCGCTGGCCCGGACCTCCTGCGGGGAGAAGGGGCGGCCCTGGGGCACGTCGTAGGTCTTGATCCCGAAGTAGCTGGCGTCCGCGCCCGTCACCTCGATGTCGCGGGCGTTCTTGCCCGCGTAGCGGAGCTCCAGCCGCTCCGAGCAGTAGCGCGAGAAGTGCACCGGCGTCCGGACCCGGGCCGAGATGTAGTCCGCGTCGCCGTAGGTGAGCCGCGGCCGCCGCAGCCACGCGCGCCAGGTCTCCTCTGACACCTCCCCGGTGTTGATCCCGGGCATCCGGCGCAGCTGGAAGGTGTTGAGCCCGATCAGCCGGTTGGCGAACTCGTCCTCCATGTACACGTTCATGCCCTGGATGATGGACACCACCGCGATCAGGAAGGTCACGCCGATCACCACGCCGACGAGCGAGAAGAAGCTCTTGAGCTTCTGGGCCCGCAGCATGTGCAGCGCCATCCGGACCGCTTCGAGAAACGGCATCAGGCCGCCGCGTCCCTCGTGGGCCGGTCGCTGTGCACCACCCCGTCCCGGAGGATCACCGTCCGGGCCGCGTGCGCGGCGATGTCCGCCTCGTGGGTGACCATGATGACGGTCTGCCCCCCGGCGTGGAGGGACTCGAAGACCCGCATGATCTCCTCGCTGGTGGCGCTGTCGAGGTTGCCGGTCGGCTCATCGGCGAGGAGGATCGACGGCCGGTTGACCAGCGCCCGGGCGATCGCCACCCGCTGTCGCTGGCCCCCGGACAGTTCGTTCGGCCGGTGGTCCATCCGGTCGGCCAGGCCCACCCGCCTGAGCGCGTCCTGCGCCCGGGCATGCCGCTCCCGGGTCGAGACCCCGGCATAGACCAGGGGCAGCTCGACGTTCTGCAGCGCCGTGGCCCGGGGGAGGAGGTTGAAGGTCTGGAAGACGAAGCCGATCTCGCGGTTGCGCACCCGCGCCAGGGCATCGTCGCTCATCCGGGACACCTCGTGCCCGTTGAGCCAGTACTCGCCGCCGGTGGGCGTGTCCAGGCAGCCGATCAGGTTCATCATCGTCGACTTGCCCGACCCCGAAGGGCCCATGATGGCCACGTACTCGTTGCGGGCGATGTCGAGGTCCACCCCGCGGAGGGCCTGGACCACCTCACTGCCCATGTGGTAGTCGCGGCGCAGTCCCCGGATCCGGATCACCATGTCAGTCATGGTCACGACCCCTTCTTCCCGTTGGCCTCTTTGTCCACCTGCTGCTTCACCTTGGTGCTGTCCTTCATGTCGCGGATCGCCTGGTACGGTCCCGCCACGATCGTGTCTCCCGCCTGCAGCCCGGTGAGCACTTCGAAGTGCTCTTCGCCGGCGACCCCGACTTTGACCGGGCGGAAGTTGGCGACGCCATTCTGCACCACGAACACCCCTTCACGCTCGGGCTTCTTGGCCCCTGCGGCCGGGGTCGTGTCGGTCCTGGCGGGGCTCCCGGCCAGCTCGTTGGGAATGTCCTCGTGCTGGCGCACGGTGAGCGCGATGATCGGGATCGAGAGGACCCCCAGCCTGGTGTCGGTGACGATCCGGGCGGTGGCGCTCAGGTCCGGGCGGATGTCGGTCGGCGGGTTGGCCAGTTCCACCTCGACCTCGAAGTCGACGGCCCGGTCCTGGCTGGCCCCGCCGGCGGCGGCGGCCAGTTTGGCGCTGTTGCCGACCTTGATCACCCGCCCCACGAAGGTGGTGTCGGGAAAGGCATCGATCTGGACGGAGACCGAATCACCGAGTGACAGCCGGACCACGTCGGTTTCGTCCACGTCGACCTTGGCCAGGATGACCGACAGGTCGGAAATCGTCAGCAGCAGCCCGGTCTCTCGGGAGAACGTCCCGGGGACTGCGACCTCGCCCTCCTCCACGGCCAGGCGGGTCACCCGGCCGGCGATCGGGGCATAGAGGCTGGTCTTGCGGAGGTTCTCGCGGGCTTCCTGCAGGCCGGCCCGGGACTGGTCCACCTGGCTCTTGGTCGAGTTGTAGTTCGCCACCGCGACATCGAAGGACTGCTGGGCCTGCTCGACCGCTTCCGCCGAGATCAGGTTGGGATTCGCCCGGCGAAGCTCCAGGGCGCGATCCAGCGTCCGGCGGGCCTGGTCCCGGTTGACCTGGACCTGGGCCAGGGTGGCCTGGCTCGAAGCGAGGAGCGCCTCCGCCCGCTGCACTACCGACTGGTACTGGGCCGGGTCGATCTGCACCAGCAGCTGGCCCTTGGTCACGATGTCGCCTTCGCGCACCGGGAGGTTGGTGATCCGCCCGGTGATGTCGGCGCTGATGTCGACCTTGGTCGCCGCCTCGATCTTGCCGCTGGCCGTGACGACGGCCACCAGGTCGCGGGTGGCGACGGCCTCCAGGCGGACCTCCGTGGCCTTGCCCTTGTTCCGGGCGGCCGACACGGCGGACACCGCCGCGATGACGGCGACCAGCACTCCGAGGAACAGCCCGATCTTGGTCCGTCGAGTCATGACGTCTGCCCTTGCTCAGCGAAGTGGACGGCCAACGGCGTATTCCAGCGCCGCGATGGCCTTGTGATACGCGTAGACCGCGTTGACGTAGTCGCCCTCGGCGCGGGCGACCGCCGCCTGGGCGTCGGTCACCTCGAGCGCGTTGCCGCTGCCCAGCCGGAACCGCTCCTGGGCCAGCAGCAGCTGCTCCCGGGCGGCGTTGCGGTTGGAGGACTGGACCAGCGTCGCCTGCCAGGCCGCCTCGAGGCCGAGGTGGCGGCCCTGCACGTCGGAACGCACTTGCAGCCGGCGCGCCCGCACCGACTCCTCGGCGTCTTCCCGGGCGGCGTTGGCGCGGGCCACGTCCAGGTTGCGGCTGAATCCCTGAAAGATCGGCACCGAGATCTGCAGGTTGGCCCGGAACGGCTGGCTGTTGAACTCCATCGGCCAGATGTTGTTCCGGGCCAGCAGGGCCTGCTCAAGTTCAGGGTTGAGCGCTTCGCCGGTCGCGTCGAGCCCGGCGAAGGCCTTGCAGTCCGGCACCTGCCCGCCATTGGGATAGCCCGGAATCCCTCCACCAGGCAGCGCCCCGATCAGGTCGTTCTGGAAGGTGCAGTTGGCGGCGCGGACCTTGGCCGAGTTCACCTGGCCGCCGAGGAGGAGGTCGGTGTTGGTGAACTCCTGGGTGTAGCCCTGCCAGGCAGCGGTGGCGCTGAGGCTCGGCAGGTACTGCGACTTGGCGGAACGCTGCGACGCCCGGGAGGCGTCCTCGCGGGCCCGCAGCGCCCGCAGCGTCGGGTTCTCGGCATCCGCCGTCTTGAGCAGCTGCTGCAGGTCGAACCGGGGTTCGACCAGCGCGAACGAATCGCTCAGGGCCATCTCGGTGACGGAGACCGGGATCTCCACGCCCATCCGGCGCAGCAGTTCGAGCTTGGCCTCGTTCTCCGTCTGCACGGCGACCAGCAGCTGCACTTCGCTCTGTCCCTTGGTGACTTCGGCCTGGCGGACGTCGAGGAGGGTGGCCTGGCCGACCTGGAAACGGGCCTGCGCCAGTTCGAGGAAGTCGGTGTTTCTCCGGACCTGCTGACGGGCCACGTCGGTCTGGGCGGCCGCCTGCAGGACCGAGAGGTACTGGACGGTGATGTCGTTGTTGAGCCCGATACCGGCGGAGGCGATGTCTTCCTCCACGGCCCGCTGAGTGGCCTTCTCGGTTCCCGGGCCGAGGATGGTGCTGCCGCTGAGCCGCAGGTCGAGCTGGACGCCATAGCCCGAGGTCAGCGCCGCCGAGACCTGGTTGAAGGTCTCGCCGCCGAAGGTGGACTTGCCCTCGCCGGTATAGCCGATGTTGCCGCCGACCCCGAAGGTCGGGAGCAGGGCGCCCCAGGCACTCCGGACCGCGACGCCTGCCGGGCCGGCGTCGTTGAGCACCTGGCGGTACGCCGGGCTGTTGGCCCGGCCCTGGCCGAGGGCCTCGGCGAGCGAGATCGTGACCTTCGGCGCCGGCCGGACGAGCGGGATCTGCGGGGTGACCTGCCCCGCGAGCGGGGCGGTGCAGAAGGCCAGGGCCAGGCCGAGGCCGATGGACAGACGACGGTTCATGGCGACCATCTTCCCGGGTGAATGGGGTCTGCGTGACTGCAGCTTAGTACGACCGGCGGAAGCCGGAAGTTTCACCTTGCGACATCGCCACGTAAGATAAGCTGTGGCATGGCGTTGGGAAGCTGCAAATTCAGCTGAACCAGCGGGAAGCGATCCGGTCGAGGATGAACCGATAGAGCCGCGCTCCCCGTTCCGAGGTGGCCCCGGTTCGAGCCACGAGGCCGGTGTCCCGGACCAGCGCGGGATAGAGGTACAGCATCAGGGCGGTGTCGAGCTCTCCCCCGTGCAGCGGGCCCTGGGGATCAGCCAGCAGGCCGTCGAAGTCGAAGCCGAAGATGTCCACCACCCGGACCTCGCCCGAGGCCCGGATGGTGCTGAGCGCTTCCTGGTGGCCCTCCACGGCGTGGGCCGTCAGGACGATCACCTCGTTCACCCCTGCGCCGAGCTCCCAGGAGGCGATAAGTTCGTTGATGAGTCGGTGGAGGGTCTTGCGGCTCACCGAGGCCACCCCGGGGCTGGTCAGGTCGGCACGGGCATGCACGCCGAACTCGACGGCAGGTGCCCTCGGGATGCCGGTGCGGGTGGAGAGATCATCCGCCAGGCGCTCCAGGATCAGCGTGTCCGTTCCGAGCGGGAGGTGGGGCGCGCGGAACTCGAGGGTCCCCGCCGGAACGATCAGCCGCCGAAAGGTCTGCAGCCGGGTGCGGCACTCGTCGGGCGTCATTTCCTTCAGCCGCCACGGATGGCTCATCTGACCTCCCGTCAATCCTGGTTGCTCGTCCTGGTCGTCCTCGCCGCCTTGGGTTCGGCGGAATGGCTGCGCTCGCCGGGCCCGTTGCCGGCGGCGGTGACGCTGCTGACCGCGGCCGCCGCGCTCGCCGGGACGCTGCGGGCGCGGTCCCCCAGGCTGCTCCGCCTGCTCGCGATCCTGGCGGTCGGGCTGGGCATCCTGCTCGGCGCACTGGAGTATCGGCGGCTCCGGTTCGTCCGCCAATGGGAGAGTGCCGGCCGAGCCATCGAGGCGGACATTGCGGTCGCGGTTCGCGGGCAGCTCGCGCGTGCGGTCCGCTCCGCCGGTGACCTCGCGAGGGCCGCCGCCGCCCTCGACACGACGCGCCGTGAGGAGGGGTTCGAGGCGCTGGCGGCGATGCTGCCGGCCGACCAGTCGCTCCGGAGTGTCGTGGTGCTCGGCCCCGGAGGGCATCCGATCCTGTGGGCGGGACAGCACCTCTCCCCCGTGGTGTCGTCGCCGGACTCGCTGACCGTGATCCGCACCGCGTTCTTCGCCGACCTCCAGGTTCGGCATCAT